>Ga0134090_1000066_pt1 | contig 110693 bp, 112 predicted proteins | sample 1_4taG_FD_94453 | JGI IMG/M metagenome (GOLD analysis project Ga0134090, IMG submission 94453) | Switchgrass degrading microbial communities from high solid loading bioreactors in New Hampshire, USA - 1_4_20_6_A1 metaG | ecosystem: Engineered > Bioreactor > Semi-continuous > Anaerobic >...
CTCCCTTCGAGTGGTTTTGTTAGCACTTAATCTATTCGACATGTTGGGGTGAAACCCCTTTTTGTATCTATTAAATTTTAGTAAAATCAATGGTTAAGAAATATGAAATTTACTCATTTAAAAGTTCTATAATCTTTTCTTTAATATAATCAGAAATCTCCAATTCACCTATATAAGTCTTATTATCTATAAAATCAGGTCTTACTCTAAAGAAATTTATAATCAGTTTATTTTCAGATATAATATATTCTTCTGTATGGAAAGGTACAAAAAAAACTTCAATTGTTTCATATTTATTGCTTCCATTAATAGAACTTAATTCACTTATTAATTCGTCTAAATTTAGCTTCTTAATAGGCTGTATCATTGAATTAGTATACTCTAAATCCTCTAACATCCAAAGATTATTATTCCAAAATCTTCCTTCTTTTTTATTTTTACTTTGAAATGGTTCCCTATTAGATACTGCACTCAATGTTCTTCTCAAAGACTCTCTATCGAACTCTTCATCATAAATAAGTCTAAAACCTTCCATATCTGCAACATCATTCAAATATTTTTCTGAAACCTTTTCTTTATCATTTGTAGTCTGCCAAAAAAACAACATTGCTTCTACTGTGTCAAAATTAACTTTTATTCTCTGTACCATTTAATTATCCTCCTAATTCTTTTGTTTATTATTAAATGCTTTTTGATTCATTATTTTGAATATTGCTTCCACAGCACTTTTTATATTTCTTACCACTTCCGCATGGACATGGGTCGTTTCTCCCTATTTTGTCACCTTTAATTACCATTTTAGATTTTCTATATTCTTTTGTGATTTCTTTCCTCTTTTCCTTAGTCAATATCCCATCCCACTGTGGTAACTCATAAAGCCATGGTGCTTTTGCATTAAGCATATTAAAATATAGTTTTTCAAAGTCAATTTCTAACTTTATTTCACTATCTTCTTCTAAAGTTTCTAAATCAAGTGAAGTTACTAAACTAGTATTTATACCGTCTAAAAAACCCATAAAAGTAACAACATCTAGGTTAAATTTCTCAGCAAGATCTTTTATTTTCCCTTCTATGATATTATTTTTAGCTTCTAATATACTCGCATAAACATTTTTCTCTTTATCAAGGTACACTTCCCAAAACTTAGCATATTCTTTCCGATCTCTCTCTGAATATGCAACTTCTGTCCATTTTTTATATAAACTCATACTATCTTCCTCCTTAAGATAACTGATTTATGGTGTTAATTTTATAAAAACTAGCACCATAAGCTAATATTTGCTTAAAATTCTGCTGAATTTACTGTTCTAGGGAAAGGAATCACATCTCTTATATTACTCATACCTGTTAAATACATTATAGCTCGCTCAAATCCTAAACCAAAACCAGCATGTTTAGCACTGCCATACTTTCTTAAGTCTAAATACCACCAATAGTCTTTAATGTCAAGTCCCTTTTCATTCATTCTTTTCTCTAAAACTTCTAGTCTTTCTTCCCTTTGGCTTCCACCAATTATTTCACCAACTCCTGGCACTAGTAAATCCATTGCTGCAACAGTCTTGTTGTCATCATTTAACCTCATATAAAAAGCTTTTATATCTTTTGGATAATTAGTAACAAAAACTGGTTTTTTAAAGATTTGCTCAGTTAAATATCTTTCATGTTCAGTTTGAAGATCACATCCCCATTCAACTGGATACTGAAACTTATCTTTAACCTTTGACAATATTTCAATGGCTTCAGTATAAGTAATTCTTTCAAACTCAGAGTTTACAATATTATTTAGTCTATCAATTAATCCCTTATCAATAAAAGAATTGAAAAACTCCATTTCCTCTGGTGCATTTTCTAATACATACTTTATAATATATTTTAGCATGTCTTCCGCTAATTCCATGTCATCCTCTAAATCAGCAAAAGCGATTTCAGGCTCTATCATCCAAAACTCAGCAGCATGTCTAGATGTATTTGAATTTTCAGCTCTAAATGTAGGTCCAAATGTATAAACTTTTCTAAAAGCTAAAGCATAGGTTTCTGCTTCAAGCTGCCCGCTTACTGTCAAATTTGTCTCTTTACCAAAAAAGTCTTGTGAAAAATCTACTCTTCCTTCACTATCCTTAGGTACATTTAGCAGGTCTAATGTAGATACCCTGAACATTTCTCCTGCACCTTCAGCATCACTACCAGTAATAATAGGTGTATGGACATACACAAATCCTCTTTCTTGGAAAAATTTATGTATTGCATATGCTGCTAAAGATCTAACTCTAAATACTGCTGAAAATGTATTGCTTCTTGGCCTTAAATGAGCAATTGTTCTCAAATATTCCATACTATGCCTTTTCTTCTGTAAAGGGAAATCAGCAGTTGAACTGCCTTCAAGTACAACTTTTTCTGCTTTAATTTCAAAAGGTTGTTTTGCATTTGGAGTTTCAACTAGTACACCTTCAACTATCAAAGCAGAACTTATAGAAAACTTATTTATTTCTTGAAAATTTGGTAATGTTTCATCGTATACAATTTGAATGTTTTTAAAGAAACTGCCATCGTTTAATTCGATGAATCCAAAAGACTTAGAGCTTCTAATAGTTCTTACCCATCCTGCTACTCTTATAGCCTTTCCTATATAATCCTCTTGATGTCTGTAAATGTCTTTAACCAGAGTAAAACTCATTGTATATCCTCCTTCTGCTTTTATTTTTTATATTAATTTTAAAATTTTAAACATTAAAAAAGCCCATCTTCCCTATAAAGGGACGAAAGGCTTAATTCCGCGGTACCACCCTATTTGCCACTTTTGTGGCCAGCTCTATAACAGTACTATATAATACTGCTCGCATGTAACGGTGCGAATCCGTCTAAGTCTACTCTCTTACGATTTCGGTTAGAGACTCTGAGATGTTCTTCAATATAGATTTCGTACCGACATTCCACCAACAGTCAGCTCTCTATAACTACATTCTATATCTACTCTTCTCTTCATAGTCTTTATTTGTTTTATTTACCAGTATTATAATATTTAATGTCTATTTTGTCAAATGTTATTTGGTTTTATTATATTCATATTGTGATTTTACACATTTCCAAAATTTCTATTTATAGTACCTAATCTCTTACTCACCATTAGCAATATTTAAGATGTTTAAACATATATGTACTTATTCAATATTATATTATAACAATAATTTTAAGTTTATATTAATCAATACTCTTTGCTTGAAAATTCACTTAAATTTATTAAAATTTGAATGCACATTATTACTAATAATACATAAAATAATAGTGAAAATCTTTTGTGCATCGACAAATAAAAAGCATCTGAACTTAAGCTCAGATGCTGAATAAGAAGATTATATCTAATTATCTAATTATCTAATTATCCAATTAGCTATTCACGTGGGCATGTAGTGCCAGCTACAGCCCCAATGGCTACTTGGCGCTTTTGTAATATCTTTAATGTGATATAGATAACCATTTTTTCCTCAATACGAGTGAAAACTCTTTCTTCAAATGGAACTTTCGCTTTATTAAGTGGTTTAGTTGGATTTAGATACTCATCAAATTCTACTATTCTACTGCTTACTAGTTCACAATAAGGAAGTTCATTGAAGTATTCAGTAGTTACTTGATTAAACTCTGATAGATCTCCTGATAATAGTTTATCTTTTTCTGCAAAGTCTGGCCCAAAAATTTCTTTTTCTCTGAAATATTCAAATTCAGATTCAGTTCTATTCCTTATAGGAGCTGGTGCTATTCCATTGAACTCAACTGGAGTTGTAAATTTAAATGGTACATCTATTGTGCAGTGTTTAATATCTCCACAAATGCCCTTAGAATTTGAGCAGCCAAGTGTTGCATATTCTATATTCTTTCTTACAAAACCTTTAACAAAAAGCATATTTGTATTTTGAAGTAATAAGCATTGAGTGATCTTTAAGTGTTTCTTTATATCTTTAATTTCTATAGCAGGTTCTGGCAATTCATTGATAGAATCTACATTTACCTGTACTGTCAATTCTGCTAGTACAACCGGTACTTTAGCTACTACACCACTTGTTATAGGTGCTAAATCTACCGGATAATTCACAGCATCTACTAGTGTTGTTGCTTGAACATCAGCACATATAGATTTTCCTTGTTTGCATACATTATTTATTTCTTGCTTGCCAAAGCTTATCTTTTCACCATAAATGTTGTTAGCTAAATATGACATTTCTTTACCTCCCTAATACTATTTCTGTCTATGGGACTTTTCCCTTGCCCCATTTCCTAGTACATAGTATTCAGGTGTCCTATTTTCGTTACACTGTTTTATAAATAATTTAATCAATTTATTTTTATTTTGCTTACTTAGGACAAGTTTCTTATATTTAGTTTTCTCATAAAATAGATACTAACCTTTTTTGTAAGATTCTTATTGTAATATTTAAAGTACCTTTCCCTTCTAACACATACTTTCCAATTTCATTTATATCTTCATCTTTTCTTATAATTCTTTCACTTTCTATTATTTTACAACTCATCACTTCACAGTATGGCGGATCAATATAATGTTCAACTATTTCTTGATTTATATAAATACATTCATCATGCAAGTCATTTTCTAAGGTATCTAAGTCTTCTTTTATATAATTACTTAATCTATCATTATTTTCTATATATTGAAATTCGCGCACAACTTTTCTTGTTTTTTCTTCAGGTTTTAAAATATTATATTTAACAGCAGTAGCACACTTAAATGGAATATCAGCCATAATACTTTTAACTTCCCCAAGTACTATACCTTCCTTCGAAGAAGTTTTAGTGTAGTAGCTAATTTTTTTGTTTATAAAACCGCTTATAAAAATTACATTAGCATCTTCAATTAATTTACATTGAGTAATATTAACATTTTTTGAAATCCCTTTAATTTGAAATATAGGCTCAATTAATTCAACCAAGGAATCTATGTTTACTTGAACAATTAAAGCAGCAAGAACTACTGGAACCTTTACTACTACTCCAGACGTTAAACCTGTTATTTCAACTTCTTTATTTGAACAGATCACTAGGGGCTCGTCTTCCTGTGAAGACTTATCCTGTATATCCTCTTTTTCAGGCATACTATCTTGCTTCATATGTATTGAGCTATTGTTATCAAGCATAATTTTATATCCCTCTGGATATTCTGCTCTTACATTTACCATTTTTTCACCTCAACTTTCTAAAACATTCTCCAAAAATACTTTCTATTTTTATATTATTCAACAGAAATTATTTAGTTACAGCAAACAAAAGAACTGAGCCCATTCAAATAGAACTCAGTCCTTATTTGATCTAATATAATATTTTTGCTTTACAAAAATAGTTTGTATTGTACCCCATAAACTACATATTACCTATTATACAGTTTATTCATTCTTTCTTTTATAATCTTTTCATATCCATTTTCTGTAGGTTTGTAATATTCAGCATTTACATATTCATCTGGTAAATATTGTTGAAAAACAAATCCGTTAGGGTAATCATGGGGATATAAGTAATCCTTAACTTCATTGGAGTTTAATATGTACTTTTCCTCCATCTTTCTAGAAGTTGAATCTCTAAGGTAGTCAGGAACTTGTCCTAATCTTCCCCTTTCTATATCTTCTAAAGCTTTGTCTATACCCATATAACTTGCATTGCTCTTAGGTGCACAAGCAACATACACAGCAGCTTGCGCAAGTGGAATCCTTCCTTCAGGCATACCAACAATATTTACCGCTTCAAAAGCTGATACTGCCAATGTAAGAGCTTGAGGATCAGCATTACCTACATCCTCAGAAGCACAAATGATAATTCTTCTTGCTATAAATTTAGGATCTTCTCCTGCATAAATCATTCTTGCCAGCCAATATAAAGTTGCATCTGGGTCAGAACCTCTCATACTTTTTATAAATGCAGATACTATATCGTAATGTTCATCTCCGGCTTTATCATATTTAATAGCTCTTTTTTGTATACATTCCTCTATTATATTCAATGTAATATTAATAACACCATTAGAATCAGGTTGAGTAGTCAGCACACCTAATTCTAAACTATTCAAAGCTATTCTAGCATCTCCATTTGAAACTTTTACTAAGTGTTCAAGAGCATCATTTTCAATTTTAATGTTAAACTCTCCTAATCCTCTATCCTTATCTTTAATTGCATTATCTAGTATCTTCTTAATATGTTCATCGCTTAAAGGCTCAAGTTTAAAAACCATAGATCTTGAAATTAGGGCCTTATTTACTTCAAAAAAAGGATTTTCAGTAGTAGCTCCTATTAATATCACTGTTCCATTTTCAACATAAGGTAAAAGGGCATCTTGTTGACTTTTATTAAATCTATGTATTTCATCAATAAAGAGAATTGTCCTTTGATTATACATACCTAATCTCTCTTTGCTTCTTTCTATTACTTCTCTTATCTCTTTAATACCTGAAGTCACAGCATTTAATTGTTCAAAATGCTTCTTAGTAGAATTAGCTATTATTTTAGCTAGAGTTGTTTTCCCAGTACCAGGTGGTCCATAGAAAATCACTGAGCTCAGCTTGTCAGCTATGATTCCTCTATAAAGTAATTTTCCTTTTCCTATTATGTGTTCTTGTCCTACAAATTCATCAAGGGAATTAGGTCTCATTCTATCTGCTAATGGTGCAGCTTTTTTTATGTTCATCTCAGCACTTATTTGAAATAAATCCATAGCTTTCTCCCCTCATATATTTATATAAAAAATTAAAAACATAAACACTTATTAATTTTAAATACATTATATCATAGTTTTATGAAATATATATTTATCTTCAAATATGTTATTTCTAATTCTATGGGCAGCAAAAAACCCTCCTATATTTAGTTAAATATCTAATAAGAAGGGTTATCTTGATAATTTTTATTATATTTTTCTTACTATAAGACCTGAAATAGGATATGAATAATCTACTCCATTTACAACTTTTACTATTGCTACAATAGGGAAAACAACTGTCGCTAATCCTATTACTATCAGCAATGGAATCCCAATCAAAATAAAAACTAAGATTGCAGAAATGATACTTGCTGCTGTCATCATTATCTGAAAACCTAAAGCTTCTTTAGCTTGCATCTTAACGAAGTCATCGTTAGAAACAAGTAAAGCTATAATTGGAGCTAAAATAGGCAGTCCTACAAAAACACCTAGATGAGCTAAAGCACATAAAAGCTTCTGTTCAGTACTCAGCACTTCACCGACCTCCTTTTTATCTAATTATATTATAATATTATGATAATTAAAAGAATAAATGTGCAAGTTCAAGCATATAAAAAAGAGGTTATAAGAATATATTAAACAAATATCTTCTTCACATAATCAGAAGTTAGTGTGCTTAATATTCCCCCATAGTTTAGTTTAAATGCCACTTTGTCTCCTACCTTATATTTCGTTAAACTATCTGTAACATCTATTATTAAGTGGTCACTACTGCCACCCAAAATAGCTATTTTGTTGTCTTCTGGAATTATATTATCTATGCTGACATCTTGTTTACCAATGGCGCAAATAGCTCTTTTTCTTATTCCTCTATCTTGGAAAACTGGTTTGTTGCCAAAGGCATCCATTCCTATTTCACCAATAGGCACAGACGGTTTTTCCTTTATTTCAATAATTTCAGTTATTAATCTAAAACAATCGTCAAAAGTATTATTAATTCTATTTCCATATGCAGTTTCTCTGCCTAAAACTATGGATTCTCCTAATCTAAGCTGATTTATACCTTTAACTATACCTTCTCCGTTTTCTAAAAGGTATAAACTACTTGAGTTTCCTCCAGAAACTATTTCAATACTTATAGAAAATTCCTTTTCTATTCTTTCCTTTATGTCTACTAGGCGTTTTAAGTTTTCTTCTTTAGGTATTACTCCACCATAGCAGGTAAGATTAGTTCCTATGCCAACGAGACTAACTCCTTTTAAATTTAAGATCTCCCTTACTGTTTGAAAAATCTCTTTTTCGTCTATAATGCCTTCTCTCAAATCTCCTAGATCTATCATCAGAATAATTTTATGAATTTTAGACTTCTCACTAGCTTTTTGAGAAAGTGCTTTTATAGTCTCTAACTCAGAGTTTAAAGATATATCGGCAAGTTCAACTACTTCTTCTGCTTGGCTAATCATAGGAAGCCTAAGTAATAGTTTTGGTACATCTATTTGCTTCATACGAATTAGGTTTTCAATTCTAGAGTCTGCTATCATCGATGCTCCAGCTTCGACTAAGACTTTTGCTATCTCTGGAATTCCACAAAATACTTTAGTTACAGCAGCAACTTTAATCCCATTTCTTTTACAAAGTGATATAATTGTTTCTGCATTGTATCTAATTTTATCTAATGATATCTCTACTCTAGGATACATTTTTACTCCTCCCAATATTATTCTTTTAAACATATAGTATAATTTAGGGTTGGTACGGGACCCAACCCTAAACTTTTTGCTAATATTTTTGGCACTTCAAACTACTTTTAATTAATTTTCAATACTACTCAATCCCCAGACTATTTTTTAGAAGTATCATGGCAGCCTCTGGATACTTTTCCGATAAGACTCCTAAAGACGCCATAATATAATTATTGTCAACTAAGATTTTCGCTTCCTTATTTGGCAGTAGCTCATTACCTTTATTGCTTAAAGGTATTTGCCTCATAATTTCTACTCTATTAGGTAATCTAGTTAGTGCTCCCCCAGTACCAACTATATACCTAATATTAGTTAAATCCTTCCCCTCTGCTATTGTTTTTTTACCATTTGGTCCGTACAAATCTCTAAATTTCCCAACATGCCTTTTCACAGCAGTTATAACTGCCTCAAGAGTTAACTCTTCGATGAATCTTTTTTCTAAATCTGTAGCCGGAATAGGCTTCACATTTTCGATTAATTCACTTAACTCTTCCCCACTAATATTTAGCTTATTAGCTAAATTATCTAGTCCTATTCTGTTTACTACATTTTTCAGATTTACATAAACCCCGAGATCTCCTTCCACTGTCCTTTTTGAAGTTGGCTCAGGACTTAATAAAATCCGATTTATCTCATCACTACCCTCTGTTACAGAATGAACATCAGTAGTAGCCCCGCCAACATCCAAAACAAGAACATCCCCCAGTTCTTTCTTTAATAACTGTGCAGAAAGCATTACTGCTCCTGGTGTTGGCATAATAGGTCCGTTCACCATTTCTCTTACTTTCCCCATCCCTGGCGCTTGTGTAATATGCTCTTCAAATACTTCTTGAATAATTTTTCTCGTTGGTTCTATGTTTAATTGATCAATCTTAGGATAAACATTTTCTGTAATGTATAGTTTAGTTTGAGTATTTTTAAATATCTCTTTAATTTCTTCTTGATTTTCTATATTCCCTGCATATATTACAGGTATATTAAGATTTAATCCACTAATGAGTTCAGCATTATAGATAGCAGTATCCCGTTCACCATAATCCACTCCCCCTGCAATTAAAATAATATTGGGGTTTATTTCTTTGAGTTTAGTTAAATCAGTTTTTCTCATTTTACCGGCCGTTATCAAGTGTAGATTGGCACCAGCCCCCAACGCTGCTTCCTTTGCCGCTCTTACTGTCATGTCATATACTAGACCATGAACAGTCATTCTCAATCCTCCTGCAGCACTACTGGTACACATAAGTTCATCATATTCTATACTATCTACTTTTAGACTTTGACTTAGATTTTTAATAGCCTCTCTAAGGCCAATGTTCACGTCTCCATCTTTCACAGTTGTAGGCGCTTGCCCCTGACCTATAAACACAGGAATACCTGAGTATACCCCATTAAATGCATTGACTACAGTTGTGGTACTCCCAATCTCCCCCACTAATACATTAATTCTCATTTAGCATTTCCCTTCTTTTTTTCACAAGGAAAGTAGCAACGTGTATTCCTTTTGTTCCTCTTCCAAATCCTGCATCTACACCTTGTTTTATAGCTAGCTCGTTAGATACTTGAGTTCCGCCACAAGCTATTATTATTCTATTCCTTATACCTTTTTCAACACAAAGCTCATGGATGCGCTTCATATTTTTATAATGAACATCATCATGGCTTATAATAGTTGAAGCAAGTATTGCATCTGCATTTAATTCTATAGCAGCGTCTACTAGTTTCTCAACTGGAACAGAAGTACCTAAATAATGACATTCAATTCCGTACTTCTCTATTCCTCCATGTTTAATATCTATTATTTCTCTCAATCCTACAGAGTGTTCATCTTCACCTACTGTAGCAGCTACTATCTTCATTGGTCGTGCTTCAATTTCTTTTCTTATTTCTTCTTCTGACATAACCTCTGGTTTAGGAGGTATGACAAGTGTACTCGTATCTATTGTAAATGGAACTCTTCCTTTTAACTCAATTCTGGTCCCTTCAGCTAGCTGCATTATTTCTTTGTGGATCACTTCTACATCCTCTAGTCCTAATTTTTTGCCTATTTCAATAGCAGCAAACTCGGCAGTTCTTTCTTCAGTTGGAAGGAATAATGTTATCTGAATTATTCCATCTCCTTGCCATTCCATTTCAGGTTTTATCTTTGTAGTCTCTCTTAATTCTCTTGTTTCTTCCATTCTCACATATACATTATCAGTTTCATCTAGTTCATCAATAAATACTATTTTACTAGGATCTTCGAAAGTACATCCCCCAATAAGATCTGATGGATTATCTACTGCGTTTTCATCATACTGAGCTATATTGTTATAACCAAAGTGCGCTGTAACTGGAGCCATGTAGTCGTCTTCTCTTTCATATACAGTACCAGCGCCTATTCCTCCATCTATTTTTCTAAAAATACCATCTCCATTTCTTTCAGGATAATATCCTGAATCTACAAAGAATCCTTCTTCTACTGCTCTAAAATATCCGCCCACCTCAAGTATTTCTTCCATAAATAATATAGCTCTTTCTTTTAACTCCCTAACTTTTTCTGCCAGTTCACCACTATCTCTCTTAAGTTGTACCATTTCTGTAAGGCCATCCATACCTATTAATGCCTGTTTCGCAGTATTAGTACCTTCAATATTATATATATGCCACGGAACATTTCTTCCCTCATCAGGAGTTATAGTAGATTGAATGTCTGCTCTAGTGAGCCTTGAAATCAATAGGTTTAAAGTATGTGTAACTGTAGCTTCTCTTGTTGAAGATCCCATATACTTAGTGTTTTGTTGAGCTCTCATTTTATAGTCTTTAAATAACTCTCTTAATGCAACTGCATAAGGTAAGTCTATCCTCAAGCAAGGTGCAGGTGGTGCTGTCGGCGGCACAGTTGAAAGACATATATTTTCTTTTTTCATTCCTACTTTTACTGAAAACATAGAATTAATAGCATGCTGAACCATAAGCTCAGGCATCACCTTCCATGCTTCCCTAGCTGTTGCGTTAGCGTTATGCGCCCCATCTATTTGAGCCATATCTGCCCAAGCCATGACCTTTTTAGCTACTGCTGCATCTACAAAAGACCTAACCATATTGATATTTCTATATAACACATTATATTGAGGGTCTTGATGTGCACCATTTACTCCTTCCTCTGCAAACATAACAGCTATTTCTGGACCTGCTACTCCACTTACATAAGAATGATAGTTAATTGGTCTTCCAACTTCGTCTTCTATTAAATCAAGAGCCTTTCTTTGAGCTCTAACCTGCTTCCTGGTAACAGGTATACCCCCTATACCCTGTGGTGTGCCTTCAATCAAGCCATCAAAATGACTTTGTCCTGCAGTTCTAATAACCATTATATGATCTGCACCATGCCATGCAGCCATTCTCATTCTTCTGATGTCATCTTCAAATCTACCTGATGCTATTTCTGTAGTAATAACACAATCTGGCTGTGGATCAATATCATCAAAATAATGGGCAGATGGTAGAGGCTGACTTTGCTTTAAGTTTTCTGATGTATTGTAGTATTCAAATTTACCAATTTTTCTCTTTTCTCCTCTTCCTTCTCTCCAATGCCAACCTCTTCTCCTTGGTCTATAGTTTTCTAAGTCTTTTAATATATTTTCAATATTTAATTTTTCATTAGGTTTTAATTCCATTAATTTTCACCTCCTCTAAATATCTTAATTACTTCATCCCACATTTTACCTTCAGCTAATTTTAATCCTGCTTCTCTAATACTCATATTATAGTCTCTAGATAATCTATATACTAAATGACCTGCACCTTTACCTAGTAAGCCCCTATCTATGGCTCCATCAACTATCGCTTTAGCTTCTATACTTGAGAAGCCCATTCTAAGTAAAACTGATCTTTCTATAGAAGGACTTGTATGTCTATATGCCAAATCAACTAATGGATCAACTATTTTTTCAGCAAGCTCCCAGAACCTTGCTTCAAGCTGTTCCTCTGATAATTCTTTTAAATGCTGTCTTCTTTTTTCAAAATCGTCTTCTCTTTTCATTAAAGCACCTCCAAACTATATATTTATATTTAATTCTCGTAGCGTATTTATAACAAACTCTTTATTTGATTTACAGTCTTCTGCTAAGAATTCAATCTCTTCTTCTGTTAAAGAATCAACTTTCATTATTTCTATGCAGTTTTTAATATAAGATTTTCTAAGTTTATTTAGGTCAATATCCCTTGCTTTAATTAAGCTTGGGTGTTCAGGTAATATAATATTTTCTCCAGGAACTTCATTTTTTGGATTTCCAATGATAATTTCAATTCCATTTTCTTTAGCAAAAGTAAGCTGAGGTTGTATATGTTTACCTGCTCCAGTATATTCTGTTTCTTGAACTAGTACTATTTTATCCTGGTCTAATTCCTGTGCAATTGAAAATGCAGCTGCTAAGGATGTATTACCTGCTGGGCCTCTTTCGATACCCTCTACCTGAGCTAATGCTTCAGTAATATAGAAAACTTCTCCTTGATTTACTGTTACATATCTGTCTAAGTATCTTAGTGGTCTAGCAGCAGATCTGGGTACATCTGAACGATCTGGCCAAGTAGTAAAAGGTATTCCAAACCCAGTATGACCTGTAGTAAAGGATTTTCTGTTAAATTGTTTATCACTTGCCATATGAAGTCCTTGAAGATTCACACTGGCACCAACTATTTTAGTATTTAATGCTCCAGCTTTAATTAATCCTCTTGCTGTACCTGTTAAGTTCCCTCCTCCAGCGTTTGTAGCTACTACAACATCAGGGTCTCGACCTTCTTTTTCTCTAAATTGCATAGCTATTTCATATCCTAAAGTTTCAACTCCAGCTATTCCAAATGGAGTATATAATGAAGCATTAAAATACCCTGTATCTTCTAATAGTCTTAGAAAAGTATAGAAAAGTTCTGGACCAACAGTTAGTTGAACTACCTCTGCTCCAAAAGCCTCACATTTTCTAGCCTTTTCAATTATTTCAGGTTGTCCAACACCTCTAGAATCATAGCACTCTTGTACTATAATGCATTTAAGCCCTCGCATAGCAGCTTGACTGGCTACTGCCGCACCATAGTTACCACTTGTAGCAGCTATAACACCTTTATATCCTAGCTTTTTGGCATGATAAACACTTATTGCAGCCCTTCTTGCCTTAAAACTACCAGATGGATTTGCAGCTTCATCCTTTATAAATATTCTTGCTCCCTTTCCTTTAGGTGCTAAACTCCTAGCAAGCTCAGTAAGATTTTTCAGTTCCAAAATTGGAGTATTTCCGACACCTGTTTCTTTTTGTATCTCTTGCATCTCCTGTAAAGTATATCCTGTTTCTCTCATCATTCTTTCATAATCAAAGGAAATTCCTCCAGTTTCGAATTCATCATAGTCTATTCCCACAGCTTGCTTCATTATTTCTTTTTTTCTTGCCATAACGGCATTGTAGCTTATATCTTTATTCAATTTTATCACCACCTTCAAGAATGCCCCTTAGCTGTCGTCCTATATATAATAATTCTGGAACACATTTCCCAAAATCATGTTTATAATAAGGATTGATTTCTATTAATTTACCAGAAACTTTTCTACCTATATATGTCTCTACAGTTACGGTATCTCCAATTTTCGCTTCATCATCTATAAGAAAACCCTTTGTCCACATTTCAAGAGGTACTAACTTTGTATCTTCTGGTACTTGTGGTGCTCTTTCCTCAGGAGTAAGTACTATATTGTGTATTCTTACCCAGTCACCTTTTTTTGCATATTCCATTTTTCTCACCTTACCTTTTTATTAAATCTCTCATATCTCCCATAATTGCCCTTGGAACTGGTAAGTCTATCATAGTCTTCAAACCAGGTTCTGCATTTATAACATGTGGAATCATATTAACGCACATAGCTATAGTACCTAATCCACCATCTACTTCTGGTTTTATAGACATATTTACTTCAGGAGTACCTTTTATTGTAATATAGTCTCCTGTATAGGTACCTTCCATTTCAGGCTCTATTTGTTGAGGATGAATCATATCTATTTTAACTTCACCGTCTACATATCCTTGTCCTGTCATATTTACTCCTGCCACATTTCCAGCTTTAGCAAATCCATAAGGCGATTTTCTGTCAACACTAGTTATTATTGGCTTCATTTGTTGTTCAACTTTTTCTACTTTCCATCCTATGGCTTTTGCTATCATATGTATAGATTCTGGAAAACCTACATGGCCAGATAGTGTTCCATTTGCTACACCTTTTTCAAATTCTTCAACTGTTAATCCTACTCCTTGCTCTTCCATTACAGCAGGGCCAAATGGTGATAAACTATTAACTCTCTTCGCCTCAATGTGTTCTACATCAATCATACATCCTGTTAAGCATACTACTAATAAATCCATTATAAGTCCTGGATTTATTCCAGTACCTAATACTGTAACATTATTTTCCTTTGCTATTCTATCAAGTTCGTTTGCTAGTTCTGGATTTTGAGCATATGGATAAGCCATTTCTTCCGCAGTAGAAATAACATTCACTTTCTTCTCTAAAGCAAATTTTAGCTTTGGAAACGCATTTTTAGTAAAAGAGTCAGTAGCACATAGGCATACATCACAGCACTTTTCAGTTAAAACTTCTTCTATATTTCCCTTTATAATTACCTCAGGTCTATCTCCCCTATCTACTCCTAATACATCATAGATACTTTTGCCTACTTTGTCTGGACTTACATCACAAACTCCAACAATCTCTACTCCTTTTTTGTTTAATAGCATCTTAGCCATTCCACTTCCCATAGCTCCAAATCCCCAAATAACCACCTTTACATTCTCCATAAACAGCACCTCCAAAAAATATTCTTAAGTTCACATATATCTGAGAATTCTTTAATGCAATTTTTTTGCCAACAATGGCACATATAAAATAATTTTTAAGGTATATTTATAATTTTAAATGTATAAATTTCAAATACTGGCAATTTATTAGAGAATTTATTCAGCTTTTTAAAAACAAAAATTTATAAATATTAACTCCAGAATATGTAAAAAAACGTTTTCCAGAAATAAATAAAAACTGCAAAATATTTTGCTGATATATGCAAATTATTTTGCAGCTATAATGGTATATTATATTTTTTTATTTTGTACTGCAAAGCTTGCCTTTTTATTCCTAATATTCGAGCAGCCTCAGATATATTGTAACCTGAGTCACTAAGAGTTTTGTGGATCAGTTTTTTCTCTATAGACTCGATTATATCTGGTAAGGGTTTATCTGAATGAATTATATCCCCATAATCAAGCTCTGATTCTACTAGATTCGGAGTAAAGCCGCTAAAGTGCTCTTCCTTAAGAACATGCTCATCTTTTGATACAAGATTTATAGCTCCTTCTATTAGATTCTCCAGTTCTCGAACATTCCCAGGCCAAGAGTGCTTCATAAATTTATTCATCATATCTTCAGATATTACCCATACATCTTTATCGAGAATCTTATTATATCGTTTTATGAAGTGTGCACATAAAAGTTTTATGTCATCTTTTCTTTCTCTCAAAGGCGGAACTTTGATAGATATTACATTGAGTCTATAGTACAAATCTTTTCTTAAAGTTCCTTTATTAATTGATTGTATAGGGTCTTCATTAGTTGTAGCTATTATTCTGACATCAATAGGTATGTCTTTTAGTCCACCTACTCTTCTAATATAACCTTCTTGTAGTACTCTAAGTAGTTTCGCTTGAAGAGATAATCCCATTGAGTCAATTTCATCCAGCAAAAGTGTTCCTCCATTTGCTTGTTCAAATAATCCTGGTCTATCTATGGCACCTGTAAAACTTCCTTTAGTTGTTCCAAATAATATACCCTCTAATAATGATTCAGGTAAAGCTGCACAGTTCTGTCCTATAAAAGGTTTATTCTTTCTAACTCCCTCATAGTGTATACTCTGGGCAAATATTTCCTTTCCAGAACCTGTTTCTCCATATATAAATACACTAGAAGATGAGTCCTTTGCTTTCCTAGCTATATCCACCGTTCTTAAAAAATTCTCATTTTGACCAATTAAATTCTCAAATTTATATTTATTTCCTACAAAGCAAGTATCTTTTTCTCTATCCCCTATGAGCTCCATTTGTAAATCTACTAACTGTTCAGAAAGTTTTTGTATATTTGTAACATTTCTCGCAATTTCTAATGCACCTAAAATAGCATTATCTTTCATTATTGGTACAGTAGTGTTTATTGTGGTTATTTTTTCACCTTTATAGTTTAAATATGTTTGAGTTTTGTCGAATATTTTTTGACCGGTATTAAGAACACTTAATAAAGTACTTGTATGCTCATTTAGACTAGGAAATACTTCTAATAGTTGTCTATTAATTACTTTTTCTTTCTCTATTCCTTCTAACTTAGCCATAGTTTCATTATAAAATATAGTCTTACCATTAGAATCTACTACGTGAATACCAACATCTATATGCTGCAAAATTTTTTGCAGTAAAATTTTTTCAAACTCGTGAGTCCTCATAAAATCATCCTTTGACCATATTATTAATTAAGTTTGATTAATGCTGCCATTCTTCCAGTATTACCTTTTTCTTTCCTATAAGAAAAAAATTTATGATTATTACAGCTAGTACAGAGTCTACTTATAGTAATATTTCTACTTAATATTCCATTTTCCTCTAATATCTTTTTATTTGCTTCCCATAAGTCTAACTTCCATGTATCTAAAGAGTTTTTCACTAGTATTTCATCAACAGAGGATAAAATTTCACTGAATTTTTGATATACATCATATTTTACAGAATAGCAACAAGAGCCAATGGATGGTCCTATGCCTACTAAAATGTCTTCTGGATTTGAACTATATACATTCTTCATTGTATCTATCATTTTTTCTCCTATTTTTTGAACAGTACCTCTCCAGCCCGCATGTGCAACACCTACGACTTTTTTTACTTTATCAAGAAAAAACAAAGGAACACAATCAGCATAAAAAGTAAAAAGCATTAGACCTTTTATATTAGTTACTAGTCCATCTATTTCTTTATAATCCAAAGGTTTAGTTAACCCCTTACCTCCATCATCTTCTGTGACAATCTTTATAGTTGTACCGTGCACTTGGTCAGACAACACCATTTTTTCTAATGATACATTAAATATTTTTGAAACTGTATTAAAATTATCTAAAATATTGTCTATTTCATCTCCGGTTTTCAAGCCAAGATTCAGCGTATTGTAAGGTTTAGGACTTATACCTCCTACTCTAGTTGTAAATCCATGTGTAACCAATCCAGTTTCTTCAAAGCTAGGTATCACATAGTACTGTATACCATTTACTTCTTTTAGTTCAAACCCAATATTTTTATCCATTTACATCATCACCTCTTAAGTCAAAACAAATATCTATTAAATAAAAAATATTGAACTCCATTAATTTTTTATTTAAAATACTGAAAAGGACTCATAACGAGTCCTATTTTTCATCAAGCAATTTCTTAAGTTCATCCATAAATGTATTTATATCCTTAAACTGCCTATAAACTGAAGCAAATCTAACATAAGCAACTTCATCAATGTTTTTAAGTCTACTCATAACCATTTCTCCAATAAGTCCTGTAGTTACTTCCTGTTCCATAGAATTAAACAAAGTCTTTTCTATTTCATCTACCATAGCCTCTATAACCTTCATAGAAACAGGTCTCTTTTCACATGCCTTAATTATGCCATTTAAAAGCTTGTTTCTATCATATGCTTGCCTGTTCCCATCTTTCTTAATAACAACAAGTGGTATATCCTCTATCTTTTCATAAGTAGTAAATCTTTTATTACATTTAATACATTCTCTTCTCCTGCGTATAGCTTGTCCTTCGTCTGTTGGCCTAGAATCAATTACCTTGGATTCATAATAATCACAATAGGGACACCTCATAACTTTGACTTTCCCCCCTCTATTCCAAAGTCTTAATCACATTATATTATATCTTTTGTTCAATGTCCACATACAAGAGATTCAATTTTTGATTCTAATCCTCTCTATTTTCCCCTCCATATAAAAAATAATCTTCTGTATTTACATTAAGATCTACTAAAATAACATCTGAGCCAATTCTTATAATATTTTTCCATTTAATTATATAATCCTGATTTTTCCCAAATAAACCAAGTATCTTCCCTGGGCCAGGCAAAATAATAGCTTCAATAACTCCTTTTTCTAAATTAACTTCTAAATCAGATATAAATCCTATTCTAGTTCCGTCCCTTACATTTATAACTTCTTTTTCGCGTAAATCAGTAGTCTTTACCATTGCTTTACAGCAAGCCTCCTTCTAAATATTTCTATACTATATATATTGTATAACTCTATAATATTATTACTAATATTTGACCTGTAAAGCAATGGCAGAGATATTTTAAGTATTATATTTCTTAAATTAACTTTCTCATATGTCTTAATGCTGTTTTCTCAAGTCTTGATACTTGAGCTTGAGATATTCCAATTTCCTCAGCAACTTCCATTTGAGTCTTCCCTTCGTAAAACCTTAAGTTTAGAATAAGTTTTTCTCTATCATTTAACTTTCTTATGGCTTCTCTCAATGCTATCTCCTCCAGCCATGTTTCATCTTCACTCTTTTGGTCACTAACTTGATCCATAACATATATTGCATCTCCACTATCATGATATATAGGCTCAAATAATGATATTGGGTCTTGAATAGCATCTAATGCAAAAACTACCTCTTCTTTTGGTAACCCTAATACTTCTGCAATTTCAGTAATAGTAGGCTCCTTTGAATTTTTACTTATCAATTGATCTCTGGCTTGCAATGCTTTATATGCAATATCTCTTAATGATCTACTGACTCTAATTGAATTATTATCTCTTAAATATCTTCTAATTTCTCCAATAATCATAGGTACAGCATAAGTAGAAAATTTCACATTTTGTGAAAGGTCAAAATTATCTATTGCTTTTATCAATCCTATACATCCTACTTGGAACAAATCATCAACATGTTCTCCTCTTTTACTAAATCTTTGAATTACACTTAAGACTAATCTTAAATTACCTTTTACAAATTCTTCTCTAGCACTCATATCACCTGCATGTATTCGATTAAATAATTCTCTCATTTCACTATTACTAAGTACTGGTAATTCAGATGTATTTACTCCGCATATTTCTACTTTATTTATATGCATATAAGTAATTCATTCCTTTCTTGATGTTTTGCCCCTTTTACATAAAAATTATTGCCTTCTTTAAGTTTAATTATTCAACAATTAATGTAAATAGATTAAGTTATTTATAAAAACAAAAAACCCATAGCTTTATTCATCGTATAAATGAACTTGCTTGGGTTTTATCATATAATCCTATTTTTAATTTCAAGCTTTAAATCATTTTATTTATTTCTTTCTTTAATCTTTTAATAATTCTTTTTTCTAGACGAGAAATATAAGATTGAGAAATACCTAGCAAATCTGCTACTTCTTTTTGGGTTTTTTCTTCCCCATTTTTTAAGCCAAATCTAAGCTCCATTATTTTTTTTTCTCTCACAGTCAATTTGCAAATTGCTTGATTTAGTAAATCCTTATCAACCTCATCCTCTAAATATTTAAATATAACATCATTTTCAGTTCCTAATATATCTGATAATAATAGCTCATTCCCATCCCAGTCAATGTTTAATGGCTCATCAAATGATATCTCCGCTTTAGATCTGCTGTTTCTTCTAAGATACATTAATATTTCATTTTCTATGCACTTTGAAGCATATGTAGCAAGTTTAATTTTTTTATCAGGTTTAAAAGTATTAACTGCTTTAATTAGTCCTATAGTTCCTATTGAAACTAAGTCCTCAACTCCTACTCCAGTATTTTCAAATTTTCTAGCAATATATACTACTAGTCTTAAATTTCTTTCAATCAATACTGTCTTAATAGACTCATCCTCTTCAAGCTTTGATACAAGGTAGTTTTCCTCTTCTGGAGTTAAAGGTGGTGGAAGTATTTCACTTCCTCCAATATAAAACACTTCTTCCTCATTAAATAATTTAAGTTTTCTAAGTATTTTTATATAATGTATTCTAAGTAATAGCTTAAACTTATCAATTATATTTATCATTCAGACTACCTCCTTATCTGTGAACATTTCTGGATGAAGTAAAGCTACATAATTATCATTACTCGAAAGATTGCTATTGTATATCCCTACAATAATATCACCAATCAATTTGTTTTCGTCGCCTTTAACAATCACATTATCAGGCTTAAATCCTATTAACACCCCATTTTCTTTCCCTAAGGATTTATAAGGTATTAATCTAAATTTTAAATTTGATATATTTTCATCCATAATAGCAGATATAGCTTGAAAATCATTTTCCTTATATTTTTCAAAAATACTTTGTACACTTTCTGGCAGTAGTTCTTTAATTGCGGAAAATTGAATAATTATTACTGGTGTTTGAGTCAGAGGATCCCTCAAAAGGTTTCCAGTATCTAATAGTCCCATTACTTCCACTGTTTTATTGTTTAAACCTACAATAATAGGTATATAAATCCTATTCCTTGTTAAAATTGATTGGATATAACCCCAAACAATTTTTATCAATATATAAGACAATGAAACAGCTAATACTAGCATTTTTACTGGAAAGTTCTTAATATAAAATATCCCATTGCCAGCATAAGCTTCTACGTTAGCTAAATAGAATAATGCTAGTGAAGCACCTGCAAATATAAAAGCCATAACATAGAAAGTTGCTATTAATCTAATAAATTTCTTGAACTTAAATGGATTAAAAGCTACTATTATTATTAATATTGAGATAGACAATTTTATAATAAATTTTGTCATAAATCTTAAAGACGGGAAAAATATGACTAATGAATAAATTGCTCCAATAAAAGAAGCTAATAATACTCTTATATTATTTGCTTCTGTTTTAGTAAATTTTCTAGTTAGATATAACAAGATATAGTTAATTATCATATTTTCCAGCAAAAGATACTCAGCATATATGTACAAATTATTGCCCCCTTTTTGTACATCCTAATTCTAATAAACTTTTATTCACCCACCTTTATTTTTATGTCTATTATAATACAAAAGACATTAGAATTATGTCATATACTGAAGTCGAAAAAAAAACCCTTTCTATATAGAAAGGGTTACTTATCTCTTCTCCTTAAAAATGTTGGAATGTCTAAATCGTCTGTATCAAATTGCTTCATATCAGTAATGGTCTTTTCTTTAGTTTTATCATTTGTGATTAAAAAAGAAGGTTTATCTGCAGGTTTTTCAGGTTTGACAACACTATCAAATCCTGTAGCAATTACAGTTATTTTAATTTCATCTTTTAAGTTTTCATCTAAGCCTGCTCCAAAAATAATATTAGCATCTGGATCCACTGATTGCCTAATAAGGTCAGCAGCTTCATTAACTTCAAAAATTCCCAGATTTGGACCGCCTGTTATGTTTAACAGTACACCTTTAGCTCCTTCAATAGACGTTTCCAATAATGGACTATGTATTGCTTGTTTTGCTGCTTCTGTAGCTCTATTTTCACCACTAGCTTTTCCAATTCCCATATGTGCAAGACCTTGATTTAACATAATAGTTTTTACGTCAGCAAAATCTAGATTTATTAATGCAGGTACAGCAATTAAATCAGATATACCTTGTATACCTTGTCTCAGAACATCATCAGCTATAGTAAAGGCTTCGACAATTGAAGTTTTTCTTTCAGCTACTTGTAGCAATCTATCATTAGGAATTGTCACTAATGTATCTACTCTCTTCTTAAGCTCTTCAATTCCTTTCTCAGCATGCATCATTCTTCTTCTACCTTCAAACATAAAAGGCTTTGTCACAACTCCAACAGTTAAGATACCTAATTCTTTAGCTATTTCCGCTACTATAGGAGCTGCTCCAGTACCAGTTCCACCACCCATACCAGCTGTGATAAAAACCATATCTGCGCCCCTTAAAACTTCGGTAATTTCATTTCTACTTTCCTCAGCTGCCTTCATGCCTACTTCAGGATTTGCTCCTGCCCCAAGCCCTCTAGTTAGCTTTTCACCAATCTGAAGCTTTATCTCTGCCTTAGAATTATGAAGAGCTTGTTTATCAGTATTAATAGAAATAAACTCGATTCCTTTTACTTGACTTTCTATCATTCTATTTACAGCATTATTTCCACCGCCACCAACACCAATAACCTTAATATGTGCAAATTGCTCTACATCTACTTCAAAATCGAACACTTTATTACCCCCTTATATAAATCTAAAATAGCCTTTACAATCCTAAGCTTTATAGTTTTACTAGCCCGACTCAGCTAATTTTCTATCCTTATATTAAGCTCTAAAATTCATTTATTAACATTTATATATTCGATATAATCATTAAATTTCCTCTTTAATAAAAAATTAATAATATAAATCGGGGCGGTAAATAATGGCTAATATGAACATTTCATCCTTTAGTCCTAGTTCTCTAAAAAAATTAATTTATAACTTAGTTTGAATCTCTTTTCCTAAATATTAATCTTCTTATGATAGCAAAGTTTTGGAATAGTCTCCCTCCAAAGGCAAAAATTGCAGCATAATACAGGGGTACTCCTAATCTGTCACCAACATATGCCAAAAATGCAGCTAAAATAGCGTTTCCAAAAAACCCGGATATGAATATTTCAGTATTAAACTTTTTTTCTAGTGCAGCTCTTATCCCACCGAAGACAGAATCTAAACATGCCAATATAGCTACAGAAACATATAACGAATAGCTAGCAGAATAGGTTATTGGCAAATAAATACCTATCAGAACTCCTATAAGTATACCTACGAAAGCTAATATAATCACTATTACTCACCTTCTTTTTTTGGTTTCGCATACTTAAAATCCTGTTCTGCCCAGTAATACTTAGGCACATATACATTATCTTTCATTAATGCTTCCACCCTAAGCTTATGAACCTCTCTCAATAACCATCCATGTGTATTTGGAGCGTTGATAGCAGCATAAAGTAGCTTAGGATCACCAATTGCCGTTATGACAAAAGGAGGAGCAGAACTTCTGCCATTAACTCTAATAATAGGTCCTCCACATTTTATTTCAGATCTAGACATAACTCTTTGGCCATTTATGCTTATAGCTTCTGCACCAGCCTTTCGTAAATCATTCAATATAATCTGAATATCAGCATCGTGTACGATGTCATCGTTTATCTGCTCACCGACTACTGCTTCATCTTTATTGTCATCAATAATGATCCTGATTCCAGGCCCTTGTACATCTTCCAAGCCAGATACCAATTTTAGCTTGTCTATTTCATCTTGTAACAACTCTGAAATGTCCTCATCTTCATCATCTATTACTGTCTTTAGTTTTTCTAATTCTTTCTTTTTGTTCTCTGTTAATTCTTTTATATCATCAATTTCTTTGCGTATATTATTTATTTCATTTTTCATCATTTGAATATTCTTAAGTGATACCAAATCATAATCATCTATATTCTGCTTCATCTGAAGAGACAACAATACTCCTAGTAATATAGAAAGGATTATGAGCCATATTATTCCTGAATTATTCTGGTTGCTCATTATTTAATCCCTCCAACACTAATTTGATGCTTCTTCCACTGGTTTAGCATATCTAAATTCTTTTATCTTCCTATATTTAGGTATAACTATATTTTGCTCTTGTTTTATGTGTATATCTAAATTAAGAAGGTTTTCCATACGCCAAATCAGTCCATGCTTAATGCGAAGAGAATTTTCTAAATCATCAGGCTTTCCTATTGCCTTTATTACAAAAGGAGGACCATAAGACACTCCATTTATCTCTAAATGTCCTGCAGCTGGTACTATTTCTGTAAAGCTCGTATATCTCTGTTCATTTATTGATATAGCTTCTGCTTCAGTAGCATTTAAAACACTAATTATTTGAAGTATAAAATCATAATTATCTACAATTATACTAGATTCCCCACCAATTACAACCTCAGCAGGAGGATCATTTATTTCAATAATAATACCTGGACCTTGGACATCTTCATATCCTGCAAGAGTTCTAAACTTTTCAATATCTCTATATAAATTTTCAACATAAACGTCTTTTTCCGCTTCACCCTTTTCGTATTGTTTTAATTTAGCTTCTAAGTTATCTAATTCATTCCTTAAACTGTCTCTCTCATCCTGAAGTCTTTTATAATCTATTGCTAGTTGCTGAGCCCTTTGAGTTGTTATTGTTCCAGAGCCAATTGTATTTTCAACAGTTTTAAACTGAACTGCTAGAATCATCCCCAATATAGTACAGATTAAAACTATTGCTACTTTGCTCTTAATATCGTTCATTTTCCCACTCCTAATCATTATCTTTAATTATGATTGCATTTTCGCCTTTATCCAAATGAATTTTCTTAAAGCCTTGGTTTTTAGCATCTAGTTCTTTTAAAATAGATACAAGAAAATTCAATTTATATTTTACATCATCTAAAGTTCCAAATGCAACCTCCCCACCATCATCTAGATGAAAAGTGACTTTATTGTTTTCATCAACACTTATGGTAGTTATAGAGTTAGATAATCCTAGCTTTCTACTTTCATTAAGTAACTCCAGTATATTATCTCCAATCTGCTCATTATTAAATTCCACTTTTTGGCTCACTCTTGGGTTGCTTATCTCTATTCCATTTATTTCAACAATTTGACTATTGTCTTTTTCAGATAGAATGTTCAAAATAATACCTTCTTCATCAACATAAATATATGAACCAGCATAATCTATAACAGCTATTTCTTTTCTTTCATCCACACTGATTTCTATTTTATCAGGTAATTTTCTTTTTATGTCAACATTCTTTATATATGGATGCAGCAAAATATTTTCCTCTGCCATCTTTAAACTTATTTTAAAAATATTTTCACCTATCATTATGCCTGATGCAAGTATTAATTTATCATCTTTAATTTTTTCATTTCCATAAACCTCTATAGCTGAAATATGGAAAAAGCTTGTCCTTGTATATAGAATAAAGAAAATCGATATTACTAAAAGGATAATAATGGTTATCAATCTAGTTCTCTTCTTTTTAATCTTCCTATCTACCTTATTCATAGTATTCCTCCGTCAAGGCTTGTCCTCTAGTCTTTAAGCAGCAAAAGCTGCCTAAATTTTTTTAATATCCGCATTTAATGAAGCTAGAACTTTTTCTAAACTATCATAACCTCTCTCAATATGGAATGTATCTTCTATTATTGAAGTTCCTTTAGCTGCTAAAGCAGCTAAAACTAGAGCCGCTCCTCCTCTTAAATCCTTTGATGTAACCTTAGCACCTGTAAGTTCCTTTACACCTTTAACTATAGCCACATTTCCTGCTATTTTTATATTAGCTCCCATTCTAATAAGCTCTTCAACATGTTTAAACCTATTTTCAAAAATTGTCTCAGTAACTATACTAGTACCATTAGCAATACTGAGTAAAGCTATCATCTGTGCCTGCATATCTGTAGGAAAACCTGGATATGGCAAAGTTTGTAATGTCTCGATGGCATTAACTCTTTTAGGGCCAATTATTTTTAGAGTGGTACAATTATTGTAAATCATACAACCTGTTTCTTTTAATTTAGCAATAATAGATTGAAGATGTTCTACTTCAATATTTTTTAGCACAATCTCTCCACCAGTAATTGCAGAAGCTACCATATAAGTACCTGCAACAATTCTATCTGGTATTATAGTATGTTCTACACTAGTAAAACTGTCTACTCCATCAATCCTTATTACACTAGTTCCTGCACCATGTATTCTGGCACCCATTCCATTAAGAAAATTTTGAAGATCTACTATTTCAGGTTCACGTGCAGCATTTCTAATTATTGTAGTGCCTTCAGCTTTTACAGCTGCTAACATAATATTCTCAGTAGCTCCTACACTAGGAAAGTCCAACTGTATATCACAACCCTTTAACTTTTCTGCTTTACAGTGTAGAAAACCGTGAGATTCATCGATGGTAGCCCCTAGTTGCCTAAGAGCTTTCAAATGTAAGTCAATAGGTCTAGGTCCGATTTCACATCCTCCTGGGTAGCTTACAATTACCTCACCACATCGAGTTAACATTGCTCCCATCAAAATAATTGAAGAACGCATTTCTCTTACTAAATCTTCTGGTATCTTTATTGTAGAAATATTTCTTGAATCAACAAAAATAACATTATCAAATCTATTGACCTTACATCCTATAGATAGTAATATTTGCTCCATAATTCCTACATCTCTTAGATTGGGAGTATTAAAAATCGTACTTGTATTATTATTTATTACTGTTGCAGCTAATATGGGTAGCACTGAATTCTTTGCTCCAATTACATTAACCTCTCCAACTAATCTTCTGCCACCCTCTACAATATATTTACTCATCCTTACACCTCCAGAATATGCTCCAACTGTATGTAAAAAACAGTATATAAATATCTTATGCATATTCTAAAAAGGTGTTACAATTACTGAAATTATACTATTAATTCTCTTATTATACTAAGTATTCTTTCATCTGCATTAATGATACCCATTTTCTTACTATTATTGGCCATATCTATCAACTTTTTTTTGTCAGATAAAAGATCCAAAATTACCTTATTCAATAATTCTCCATTTAAATCTTTTTCTAAAATAACTTTACTTGCCCCGTTTTTTTCTAAGGCTCTTGCATTATACTCCTGATGATTTTCAGTTGTGTATGCTTTTGGTATAATTATACTTGGCTTACCTACAGCAGTAATTTCTGCTATAGCAATAGCTCCTCCACTAGTTACTACTAAATCAGCTATAGATAACGCCTTTGGCACATCAAAAAAATATGGATATACTCTAATATTTGAAGATAGCTCATCTACTCCTTTGTTCTTTAATTCCTTTATAAAATCATCATATAGCCTCTTACCTGTTACATGGATTATTTGAATACTTTGGTTTTTGTTATTCTCAGCAATAACTTCCATCATAGCATCATTTAACTTCTTTTGCCCTCCACTGCCGCCAAAAGACAAAACAAAAGGTTTATTAGGTAAAATCTCTAAATCTCTATACGCTATTTGCTTATCAAAATTTAAAATATCTTGACGAACAGGGTTTCCTGTAATAACAAACTTATCAGGATTCTTAAAATATTTTTTTGATTCTTCAAAACTACCTGCTATCTTATCTACAAACCTTGATAATATCCTATTGGTAATGCCTGGAAAAGCATTTTGCTCGTGAATTAATGTAGGTATTCTCTTCAGTGATGCCATTAAAACAACAGGCCCACATACATATCCACCAGTACCTATTACAATATCAGGTTTAAAGTCATTTATTACTTTTTTAGCATCATTTAAGCCTAAAAACAATTCTTTAATAGAGTTTAACGTTTCCTTAGAGATTTTTCTACTGAATCCCATTACCCTAATAGTCTTAAATTTAAATCCCTCTTTTGGAACAATATCTGCTTCTAAACCTTTTTTGGTTCCTACATATAATATATCAGCATCTTTATATTCCATTTTTATCTTCCTCGCAATAGCTAAGGCTGGATAAATGTGTCCACCAGTTCCTCCACCTGCAATCAATACTTTCATGTTCTCAGCTCCTATCTAAGTCAGAGTGTCTCGATATATTTAGTAAAATGCCTGCAGCAGCCATAAACATCATTAAAGAAGTCCCCCCAAAGCTTACGAATGGTAATGTAATTCCAGTAGTAGGCATAGATGAAGTAACAACTGCTATGTGTATTAAAGATTGTACAGTAATAAGTGCAACAATCCCTGTTGCAAGATAACATCCGAACAAATCTTTTGCTCCTAAAGCAATCCTTAAACCTCTCCATATTATAAGAAGAAGTAGTAGCATTACAGTAACACAGCCTAAAAAACCAAGTTCCTCCCCAATAATTGCAAAAATAAAGTCATTGTAAGGCTCAGGAATATAGAAAAATTTTTGTCTACTTTTTCCAAGCCCTAATCCAAATAATCCACCAGAACCCAAAGCATAAAGTGATTGGATAGCCTGCCATCCAAAATTATCTCTAACTTCAGGTGCAAAAGGATTCAAAAAAGCTAAAACTCTTTTTTTTCTAAATTCTTCACCTACTATTGCTAGAATTCCTCCTGCTAAGCCTAAAGTACCTAGAATAGAAAGATGAATAATATTAGCACCTGAAACAAACAAAAGTATAATCAAAGCCATACCTAGTGTAGCGCTAGTGCTTAAATCTTTCTGCATAATTATAAGGCCACAAGAAACCCCTATTATAAGCATTGAAGGAATAAATCCTTTAGTAATTTTCCTTACATCTTCTTTTCTTTTAGCTAAGAAAGACGAAAAATAAATAATTGAGCCCAATTTAATTGCATCTGATGGCATAAATGTAGTAAATCCTAGGTTAATCCATCTTCTAGCTCCATTTGCCTCCATTCCAAGAGGTGTAAAAATTAAAAGCCCCAAAATAATAGATGCAATAAAAATTAGCTTAGATAACCTTTCGAGTCTCCAATAACTGAAATTCATAAAAAATAACATGGCTATTAACCCCAAGCCACTAGAAATAAGTTGTTTTTTTAAAAAATAATAACCGTCATTCATTTTATATAGTGCATCAGGCCAACTCGAACTAAAAACCATTATAATACCAATAAATACTAATAGAATTACAGCAATCATCAAGGTAAAGTCACTGGCTCTTTTTTTAGCCATTATTAATCCTCCCTTAATTTCTTTACAGCTTCTTTGAATATTCTTCCCCTCTCCTCATAACTCTTGAACATATCCCAACTTGCACAGGCTGGAGAAAGCAATACATTATCATTTGGATCCGCTAACTGAAAGCTTTTTACTACTGCTTCTTCGATACTATTTACTATATATATATTATTAAAACCTTTACTTATTGCAGTATCTTTTATTTTTTCTTTAGTTTCACCTAGTAAGACCAATGCCTTTACCTTATTATTAAAACTATCTATAAACTCTTCAAAATCAGCTCCTTTATCCATTCCACCAGCTATAAGTATTATAGGTTCTTTTATTGCTTCAATAGCTTTTATGGATGCATCTGGATTTGTACCTTTTGAATCATTATAAAAGCTAACACCGCCAATACTATCCACAAATTCTATTCTATGTTCTACACCTTCAAATTCCTTAAGGGCATTTGCGATTATCTGCACATCTATCCCCATAGCCCAACCTATTGAAACTACAGCTAAGGCATTTTCAAGATTGTGTCTACCAGGTATCTTCAACTCTCTATAATCCATAACATTAATAATATTCGTGCCATCGTTGATAACTATTTGGTAGTCATCTACATAGACTCCTTTCTCCAACTCATTATTGGCACTAAAATATATTAAATTTGACTTAACTTCTTTTCCCATTTCTCTAAGTAATAAATCGTCATAGTTTAAAATAGTATAATCACTGTCTTTTTGATTAATAAACACTTTTTTCTTCGAATTAACATAGTTATCAAAGGTCTTATGCCAGTTTAAATGGTCCGGAGTTATATTTGTTATTACACTTATATAAGGCTTAAAATACCTAGTGCTTTCTAACTGAAAACTACTAGCTTCTATGACAAAAATATCATCATTCTCTGCATTTACCGATTTCCATAATATACCAACTCCAATATTGCCTGTTATTTGACAATTAAATCCAGCTTTTTTGATTAATTCCCCTGTCAATGCTGTTGTTGTTGTTTTACCATTTGTGCCAGTTATAGCAATAAATTTATTTTTAGTGATTCTATAAGCCAGCTCTATATCTGTAACTACTTCTATACCTCTTTCTTGAGCTTTTTTTATAATTGGAACATCTAAAGGAATGCCTGGACTTTTTACTATTAAATCAATTTTATCTAAATCTACATCATTACTACCTAATACATAATCGATATTTATCTCCTTTAACTCCAACAACTGTTCTGCAAGTTCATTCTCAGATTTCATATCTGTTACAGTAATTTTTGAACCTAATTTGGATAATGCTTTTGCTGTAGAAACCCCACTGATAGCTAAACCTAGTATTAGAATATTTTTATCTCTTAGTTCCATTTTTTTCACCTTCTCCTGTTAGATTAACTTAAACTATAAATTCCTATTAAACATAAAATAACTGTCAAAGTCCAAAAAGTAACTACAATTTTTGTCTCTTTCCATCCTTTTTGCTCAAAGTGATGATGGATTGGTGTCATTAGAAAAACTCTTTTTCCTGTAAGTTTAAAGGAAGTTACTTGTATCATTACTGAGACTATTTCTGCAAAATAAATTCCTCCCACTATTGGAATAATTAAAGGTAAATTGAGTAGTATAGCTATAGCTGAAACTGCTCCACCCAATGCTAATGAGCCAGTATCTCCCATAAATACTTTTGCAGGATATGAGTTATGCTTTAAAAAACCAAGACAGGCACCTGCTAAGGATGCTGAAAAAATAGCTATACTATTCATACCAACATTCAGTGCAACTAAACTAAAAAAAGATAATACTATTAAAGTAACTCCAGAAGCTAATCCATCGAGACCATCTGTAAAGTTAACTGCATTTACAGTACCTAATACTACAAAAACTATAAATGGAATATATAATTTTCCTAAGTCTAAAAACACATTATCAAAAAAAGGTACAATTATTTTAGTCCCTAAAACTGAGTTATTTGACTGATATATTGCTAATGCAACAGCTATAATTATTTGCCCAATAAGCTTCTGATATGCTTTTAGTCCTAAGGATCTTTTAAGTACTACCTTAATAAAATCATCTATAAAACCAATGATTCCAAAAGCTACAGTTGTAAGTATAAGTACAATCATATCTCTATTTAACATACCAGATGATAACGTTGCAATTAATAATGCAGCTATTATTATAATACCACCCATGGTTGGTGTACCACTTTTTTTATAGTGTGTCTTAGGACCTTCTTCTCTGACACTCTGACCTACTTTTAATCTTTTTAATACTGGTATTAAAATTGGACCTAAAAGCAAAGTAATAGCAAATGATATAACTATTACTCTTATTATATCTTTATAGTTCGACATATTCTTCTCCTCCAAGTATAATTTAATTATTTTATCTTTAAGTTTTATAATGTCTCTAATACTTCCTTTACAATTTTAGCTTCATCAAAAGGCAGTATATTTTCCCCAATGATGGTATAGGTCTCGTGCCCTTTTCCAGCTAACAATATTACATCCTTTGGCTTACTATTTTTTATGGCATATTCTATGGCTTCTTTTCTATCTACAATGGCTATATAATTACCATTGACCTTTTTTATACCTTCTATAATATCCTCCATAATTTTTTCTGGTTTTTCTGTTCTTGGGTTATCTGAAGTAACTATACACAAATCACAATGTTTCCCAGCTACTTCACCCATAGGAGCCCTTTTAGTCCTATCTCTGTCTCCACCTGCACCAAAAACTATTATTTTTCTTCCTTCAGCAAAGACATCGATAGCAGATAATACTTTATCAAGTGCATCAGCAGTATGTGCAAAATCAATTATAATTGTGAAATCCCTATTTGTGGGAACCACTTCGAATCTTCCCCTTATTCCTTTTACTTCCTCCAACCCCTTTTTAATATATTCAATGTCTATCCCATATGCATAAGCACAAGAAGCAGCTGCTAAACTATTATATACAGTAAATAGACCCGGAATATTCATCCTAATGTCTACACTATCTTTTGGAGTATGTAATTTAAAACCAACCCCATCAGCCAAAAAATGTAAATCTGTTGCATAAATATTCATTTTAGAATCTAGCCCATACGTCAATAAAGGAGTATTAATTTGAGATAACTCATCAAATAATTTCTTACCATATTCGTCATCTAAATTAATGATATTACACTTTTTTGCCATATAAAATAGCTTTTTCTTTGCACTGTAATAATTTTCAAAAGTTTTATGATAATCTAAATGATCTTTAGATATGTTAGTAAAAATACCTACATCAAAATCACTATATTCAACTCTGCTAAGTTCTAAAGAGTGGGATGATACTTCCATAACGCAAGTCTCTACATTTGAATTTAACATTTCATAAAATAACTGCTGAAGCTCTAAGGATTCAGGCGTTGTATTCTTAGTTTCTATTATTCTATCTTCTATTCTACTGCCTATAGTTCCTATTATACCAACTTTTTTTCCATATGTTTGAAAAATAGATTTTATAATATAAGTGGTACTTGTCTTTCCATTTGTACCTGTTACACCTATTAAATCAAACTTTTTAGAAGGATTATCATAAAATTGGCTTGATACTTTAGCTAAAGCTTTTCTAGAGTTTTTCACCTTTATACAAGGTACTTCTAGATTAAACTGCATATCATTTTGTACTATGATTGCTCTCGCACCTTTTCTAATTGCTTCCTCTATATAATCGTGCCCATTTGCACTAAAGCCTTCAATAGCTATAAAAACATTCCCTTCTTTAACATTTCTAGAATCATAAGCTATTCCAGTTATATCAATATCCATATCTCCATTTATTCGCTCAATATCTAGGTCAATTATGAGTTTCCCTAACTCCATATAATTCACCTCACGGAATAAAATTACACACTATAAGATAATACCATAAATTTATAATTGAACATAGTCCATTTAAAAGGCAACTTTCAAACATTTTGCTTGAAGTTGCCTTTTATGTCAAACTTAATTAACTTTGTCTAATTTTACATTTACTATAGAATTTAAATCTACTTCAGTTCCTGCCTTTGGAGTCTGTTCAACAACTACTCCTTCCCCTGTAAATTCAAATCTAAGATTTAGTTTATTTAATATCTCAACAGCTTGCTCTCGAGTAGTTCCTGTTAAATCAGGTACTATAATTTTTTCTGTTTCTTGTCGTTTCGACTCTACATACAAATCAATACTAGATCCTCTTTTAACTACTGTTCCAGGTAAAGGGAACTGATCTAACACAGATGCTCCTTCTTCTATAAAATAAGCATCGGTATTATATTTTAATCCTAATGATAAAACTATTTTACTAGCTTCTTTAATATTTTTATTTCTTACATCTGGTACTGTTACATTTTCTTTTTCATTGCTCTTCTTTTCTTCATCAGTAAATTGAGGCTCTACATTAAGATAATTTAACACATCCTTTACTACCTCTCCAGCAACTGGTGCTGCTATTTGTCCTCCATAGTAAGCACCATTACTAGGTTCATCTACGATTACTGCTACTACAATTTTAGGGTCATTAGCAGGCGCAATAGCCACGAATGAAGCTACATATTTACCATCAGCATATTTACCGTCAACAACTTTTTGTGCTGTTCCCGTTTTTCCTGCAACTCTATATCCTGGTACATAGGCACTTTTTCCTGTTCCTTCTGAAACTACAGTTTCTAATATTCCCATAAGTGTCTTTGATGTCTCTTCAGAAATTACTTTTCTTTTTACTTCAGGCTCGTATCTACGTACTACATTTCCTTCATCATCTACTAGTTCCTTTACTACTCTAGGTACCATTAAATTTCCTCCATTGGCTACTGCAGATATGGCTGTAACGAGCTGTATAGGAGTAACTGCAATACCTTGACCAAATGAAATAGTTGCCAGATTTACATCTTTAATGGCTTCAGGTCCACTAGGAATAATCCCTGGAGACTCTCCAGAAAAAGGAACACCTGTCAATTCTCCAAAACCAAAGGCTCTTAAATATTCGTACATTTTCTGCGCACCTAATCTAAGTCCAACTTCTACAAATACTACGTTACATGAATTCTGCACACCTTCTGCAAATGTTTGGCTACCATGGGGATTATAATATCTCCAACATTTTATCGGTTTTCCACTTTTTACCTGTCTTACATATCCTCCACAGTAAAATTGACTATTTGCTGTAACCACATTTTCTTCAAGTCCAGCTGCAGCTGTTATTATTTTAAAGGTTGATCCAGGCTCATAAACATCGCTAATAGCAAAATTTCTCCACATATCATACCATTTTTGTGTAATTTCTTCCTGAGATAATCCTTCCCATTCCTTAGCTTCTTCTTCACTAACAGGCTTTGTAGGATTATTTGGGTCATAATCTGGTTTATTAGCAAGTGCTAGCAAATCTCCTGTATTAGGGTCCATTACAATAATAGAAACATTTTTAGCATTATTTTTTACCAATGTTTCTAATGCAGCTTTTTCAGCAAAATGTTGTATGGTTTCATCCATAGTTAAGACAACATTTAAACCATTTTTTGCTTCATACAGTTTTTCATTATCATAAGGAAGCTGTCTTCCTGCAGCATCTGTAGTCTTTACCCATTTCCCTGGTGTCCCAGTTAAATATTTATTGAAAGATGCCTCTACCCCGTACTGTCCTACTTGGTCTATATTATTATGTCCTATAATATGTGCTGCAAAGCTTCCAAAAGGATAATATCTCTTGTTATCTTCAACTATCTCTATTCCACTTATATTAGCCTTTCGAAGAGCCTCACTTTCTTCTTTTTCTATCCATTGCTTTATTTTTACAAGACTTTGCTTACTGGTAATTTTTTTATATACTTCTTCTTCATTTAATTGTAATATTTCGGCTATTTTCTTTGCATCTTTTTCAGGATTACTAATATCAGCTGGTCTACACCAAACAGTATCTCTGCTAACGCTTATTGCAAGCTTTTTACCATTTCTGTCAAGTATAAGCCCTCTTTCAGCTTTTACTGGAATTCCTCTAGTCCATTGTTCCAATGCTTGCTTTTTTAAATCTTCACCATGAACAATTTGTATAACTCCCAATCTCACTATCAAAGCAAAGACTAATCCAGAGACCAGAAACAAAGTAAATATTAGCCTTCTTTTTGTTGACAAAGTAGGTAATGACACAAGTTTGCCCTCCTAAAATATATTAGAGATCTTACTTGTTAAATTACTAAACAAATTTAAAAAAGCTAATTTCTCTTTTCTATTTGATTCTTCAAATTTATCATTTTGTATGTTATTATCCTCTACACTAATATACACAATTTGCTCATCTGTAGGATATCTCATGCCAAGTTTAGTTTCAGCCTCTTTCTCAATCCATCCAGATTCCTTAATTTTCTCTAATTCTAACGATATATCTGTCCTGTACTTTTTCAGTTCTGCAATCTCCTTATCAAGCTTTGTAACTTCCATTTTTATCTGAGTAATTTGTGCATATCCGAATAAGATACCTAAACATACAGCTAGAGTAAATAATGCTAGTCCAAAAGCTTTTATTTTTACTAAAGCATAGCTTTTTTTATTTTTCCTAACTTCTTTAGGCTTTATTTGACTTTCCTCTTCCATATATGAATACACTTCTCTTTTTGCTACTAACAAGTTTATTCACTCCTTTTTATGTTTAGAACTTTAAACTTTCTCACCAATCCTCAACTTTGCACTTCTTGATCGAGGATTTCTCTCAATTTCCTCTTTAGATGGTAAAATAGGCTTTCTAGTAATGATTTCTAGCTCTTTTGTCTTATTACAAGTACATACAGGCATACCTGGTGGACATATACAATCAAGACTCAACTCTTTAAAAGTATCTTTGACTATCCTGTCTTCTAAAGAATGGAATGTTATAATACAAATTCGTCCTCCAGTATTTAATAGTCTTACGGCATTAATAATTGAATCTTTTAATATTTCTAATTCCCTGTTTACTTCTATTCTTATAGCTTGAAAAGTTCGCTTAGCTGGATGTGGTCCGTCTTTTCTTGCACCTTTTGGAATAGCTTTCTTAATAATTTCCACTAGTTCTCCAGTAGTATCTATAGTTTTATGTTTTCTTTCTTCCACAATAAATTCAGCTATTCTAGCAGCCCATCTTTCCTCTCCATATTCCTTGATTATTCTTTCAAGTTCTTTCTTTGAATATTTATTTACTACATCCCAACCACTTAAATCTTGAGAAGTATCCATTCGCATATCAATGTATGAATCCTTATTATATGAAAATCCTCTTTCTCCTTCATCAAGCTGATAAGAAGATACTCCTAAATCTAAAAGAATTCCATCTATTGTTGATATATTAAGCCTTTTTAATATAAAATCTAAATTTTTAAAGTTGTCATGTATTATTGTTACTTTATCTTTATAATCTTTTAAAACTTCATTAGCTCTTTCAATTGCATCAATATCTTGGTCTATCCCTATCAATCTTCCATTTTCAAGTTTCTTTACAATTTCCTTTGAATGGCCTGCTCCACCAAGAGTACCATCTACATAGATACCGTCTTTCTTGATATTAAGTCCTTCTATAGCTTCTTGGAGTAGTACCGAAACATGTTCAAAGCCCATATAATCACCTCATACTTTTTACGACTATTATTCACTAATTAAGTTATATATATGACTTAAATACCAAGCTCTGCCATTTTTTCAGCTATTGATTCATAGCTAAGACTTTCATCATTATTATATAAATCCCATTCTTCCTTACTCCATATTTCAACTCTATTTGATACTCCAATAATCACCGCATCCTTTTCAAGTCTGCAATGTTCTCTTAAATTACTAGGAATAAGAATTCTTCCTTGTTTATCTAATTCACATTCAGTAGCGCCAGAAAAGAAAAATCTTACAAATGCTCTCGCATCCTTACTAGTAAGTGGTAAAAGCTTTAGCTTCTCCTCAAGTATTTCCCATTCACTTTTTGGGTAAACAAAAAGACAATTATCTAATCCTTTAGTTATTATGAAATTATCTCCGAGGTCTTCTCTAAATTTTGCAGGAATTATTAAACGCCCCTTATTATCTAAAGAATGTTGATATTCACCAATAAACATATTTACACCCCATTTAGAGAAACTCTTCCCCACTTTGTACCACTTTGCACCACTTAGTTGTAGTATTTCTATATTACTTTATAAAATCCTGCTTGATTTTAATAAAAATATAATTTTTTTTAGTTCTTAACCTTCAAAAAAACATATTTTTCTACAAAAAAATAAATTCAGCTATCATTTGATAGCTGAAACAATAAAAAAGATATAACAATGAAAAAGATATTAAGTAATATACCGATTGTTTTGATTATGAAACCCTATTCTTTTGTTCATAATCTCTTTCCATTTTATAAAACAAAGCGATAAGATCATCTAACTGAAGACTCAGTCTGTATATCTGATCATAATCTCCGCTTTCTATTATGGTTTTATTGAGCTTGTCCCTAACATATGTTATTTCGTCAATAATTCTCATTTTCTCCGCCACCCTTTTTAATTGGTGAGGTCATTTTATTACAATTTTCTCAAAGTTGTCAATCCCATTCTTGCCCTTTTTATCTGTTTTATCTATTTTTGACATCAATTATCTCTCTTTTTCTTCATTTTATTATATTATTTAATTTATTTTAATACATAAAAATGCCTATTTATTCAGAAATTTCATCATTATTTGACATATCCCTTTTTCTAAGTACTATAATGAGAATAATACAAATAATTATAGTTAATACACTTATTAACTGGGCAACTCTGAATTTTCCAAGCATAAGACTGTCAGTTCTTAATCCTTCTATGAAAAATCTACCTAAAGAATAAAGTGATAAATACAGCAAGAAGACTTCTCCTTCTGTTTTTTTATGCTTTCTATACCACAGTAAAAACAAAAAAACTGCAAAATCCCACAAGGATTCATATAAAAAAGTAGGATGAACTTTTTGACCCTCTACCATAATACCCCAAGGCAAATCAGTAGGCCCACCGTGAGCTTCCCTATTTGTATAATTTCCCCATCTACCTATGGCTTGCCCTAAAATAATACTAGGAGCAGTTAAGTCTGCCAATTTCCAAAATTTTATCTTCTTTACTCTACAGAAAATTATACCTACGATAATAGAAGCTATTAAAGCACCATGAATAGCCAAGCCGCCTTCTCTAATATTTATCATTCTGATAATATCACCTTTATAATAATCCCAGCTAAATATGACATAGTAAATTCTAGCTCCTATAATAGCAGCAGGCACAGCTACTAATAGTAAATCTAATATATCCTCTTCTTGTATTCCCACTCTTCTTGCTTCTCTCATAGCAATCAGTGTACCAACCAACAAGCCAAAAGAAATAATGATTCCATACCATCTTACAGGTATTCCAAATATCTCAAATGCTACTGGATCCATATTTAACTCCCCTTTCATACATAATTAAAGCTACCATTGTTTTCTAGTAGCTTTAATTATATTTTTATTTAATTATAAAGTCAATAAACTACTTTGGATTAATAATAGATAAGCAGTAATTATCCTCTTTCAAAAACTCTTTGCATCTTTTCTCTAAATCATGCATATTTATACCTTCTAAAGTATCAAGATAATTAAACATAATATAATTCTTATATAAATATGCTATAAAACTTGTAGCTACATTATCTATTGAGTTTAAATCCATAATAAAATATCCCATGAGTTTCTTTTTTGCTCGAATGAAATCTTCTTCTGATATCCCTTTTTTTAATATGTCCTCTACTTTTTGCAGAATTCTTTTGTGGACTTCTTTAGGATTATTGGATTCTCCTGCTATAATTGCATACCCATAATCTCTATATCCCAAATATTGAAATCCAAAACTATCGTTAATTAAGCCTTCTTCATATAATTGCTCATAAAAATCTGAACTATTTCCATACAACATTTCTAGTAAAATATTTGTACAAATTTCTTTACTAACTAATTTTTCACCATCATACCCTATATCTAAATCCTTAAATCCAATATTGAACAGAGGAATAGATACACTTAGGTTTTCTTCTATTAAATTTTTATTAACAATACTAGGCTCTTTTATTCTTATCCTAGATATTTCATGTTCTGCTTTCTCTATATGCTTTTGGTTTTCTTCTATTATAGTGACAGCTTTTTCAAAATCAATATCTCCTATTATAAAAATAACCATGTTGCTAGGATTGTAGAATGTGTTGTAGCATTTATACAATAGTTCTTTATTAATCTTTTTTATACTATCTATCGTTCCTGCAATATCTATTTTTACTGGATGATTTAAATACATACCAGTAAGACAGTTTGAATAAACTTTCCAATTAGGTGAATCATTGTACATTTTTATTTCTTGCTCTATAATCCCCTTTTCTTTTTCTACATTTTCATCTGTAAAATATGGATCCTGAACAAACTTAACTAATAGCTCTAAATTTTCTTCAAATTTGTCTATACAAGAAAATAGATAAGCAGTTTGATTATTGCTTGTAAAAGCATTGACATAAGAACCTAATTTAGCAAATTCATCAAATATGCTTATAGCTGGCTCTTCAAATAACTTATGTTCAAGAAAGTGAGCTATACCCTCTGGTACTGTTATCTCCCTTTCTTCTCCTATTGGAATAAAAACATTATCAATAGAACCATAATTAGTAGAATATATAGCATATTTCTTAACATAATTTCTTTTAAGCATATAAAAAATCTTCAATCCATTATTTAATTCTATATTAAGAACTTCCTCATTTAATCTTTTGTTTTTAATTGAATTAATTTTCAAACAGCTCACCTCTTATCTTCATTAGTTAAGAAATAGATAGTGTCTAATTTTAAAACTTGACAAGATTTTACTATATCTTCTTTTGTAACATTTTGAATGCTATTTACATAGTCATCAAAAGATCTATTTTCCCCAGAGATTACATTACTTAAATAATATTCAGCTACCGTATAATTATTATCCTGAAGGGTCTTTATTGATGTAATTATGGAATTTTTAGCATCAGATATGTCTTCATCAGTAAAATTGCCTTTAATCATATCTTCCACTTGATCTTTTATTATTTCCTTTGTCTTTTCATAGTTTTCAATTTCAATTCCTGATAATATAAACATAGTTGAAGTATACTTAAGCACCTGTGAATATACATAATAAGCTAAACTCTCTTTTTCTCTAACACTTAGAAATAGTTTAGAGTTTGGTCCTCCACCCAAAATTTCACTGGCAACTATAAAAGCGTCAAATAATCTATCTTCATAAGGAATGTTGATTCTATAACCTAATATAAGTTTTCCTTGAGTTACATCCATTTTTTCAAATATTACACTTTTACCACTTTGCTTTTTACTAAATATATTTTCCCTCGGAATTTGAATTATATTTTCTCTTTTTAAGTCAATTTTATCACCTAATATTTTTTCAATATCTAATTCTAATGATTTACCTACAATAGTTATTTCTATAGGACTAGTCTCTAATATAGTTTTATAGTGTTTATACAAACTCTCCTTATCAATTTTTTTTACACTTTCAATATCACCAAATTTATACACACCAAATTTTTCACCTTTATACATTTCTTCTATAGCTCTCTCAAAAGCATATTGTTTTTTATCATTAATACGGCCTTCAATTCTTTTTATCAAATTTTCTTTTTCTTGGATTAGATACTCTTCTACAAATGTGCCATCTACGAGTAAAGGATTATAAATAATATCTAACAGTAAATCAAAAAGCCTATCTGTATAATTCTCTTCTCCTATGAATTCTGCTTCTGGTCCTTCTATAGAAAATTTAATTATATGTTTCTCTCCTTTTTTATTTACATCTAAATTTAAATTGGCACCATATAGCTCTTCTAATCTCTTTTGAATATCCTTGGATGTCATATAGCTCATAGTACCCCTTTTAAGGATTGAAGGAACTAATGCATTCAGTGATGCTTCCTCATTTGTTAAAGGTCTTATAAAACTAAAACTAATAAGATTTGATTTGAATTTATCTGTTTTTACAAAATTAAGTCCTATACTATTTCCTATTACTTTTCTGGTATATTCCATAAAATTCCTCCTTAGTTTATTCCCATTTCTGAAGATTAATGAACTCAATTCTATTCTTTAGTTCATAAATAAATAGCGAATCATCCAAAAAACCATCAATAATAATTATTTTTACTCCTTCTGGAATGTCAACTTTCGTTCTTATACTGCTTGACATAATAGCATTTTCTATATTAGTAACAGAGGGCTTAGTATATATTATTACAATCTCACTAACACTATAATCTAATAAATTCTTTAAAGAATCTATATAATTTGGTTCTACGTATTTAAACCAACCTAATTTAATTTTATGTTCATATAAACCTAGTTCATTTAACAGTTTTGATTTTATCCTATTTCTATACATAATATCTTCCCTAAGGGCCTTTAAGTTTTTATCTTTTTTATAGCCAATTTGACCTTCGCCTACTAAAATCACTCCTGTATTTCCTACATTCTCTAAATTTATGTTTCTAATGATAATGCTTTCGTATATACTAGCTATGGATTCACTATTCCATAAAGTATCAATATATTTTACATTTATGTTCAAGTTATATAATTTCATCTTTTCTATTCTTGTTTTTAAAATTTTGCTGTTTTGGTCATCTGTAAGAAATATAGGAACGATTATTACATTTTTATATCCATCATTAGCTATCTTTACCAAAACTTCTTCTACATAATCAGTATCATATAGATAAGAAATATACACTTCAAATTCTTCGGATAAAAATGTTTCAAGCTCTTTAGCTACTTTTAAGGTATTCCTCTTATAATCACTTCTACCTATTTTGTAATATTGTCTTTTATTTTCAAATAAAATAAAAGGCGAAAAAATCTTACTTTTTACTGTCCCATTTTTATAGATATTTGTAATACCCTTCTCTACAGAATACATTTCAGGTTCACCTTCATAAACTAATAATACTGCTTTCCCATTATTTTCTTTACTTCTGCCAATTACTGATAAGTTCATAGAATACCCTCTTGTACTTATAAATAAAACAGCAACAAAATAAGATAAAATAAACGAAAGTACTATGTTATATACTGTACATTCCCTAAATATTTTTTCTCTATCTTTAATAATTATTATAAAAATAACAATCGAAAGAGTAAGGACCAAACTTTCCTTTGGCTCATCATAAATTAAGCATAATATGCTAAAAACAACTAATAAAAAAATATATATTGCACTTTTACTAAAAACAATTGATTTCTTCATATATCTCTTGCTCCATACTAAAATAATCTATATTACATTACTATAGTATTTTAAAAATATCCGATATATGAAGAAATCCAATCATAAGACTGGATTTTTTAATTTATTTAGTATTTTTTATTTTATTTAAAATTTCATTGATATTTTTATCAAAAGAAGTTAACTGTTCTCCTCTAATCATAGACTGTTGAATGTCATCTAACTGATAAAAGAGCTTTTTATCTAAAGTTATATCAACATCACTAACATTGGGATTAAAACTTTTTATTCTCTCTCTTATTGTTTCTTTTAATTCCTCAGATATTTTTCCATCATCTCCTTCAGACAAAATTACTGCAACTATTGCTTTATTATTCCAAAATAATACTGTTGCGTCGTCTATTCCTGTCATATCTACTAAAGCATCCGCTGCTGCCTCACCTTTTATCGTATCTTGATTTATATCTGTTATTTTTCTTTCTTGAGGAGTTTTTTCTTCAACGCTTTTATCATTTTTCATGTCTGTATCAGGAGTAAGCCTTCTTGCAGTTTGGCAGCCTGATATTAGTAAAGCAAATAACAATATCATAGAAATAATACATATAAATTTAATCGTCATCTTCATAATATACACCTCCTTAATCTTATTTTTCCAAAAATTAATTTTTTTATTAATAAAAGCTTATTTTAAATTGAAGTGGCTAAAATATTGTTGTATAATTTACCTTAGTGCATAAAAATATTATCACAATGTATCGAAAGGAAGATAATAATGAAACTAGGAATTGTAGGGTTACCTAATGTAGGTAAAAGTACCCTTTTTAATGCTATAACAGCTGCAGGTGCAGAGTCAGCTAATTACCCATTTTGTACCATTGAACCAAATGTGGGAGTTGTTGCAGTCCCAGATAAGAGATTAAATGTTTTAGCTGAGCTTTTTAATTCAGAAAAAATAGTACCTACTGCTATTGAGTTCTTTGACATAGCAGGACTTGTAAAAGGAGCAAGCAATGGAGAAGGCTTAGGAAACAAATTTTTATCCCATATAAGAGAAGTAGAATCAATAGTACATGTTGTAAGGTGTTTTGAAGACGAAAATATAACTCACGTAGAAGGCAGAATAGACCCAATTAGTGATATTGAAATCATTAATATTGAACTCATGCTTGCAGACCTTGAAGTTATTAATAGAAGAATTCAAAAGACAGAAAAGCTTGCTAAAGGTGATAAATCACTGCAAAAAGAACTTGATATATTAAATGTAATTAAAAATACAATAGAATCTGGTAATTCAGTAAGATCAATTAATTTTACAGATGAAGAAAAAGCCTTTGTTAAAGGACTCAATCTATTATCATACAAGCCAGTTCTATATGTGGCAAATATTTCTGAAGAAGACTTGTTGGAAAACCCAGAAAATAAATATGTTAAACAAGTAAGAGAGTATGCAAAAAAAGAAAATTCAGAAGTAATTGTTGTATCAGCAAAAATTGAAGCTGAAATTTCTGAATTAGATGATGAAGAGAAAAAAAGCTTTTTAAATGATCTAGGTCTAAGCGAATCAGGTCTTGATAAGTTGATTAGCGCAAGCTATAAGCTATTAGGTCTTATAAGTTTCTTAACTGCTGGTCCAAAAGAAACAAGGGCTTGGACAATCAAAAAAGGTACAAAAGCACCTCAAGCAGCTGGTAAAATCCATTCTGATATGGAAAAAGGATTTATTAGAGCTGAAATAGTAAGTTATGATGATTTAATAGAATGCGGTGGATATCCACAAGCAAGAGAAAAGGGTCTGGTAAGACTCGAAGGAAAAGACTATGTAATGCAAGACGGAGATGTTGTTGTATTTAGATTTAACGTGTAGAAATTTAAATAAACTATTTAAAACTCGGTTATAAAATCGAGTTGAGAATATAATTAATTTTGTGCTCTTAGAAAAAAACTTCTCTTTAAACTGGCAAGAAGAGAATATAATTAACTTTGTGCTTTTAGAGATAAACTAATCTCTAAACTGGCAAGAAATATTTAATTATGAAATATTTAATTATGAAATATTCAATTATATTAATACCAATTAAATAGTTTACTCCTATCTTTGCCCATATTATTCTATTTTATGCATTAAAATAAATATTATGGGCAATAATTTTAAATATTGATTAGTACGCCTTTTTCTTCACAATATGTCTTTTATTTGATAGTGGATATCCCTAATTGACATCCCCCTTGCATAAAGGATATTACTTTTTCTTCAATTCCTGAATTGTCTCTTTTGTTCTTTAGGACTACAATTGGCTCAAATTCACCATTTCTATCTCTTGGTATTTCTATTAGCATTTCACCAAATTGAGTTTTTACAGTTTTCTCTGTGTAACCATTATACCTATTGTCTATCTGTTTGTTTTTCTTGTCTTTTTTAGCATAACCTAGTTCTATTTCTAGTTCTGCTTCTAACATCTCTTGAAGAGCTTCTTTAAAAATTTCTTTTAGATATGAATGAAGATCACTAACTGTCTTTAAGTTTCCCTCATTTATCATTTCTTGTAATACTTCCTTTGTCAATGTTTCCATAGAAAAACACTCCTTTCTGACTTAAATATTATTTAGATTCTTGCTAGAAAAGAGTGTTATTTTTCACAAAAGCACAGATTTTTTTACATTGATTCTTTATCTTTCAATTGTTAATTTTATTCAGAATATAATAAAACCCGTCTAAAATATAATTAAGGCTCTTATTCCTTGTATCCTATTTTATCATTTATTTTTCGTATTTTTGTAGTCTATTGCTATTCCAATAGCAATACCTATAATTAATCCCAGCGCAAGGTTTTTACATATTATTCCAAAGACAATCCCTAACCCAGCACCTATAGCAAGATAGGATATTTCATTATTTTCCTTTTCACTGCCATTATTTTTATCACTCATATTTATTTCCTCCAAAATTTAAATTCTCTTCTTTCAGGTAAGCCTAAAAATACACAACAAATTATAATTATATTATACAATTTATACCGATTTTTTTGTGAAACTTTTAATATATGGAAATTCATATTTAACTATCTATTCCATCATACTTCATTAGAAAAAAGGAGTTTATTCTTACGATAACTCATATTTTTTATAGTCCTGCTTGCAGTTCAAATATATCATCTGGGATTGTTTCATCTGCCTTATTAACCTCTACATTTCTTATATTCATCTCCAATCCAAGTTCCCTTATTGCTTCCTTAACACCTTCTTTCACTATTTCTTTATAGTTTTTATTATTCTTATCTGTATAAGCGAGGACAGCATCTATAATAAATGCTATCTTTGCTCCTTGTTTCTGTATAGTTTCAAAAGCAATTCTTGATCTTTCATTATCTAACATGTAATAATAAAAAGCATTGATTAATTTTCGTTACATTAATCAATGCTTTTTATTTCAATAAATTATACTCCCATCATTTTACTGAGTATACCATCATCTGGAATAATATCTTGTAGTTTATATATAGGAATTGAGAAATATGGAAAACCCGCTACATATGGTGAAATTTCATATAGTTGAAAGAATATGATTAAATTGTTATCTACAATATAAAAATCTTGATCTGGTTTAATAGCTCTAAATTCTTCTAATAGAGGTATCTCCCTTTCTTTTATTTCCCTAGTAATTATTTCGGAAATTCTTTCAACATATTTACTATCTGCTTTAAATAAATCCTTTAATCCATAAACTTTTCCAGTAGACACATCCATATTTAATGCTTTAATTATAGTCATCGGATGTGCTCCTCCAAAATTCCCCAACTGTCCAAGAGTAACACTTAAAAATCCTCTTTCATTTGCCTTTATTTCATAAGAACCTGTTATATAAGTAACTAAATCAGGCTGCCTTAATTCAGAAGAAATCTTTAACATTAGATTAAATATTGCATCATTGATTTTTCTCTGTGCGTCCAGATTTGTTAATCCATATACAACTGGATATAAAATATCAGTAGTAGGTATATAATATCTGTAGGTCTGTATCATAACGGGTAAATACCTAAAATCCATATAGACACCATCCTATCTTATTAATTTTTTACTAAAAAACTTATTATTATAAACTATGCAAAGTAGATAGTTTGGTGTCTATAAATACATAACTATTTTCCTTCAATTTCATCTGTAAGCTCTATAATCTGGTCTATAAGACTTCCAATATATTCTATAGTATCTAATAGTGGTTTTTCAGTAGTTATATCTACTCCTGCCATTTTTGCAAGTTCTACAGGTGTTTTTGTACCTCCAGCTCTCAACACATTTTTCCAACTTTCTACCGCATTTTCTCCTTCAGTTAGTATTCTCTTGCTTACTTCTGTAGCTATAGTAAGACCTGCACTATATGTATATGGATAAAGTCCCATATAATAATGAGGCTGTCTCATCCAAGTCAACTCTGCTCCTTCATTTATAACTACAGAATCTCCCCAGAATTTTTCTAATACATTTCTTTTAATTTCGCTTAGCTTTTGTGCATTAACACTTCCACCATTATCTATTATCTTATATACTTCCCTTTGATATGCTGCTTCAAGTAAATGTGTCACAAAATTATGATAATAAGTATTACTAATCATTAATGCCAAAACCCATCTTTTGAACCTAATATCATCCTTTTGATTAATTAGGTAATGAGATAAGAGCATCTCATTTATTGTAGAAGATGCTTCTATAAAATAAACTGAAGGAAATTCGTTAAATAAATTATTATGCTGTTGAGACAACATAAAGTGACCTGCATGACCTAACTCGTGAGCTAATGTAAATACCTCACTCATAAGCCCATTCCAAGAAAGCAGTATATATGGATGTACTCCATAAAGTGTAGCGCAAAATCCCCCTGTAGACTTACCTATATTCTGAGCAAAGTCAATCCATCTTTCATCATAAGCTCTCATTACTATATCAAGGTAGTCTTCTCCCATAACAGATAGAGCACCCTTAATATATTTTTTTGACTCTTCTATAGTCACTTGTGGGTCATAATCAGGATCTATAGATACTTTAAGATCAGCAAAAGTCACTTCATCTAGCTTATATACTTTCTTGATTAATCCCGCATATCTTCTCATATGAGGAGCTAGTTTCTCCATAATTACATCTATTTGTCTGTCGTAAAGCTCTCTATCTACTTTTTGCTCAAATAATAAGTAGTCAAATATTGAATCAAATTTTCTCATAGTTGCTATAATTTTTTCTTTTTGTAATTGAGCTTGATATGTGGCAGCCATTGTATTTTGATATTCCTTAATTTTCTTTGAAAAAGCATTAAAGGCAGCTCTTCTGACTTCTGTGTCCCTTTCAAATTGATAAGTATTTTCAAATAATACAAAGCTGAGAGGATATTCTTTATCTTTTGCTCTAAAATTATCAAAACACATATCTGCAAGTTTTGTTTGATTGTATAGACTATAAGGAAACTCTAATACCGGTGATAAACTTGTGAGAGTCTTTTCTACTTCTGGATTAAGTGTATGAGGCTTACTTCTTTTTACATCTTCAAGATAAACTTTATATTTTTCTGTTCTTTTAATTGCTTCATCAAGTACTTCATTATCGACTTCCTTAATCTCACTTCCTATGAATGTAAGCCTACTAAAAACCTCTGAAAGCACCATATCGTTTTCAGCTGCTCTCATTTGGCTATCTGTATTAGTTTGGTCCACTGATAGAGTTAGGCTAGCATAATTCCCTACTAATAGAGCTTTTATACGTAGCTTTTCATATTCTTCAATGCATTTTAAAATAATCTCTGAATTATTAAGCTTTCCTTTGTAAGTACTTTCAATCTCTTTAGATTTTTCAATAACTTCTTTCATTGCCTTTTCATATTCTTCTTCTGTTTTAAAAATATGAGATAAATCCCAAGTTAATAATACATCCACTTCATTTCTAGGTTTTAGTGCATTACTCAATTTATCAACCCCTTATAATAACATTTCTACATGTTTTATTTTACCTTAATAAGATAAAAAAACAATTAAGTTTAGAGATTATAACAGAAAAGTAATAAACCAATTAGTAATTTTATTATATAATAGTTTGTAGACTAATTAACAACAGAGGAGCAGACCGTGATGAATGAAAATGCAAAAAATAACTCAAAAGAAATAAGAAGTAAAATCTTTTCAATGATTCTTCCAATTACTATAGAAAACATTCTTCAAATGTTAGCTGGATTTATTTCAATGGCTATGATTGGAAGAATTGATGCAATAGCTGTTGGTGCTTTAGGAATAAGTCAAAGAATAACTCAAATTGTATGGGCTTTATTTAAAGGGGTAACTACTGGAGCTTCTGTTTTTGTATCCCAAGCCTATGGTGCTAACAATATTAAAAAACTTAAAAGTGTTGTTCAACAAACTTTGCTTTCTACAGTAATATTGGTACTAATTTTACAACAATTAATATTTTGGAAGGCCTCAACATTTTTGAAAATTTTTAACCCTTCTATAAATCTTTTGACAAATGCTACTTCTTTTTTAAAAATAGTATCTTGGGGATTACCTTTTATGGCTATATCACTTGTAGTTACGGGAGTACTCCAAGGAATGGGTAATGCTAAAACACCAATGAAAATTGCTTTTATAATGAACTTAGTAAATATTTTGTGTGGCTTTTTACTCATTTTTGGTAATTTTGGATTTCCTGTCCTAGGGCTTAAAGGTGCTGCCATAGCAACTGTTATCGCTCAAATAATATCAGCTTTAATTGGATTATATGTACTTTTTGACAAAAATGGTGTTTTAGGCCCTATATATAATAAAAGTTTCTTTGAGCTTGATTTGAAAGAAATATTTTCCGTATATAAAGTTGGTATGCCCAGTGCTTTAGAATCAATTTTCGGGCAATTAGCAGCTATCATATTAACTAAAATAATTTTATCCTTTGGTGAAACTGCTTTGGCCGCATATCAGTTAGGACTTCAAGCTGAATCAATTTCTTACACTCCTGCAGCTGGTTTTGGAATTGCCGCCACTGCTTTTATAGGTCAAGCTATAGGTTCAAAAAATAAAAATTTAGGTAAGATCTATCTAAAAGAACTTATTAAAGAGACCTTATTAATTACCATTTTTTGTGCTAGTATTTTAATTTTTTTACCAAGTGGAGTTATGAGATTATTAACTAATGATTACGAAGTAATTAAATTAGGCTCTATATATTTAATAATAATGGGATTAGTACAAATTCCTCAAAATATCTCAGGAGTCTTTAATGGTGCTTTAAGAGGTGCTGGTTTCACTAGTGTCCCAATGGTGGTTGCAGGTGTTGGAATTTGGGGAATCAGAATTCCTTTTTCTCTACTGACAACCTACTACTTTAATTTAAATGTTAAAGCTATTTGGATTGTTATGGGAATTGACATAATTTGCAGATTCTTGTTAAGTTTTATATTATATAAGTCAAAAGACATATATGAACAAGAACTTTTAGTTGAAAAAATTCCTAATGCTTGAAAAAGTTTTTAATAAAATATTAATAAACAGAAATAGCTTTTCTCATAACCTAATATTAGAAAGTACTTTTCTTCAAAATATGAAGATAGTACTTTCTTATTCATCAAAATATAGGAGATGCAACTTTTTCAATAAAGCCTAATTTACAAATCATTCAAGGTTAATTTGAACAGCTATTTCTGTATAAATCCTACATTAAAAAACAGCTTTACCTATAGCTCCTATACAAATTGTAATAACTTGAACAATATTCAATATCACAAAGTTCTTAACTGCAAAAACAAAAGTATCTTTCTTTGTCTGCTTTCTAAAAAACTTTTTAACATTCTTAATTACTGGAAAAAATGTAAGTAAGGAAACAGCAGATATTATTGGTATAATTTTCAGTATCAATAGTAAAATTACATCTAAATATGCAATATAATACAATGCCCTAAATAGTCTTAAAGCTCTTTCTCTTCCTATGAAAATAGGTAAAGTATACCTTTTGTTTACTATATCATCTTCCATATCACAGATATTGTTTGCAAGCATTATATTAGCAATACCCACAATACTAGGAATACACAATAGAAAAATAAATAATAACTCTTTAATATTTAAGCTAAAATTTAGAATCCCCTGTGCAAATGAGTATAAGATAATATTGCTATCATGCAAATGAATAAATATTGAAATAAACACAATTAAGAAACCCATAAATAATCCTGAGAATATTTCTCCCAAAGGCATATGAGATATAGGAATAGGACCATATGAATATAATACTGAAGCTGCAAAAGATACTGCTCCTAATAATAATATAATTACATTAGTATTTATATACAGCAGGATTCCAAATACAACAGCCATTGTAAACAATATTATTACAGTAGCTAATACTGTTGATTCTTTCAAATTATATTTTACTATTGCATTATGCATTTCATAATTATATCCATATTTTTTAACAGCTCTTCTATAGTCCATATAATTGTTTATAGCTGTAGTCCCCATATCTAATGTAATTAATGATATGAACATTATTATGAAATTCTTTAAATTAAAATTATCAAATCTATATAATGTATATACTGTCCCAAGAAAAAAAGGAATTATACTGGCTACCTTAGTTTGAATTTCAACCAGTTTAAGAAAACTCCGTATTGTCATATAATCCTCCTCTCTTCTGATTTTAATGTATACTAAAATCCTCCAGCACCGCCTCCTCCAGCACCGCCTCCACCTCCAGCAGTAAATCCACCACCACTACCAATTGTAGAAGACACTCTTCCAAAGGAATTATCTATACTTTTATGAAATGTATTGTTCTTATTTTCTGAAAATAAAATATACCAATACAACCATCCACTACTATATACATATTCTTGATTATTACTAATTAAATTTACATTTAGTCTTTTTATCATCTTTTTGTCTATGCCTAGAGCTAATGCATAGATTAAAGAAATATCTAATGATGACTTGCTAAAATCTACTATATTATCATAATTCTTTGAATTGCTAATATATTTTTTAAATCTCAACCATTTTTTATATTGACTATATCCATAATCTGACTTTCTAAAAAACAAAGTAATCCCATAAATCAACAATATAATAGAAGTCATAAGTGAAATTAGAGAAAGCAAACTTCCATAAATTAAAGATACAATACTGAATAACATTGTAATTATAGACAAGACTATTAAAAAAGTTCCGTATTTATTACTTCCTTTATCAAAGTATCCTTTTTTAATAGAATCCTCTCTTACTTTTTTCTGCCATATATAATAGCTATCATAAAATTTCTTGAAATTTTTCTCGCTGTATTCTTCAATATCTCTAGAGGTTACGGATTTTTTATTTCCAATTTCATTAATAATCCAATTGATAAAATATTTTTCATGGCTTAATAAACTATCATCAGTATCTTTAACTTTTGTAATAACAAACTCCTTGTGATTTTTCTTTTTTTCTTTGTACTCTTCACCTTCATCAATTCTAATATAGCTCTTTCTAAATAAATCCAGTATTGTAGCTATTATTGTATTTGCATCTATTGCCATATTAGTCAAATAGGCAGCTACAGCCGGAGTACAATCCTCTGGTATTGAGGCACTCCAAAAAGTTTCTATTGTATCATTGTTTCTCTTTAACTTGATCAGCAACATAATAAAAATAAATAGTTCTGCAATTGCTACAATAAAAGATATGTTCCCGAGAATTTTCTTTACTGCTAAATCAAGTGCTGCTTTTTCTTCTATGCTTCTTTGAAGAGCTAATTCCTCATTTAATATATTTTCATAATTATTCTTGTTCACAATATTAGTAGAATTTGGAATAAAGTCTATTGGAAAAAGAATTCTTCCTTCAACATAAGTTTTTTTAGGAACATCTTTTACTTGCATATAAACTATGTCATTAGCTTTCCTAACTATTTTACCATTTAATGGGCCATGTGCAAAAATTTTAACTTCATCATCTACATCATTTTTAGGAAGTTTTAATTCTACAGTAAAATTATCAATAGGAGTCTCATTTTCATCCCCTAAAAATTTATAATATAATTCGCCTATATCACTATACCTAATAGCAACATTCTTAACTGTATAGCTTATTTTAAATATTTTTTCTTCATTTTTTGACGGTGAAAATATTTGTATTCTTTTTACATCCTCATCTTTTGAAATTACATATACAGCACTATCCCCTTTTTCGGCATTATTAACTCTTTTATATTCAAATTCGTTATTGCCTATAACTTCCGCTATTTTAATGTCTTCAATTCCAGAAGTTTTATCTAATACAACTTCTCTGAATACTCCGTTAAATTTACCATCAAATTTAAATGTTATATATTCTGTTATTGATAAATCACCATTTTCCATCAACTGAGACTCAATATGCCAATTTGGAATAGTTATTGATTCATCTGCATTTGATATAGTTATACTACAGAAAAGAAAAATAATCATAAACAATAAGATAAAGCTGCTTTTAAAATAATATTTCAACTTACAACCCCCTTAGTATAGGATACGGTAATCTTTACTATCTTTAGACTTTATAATTTGATTTTAAAACAATTTTTCTGAATATTCAATGCAAATTAAATTAGAGCAAAATATAATCCTCTAGCAAAAGCTAGAGGATTATATTAAATTTCTATGCTTTCTCCAAATGACAACACTCTAACCTTTGATTCTTTAACTTTTTTCTCAAACTCAAATGGATCAGCTTTTATCACTGGAAAAGTATTATAATGAATAGGCACCACAATCTTAGGTTTTATAAATTCTACTGCCTTTACTGCATCATCTATATCCATAGTAAAATTACCACCTATCGGAATAAATGCAATATCTATATTTTCATCTTGTAGCAGCTTCATGTCTAAACTTAGTCCAGTATCTCCAGCATGGTATAATTTTTTATCTTCTACTTCAATAATAAAACCACAAGGATTTCCGCCTTCTAAAATTTCATCTCCATCAGATATTCCTGAACCATGTAAAGCTGGAGTCATCTTTACTCTGCCAAATCCAAAATTGGTCCTTCCTCCAATATGCATAGTATGTACATCTAACCCTAATTTTGACAAATAGTTTCCTATTTCAAAGTTACATATTATTTTAGAATTAAATTTTTTTGCTATCTTAACTGCATCTCCTAGATGGTCTCCATGTCCATGAGTAACAAAAATATGAGTTACCTTTTCTAGTTCATCTACAGTAATTGGACAATTAGGATTTCCAGAAATAAATGGATCAATTATGGCATTTATCTCTTTATCTTTTACAATAACTGCAGCGTGTCCAAGATATTGAACTATCATCAAATCATCCTCCCTTTTAATTAATTTTGCTAATAATTATGTATTGCACATTTTATTTTAAACTATAAATTTCCATATAATAAGAATTCAATTTTTATGAATAGTGAACTTCATCTACTTATAGAAGTCAGGAGACTTCCTGCCAAACTTAGCTAAAAGTAAAAAATTTTTAAAAACTCATCAATACAGCAACTCTATATAAAGTCAAGTATAATAGCCTTCTATCCTTAATAAGAAAAGCTTATATTGAAAACATTAAATATTGAGAAAGCTTTTCTTGAGCTAAGGCAAAAGCGATTTGCACAAAATCAAAGATTTCTGTAGCCTTCTTAAAACTCATTGCAGAAAATCCTCAAAGCAACATTATCAAATTAGGACTTTCTTATTCGTTATAAAAAACAGAGTAGCTAGTACATTATGTCTGCTACTCTGATGTTCATTTCATATATAATTAATATCCTTGATCTTTCACTTCTAAACCCTTAATAATTTCTACAGAAGAACTTGCCCCAATTCTGGAAGCGCCAGCTTTTATCATTTCTAAAGCTTTTTTGGCATCTCTTATTCCACCTGAAGCTTTTACACCAATTTTAGGCCCAACCACTTTTCTCATCAATTTTACATCTTCTACAGTAGCTCCACCAGTGCTAAATCCAGTAGATGTTTTTACATAGTCAGCTCCAGCCTCTACTGATAGTTTACATGCTATCTCTTTTTCCTCATCAGTTAACAGACATGTTTCAATAATAACTTTTACAAGAGCCTTACCTTTTGCAACATCTACTACTGCTTTTATATCTTCTTTTACAGTATCATAATCCTTGTCTTTAAGAGCTCCAACATTGATTACCATATCTAATTCATCTGCTCCATTTTCTATAGCATTCTTAGCTTCAAATGCCTTTACTTCTTTTGTCGTACTTCCTAACGGAAATCCTATTACTGAAGTAACTTTTACATTAGTTCCTTCTAATTGTTTTTTTGCATAATTCACATAATATGGATTTACGCAAACTGAGGCAAAATTATGTAATTTAGCTTCATCACACACTTTTTTGACCATCTCTTTAGTAGTTTCTGGCTTCAATATTGTATGATCTATAAAACAATTAATATTCTCCATAAATTTACCTCCACCATTATTTTATTAATTCTACCATATCTCCATTTTTTACACCTGCAGCATTTCCTTCATCCATATCTACATGCATTTCCAATGCATAATTCTCATGTACTCGAACCAATACATTTTCGTATACTAATCCTCTTTCTCCGCTTACTCTTACTTTTACTCTGTCTTTATCTTTTACTCCAAATTTTTCTGCATCTGTTGTGTGCATATGGATATGTCTAGCAGCAGCAATTACTCCCTCTGTAATTACTACCTCACCCTTTGGTCCTACTATCTTCGCTCCAGGACTATCTTTCAAATCTCCAGAATCTCTTACAGGTGGAACTATTCCTAATGTAAACCCATCAGTAAGCGATATTTCCACTTGTGTTTTATTTCTTGCAGGTCCTAAGATTCTTACACCTTTTAATGTATTTTTAGGTCCTACTATATCAACCTTTTCTTCACAAGCATACTGACCTGGTTGAGATAAGTCCTTCATTTTTTTTAACTCGTAGCCTTCTCCAAATAGTATTTCTATATGTTCTTTGCTTAGATGAACATGCCTATTTGATAAAGCTATTGGTACCATTTTTTCCATATGAATCTCCTCCTAAAACTTATACTTACAAAATAAATTATAATTGTTTTGTATACAAAAATCAAATCAAGATATTTCTCTATTTAAATAGTTAAAAGCTCAGTTCTTTTCCCTTTTCAAATGCTAATTTCATTATGTCATATCTATCCCATACTGGTATTTCATCTGTATTTGAAACAAATAAATTCTCTAGATATTCAGTATTTATTGCTTTGAAAAATAAATCCATTACTGGAATACATGCGCTGAATTGATCTTCTCTTCTTGGAGCTCCCCCTACACAAATAAACATTCCTGATCTCTTTTTATTTATGTCTATTGACGGATTCTTCAAAACATATTTACTTGCCCAATATACCTGACATCTATCTATCATCATTTTAGTTAAGCTACTTACAGTATTAAAATATAATGGTGAAGCAATTATAATTATATCGCTGTTGTTAAAATCATCATATAATTCTTTCATGTCATCATTCATAAAGCAGTCTCCAGTTCTCTCACAATTGCCACAGGAAATGCAAGGCGAAATATTTAAGTCTCTTAAATAGACTTTTTTTGCATCAACAGAATTTATTCTTACTCCCTCCAAAACCTTGTCTAAAAGCTTATCAGTATTCATATTTTTTCTAGGACTTCCCATAACAGCTAATACCCTTTTCATAAAAACCTCCCTGAATTATAATAACTAAGGCTACTAGTATATAGTATATACTAGTAGCCTATTATTTATCTAGCCTTTACATATTTAAATGATTTTGATAGTGTATAAACTATAGTTGTATGAAGTGGAATCATTATTAATGAGGCAAGTATCCTTCCTGGTAAAAATGCTATGAATCCTTTATTATACATTATTGATAACCAAAAAGTATTTAATACTAAAGAAATAATGACATATGAAACTGTTACTATAAATGCTATCTTATCTATTGAGTATAAGTCTCTTTTAGCCTTATCCTTTCTAGTCATTACAAAAGGAATTAGAATTAAGGCTGCTACTATTGAAATATATAATATAGCATATATCATAGGCATTGGCTTATCATACATATAGTATGTTCCATCTTTAACTGCTAAAACCTTGTTGTCAAATAAAACAACTACTATACAAGTAGCAATCCCTGTAAGTGCTACTCCATTTATGATATTGTAATTGATTTTAAAATTATTTCTTTTAACTAGTAAATATAGCACTCCTGGTAATGCTCCCCATAACATACTACTTATTGTAAAACCAGGGAAATATGCTCCCATTGGATTAATCATTACACCAATTAAATCTGCAATTATTCCAGCAAGTCCTCCCCAAAGGGGCCCATATAAAATCCCTGCTATGATAAGAGGAATCATACCAAACTCAATTCTTAGGGCTGGAAGCCCTGCTAGTGGAATCATAATAGAAAGCATCCTAGTTAATACAATGCTTATTGCTGTAAGCAAACTCGCACCAACTAATGCCTTCGTATTAATTAATCTTTTATTATTAACTTTATTCATTTTCTCACCTCCCTCTCAATTTTAGTGACAGTGAACTGTCACACAAAGAGAGGTTAGGCTCTCTTAATGTAACAGCGGATGCGGTAAAGTATCGCAGATTCATCAGAGATGAATCTTTCGTTTAAAGGCAACTTCCCATCCTTTAACACTTAACGCGCTTTACCTACTCTGTCGTTAACATTATATATTACACCAACTTTTTTGTAAATATATAAATATTACAAAATTCTATTTTCTTGTTTTTCCTCATTTACTTTAAATAAGTTAATTAACAATAGCACCATAGAAACAATCGCAATAAAAAAAATAAACAATGCCACAAGATTATAATAAGAAGTATAAGGTGTAAATTTCCCAAAAACAATCATTGATATTCCCAAAAAGATATATTTTATAATTTTGCTTCTTGATAATACAACATCTCTATAGCTCTTAAAGTGCAATTTACTATCAGATATTTCATTTAGTATTATCTTTTTGATATCAGATTCTGATGGATATAATCCTGCTACTTTTATAATTTCTATTAATCCCTCAGGGTCTATCAATTGAATATGTGCATATTTTTTTAATTTAATTTGTAGATTTTTAGCCTCTTGTGTAAATGACGATGTAGTAATTATTACACCTTCACTTAACTTTAAATTCTTTAATCCTACAAAAAAGTCTCTTAATACATCTACTCCTACTTTATAATCATTGTCATATTGTAGGCATTTTATACCAATTTTTCTACCCGATATAGTCCCAATTATATCCAAATCCCTTTTATCTACTCTAGTAATGCTATCAAATCCGTACTTTTTTAAAATATCTGTTATATAGTCTAAAAAATCGTGTGGCGAATAATTTAACAACTCTCTAATAGTTTTTCTAAGAACTACCTGCTGATTTACTAAGGACATCTTTTTTTGAAGTTTCCCCTTATTAATTTTATACATAATTAAATTATAGAGTATAAAAACTTGGACTGAAAATATTACAGAAAATATGAAGCTTTCAGAAAAAATAAGTGTAATGAATATGAGTCCAATAAGTATAATAACTCGAAAAATTATTTTATCTAATACAATAGCATTGTATGTTTTCCCTTCTCCTAAACTTTCAACATAATACCGCTTCAGCCTTATACTATTTATTATAGTTATTGCTTTCTTTTTAATTTTACTCTTTATCGCATCTATATTCATATTGTTATCCTCCTTTATACTGGATTATCTCCAGTTAATAAAGAAAAAATAACAACATTTTATAATTTATTACTTAACTTAACCTTTTCAGCTTTTTCTTATTTAAAACAATTCCTAAAACTAAAAATAAAATGAGTTCAACAGCAAACAGTGATAATATTCTATATGCAATACTGCTAAAAAACTCTAAAGGAAGCATTTGAATTAGAATATCTGTATTTGGGTCTAAAAGCCATAAATCGTTATCAAAAAATATTTCATGAAAATAGTTAAAATATCTATTAAAATCTACATAGACTAATATACCTAAAATCCCCATGAATAGCATAGGCCATACAGAACTAATGATAATAGCCTTTCCAAGAGTATCCTTGTGATAAACTAGTAAAAACCCTAAAGCAATTAATAAAATAATTGCCATACTATTTCTTATTATGTACCCTTTCGAAAATAAATCCTTCACATCTATCATATGTAATATTTCTCTCTCTTCAAAAACTTGTTCTACTCTACCATTTACTTCAGTAAATATTATCAAATCATCTCTATTTCCTTTTAAATATTCAAGCATTTCGTTAGTAACATACATAAGATTTGTCATATTAATTCCTGTAACTTCTTCAATATTATACTCTCTATATTTTTTTTCATAAAAATCCAAGTTAAAAGCAGTAATTTCAACATTAGTCAATAATAATACTGTTGGCAATGATATTAAACAAATTATAATGAATAAAATGCTTCTTTTCATTTGTATCCCCCTAATCCAATAGTTTCTTTTTGAGTTGCAACATTATCAAATATATTATAAACATAGTTACTACTAATAAAATTATGTATCGATTATAAACATCTATTTTTCTTAATATCATAGACCAATTTTCTCTAACTAACTTACCTAACAGTATTAATGTCAGATTATGAAAAAAAGATATAATAATTATAGATAAATATGCAAACTTTTTCTTCACCTTAAATATGCCTGCAGACAATATAGTTAAAGAGAAAATTCCCGGTATAAATTTGCTTAATATTATTACAATTGCTCCAAATTTGATAAAAAGTTTACTGAGCTTAGTAATTTTACTAGTTCCGAATAAAAATGTGACAATTTTTGAATGTAATATTTTCTCTTGTTTTTTCCTTCCAATATTATACAAGAATATTGATGACAGCGATGTTGAAATAACTGCATTAGCTATTACTATATATATGTTTAGATTAGCTTCCTCTGATAGGTAGCCTTCTATTATGAGAATCATATCTCCAGGATAAGGTGGAAAAAGTACTTGAAGAGACTGAGAAACAAAGAAAAATATATACGAAAGCAATATATTCTTTGCTACAATGTTTTGAGCAAATTCAATAATAAAATCTTCCACATTATTCCCCCTAGCTCTTAAGCTTATAAAATAATTACCTAAATAATATAAATTAACAATATTATTTCAATAATTTTATTATATCATTATATGATTTTTTCTTCACAAAAAAAACCCTTATAGAGGGTTTTTAGTGAAGATTAAAATTTATAAAGTACCTTAATTATAAAAGACTTTTCTATGACATTGCTTTTTCTAATTTATCTAAATGTTGTATTGGAAACATTCTAAGCAATTCTTTAAACTGTTCTACTGTAAGCCCTTGTGTTGTAGTATATATTTCTATTTTTTCATCTAAACTTGCATTTTTAAACCTTTCCTTTATTTGTTCAAAATCAACATTATTTGGCATAATATCGCTCCTTTTCTTACATAGACTTAATCTCAATAATAGTATGAATTAATTTATTTCAAAATATTCTTTAAAAAGTTGGTATCTCCACTAAATCACATTAATAATTTATTTTCATATTATATATTGAGCCATATTAAGGAGGTGCTTTAATGATCAAAAATAATAAGCAATGTATGGGATTTAATGGCTATGTAAATCAAGCCGATTCAATACAAGATATAGAAATAATTGAAGGAACTAGAGAAGAAAAAAAAGAAATCCTTACTACTACAAAGAATAATTATTTAACTTGGTTAGTGCTGATTTTCATAATTATTTTATTAGCATATTTTATATAAATTTTACCTATAAATACAAAAAGTGGGCACACCCCACTTTTTACTTTGCATTTGCTTTATAAAAATAACTTTTAGTAAAACAATATTAAACTATGTAGTCATTAGAAATATATTAATCAAATCCTTTTGACGAAATTTCCTATACGTTATTAAATATCACTTTATTTGCTAGTTAAAATATTAATAATAGTGTCATAATCCATATCTGACCTTAACTCAAAAGTTCCTGGCTGGAATCTATTTTGTAAATTTCTTTCAAGGACTTTTCTAGTAAATTCTTCTTTGCTTTTGATTATACCCTTTTTAAATAAATTATTAGCTATCTTTCTACAACTATCACCTTTATTAATAATAAACTTTACATTATCTGTAAGAGAAGCACCTTCATTAGGTAATGCAGTATCATTAGTCTTTTCATCAGATGTAAAAGAAATATTTTCATTAGCTAACTCAGTATTATTGACTTCTGCAATAGAAGTATCTTGGTTAGCTAATGTAGTATTATTGATTTTTACATCTTGTGTATGAGAAGTATCTTTGTTAGTAAATTCTGTATTGTTGACTTTTTTGTTATTTGCAAGAGTACTAATTTGGCTAGTTACCTCTGTATTTTTAACTTTTTTATTATCTGTGTGAGAACTATTCTTATTAATCAACTCTGTATTTTTTACTTTTTCATCTTCTATAGAAGAAGCGTCTTCATTATTTAATTCTGTATTACTGATTTCTTCATCTCCTATTGGAGAAACATCTTCGTTAGTCAACTCTGTATTGTTAACTTCATCATCATTTTTTGAAACTGCTTCTTTTAAAGAGACCATTCCTAATTCCTTAGCTTTTTCAATTATTTGCTCTTCTGAATAAGACTCATACTTTACCTTTGGATATGCTATATTTAATAGGCTGGATATTAAAAGCCCTATACCTAGACCCAAAATCAAAAATAATTTATTCTGTTTATTCAACTTACTCATATATAGGCCCCTCTCTTTACAAAATACCTTATTATCTATTAATAATATCACGAAAATAATAGAATGTATATTCCATATTTATTTATATCAAAAAAATGCCTCACATCCTTTTATCTTAGGATGAAAGGCACATACTCATTCAGAATGACATCACACTAAAAAAATTTATTTAAAAAGTCTACTAACAACAAAATATAATGAGCTGATATACCTGCAAAAATTCCACCAATAAAATGGCTTCCTATTGCTTTGCCAATTAAGTTTCTGTGTCCTAATGCGTCAAGCATTGCAACATGGGTACTTAAAAAACCACTCCAACACATTCCCATAGCTGTAAAAACTGCTATTTCATTTGGTCCAATAATTCCATTTTTTAAAAAATTAGGGACTAAGCTTAAAGCAGCTCCTACAGCTCCAAGAGCAGTTACTGGAAAGGCTATTGCCTCTGGCTTTTCAAAGCCAAAAAGTATCTTGGATACAGGAGATATAAGCTCTCCTATTTTAGGTAATAACCTTACCCCCTCAAATGCTTCTCCTTGATATCCCAAAGAAGGATCAGCTGGTCCAAATGTCAATATCATTATAATAGTGCATATCACAAGAACACCAGGAATAATACTAATTCCTATATCTACTCCAATTTTCCCTCCTTCTAAAAAGGCAGCAAGAAATCTTTCAAAAAAACTTCCTTCAGTTTTTTCGATTAATTTGTCTGATAAATCCTTTTTTTCGGCTTTCTTTCTCTCTTTAACCTTACTTATTCCCATAGTTTTTCGTGTTTTATAAGCCATAAGCCTAACACTAACAATGCTTCCAATTATCGCACCTACATTACCTATTATTGCTTCTTTAAAATATCCTAACCCTATCATAAATGTTGTCACAATTAACCCCATTCCAAATGCTGTTCCAAGACTACATAGACAAGGTGCCTCATATTCTTTAAAATAGCTAATATACTCGTCATCTCTTGCCAATGAAATAATAGCAGGATTATCTGAAAGATAAGTTGTTATTATTCCAAGTGAAGCAACTCCCGGAAGATCATATAAAGGTCTCATAAGCGGTAGAAAAATTTTGTTTAATAGTTTAACTAACCCAAATTCTGTTGCTAATTTCCCAAATGCACCTGCTAATACTGCTATAGCCATTATGTAAAGTACTGTGTCTACAAGAAGTTGGTAAGCAGTAGCCATGATAGTTGAAAACATGTTGCTAATCCCCATTACACTTCCTACATAACCAAAGAAACCTACTAACAATACAAGAAAAGCTAACGTATCCAAATAAGGAATCTTTTTTCTATCCTTACTAGCTAAAATGTTTTGCATTTCCCCACTCCTTTAGATGTTATTTTTTTGACATTCCTCTTCAAATTATAACTAATAGAAAGATTAAAAGAAATAGTGGGAAATCACAAATAAGATTAATTTTTTGTCATATTTTGTAGACTTTCTCTTAATATTTTTTCCGAATTCTTAATATATATTTTAAATCAAAAGTTTTGCCAAAAAATCTTTCGTTCTTTGATTTTTAGGTTTTTCAAAAACTTCTTCTGCTGTACCTTCCTCTATTATAGAACCATTATCCATAAAAAACACCCTATCTGCTACTTCTTTCGCAAACCCCATTTCATGTGTAACTACTACCATAGTCATGCCTTCCCTAGCTAGACCCTTCATAACATCTAAAACTTCACCTACCATTTCTGGATCTAGTGCTGAAGTAGGCTCATCAAATAATAATACATCTGGAGACATGGCTAAAGCTCTAGCAATTGCTATTCTTTGCTTTTGTCCTCCTGAAAGATTTTGAGGATAACAATTAGCTTTATCTTCTAAGCCTATTCTCTTTAATAGATTTAATGCTATGGATTGAGCTTCATTTTGTGGTAATTTTTTTACCTTTACAGGAGCTATAGTTATATTTTCTAGTACTGTTAAATGAGGAAATAAATTAAACTGCTGAAACACCATCCCCATTTTTTGTCTTAGTAGATTTATGTCATTTTTATCACTAATAATAGATTTTCCTTCAAAAATTATTTCTCCTGAAGTAGGCTCTTCTAATAGATTAAGACACCTCAAGAAAGTACTTTTTCCAGAACCACTAGGACCAATAATAGCCACAACTTCTCCTTCTTTTATGGTGGCTGAAATATTGTTAAGTACTTTTAGATCCCCAAAGTTTTTATATAAATTCTTTATTTCAATCACTTGTTTTCAGCCTCCTTTCAGCAAAAATAACTAACTTAGATAATGTGTATGTCAATAAAAAATAAACTACTGCTGCCACTAAAAGGGGCTCAAATGGTTTAAATGTGTTACTTCTTATAGTATTAGCATTATACATTATTTCTGATACTCCAATTACTGATACAATAGAGGATTCCTTTACAATAGTAATAAATTCATTCCCTAAAACAGGTAATATATTTTTTATGGCCTGCGGCAGTATAATAAATCTCATAGACTGAGCATGGGTCATGCCTAGAGATCTAGCTGCTTCCATTTGTCCTTTATCTATTGCTTCAATACCTGACCTAATTATTTCTGCAACATACGCACCACTATTTAAAGATAATGCTACAACACCTGCAGGAATCTCGGTGAGGTTTAAAGGTAGTCCATAGTAAATTATGAATAACTGTACTAATAATGGTGTTCCTCTTACAAATTCTATATATGCAGTTGCAAATACTTTTAAAGGCTTAAATTTTGATTGCTTCATTAATCCTAATATAATTCCTAAAATAACTCCAAATAGTACAGAAAATATTGCTATTATAATAGTGTTTTTAGCACCTATTATATAAAACATATAGTATTTTTTCAAAAAGCTAAAATCTAACAAGTTTCTACCTCCTAGTTGTTGTCTACTACTATATGGTCTACTATTAACTCTTATTCATTGCTCATCATTTCATTTGCCAATATTACGTATTCATCTATTTTGTTTTCTTCTATAAGTCTTTCTATTGTTTTATTAATTGCCTCTACCAAATCTTCATTTCCTTTATTTACAGCTACTGCAGAACCACCTTCTTCATCTTTAAATAATATATTTGTCAAATATAAATCATCATTATTTTTTACATATGAGCTTGCTACAGGCTGTTCTACTACAACTGCATCAACTTTTCCAGTTTTTAATTCAAGCATTAAATCAGAGACTTTACCAAGTGCCTTTATTTGTGGAGATTCAATTTGTTCTTTCGCTATATCTTCTTGAATAGCTCCTTGCTGAACTCCAATAATTTTTCCTTTCAAATCAGATACTTCTTTGTATTTATCAATATCTTTTTTATTAATTACTAGGCCATGTTCAGCATTGTAATATATAGTTGAAAAATCCACTTCTTTTGCTCTTTCTGGATCAGGTGTCATTCCTGCCATTACAAAATCAATCTTATTTGTTTTTAAGCTCCCTAATAGTCCTGCGAATTCCATACTCTTTATCTCTAATTCTACCCCTAAATCCTTTGCTATTTCTTTAGCTATTTCAATATCAAATCCAACTATAGTGTTTTTCCCATCTATTTCTTTTTCAAATTCATAAGGCGGATAATCTGGACTAGTTCCTAATACTATTTTTCCTGATTCCTTAATTTTTTCTAATGCTGATTTAGATTCATTTACATTTGCATTACTGCATCCAGCAAAAAATATTGCTGTCATAACTAATAATGAAATTACAAAGAAAATGCTTTTTACTTTTTTTGTCATGTCTTTACCTCCTAATTTTTAAGTCGATTTTATAATAATACATTTTTTTGAATATATTTTCAATACTTTTTTGAAATTTTTTATTTAAAATATACGCAGGTTTTAATTTTGGAATAAATATAATTATTTAACTAAAAGAATAGTTATTTGTATAACGTTTTCATTTCGTATTTATACTGTAATATCTCTTTAACAACCAATGTATATTAAATGAATAATGCATATTTATTTAATTGATATTTTTTTTACAAAATATCTGCTATTACTTTTTTTAAAAATCATCTGCCTATAAATTTTAACAAGCACATCACGTAAATCTTTGATTTTACTTAAGTCTTTTAACTTATTATTGACTTAATAAAATCTACTTTAATTATCAATGCTCTAAATCTAAATAAACTTTTTCTTATTTATCTCAAACAAAAAACTACTCTTCTGAGTAGTTTTTGAGATAATTAATAGCTTTCATATTTCTTTCTTATAATTAAATATAAAATCAGCTCATGTTCTTTTTTCGCAAAAATATCTATTTCCCAATACATGAACTATGGGGTTTGTATCCTGCATTTTCTGCTTCATAAATTGATTTAAATTCAATTTGGTTTTCCTTATTAGGTAAGCTGTTACAGTCTTCTGAATGATATACTTTAGTGTTTTTATTCCCTATATACTTCTGTATATTTTCATTTGAATCTGTTTTAGTTATATTTTGAGAAGTAATTCCTTTTATATTGATATTAATTCCATCTGATACAATTACAATTGTTCCCATCTCATCAGTTCTTAATATTTCCACACTCTTATTTATAAGTCTATCCATAGTCTCCTTGTGAGGATGGCCATAGCTGTTGCCTTTTTCTACTGAAATGACAGCATATTGAGGATTTACTTTATTTAAAAATTCCTCAGATGTTGATGTTCTGCCGCCATGGTGGCCTACTTTTAAAACATCTGCTGCTAAATCGTATCCTTTTTCTAGCATTTCATATTCTGAAGGCTTTTCCGCATCGCCTGCAAATAAAAAGGATGTACCTTTATATTCTAATTTGGTCACTATAGAATAATCATTAGTCTCACTGTACTCACTAGAATTAGGAGCAAGTATAGTAAATTTCAGTTCTTGTTCCGATATAATGTCTATACCAGCTTTACCTTCTATTACTTTTAATCCTTTGTTTTTTATTTCAGTAATCAAACTTTCAAATATCTTAGTTGAAGCAGTTTTATTAGGCATATATACATTTCCTATATCAAAAGTTTTTACTACTTCTGGCAGCCCACCAATATGGTCTTCATGCGGATGTGTTGCTATAAGATAATCTATCTTATTTATATTTAATGATTTTATATATTCTATTACTTGCTGAGAATCTTCTCTGTTTCCCCCATCTATAAGTGATACAGTCCCATTTGGCAATTGTATAAGTATACTATCTGCTTGCCCTACATCTAAAAAGTGTATGACTAAATTTCCGTAATCATTTTCTAATGTCTGTTCTGGCTCTAATATTTCTAAACTTTCACAGCCTATTAATAGCGAAAACATTGCTATAATTATTAGAAAAAAAGCTATAAATTTCTTCAAAATATTATGTCCCCTTTCATATGACTATCTAATCTTAGGTCTTATTTTATTTTTATAAAAGTAAACAGCTATGCTAAATGCATAATCGTATATTATGAACCCTAACTGCATCAGCAAAAAAATAACCCAAACAGGAAGTTTTATTATGATATCTCCTAGTAAAGCTCTACTAACAACTGTATATGTAATATATGTAGATAAATTAAATAACAAAAGCTTTAAAAGCATTTCAATAATTATTTTGTTTATTCTTTCTATTAGTGATTTTACTATGGCATAATATCCAAAAAAAATAAAATATGGAAGTACTACTGCTTTATTAGGAATTAAAATAAAGCTCAGTATTGATGATGAAAGATATACTAAAACAGCAAGCTTAATATCATTTTCCATGATAATTGCTGCAAGAAAAAAAGTGCTCAGTGCAAAAAAGAGGAGCCTATTGGTTGGCAATATGGATGATATATACAGAGATACAGATGATAAAAGAGCAATTACGCCACCAAAAGCTATTTTTTGAGATTTTGTATTATACTTTCTCACAAAATTACCCCCTAGATTACAAGCAGCTAATCAAGTCTCCTCCTAAACATTCACATAAACAGTCGCTACAAATCAAGCATTGGCACACTTCACATAATGAAGTATCATTTCTGTATCCTCTACTTGTACCTACATTTCTGTATGCCTGAGCTCTAGAAGCTAAGTTAGACCAAGCTGTTCTATACTCTGAATTGTATGGCTCAAGATTTACAGCTACCTGCAAATATTGATATGCCATATCATACCATCCACGTCTTAAACAGATTATTCCTTTTAAATAATTCCATTCAGCACCTCTATTGGTTATGCTTTCAAGTATCTCATCTGCTTGATTAATATTCCCTCTTTCAATATTCATCCTTACTTGTGTATAAATGTTTGAACTATTACTATTATATTGCTGATTGTTGGAATTATTACTTCCCTGACTTCTATTATAATTCCCTTTATTTTTCATTAAAAAGTCATATGCTTCATTGATCTCTTTCAGTTTCTCCTCGGCTAAATCGGATAGGGGGTTGTTAACATATTGATCAGGATGATATTTTCTAACTAGTCTTTTATAAGCTGCTTTTATTTCTTCCTCACTAGCACCTTCTTTAATTTCTAAAACTTCATATGGATTTTTCATTTTTTCTGCACTCCCTCTTATTTAATATCGATTCCATTTTATATCGAGTTCCCATATAAACAATATTTTCAATTATACTTCGATTTTTCCTTATATCTAAAAGCTCACAGCTTTTTGCAATAGCTTCTAATGACATTGTCAGTGAAAATTCTATAGGAGCTATTACTCTACTCTTAAAACTGTCAATGCTCTCATTTTTGTTATAACCATATTGTAAAATAATGGGGTTATAGTTTTTGTTTTTTATATCTTCTTCTAAATCATTAAATGCATCAAGTATATAAATCCATCTCCCTAAGTTATATCCTATCCATCGGAGTACTCTTTCTGTTCTAGAATCTTCTATATAGTCTGGAACTGATATTGCTTCCATGAGTTTCCCAAAAGTATCTGCTGCTTCATCTACTCTACTGCATTTGCTTTTTTCTAGCTCTGCAAGTTTAGTTAAGAATTCCTTTATTACAGTAACTTTTTTATTATATACATTATTAGCTTTTTTCAGCGGCATAATAAAAGGAATAGTGCATACTAGCGATTTAACAGACTTATCATCTTTCCAATCATCCAATAGCTTATAATATATAAGCACAATGCTAATATTTGATGTGTAAACTAAAGATCTATTTGTATTTACTATTGGTTTCTTCTTTATAGGATTGACTATGCAACCTTCTCTAGTAATAGTTTCTCTGCTTTCTTCTATTGAGGATAACAATAGAGCTAAAAAAGTTAAATCGTAATTCAATCCAAGCCTTACTAAAGTGTTAAATTCTTTTCCAAGGGTTTTACAAAGACCACAATAATATGCTTTAAATATGTCGTATTCTCTAACCTTTAATTCACTTTTATATGGAGTTACATATCCAAACAATACAATTCACTCTTTCGAATTTATTTATGAACATATTTCTATTTTAAATTAATAATCAGCATATATCAACAAATAAAAGCAAAATATCATCATAGATATCCTGTATAAGTTTCAAATGTAATATTATTTAACATCTCAAAAAATTTAAAACCCTTTGCTAGAGGATCACTACTAGCAAAGGGTATTTTTATATTACTACTGTCCCTCCTCAACTTGCATCGGCTTTATATCAGGTCTTTTTACCTTCCATATACCATTTTCTTTAATTAGCTTCCAAGTATCGTCTTCATTTATCGCTCTTAACACTTTATCATCTATTTGCTGGCTGTATTCGTATGAAAGCTTAACCTCTGCATTATTTTGGTCAATCACTTTATAGTCCTTCACATCAAATTTAACTAGCTTTAAATTTAAAGACTCTATACTAGTTCTAAATTCATCATAGTCAAACACTCTATCATCAATTGGTGTAAGAAGATACATCTTTGAATAAACCTTATTCTTTTCAGCACTTAAATAATCTTTCATAACACTATCAGGTGTTCTTCCAATTATGTCTTTTTCTATATCTTGTCTTTTATCTGGAGTAATTACATTATTTTCTTCTTCTATAGGAAAATATGCCAGAGGGTCGTAGACATTGCTTGCATTCCAAACAAGATATTCATTAATCCCAAGCTCTTTACCAGCAAGTATCTGTAACCTCACTTCTTTTGGATTATATTTAATATATCCTTTAATCCAAGATGCTGTAAACCCTTGAATCCATGGTCTAATAACTGGAGGATTTTCAAGGGAAGCATTTCTTTCAATAGCTTCTTTCAGTGCCGCTGACAAAACTCCGTAAGGATGTTGATCAGGCACTTCATATCCGTACCAACCTGTGCTATAATGGCTAGGATAAATCATAGGACACATATAGTCTATGCTTTTTGCCATCTTCCTCCATGTTTGTCCTATGTCTTCTGGCTCATCATCCCATGATTTTGTAATAACTCCAAAAACATCTGCTGCAATATTTACCTTATAAGATTCAAGCTCTTGTCTTGCATATTCTAGGAAGTCTTCTATTGCTTCATCCTTATCTCTTCCATCTCTTCCTGGAAAATCAGTTATAGGATTATATTTCTTTGCATTATCAGGAAAGCGGATATAGTCAAACTGAATTTCCTTAAATCCATTTAAAACTGCTTCTTTCGCAATAGCTACATTATAATTCCATACAAACTTATCATATGGGTTTACCCAAGCGACACCTTTATTATCTCTCCACACACCGCCTGATTTAAGCTGGATAGCATGGTCAGTTCTATTACTAGCAAAATTCTTATCTTTAAAAGTTACTATTCTAGCTATAGGGTAGATATCATATTCATTAAATAATTCCATAAGTCCTTTTATGTCTTTAATTCTAACATTTTGGTTAGCTCCTACTTGGTCCACTATAGCTATGTCGCTCTTATAAGTCATTAATCCATTATCATCTTTTACATCAATAACTAATGTATTTATTTCAGTAGCAACTGCAATGCCTAGTATTTTTTCGAATTTGTTAAGCTTGTCCACCTTAGACTTAAGTTCATTTATCTTAGAGCTGTTGTTCTCATATAATGCCTTAATGTATTCCGCATACATTTCAACATTAGCTTTATCTACTGGCATACCTGCAACATTTCCTGTTACATAAAGTCCTTTAGCCTCAACTTTTTCTATTTCCCTTTCATCATCTAAAGGTAATAAAGGAACATAAAAATCCCCTAATTCCTTCTTTCTTTGCTCTTCTAGTGCTGCTCTTTCTGCTATCTTTTTTTCTTGCTCCGCCTTCTTTTCTTCTTCTGTCATTTCTTCCTTATTATCTTCCTTTTGTTCATTATTATCCTCATTAATAGTGTCTGCTTCTACAACTTTTCCATTTATTGAATCTCTTGATGATTGGCAGCCAGTAATTAATAAGGGTAGAACAAATAATAGTGCAATTACGATTATTAAGACCGGATATTTTCTCATGTGCTAAGATGACCTCCATTAAATTATTTCAAAACTCGTCTGATTTTGTTTAAAAAAGTCTGATAAGTATATTCTACTCTATTTTATATTTTAAGATGTTACAGAACTATTACACATAAACTACAATATTATTTCTTTATCTCTATCTCTGACATACCTTTGTTGGCTAAGGCATCAGCAGCCTCATTAAGCTCTATCCCACTATGGCCTTTAACTTTTATGAAATTAATATTGTCAAAGCTATTTACTAAATTAATCAGTTCAATCCATAAGTCTTTGTTTTCAACAGGCTCTTTTTTAGAATTAAGCCAGCCATTCTTCATCCATTTCAAATACCATTTTTGGTTAAAGCAGTTGCAAATATAAGCAGAATCTGTATGAACCTCAATTGGTATGTCTTTTCTCTTAATAGATTCAAGTGCCTTAATACATGCCTTAAGTTCCATTCTGTTATTAGTAGTGTTAATCTCCCCTCCATATATTTCTTTTTTGTTATCTTTATAAATGAGTACTGCTCCATATCCCCCTACATTTTCATCATTCTGGTTTCCAGAACAAGCCCCATCTGTATATATGATTATTTTATTCTCCATCATAACCCCATCCTAGTCAATTATAGTTCTATATTATTTAGAGTGTCCCTTAGAATTATTAATTCCTCTTTTGTCAATGTTATTCCTTTACCCATCTTATCTTTATTAGGTGCCCAATCCCTAATATCATATTTAGGCTCTCTATCGTTCCAACTAATTATGTTCAGTTCCTTAGTCCAACCCTTTGATGATTTAGAAAGTACAGCTAATTCGTTAATAATTTCGTATTTTATATCTGCCACAAATATTCCTCCTCAAAATAAATTTTTATTTGTCCTTTTATGTCTTATTATACTATAATAATAGACATTATGAAGTATAATTATATTTATAATAATTAAGTAAAATATGTTAAAATACTTTTATCACATTAAAAATTTTAGGAGTGAGAGCATGAAAAAGAAAAAGATATTTAACAAAAAAGCTATTATAGTAATACCTATCATAATTGTAATGCTACTCGGTTCAGTAGCAACTATTGGCCTTACAGGCTTTTATCAAGCTGATAATAGTCAACAAGCCACAGAGCTTAGTGCAGAAGAACTTGCAAAACTAATCCAAGAGCAATTTGAAGAATTAAAAAAATCTATTGATGATGAAACTGTACTAAAAATAATCGACATACATGAAAACAAAGATGACTATATAGATACTATGCAGACTTTAGAAGCACAATTTTTTGAATTCGAAGATGGATACTCTGTTGGAATAGAATATTTTTTTGACAGCGAAGATTCCTTATTATTTGATATACCTGCTGATTTCAGCAATGTTGAATTGCCAGAGGATATAAATGAATATGACTGGGTAAAAGTTTCAGGAAAAATTGGACTCACTGAAGAAGTAGATAATGACCATACTCATACTGTACCTGTAATTAACGTTACTTCAATTGAAAAAATTAATAAGTAGAATATTTGTTATTTAAAAATACAATTTGACTTACTCTTTACTGAATAATAGACTTTAGTAAGCTACATAATTAGCATAACTTCAGCAAAGGAGTGAGTAAATTGGATAAAGTAAAAAAAGTAATTTTATTGTGTCACTGTGTAATAAATGAAAAATCAAAAGTAAAAAAGACTGAATTCAATCCACCTGGAGATATTAAAGAATTTATTAATTTACTCATAGACAATGAAATTGGAATTATACAACTTCCCTGCCCTGAAATGACTTGCTATGGTTTAAAACGCTGGGGTCATGTCAAGGAGCAATTTGACACATCTCATTATCGAAAAATCTGCAGAGAGCTATTTCAGCCTTATCTAGAGCAAATTATTGAATATATTTCAAATGATTACAAAATAATTGGTCTGGTAGGCATAGAAGGCAGTCCTACTTGCGGAATATATAAAACATGTTGTGGTAAATGGGGTGGAGAACTAGGCAGCAATCCCTGTCTTCAAGATACTTTAAATACTATAATATTAGCAGATGAAAGTGGCATTTTTATTGAAGAAATAAAGAAAATTCTCAGTGAAAATAATATCTCTTTTCCACTTATTGATTTTAATAAAAATGACATTGCTACTTTTATGAATAAAATTATGCCAATTATAAAAGAATAAAAATCTAGAAATAAACCATAAGCTATATAACGATGAAGTGCTATTAACCATCTCTACTAAAGTAATTAAATAATTATTTCTTAATACAAAAACACGACCAATATTTGCGGTCGTGTTTTTGCATTGCATTAGTTACTTCTAGCCTCTTGCATTGCTCTTTCTCCTCTTTCTTGAGCATCTTTAAGAGCATCATCAATAGATTTTTGATTGCTGAATACTAAATCTAATTCTTCTCCTAATACATCAAGAGCATTTATTTCTCCTATATTTCTTGCCCCTTGGAAGCCAATATCCATGCAATCAAAGGATATAGCCTTAACTGGCTTTTCTTCTAAGAATTTTTTATAGCTATCTAATTCTCTCACTGATTTTCTAACTGGTAAATATCCTGTTTGTTGTGAGAAGTAAGCAGTGCTTTCTACACTTGTAAGGAACTTTATATATTCCCAAGCTGCTAATTTTTCCTCTGGCGATGATGTATTAAATACAGCCACATTTGTACCATAGAATAACTGGTCATTTGTCTTATATCCTGGAAGTGGTGCTGCAAACCAATTTAGTCCTTCTATTGCATTCTTTTCAATATAAGGAATTGATGATGTTGAAGCTACACACATAGCTGCCCTTCCTTGCTGGAATGGAACGTTAGCACTTCCATCTTCTCCGGCTAACCTAGCTATTTTTTCTTGTATCATGCTATTTATGAATTCTACTGCTTCTTTAGTTTCAGGTGTATTAAAGTTAATTTTGTCTTCCTTTTCACTAATGATTTCTCCACCTGCTTGTTTCACCCAAGGAGCAATATCTGTTGAAATATCATTCGCAAAAACTAATCCATATATTTCTGGTTCGCCGTCTCCATCTTTATCTACAGTCAATTTTCTAGCTGCTTCTTTCCACGCATCCCAAGTTTTAGGCACTTCTAATCCAGCTTCTTCAAACATATCTACGTTATAATATAAAACCATCTGGCTTTTATTAAATGGCATAGCATATTGTTTACCATCCCATATACCGTCATCTAAAAATAACTTAGGAAAATCATCAATGTCTTCTTTTGTCAGTCCTACTTTTTCATTTTCTATATATGGATTTAAGTCTTCTACTAGTCCTTTAGATATATACCAAGATAATCTATTTGAATATATTTGAGCTATTGTAGGAAGTTGTTTTGCCTTTGCAGCTCCCATTAATTTGTCAAACAAGTCTCTATATCCACCTTGATTTACTAATTTTACAGTTATGTTTTTATTGGCTGCATTGAAATCATCTGTCAATTTTTGAAGAGCTTCTCCATTCGCTCCACTCATTGCATGCCAGAACTCAATTTCTACTGGACTAGTAATTTCAGTTGCAATTACTGCTTCTTCAGCATTTGATTCTGTGTTTTCACTTTTACTACTTTCATTGCTTGTTACATTACTTGTTGTATTTGAACCACTGCAAGCAACAAGTCCAAATACTAGTACTAGTGATAATATTAATGCTAAAAGCTTTTTCACAAATATCCCTCCATATTCATGTATAAATTTTTATGTTAAACTCACCGACTGTGCAGTGAGTCTATTAGCCTTTTATGCCTGTACGCGATACTCCAGCAACTATGTGTTTTTGAAGAATCAAGTAAATTATAAATACTGGAATAATAATCATTGTAGCTGCTGCCATCAGCACATTGAAGTCTGTTCCTGCTTCAGAAGAAAAGGCAGATAATGCCACAGGTAAAGTCCTCATATGCTCTGAATTTGTGACTATTAAAGGCCACATAAATGAATTCCAACTATTGATGATTTTAAGTATAGTCAAGGTTATAATAGCTGGCTTGGCAAGTGGAACCATTATCATCCACAAGAATTTAAAATCAGAGCACCCATCTATTTTGGCTGAATAATACAGCTGTTCAGGTATCCCAAAAAAATACTGTCTAAGTAAGAATATTGAATATACACTTGCACACCAAGGAATTATCAACGCCTTATATGTATCTATCCATCCTAATTTACTCAACGTAACAAAGTTTGGAATAATCAGAACCTCACTTGGTACCATCATAGTTGATATCAAAACAGAAAACAAAAGTTCTCTGCCCTTAAACTTAATCCTTGTAAACGCAAATGCAGCTAATATAGTTGTGATTAACTCGCCAACTGTAACCATTGCAGATACAAAAACACTGTTAAGAAAATACCTTTTAAACGGTGCAGACTTAAATGCAATTTTATAGTTTTCCCAAACCAGTTTTGATGGTATCCACTTAGGAGGCATTATCAGCACTTCATTAGATGGTTTAAGTGACGTTGAAAGCATCCACAGGAATGGTAAGAGAATAAATACTGCGCCTAATAGTAAAATCACATATATTATTGTTTTATGTAATATCCATTTTTTCATTATCCTCTACTTCCCTTATCAATAGTTAGTTTTCTTTTGCCCAATCCTGAGCTGAATCAATGTAAATATGAGAATTATGACAAATAATACAAATGCTGCTGCTGAAGCAATTGAAAACTGCCAATATCTATTAAACTTATTGTATATATAATAGACAATAGTAAGTCCACTCTTTAGAGGGCCTGTCTGCTTGTCATACAATACATAAACCTCATCAAACAGCTTAAAAGAACTAATTACTGATGTTATAGATACAAAGAATAATGTTGGCGTAAGAAGCGGTATAGTTATAGAAGTAAATCTCTTCCATGCAGATGCTCCATCAATTTTAGCTGCTAAGTAATATTTTTCATCTATGTTCTGAAGCCCTGCTAGGAAAATAATTATCTTATAGCCCATACCCTTCCATACGCTTAGTAAAACTAGCATTGGTATAGTCATCTTAGGATTTGTCAACCAATTTATTTTATTTATTCCAAGCATCATAAGTACTGCATTTACTATTCCAAATTCCTTATTAAACATCCATCTCCATACTATTGAAACGGCAACCGTAGATGTAATAAAAGGTATAAAATACACACTTCTAAAGAAATTCTTAAGTTTTATATTTGAATTCAAAAGCAGAGCAAAACCTAAGGATACAACTATTGATAATGGAACTGCTCCCAAAACAAATATAAAAGTATTTTTTAGAGCCAGATAAAAATCTGGATCTGTTAATACATATTGAAAATTATCTAATCCCCTTTTAAAAACTTCACCTGTAAGGTAGTCAAAGTCAGTATAAAAGCTCATAGCAAGAGATTTAAATACAGGATAAATTTGAAATGTGGTAATAATCAATAAAGCTGGTAACAGGTATAGTAAGGCTTTAATCTCTCTATTCTTTTTTATTTTCTTTATTATTACTGGAACTGCTGTTTTTTTCACCTTAAACCACCTCTTTGCCATAGCTAAAAGATATGCAGTTTCTTAATTCCTAAAGCTATACTATCACCAATTTTTAAATCTAAATCCCAGGAAGTCACCATAGTAATTTCCCATTTGCCTACTCTTGCTTTCACATATATTTCTTTACCTAAGGTCTGTATACTCAAAATATCACCTATAAATGAGTATTCTTTCTCTGTTATATATATATCCTCAGGCCTAATTCCTATTGTGACTTGCTCATTTCTACTATTGAGATTAGCAGTATATTCATCTATATTGAGTATTATATCTGTATCGTCTATTTTTATAGAGTTGGTAGCCTCTAGATACTTTCCACTTAACAGGTTAATAGGTGGATTTCCTAAAAATCTAGCTACAAATTCATTAGCAGGATTCATATACATTTCTTTTGGGGAAGCATACTGCTGACACTCTCCGTCCTTCATTAAGAGTATTTTATCTGATATACTCATCGCCTCTTCTTGATCATGGGTCACAAATATTGTTGTAATTCCAACTTGCTTCTGTATACGCCTAATTTCATCTCTAAGTTCTATCCTCAACCTCGCATCTAAATTTGATAAAGGCTCGTCCAGAAGCAATATTTTAGGTTTCTTAACTAAAGCTCTTGCAATAGCCACTCTTTGCTGTTGCCCTCCAGATAGCTGAGCTGGCTTACGGTCTAACAAGTTATCAATATGCATCAATTTCGCGATTTCCCTTGCTTGAACCTCTGCTTCTTTTTTAGAAACTCTTTTCATTCTTAGCGGAAACATTATATTCTTTAAAACTGTCATATGAGGATACAGCGCATAGTTTTGAAATACCATCCCTATTTCTCTGTCTTCTGCTTCTACTTCATTTACCTTTTTATCGTCAAAAAAAATATCCCCAGAGGATAATTTATATAACCCTGCTATTAAAAATAGAGTAGTGCTCTTCCCACAACCACTAGGGCCTAGTATGGAAACTAGCTCTCCATCCTCAATAGTTATGTTCAAGTTTTTCACTGCATATACCGTATCAAATTTTTTTGAAATATTCTCTAGTCTTATTCGCATATTAACACCTCATTATGTAAGGCACTTTACTCATAAAAATATGATTTATAAAAGACAAGTTTTCATTCTTTACATTTTATTCACATCAAATTATAAGTTAACACTTTTATAGTAAAATTTGAAATTGAATATTTCTATTTCTTGAAACAAAACTATAGATATTTAAAATACTTAATAATATGATTTTTTCATAGTAATATATAGTGAACTTACACTCTTGCCTTATTTAGATTTACGCTATAGAAATAATTAACCTCTACAATTAAAGAATTTTTTCTTTGGAATTTTTGGGATATTTTTAACCTTTCTTCTTTATTTCCTTTGGATTTTTAGCATCTTTTTAAGTATAAGGAAAAGTTCGAAAAAGTAAAAGCTGAAAAATTAAGGTAAGTAAATGAATTATTGTGTTAGAAAAAAAGACATCCTAGATATAATTATCTAGAATGTCTTATTCTTCATACTTAATCGATTTAAATCATATAAAAATCTATGAGCTGAAACCTTTTATTCCCTTTAATTTCTCTTCTAGTGCTTTTTCTATATAAAGCTCCTCTATGCCCCAAAACTTTTTAAAATCTAAATACTGTTTTACAGCATCTTTATTAGGGTTATCAGTTTTTATTGCTCTTATAAGTATATTTTTAGGAGTATGTTCCATGTCTATAAACTCCAATAATTGTGTCGAATAGCCTAATATTTCTAAAATGTTTGCTCTAATACTATCTGTTACTAGAGATGAAAGTTTTTCTTTTATAATTCCGTGCTTCTCCATAGGAATCATAATAGGATTATGTATAATATCAAATAATTCATGCTGGCAACAGGGTACTGATAATATGGCTTGTGCATCCCAGTTCACAGCTTTTGCAATGGCCGCATCTGTAGCTGTATCACAAGCATGCAGTGTAACTACCATGTCTACCTTATCTAATTCTTTATAATCCTTGATGTCACCGTGAATAAACTTCAATCTATCATAATTTAAGTCGCATGCTACTTCATTACAAAAATTGATAACATCAAGTTTTAAGTCTAATCCAATAATATTTACATCAAGCTTAAGAATATCTACTAAATAATGATACAGAGCAAAGGTTAAGTATGACTTTCCACATCCAAAGTCAACAATATTTAGTACTTTATCGGTCTTTATTTTAGGTATAACATCTGCAACCATTTCTAAAAATCTATTGATCTGTCTAAACTTATCATATTTCTTTGAAAAAACCTTTCCATTTTCATTCATTACACCAAGTCTCAAAAGAAAATCATTTGGTTTTCCTTCCTCAATAATATAGGTCTTCTTTCTATTATGGCTTAAGTCTATGCTTTCTTTTGTAGGCTTCTTCTTTAATATTGTAGCTTTACCTTTTTTACTGATCAAAATTTGATAATCTGCCTCTATTGTAAAAAGCATTGCCTGTCTAAAATATTCACTTAAAAGATTATTAGCCTCCTGAATAGCTTCAATAGAATTTAAGTTTTTATGAATAACCTTGTTTTCATATTCATATGTGAATTGAAATTTCTTATCATTTTTTATTAATACTGGCTTAACATTTACCTTTTTGAAGGTAGCTTCACTTTTCTTTTTTAGATTACTGAGTACTGCATAAATAAGCTTCTCGTTTTGAAATATATCTTCTATTAACAAATTCATATCTTCCATAGAATCTCTCCTAAAATCAAATGATTATTTATTTAAGTACACTGTTATTATTGTAGTCATAATTCTATTTAATATGTAAATAGCAGGAATACCAATATAAAACTTTTGTTTTTTTGTTTTATGATTAAAAAACACCATTCCAATCAATACACCAATAGCTCCTCCAAGAAAGGCTAATATAATTAAAGTAGCCTCTCTGACTCTCCAATCTCCCTTTTTAGATTTCAATTTATCAATTCCTACTATGATAAACGAAATAAGGCTAATTGCAATTCTATAAACTGCAAATGCTATTTCCATATTTGAAAAGTTGCTTAAAAAATTAGATACTGTCATAATCTAGTTCTCCTTTAATTTGTACATTTTAATTTTTGTTTTACTAAATCTACTAAGATCTCTTTTTCATTTAACTCAGGGCTCTCTAGTACAATCTCTAATAAATAATTAAGTATATTCCCTATTTCCTTACCTTGAGCTACTCCTAAATTCATTATATCATATCCACTGATATTTAAATCTTTTACAGTCATAGGTTCCTTTTCACTGATTATTCTAATGCACTCATTTTTCAGATACTCTACATGTGTAAAATCATGTGGAGGTGCAGAACCTCTTATATCTGCAATCTGAAGCTTAAAAAGTCTGTCTAAATTATCTATACCTACTTTATTTATGAACTTCTTAATTCTTTTCTTGTTCAAAGAACCATACCTAAACATATGTTCATTGACTAGAATTCTTACAGTATCTATTGTCTTATTGTCGAATTTAAGCCTTGTTAAAATCTCTTCTGACATTTCTGCACTTATCTTATGGTGTCCGTAAAAGTGTCCCTGTCCATTTTCATCTACTGTAAAGCACTTCGGCTTTCCAATATCATGAAAAAGTGCTGCGAGTCTTAAAATGATATCTTTCTCCGTATTATCAAGTACCTCCATTATATGTTCAAAAACATCCTTATGATGATTGGAATTCTTCTGTTCAAAACCAACACATTCAAGGATTTCAGGCATTATATATTCCATCAGTTTAAGTGAAACTAATACCCTAATTCCATAAGATGGTCTATCTGTCAAAAGTATTTTAACCAACTCTTCTCTTATTCTCTCCTTGCTCAGATTATTAAGGAGTTCTCTATTCTCTATCATAGCTAAAGCAGTGTTTTCTTCAATTTCAAAGCCTAATTGAGCAGAAAACCTTACTCCTCTTATAATCCTCAACGCATCCTCATTAAATCTCTCATTAGGATTACCTACAGTTCTAATTATCTTATTATTCAAGTCGCTTCGTCCATTAAAGCAATCAATTAATCCATCAATTTCATTGTATGCAAGAGCATTTATAGTAAAATCTCTGCGTTTTAAATCTTCATAAATATCAGTAGTGAATTCTACGTCTCTAGGCCTTCTATTATCTACATAGTCCTTATCAGTTCTAAACGTTGTAATTTCAAAGTTTCTATTATTCACCACTACTGTTATAGTTCCATGTTTTAAACCTGTAGGTATAGTGGTAAAATCTTCAAAAATCCTTAGTATATCCTTTGGTTTTGCATCTGTACATATATCCCAATCAAAGGGTTCTTTGCCTAGTAAAATATCTCTTACACATCCTCCTACAATGTACCTAGAATATCCGCTGCTTTTTAGCCTCTCGAATATGATTTCAACTTCTTTAGGATATTTAATTTTCATGCCATTTCTTCAGCTCCTAACTACTTTTCTATTCTACATTTTATACTATTTAGATTTTTAGTCAAATAAAAACTTATAAACTTAACTGTTCCTTGATTTTTATAAAATTAATGCAAGCAAAAATTCACATTAATTCTTTCTTCCTCTTTTATTCATTTTTTTATAAAATTGTCCATAATTTCTGTAGCAAAATAAGTTAAAGATTAATATACTACATTAGAACCCAGTAAGGAGGTAAAAATATGGCCGCAACCCTTTTTAAACTAGTAATAGAAGCTACTACAACTACAACAACTGAAATAAATCCAGAAGTTGAAAAATACTTTTATATGGTAAGAGATGATGATAGAGTAGGAAATACTCTAGTTATCCCAGCTGAGCAATTTATAGACGATGATGGAAACAATGTAGTAGGAAGCTTAACAACTGCAGCTCCAAATAATGGATACTATTTACTATTTATTAACGGTGTACTACAGCAGTCAAGTTTATTTACAGTTAGTCCAGATGGTTCAGAAGTCGAAATTTCTGATGCAGATACAATTCCAACAGGTGCACCAATCACCTTAATAGTAAATAACTTTGCTCCAGACTCAGATTCTGATACAACAATAATAACTTAGAAAAACATTTAAGGATGTGCACCTGCACATCCTTTTGAATGTATATGTTACATATGGAAAATTTAATTTCTCTTTAATTTTTTTAGACAGTTGAGTAATATGAATATAGAATAATAAATAAAAACTGTTAGCTGAGTCTAATGCTATGATGTGGAACGGAAAATATTTCACAACATATAATATAAAGGAAATCATATACTCTTTACCTATTCTGGAGTGATAATTATGGCTCACAAAGTTATTTCTTGTTTATCAGATAAAAATAAAGCAAAATCATTTGCAAGCTCAAATATATTAAAATCAAATAATCAATTACAAAAAAAGACTATGAATCTTTCAGAAGAACTGAACTCCTATAAGCAGGATAGAAAGCTTTTAGAAGCTGATGTATATCAGTACAATGCTTTATCAGATGGGAAAAAGAGAGTATATACTAACGAAGATGAACTATTAGAATATGGAAACAAAGGCATACTCAATCCTGACAAAGTCTCATATTATGATTTGTTCATTAATGGAGTACTTCAACCAAAAACAAATTATGAGATATTTGAAGGCATTCTTATACTAAAAACTGAAGATATTCCTATAAATGGATCACCTATTGTAATTATTTTTGTTACTTTTAGAGAAGAAAGAGTCAGTAATTTAAACTCAGTCATTTCAAAAGGCAATATACCGTCTGGAAATATTTTGTCTGGTCCTACAACCGATTTAGATATAACAGTTAATAATAATCATCAGTGCTGTTTACGAATTGAAAAAAACATTATATCTGGTCCTACATCTATTTACAGTGGCAGCAGCGGAACATGGAATATTAGCTTTAAAATAAGTAATATAGAAAGTTTTCAAATAAATAATATTGTTTTAATAGATACTATCCTACTAGATTTTATATCAAACTCAAAAAATCTTTCTTGTTCTCAAGGAAGTATTACTAAAAATGGTAATATTCTTACTTGGACTATTGGCACTCTTAATGCAGGTGAATCTGCATATGCAAGCTTTAGCATAGAAGGTTATTTTAAAGGATATGGAATTAGCTACATTAGTCGAAGTTTCGCAACTGGTAATAGTTTAATAGGAGTTATAAAATCTGATATTGCATCTGGTGAAGAAATTCAAGTTCTTAAAAGCTTAGACATTGTAAAAACTATTACCTCTGGACCTGTTATGATAAATTTAGGTAAAACTTACCAGTGGAGAGTGGAAATAAAAGTATCTAATCTCAGCGATTTTAATATAGCTGATATACTTGTAAAAGATGTCTTATTCATAGAAAGAATTAATAAGATTAATATAATAAGCAAGTCAGCAGGTAAAATTTCTATTGTAAATAACGAAATACGTTGGGAAATTAGTATATTAGATAGATTTGACTCTGCATATTTAGTTGTCGATATAGTTGGAGCCTTTTCGATAATTGGTGAAAGAAACCTAAGCAGTACTTCTGTTATATGCATATTCCCTGTCAAAGTATTTGCAGGCCCATCAAAAGATATAGCTATAATGGTTCTGCCTACAAAAAATACTGTTAAAAAACAGTTACTTCTGCAAAAATCTATTGCAAATAAATCTTCCATAGCTTTCTTAAAAAAATATAATAAGTGGAGTTTTTCTTTAAAAATCACAAATTTAACAGATAGAATTATGAAAGATGTTATTGTTACAGATCATATCCTGTTTGATAAGTTTGAAACTATAAATAATATTTCATTATCTTCAGGAGATATATCTATTTCACATAACTTCATAACATGGACAATTGACCAGCTTCTTCCTGGTGAAAGTAAAACTGCCTTTTTTGAAGTCTTTGGTCTTTTTGAAACCACAGGTTTACGTTCCATAGATAGAGCTATTGCTCTAAGCAAAGATCCCAATTTTAATAATTGTATAATATCAGATATTGTCTCTGGAAAATCAATTAGAGTTATAAATAACTTTGAAAATAGCTGCATTATAGCAGACAAAGTATATTCTCAATGTAAAAAAAGAAGTTGTTTTGAAAAAATATGCTTAGAAATTGGATCACAAAATTTTAAAAAAATTATATTTAGGCAAGGTTTTATAGTTAAAAATACACTTATTATATCTAAAATAAAAGGCAGGCCAAATTTCAAGCGTGTTCAATTTACTTTAAGGATTCCCTTTGAAGTAGTACTTGAATCAGATAATATAATTAAAGGTTATTTACCAGACTTGCCAAACGATATAGTTTTATTTATGCCAGAGTCAATAGATGAATTTTCCTATGACATTGTAGTAGAAACTAGTTCAAGGCTTTTAAAAGAACCTATTATTATAAATAATCAAATACATTTTTCAGTAGGTGTATTTGCAGTCATTAAAGCAGTTGGAAAAGTACAGCTCTTTATACCTAGTTATGGTCCAGGTTTAGTACCTATACATAGTGAAAGCTATGCTGAGAACATGGATTTCAAATTTTATAAGCCTAAGTATTCTACTCTTGTCCCTTCACTAAAAAACAACAATCAAAATTGTCATAGCCTATTTGGAAATTTGAACATTGAAAAATATATATTATCTGGACCAACTGTAGTCAATTCTAATGACAATAATACTTGGAGAATTGAAATTCGAGTAAATAATAATGGATATGGTCCTATTAGTAATGTCATAGTTACAGACACATTATTTTTAGATAAATTAAATTGTGTTAATATTATTGGAGTAACAAAAGGCACTGTATCTATACAAGATAATAAGATTATTTGGAACATAGGAACTATAAACTCTTCAACCGTAGATGTACTTCTAGCTGAAATCTCTGGTTCCTTTGATTATAAAGACAGTCAAACTATTAATGCTAAAAGCTTCCAGTATAACACTATCTCAGATGGAATAAAAAAAGAATACTCAGATGCTGATAGAATTGAAATACCTGATAATATGGAAATACCTGATCCAAATGAAGTCTCATATTATAATCTATACATTAATGGCGTATTGCAACCAGAAGCAAATTATACTGTTGAAAAAGGTCTTTTGACTTTAACAACAATAGATGCACCTCCAAAAGGAGCACATATTACACTTGAGTATATAATAGCAAGAGATAGGGAAAATCAACTTTTAAAAGCAGAAACTTACCAATATAACATTTTAGGAGCAAATAAAAAACTCTATACAAACTCAGATGAATTGGTTATGTATGGAAATAAAGGAATTCTCAATCCAAAATTAACGTCTTATCAGATTCTTTTTGTAAATGGTGTAAGTCAGCCAAGTATAAATTATTCAATAAATAAAGGAACTCTTCTACTGAAAACAGAGGATTTCCCATTAGAAAACTCTCCAATTTCTATACAGTTTGTATCTCTATATAAGTAGCTGTATTTACATCAATACACTTACACATACAATTACGCTGAAAACAGCTTTGAGTTTTTAGATTTAAGTTTGCAGCAAAGGAATGACATCATTCCTTTGCTGCAAATATATTTTTCTCTAAGTTCTTTAAAAGATCAAGAGTTCTTCTATCTCTATGAAGTACTTCTCCTGCAATATCCCTTGACTTGTCATCTAACTCTCCTCTAAGTATTTCTTCAGCTTTATTAATTCCCATAGTTTCGCCTTCAATAGCTTTCTCTATTAAATCTTTAGGATCAGGATTTGTGCCAAAACCAATATTCATCTTCATATCAGCCATTTTCCCTTTAAGTCCTAGATTTTCTTCTGGCTGTCCACCTATGTTTTGAATGTAATTAGCAAGTGTCTTTATATTGTCTCTATGGTTTTCCTGAATCTGTTGAAAAGCTTTTTTAATTTCTTGGTTTTCAGTTTTAGCTATAAAAGTATTAAAGGATTCTAAAGCCATGTATTCTCCTTGCAGTAGTTGATTAAGTGATTTAATGGTTTCCTTATTATTCTTTGTATCCTTGCTATTTCCCATAATAATTAGCTCCTTTTTATATTTTTTTATTATTTTTATTTTCCCACTAAATCAGAAGTTAATTCTAAAAAAAAGATATGAATTATGTATTTACTAATTCATATCTCAAAATAACACATCTATTCTCTATACCCAATAACAGCAGCACCAATAGCTCCTAAATATTGTGAAAGCTCTGACGAAAATACTTCTACGCCTAACTTATTACTTAAAAATTTTCTTAATAAAGAGTTTTTAGATACACCGCCAGAAAAAAATACTTTTTCCTGTACTCCAACCTTACTCACTAATGTATAAGTTTTACTGCATACAGACTGCAGCAAACCTGCCGCTATGCTTTCTTTAGACGCTCCACTTGCCATAAGGCTAATCACTTCTGATTCTGCAAATACTGTACACATACTACTGATGGTTTCAGGTACTGCACCTTCTCCAATTTGAGAAAGCTCACTTACATCTATTTCTAGTGCATGAGCCATTACCTGAAGAAACCTTCCTGTTCCAGCTGCACACTTATCATTCATTAGAAAATCTACTATATTTCCCTTCTCATCAAGCTTAATAACTTTGCTATCTTGTCCGCCGATGTCGATTACTGTTCTTATATTAGGGTCTATAAAATGCGCTCCCTTGCCATGGCAAGTAATTTCTGTAACCTTTTTATCTATAAATGAAAGTGCCACTCTTCCATAGCCAGTTCCGACTATTGATTTAATTTCTCTTTTTTCTATACCTGCCATTGATGTAATCATATTAAATAATTTTTCTCCTGTTTCTTTCGGGCTCCAGCCTGTAGGGATTATTTCTTTAGCAATGATCCCTTCTCCATCAAATACTACAGCTTTAGCTGCTACAGAGCCTACATCTATTCCAACACTATACATCTAATCACTCCTCCATAACATACTGCAAAGGTTATAGCTAAAGCTAATTTCATATTACTAAAAAAGTAAATAATCAAAAGAGCCTACTGCTCTTTTGATTATTTTATCCCTTCTAAAAATGCCTCGACTCTTACCTTTATTTGCCCTACATCTGAATCAGAATAGTCTGTCTCAATTTGTAGGAATGGAAGATTTAGTACATCTTTTGCGAAATTCTTAACAGTAAATGATTCAATATTATAAGTATGGCATGCTTGCCAAGTTAAATCTACTATACCATCTACCTGATATTCTTTTGCAAGCCTTTCTATTAAATCAAGTCTTCCTTTATTATTTGTCATACATGAGCATGGAGTTGATAAGTATTTTTCTGCTAATGCAGTTATTGGATCTTTTTCTTCATCTACAAGCACATCTAGTCCTTTATAACCCGTACAATTTTCTAAAGCTACTACACTTGCACCTGATTCTTCAAGTATTCTTAGAACTTTTTCAGAACCACTGCCTATTGGACATCCTGTCAATAAAATACGCGGAGCTTTTTCATCAAAGGCATAGATTCCTTTTTCCATTCTCTCTTCAACTTCTTTAATTAACCTTTCTATAAGCTCAATTCCTGCTTCTTTGTCGACATTAAATCCCTTTAACCATTGAGCTAGCATCATATCCATTCCTGATAATGGTGCTGGCTTATGCGCATTTAATTGATGTAGACGTCTCATGACTTTTCTTTCTCTATTCATCAATTTAATTGCATCTCTCAACTTTTCTTCTGTAATCTCTACATCAAATTGTTTTTCTAAGAATTCCTTGAAGTATATCATTTCTTTTTTCCATAATTCTAAAGAATCTTCAGAATTAGCTGTTTGTGGAAGATTCATAATGTGCATTGGCTTTAGTTTTGCCATTAATTCATACATTTTTTTCTTTCCATCACAAGTAGTTTCTGCCACTAAAACATCTGAAAAATAAAAATATGGGCATTTATCAGTAATTGCAAAGCCATAGCTTGATTTTATAAGTGGGCATAAATTTCTTGGAAGCTCTTTCTCAGCTTCTTCAATAGGAACTTGTGATGTACCACAAAGGCTCACTGTAATAGCACCTGCTGCCATTGCAATTTCTTGTGGTGAAAACACACAGTACATTCCAACCACTTTTTTGCCGGCTTCACTTGCCTCTTTAATTTTTACTGAGTTTACTCCCCTAAGAGCTTCTACCTCTGCCATTACTTCTGGTCTCATTTTTTAATTCCCCCTAAATATAATTTTTAAAAACTTATAAAATTGCAATACATTCTTGGGTAATGATTAGTAGTCAAGCTACTAATCTTGTCTCAATTATTTCTTCTATTTTAAGTACATTTTAAAGCTCTATTGACAATTGCTTAACAAATATAAATAGGTTTTGACAAGATCATATGAATACAGATATATATAAGATATACAAGATTCTCATTATCCTGTAGTTTGTCTAAGCTACCTTATTAATAATATACAATTTTATTTTTAAATACCAATTAAGTTTTTCGATAAAGTAAACTATCCTTATTTAAAAAAACAATACTTCAGACTGAATAGACTCTGAAAGAATATTTTGCCTCTATTTAAAATAGAGTTTTTATTGAAACTCATAGAATCAAGCTTTTTAGTGTAAAAAATAAGACTTTCTTATTCATTAGAAAACATACTCTTCATTAGTTACAATAAAGAGTTACTCAAATCTTTGAGTATAGTGATTAACAATAATCATAGTACAGTAATACTATAATATAAAAAGCTTTTCTTGTTCTACTGCATGAACAACTCAAATGAAATCAAAGATTTCAGCAATTTACTTTAAACTCATTAGTTTAAGTCTTTAAAGTAAAATATTAAAGTAAAACTTTTCTATTGTATAAAAAAACTGATATTTCATCATTTGAAGTGTGAAATACCAGTTTCTTAGTTTCTTAATTTCTTAGTTTCTTAATTTCTTAATTTCTTAATTTAATTTTGATTCAAATAATTTTTCATACCCACAAGAGCCAATATATATCCATATACTCCAAAGCCGCTTATTTGTCCTATACATGCTGGAGCAATAACCGAATTTTTTCTATATTCTTCTCTATTGTGTATATTGCTTATATGTACTTCTATAGTAGGCATATTTACTGCTTTTATGGCATCATATATAGCTATGCTATAATGAGTATAAGCCCCTGGATTAATTATTATTCCATCATAGTTCCCTAAAGCATTATGTATATAGTTAATTATTTCGCCTTCTATGTTGCTTTGAACTATATCTAGTTCAATAGATAGTTCCTTTGCTTTTTCCATTAATTCTTCACAGAGTTTTTCATAAGAAGTACTACCGTATATGTCTTTCTCTCTAATCCCTAATAAATTTATATTAGGTCCATTTACAACAAGAATTCTCAAAATATCATCTCCTGTTTTCATTTCATGTAATTTAATAATATTTAATCAGTAAGAGAAATAATAATGCTTTCATATCTAATGTTTATTTATTATTGTAATAATTTGATTAACAGTATCATCTAGAGCCTTATCATTTACAATCTCATAGTCACAATACTCTTTATATAGCCCTATTCTCTCATCATAGAGTTTGTATAAATTTTCCTTATTATTTTTTAAAAGAGGTCTTTTCTCTGTATTAATTTTTTCTGCTATCTTTTCCAGTGGTCTATTAATGAATATAATTATCCCATTACTTTTTAGAATTTCTATGTTTTGAATATTCTTTACAGCTCCCCCACCTGTAGCTATTACACAAGGTATTTTCGCAACTAGCTCCTTTAAAGCCTTAGTTTCGAGCTGTCTAAAAAACTCTTCACCATCTTGAAAAATTTCTGAAATGCTTTTTCCAGTAGTCAATTCTATGTATTTATCACTATCATAAAAGCGAGTTCCAAGTTTTTTAGCTAATATTCTTCCAATAGTAGTCTTACCAGAACCGGGCATTCCAATTAAGACTATATTTTTCTCTAGGTTGCTCAATATCTTCCCACCAATCTATTTAAAGTTATTGTTTTTTAATCATTTACTATAAAAATATTAAGTATAAGGAAACTAAAATATAAACAAGTATAAAAAATGATATGTTGAAACATCTAAATATCATATATAAACTCACATTATCTTAAAGAGTTTATATTAATAAATCAAGCTATATGTAATCAAAAAAACAATACTAAAAGTATCAAGCCTATTATTATGATTATTTATTATTTTGTGGTTATCTATTATTGTACTTATTTAATATACTTTTTCTGAATATCTTTACTCAACCTAAAAATAGTACTATAAAATTCTTTCAGCTCATTAGCTAAATCTTTATTGTTTAACTTCTCTATGTTCTTTTTTATCACTTCTTTTTCTCTTGATTCATCGAATATGGGTAAATTATTATTTTGCTTATATTCTGCAATCTTTTTCGCAATCTCCATTCTCTTTTCAAAAAGTGCTGTCATCTCTTTATCTATTTCATCTATTTCCTGTCTTAGCTTTTCTAACTCTTTCATCTAATATCCTCCTGCTCCATTAACAAATCTAAAATTGCTAGCGCTGAAACTGCTTCAACTACAGGTACTGCTCTAGGCACTATGCAAGGGTCATGTCTTCCGCCTATTTCCATTTCAGTATTTATCATATTTTCTATATCCACTGTCTTTTGCTTTAAGCCAATAGAAGGTGTAGGCTTTACAGCAACCCTAAATACTACAGGCATTCCATTAGTTATACCTCCTAATATGCCGCCATTATTGTTAGAATAAGTTTTTATTTCTCCATTTTCAATGTAGTATTGATCATTTGCCTGTGACCCCTTAAGTCTTGTAATTTCAAATCCCTTTCCAAATTCTATACCCTTAACTCCAGGAATAGAAAATATTAATTGAGAAAGCTTGCTTTCTAGCGAATCAAAAAATGGCTCTCCTAATCCAGCTTGAATATTTACAATTGCTGCTTCTATAATTCCACCTACAGAGTCTCCTTCTGATCTGCTCTTTTCAATTAGCTCAGCCATTTCTTTTCCCTTTTCAGCATTTATAGTTGGAAAATCTTTTATATTTAACTTTTCTAAAGTATGGGCTTCAATATTCACTAAATCAAAACACTCATCCTGAATATTTCCTATACTTAAAATATGGCTTCCAATAATAATATTTTTCTTTTCTAAAATTTGCTTGGCAATACTACCTGCAAATACCAAAGGGGCTGTGAGCCTGCCTGAAAAATGTCCCCCACCTCTATAGTCATTAAATCCTTCATACTTTATATAGCCTGTGTAATCAGCATGACTTGGTCTTAAAAGGTTTTTTATCCTATGATAGTCCTTTGATTCACTATCTCTATTATATATTACTGCACATAAGGGAGTTCCAGTAGTTCTGTTATTAAAGTACCCGCTTATTACATCATAAGAATCAGTTTCCTTTCTTTGAGTTGATAATTTATTTTTTCCTGGTGCTCTCCTTCTCATCTCTCTATCTATCAAATCAAAATCTATTTCTAATCCAGCAGGTAACCCATCAATTACTACACCAATTCCTTTTCCATGGGATTCTCCAAATATTGAAAGTTTCAGGTTGCTACCCCACATTCCACTCATCTATTACACCACCTAATCTGATAAAATCCTGCCAAAATCCTGGATACGATTTGTTTACTGCACCACTATTTCTAATTATTAAAGGCTCCTTACATCTTATAGATGCAACTGCTAGTGCCATAGCAATTCTATGATCATTCCAGCTATCTACCACTCCTCCACTAAAACTGTCTACACCATTTATGATAAGTCCATATTCAGTTTCTGTTATATCAGCACCTATTTTATTTAGTTCACTAGATATTGCACTTAGTCTATCTGACTCTTTAATCCTCACCCTTTGTGCATTAATTATTTCAGTTCTACCTTTGCTTAATGCTCCAAGAACAGCTAAAACTGGAACTAAATCTGGACATTGAGAAGCATCTATTATAGCTCCTTTAGTCCTAGATTCTGTAACTTTTATATAGTCATCCTCACATATAATATTAGCTCCCATTTCAGTGACTATATTCAATATTTCCTTATCTCCTTGAAGTGAATTAAGACTTAAATCCTTCAGATAAATATTTCCACCTAATATTCCTGATACTATCCAAAATGCTGCCTGTGAAAAATCTCCTTCTACCTTGTAATTTACAGGGACATATACCTGATTTCCTGGAATATAAAATTTTTTGTAGTCATCATTTATTATCCTAATAGAAAATTTATTTAACATATCTAAAGTCAAATCAACATATCCCTTAGACTCTAAATTAGTTGTTATCTCTATTATAGAATCCCCAGATAATAAAGGCAGCGCAAACATAAGACCTGTAATAAATTGAGAACTTATATTTCCTTCAATTTTAAAACTATCAGGCTTAAGCAACCCTTCTATAGTTAGCGGAAGATTGCCATTACAGTTTGAATACTTGATTCCTTGAGAATTAAATATTTTATAATAAGAACTTAATGGTCGTTCTGCAAGTTTTCCCTTGCCTATAAATGTAATTTTCTCTCCTGTTAAGCAGCTAATAGGTATTAAAAACCTCAGTGTAGAACCTGATTCCCTACAGTCTATTATTCTTTTTAATTTTTTTATATACCCTTTTCCCTCTATGACTATACTACTTCTTTTAGTTTCTTCATCTGTACATATATTTACTACCTCCATACCAAAGGCTTTCATTCCTTCTATTGTAGCAAGTATATCCTCTGAAAAAATTACATTTTCTATACAGCTAGTTCCTTTTGATAAACCTGCACATATAATTGCCCTGTGGCTTTGGCTCTTTGATGGTGGAATATTAATACTTCCATTTAATGATGAGGGAATTATTCTAACGTTTTGCATTTATGTTCTCCTCTCAAAATGTATTTATCTATAGGTTTACTTAAATAGATACTGCCTCAAGTCCTCTTTAGGAACTTTCTTTATAAAACTATGTCCAATTTCACTGAGTAAAACTAAATTTATATGATCTTTTTCACTTTTTTTATCTAAATTCATTATTTCTAACAAAACATTTGAATTTATATTATCTGGTAATTCAAAGGGCAGTTTAAATTTAACTAACAAGTCTTTTAATGCATCAGCTGTACCTTTTTTAGTTAAACCTAGTTCTTCACTTCTTTTTGTAATTATGTACATTCCAATGGCTACAGCTTCACCATGCGTATATCTTTCATAATTAAAAATATTTTCAACAGCATGGCCCATAGTATGGCCAAAGTTCAATAGCATTCTGTCCCCTGATTCCTTTTCGTCAATTTCAACGATTTCTTTTTTTATGATGCAGCATCTATAAATTATTTCATCTAATATTGAAAACAAGTCTGAATCTATATTAATCTCCTGAAGTTTAGTAAACAACTGCTTATCTTTTATACAAGCATATTTTATTACCTCTCCCATTCCGTCATTTAGAAATTTTTCGGGTAAAGTTTTTAATAAACTTGAATCTATATATACAGCTTCAGGATGATAAAAACTTCCTACTAGATTTTTACCTCTTTCTAAATTTACAGCTACCTTTCCTCCTATACTGCTGTCTATTTGGGCAATTAGAGTAGTAGGTATTTGTACATATTTAACTCCTCTAAGGAAGGTAGCAGCTGCAAATCCTGCCAAGTCTCCTACAACTCCACCTCCAAAGGCAATAATCAAGTCTTTTCGCGTCATTTGGTTATCTAAAAGCCTATCATAGACATATGTCAATACTTCAATTGATTTACTTTTTTCTCCTGGTTTTACTGAAATGATATTTGCATCATATCCATTGCTTTTAAGATTGTCTATTAACGCTTTACCATATAAATTTTTCACATTCTCATCAGTTATGACTGTGATTTTTTTATTATTATAAATTTTCCTTATTTCACTTCCTATATAGTTAATAACGTCTTTTTTTATAAATAAGGGATAAGTTTTCTGAGGCAAATTGACTTCAAGCTTATATGACATTAAAATCTCTCCTATAATTTAATCCTAGATTTCTACAACTTTGATATGATCCTCATTATTATTGGCCTATGTATGTAGATTGCTTTTTTAGGACAGAGCTCTTGGCAGCAAAAACATCTTATACAGCCATCTAATTTAACTACCGGCTTCTTATTTACCATTTCTATAACTTTTGCAGGACAGTTATTTGCACAATCTCTGCATCCTATACATTCTTCATGATTAAATACTGGCCTTGGCTGTAATAACTTATTTGATATTGCCCTTATAAAATACGGCTTGTCATCTTTTATAAAGTGAACACTTCTTATAACTGGAGCTTTAAAGTCATTTACTTTGAATTTATCTATACTATCTCCAACAAGCTCTATATCTTCTAAATTTTCTTTTACTATATTTCTTTCTACTGCTCTCATAATAGTAGGTACTTTTAACGGATCTATATTCACTATTTTAGTAGCTACTACATCTAAATGATAAGGAGAAGTAGAAGCTAATACTACACCTATTTCCCTTGGCTCTCCTGCAGAAGGCCCTTCTCCTTCCATACCTACTATTCCGTCCATAAATGATAGTATTGGATTAGCATATAAGCAAATATCTAACAGCGCTTGAGAAAAGTCTTTTACATTAGGCATTTTAAAATGATACTCTGCTTTATGCAGCCCTGGTATAATACCAAACATGTTTTTTACTGCTCCAGTAAATAACATCATCCCATGGGTCTTTAACTTAGATACTGATATGATTTTATCCACTTTTGTTACCATTTCAGCAACTTGTAGTGTTTTTAATATTTTCCCTCTTTCATTTTTAACTTCTATAGAATTAGTATTATAGTTTAATTCCGCTCCTACTTCATTTGCAATATCTTCTATGCCGCAATACTTATATATTCCCTTCAATGTCTTTTCGTTAAATGGACCTCCTGGGCTATCACCAATAACTACCTTAGCACCATATTCGATAAGCGTTTCAGCCAATGCCTTTACAAAGACAGGATGAGTAGTAGTAGCTTCTTCTGGTCTCTTTTTCATCAAGAGATTTAACTTTAAAAGTACAGTTTCTCCTCTATTTATATATTTTTCTATTCCTCCTAGATTATTAAAACTATTTTTAATAGATGCTTTAACTTTAGCATAATTATAAGTTCTACACTCAGATAGAGATACTATAGCTTTAGACACTTTATCCTCCTCCTTAAATATGAGAATAACATATAAATATAGAAAAATCACTATATTATATAGTGATTTTCTTTTAATATTAAGAACTTCTATATTGAATTTCTATTTAGAAACTTGACTTCAAAATCTTTGGCATCTTGTCTAATCTTCAATGCTTATTTATTACTCTATAGCAATTTTACCAACTTGCACATAGACCAATTGCTTTAGGCCCTAAATGGGATCCTATAACTGGTCCTAGCTCATCTATTGTTATAACTGCATTAGGAAATTTCATTTCTAATTCAATTTTATACTGCAGTGCTTCTTCGTAATTTTGCACATGAGCAATTGATATTCTCTCTGCATTTTCTGGAACCATTGAAATAATTGCTTCCATGGCTTTCTTTTTTCCTCTTTCCTTTCCTACCGGCACTAACTTACCATCAATTAGCCCTATTACAGGTTTAATATTGAGCAGAGACCCTATGAAGGCAGTCGTATTAGATAACCTCCCACCACGTTTGAGATATTCCAATGTATCTACTGTCAAATTAGCATTCATATTCTCCCTTTGTTTTATTACCTCTTTCTCTATTTCACTTCTTGATACCCCCTGTTCTGCCAGCTGAACAGCTCTATTTACAAGTAATTTGAGATTACCGGCAGATGTTTTTGAATCTATTACAGTAATTCTATCTGGAGCTACTAAATCTGCTGCAAGTCTAGCGCTATTATATGTTCCACTTAATTCTGATGAAATTACTATACTGATTATTTCTTCTCCTACTTGTAATGCTTTTACATAAGCCTCAACAAAATCTCCTACTGCAGGTTGAGAAGTTGTTGGAAACTCATTTGTATTCTCTAAGCTATCAAAAAAATCCTTAAATTCTCCTGGAAAACCCTCTTTAAATACTCTTCCACAAAATTGAACAGAAAGAGGTACTATACTGATGTTCTTTTCTATAGACTCATCTTTTTCAATATAAGCTGTACTATCAGTTACAATTTGAATTTTTCTCATGGCTATTTTCACCTCTAATATAGTATATGTTAATAGTATATGTTAATAGTACCAGATACTAATACCAGATTCAAGTTATTTTTATGAACAAATACTATGTATAATAATAGGATAAATAAACTTTTATGTTCATTTATGATATAATTTAATAAATATTTGTAAATACATTGAAAAAAGGTAAGTCAACTACTCAACTATAAGCTTTAACTTTAGTTCTAGAATATATGGAGATTTTTAGCAATGCAAATTTACTGTTAAATTGATTTTTTACATATATACAATGTTTTTTTACTATAAAACATAGGAGGAATAATAGTGAAAAGAATACTTTTTTTAGTAATTACAATAGTTTTACTGTGCTCTTCGTTTAATTTTGCTGAGAATGAATTTGATGATAATTCTGAAATTGGATATTTTTATGCTAGAGGGAAAGTAATAGAAATATTATCTGATTTGCAGAATACAGATAATAGTACAGGTAAGCTTAATATTGATAAACAAGTAGTAAAAATAAAAGTTACTAGTGGAAAATATAAAAATCAAGAATTTATTGTGGAAAATTATGTGAGTGGGAACCCTGTTTTTGATATCATTGTTAAAAAAGGCGATAACGTAATTTTAGATATTGAAGAAGATGAGAATGGCACTCCTATTATTGCAATTGCCGATTTTGCAAGAGATAAATATTCAGCTCTACTTTTAATCATATTTATTGGGTTATTGATATTAATTGGCAAACTCAAAGGACTTAAGTCTGTAGTGTCATTAAGCATTACAGCTCTAGTAGTACTAAAATTTATGCTGCCCTTAATACTTAAAGGATTCAATCCTATTTGGATAGCAATAGTTTCTGCAATAATAATCACATCAGTTACTTTTATCATAATTGCTGGTGTAAATATAAAGTCCTTCTCTGCTATAATAGGTACTATAGGTGGAGTTGTCTCAGCAGGCACATTAGCATATATCATTGGTTCTTTAGTCAAATTAACTGGTCTAAGCAGCGAAGAAGCCAATTTACTTATGTTTATTCCCCAGCAAGTTAACTTTGATTTTAGAGGACTTTTGTTTGCAGGCATCATAATAGGAACTTTAGGTGCAGTTATGGATATTGGTATGTCAATTGCTTCTGCTATGTATGAAATGAAGGTTATAAATCCTGAAATAACTCCAAGAAAATTAATAGATTCTGGTCTAAATATTGGGAGAGATGTCATGGGAACAATGTCTAATACTCTAATATTAGCCTATACAGGTAGTTCTGTTCCACTACTGCTTCTTTTCATGGCTTATGAAACTCCTTTAGTTAAAATACTAAACCTAGATATGATAGCAACAGAAGTTGTAAGAGCACTAGTAGGCAGCATTGGATTAATAGTTGCTATTCCAATAACTGCTTTATCTACCGGACTAATTTTAAAGTATGAACATATTTTCCCTAAATTCAAGAAAAAAGTCAAAGAAGAATAGTAAAGCTGATAGTGGAGTGTAAAAGATGTGCAAGTTAAATATAAATTTCGACTATGATTCTACTAAAGAATATAGATTAAAATATGAAAATCAATGTGGTTGTGCTTATTGTAGAAATTATTATAAAACTTTTAAGAAAAAGTATCCAAAAACCTCAAAGTTTTTGGAAAAATATGGCTTAGATGTAGAATTTCCTATAGAAATTATATCATTAACATATGATAGACAGAATAATGAAATAGAATACGAAGTTTATTACCCAATTAAAGGTACTATGGATAAAGATGAGATAATATTAAATTTAGAAGAGCTTGAAATAAGAATATTAAAAGGTTCAATTAATAATAATCTCTGTCCCAATCCCAAAATGGAAGAACCTTATCTGCTAATAGAAATATCTGGAGTTAAACTACCTTGGATTTTAAATGAATGTATATGAATATCTCAAATATACTGAATAACTAGTAAATAGTACCTCTTTTTTGACAATAATTAAAAGAAGGCTGAAGCTCAATAAGTTTTACTTGCTTATTGTACCGCATGCCTTCTTTTCTGCTTTTTTATATTTCTTCAAATAATATCTTTATAAAAATTCATCCTTTTTTATTTTCTAAAGTTTCATAATTACATCTTTACAGTTAAGACCTTCTTTTATATATTGTGATATATCCATATTGCTATTTACTGCTTTTCTTACAGCAGCCATCCTAGATAAGTCTCCAAGAAGAATACCTCCAGTTAACTTATTATCAGTTATAAAGAGTCTATAATGATTGTCTAGTTCGTCGTGTTTTAAGACATCTGTGTAATTCTTAATATTTCCGGCAGAGAAGAGAGATATGTTTCCAATTGACAATGTGGTAAAAGGCTCTGGTAAACTATATTTTTTATTAGCTCCTGCCATATTTGCACCAGCAATTTTGCCTTGTTCATTTGCTGCTGTCCAAAGTCCTAATACCACACCGTTTACTTCTGCAATGTCTCCAGCAGCATATATATCTTCTATATTAGTTCTTAAATGACTGTCTACTTTAACTCCTCTATCAAATTCAATTGGAGTATCCTTTACTAAATGTATATTTGGTCTTATGCCTGCTGAAAATAGAACAGCATCTGTCTTTATTTCTCTATTGTCTTTTAACCTAATACCCTCTACCTTAGTTTCTCCTAATATCTCTTCTGCAGAAGCATCAAAATATAACCTTAGTCCATTATCAGTTAATTTTTGGGATACTATATCCGCTAGCTCTTTATCTAATTGCCTAGGTAAAAGATAAGAAAAAAACTCTACCACATTTACATTTTTCCCTAATTCTTTTATTGCCCAAGCAGCTTCAAGTCCTAAAAGCCCACCACCAATTACTGTAATATTATTGCATGAGTCAAAATATTTCTTTATTGTTTTCAGGTCTTTCAATGTTCGTAATGCAAATACTCCCTCTTTATCCTTTCCAGTTACTGGAGGTATAAATGGAGTGCTTCCATTGGCTAATAGCAGCTTATCATATCCTAATATTTTACCGTCATTTAGTCTTATTGATTTATTTTCTACATCTATTTTTTCAACAGTTTTATTTAAAATTACTTCGATATTATTTTCTTCATACCAGTTTTTCTTGTTAACTAAAATCTCATCATCTTCAAAGGATTTGCTAATATAATGTGAGAGTTTAACTCTATAATATGTTAAGTATTCCTCGGATGAAATTATAGTTATACTTCCCTCTCTGTCGCAGTTTCTAATTTCTCTAGCTGCAGATAATCCAGCAATTCCGTTTCCTATAATTATGTATTTTAAGCTCATAAAATCCCTCCCAATAAAATAATAAAATGCACTTATAAACTTTATTATTTATTACCCCTTTGCGTAATTTTTAATCATTTCATTAATATTTCTCATTAAAAGCACTTTCTAATAAAAAAACCACGGAAACTCCGTGGTTTAGCTTTTTATATCAGTCCATACTCTATCGTATTCTTTTATGAAATCACCTAAATCCAAAAATACCTCACAATTATTGATTATATCATTACTAGGATATGCCACTTCATTGTTTAGTATTTCTGAATCAAGTAGCTTCATTGTCTCTTTGTTGGTAGTTGAATACCCGATGTACTGTGTATTTTTTAAACCTATTTCTGGTTTGCACATAAAATTAATAAATAACTCTGCTTCTTTCTTGTTTTGACTTGTTTTTGGAATTACCATATTATCAAACCAATAGTTGCTACCTTCCTTTGGTACAACATATCTTAAATCCTTATTTTCTGACATCATATAAACTGCATCTCCAGACCAAACAACAGCTAATGCAGCCTCTTCTCCTATCATCATATCCTTTACTTCGTCACCTACATAAGCTAATAGTAAAGGCTTTTGTTTAATTAGTTCTTCTTTTGCTTGCTCTAGTTCATTTATATCTCTAGTATTCAATGAATATCCTAATTTTTTAAGAGCTACACCTATAGAATCTCTTTGACTATCAAGCATTAATATTTGTCCTTCATATTTGCTATCCCATAAAATATCCCAGCTATCTACAGGTTCTTGTACCATTTTTGTATTATAAATTATACCTAAAGTTCCCCACATATAAGGTACTGAGTACTCATTATTAGGGTCAAAATCTAAATTTTTAAATCTATCATCTATGTTCGCAAAATTAGGTATATTGTTCATATCAAGTTTTAGCAATAAATCTTCTTTAATCATTTTTTCAATCATATAATCAGAAGGAAAAACAACATCATAATTTGTACCACCTGATTTAATTTTTACATACATTTCTTCGTTAGTAGCATAATCTTCATAGTTAACCTTAATGTTATATTCTTTTTCAAATTCTTTAATAACTGACTCATCAATATAGTCTCCCCAGTTATACACATTAAGTACAACTTGATCTTCTTTACTGCAGCCAGCAGTAGCTAAAGCCATTAACAATACTATAATTAAAGATAATATCTTTATTCCCTTTTTCAAGCCACATCATCCTTTCCTTTAATCTCTAATGAACTTTTTCTATTTATAATCAAAAGGAGAATTAAAACAGTTAGAAACATAAGAGTTGAAAGAGCATTTATTTTAGGATTTAATCCTCTTCTTGCCATAGAAAATATCTTTATAGATAGATTTTGTACTCCAGAACCAGTTGTAAAGAAGCTTATTACAAAATCATCTATTGACATAGTAAACGCAATTAAAGCTCCTGATACAATTCCAGGCATAATTTCAGGTAATACTACTTTTCTAAAAGCATAAAAAGGTGTTGCTCCTAAATCCATAGCTGCTTCTGCTAAGTGCTTGTTTAACTGCTTTAATTTTGGCAGTACAGAAAGCACTACATAGGGAACATTAAATGTAATGTGAGACAATAGCATAGTAACTAATCCCATTTGTTTTCCAACAAAGATGTACAGTGACATCAGTGCAACTCCAGTTACTATATCTGGATTAAGCACTGGAAGATAGTTCAAATTTAACAATAGCTTTTTCTTTACAGGTCCAGCGTCGTGTATTCCAATAGCTGCAAGTGTACCTATTATTGTAGCTATGATGGAAGCTAAAAAGGCCACTAGTACAGTATAATACAAAGCTTCCATTATTTGTCTATCTTTAAATAGCTCTACATACCACTTCAGGGTAAAACCTTCCCACTTTCCTCTCGACTTTGAGCTATTAAAAGAATAAACAATTAAAACTATTATTGGGGCATAAAGAAATAAATAAAGCAAAAAAGCATAAAATCTCTTTATCCATTTTTCTACCATATTCTGCCCCCCTCTTTATCTTTATCAAACTTCTCCATGAAAGCCATAGCAATCAGTATCATTATCATCATTATGATAGATATTGCAGAGCCAAAATGCCAATCATATACTGTCAAAAATTGTTGCTCTATTAAATTTCCTATAAGCATATACCTATTTCCACCTAATAGTCTGGAAATAACAAATGTACTAACTGCTGGCATAAATACCATTGTTATTCCAGAAACTACTCCAGGTATACTCAATGGAAAAATAATTTTTCTAAAAACAGTAACTCTATTTGACCCTAAATCCTCTGCCGCCTCTATAATACTCTTATCTATCTTACTTAGCACAGTATATATTGGAAGAACCATAAAAGGTAAAAAATTATAAACCATGCCAAGAATAACTGCTCCATTATTGTATAACAAATTTAGAGTAGGCAACCCTAAAAACTCTAAGAATCTATTTATCAGCCCTTGTTTTCCTAAAAGTGTCATCCAAGCATAAGTTCTTAGTAAAAAATTCATCCACATGGGTACTATGAATAAAAGCACCAAAAATTTTCTTTTCTTTTCTTCCATATTTGCTAGTATCATAGCCATAGGATACCCTAATATTAGGCAAATTATAGTTGATACTAAAGCAAGAGCTGCCGAACGACCTAATACATTTATATAATTAGGCTGCATAAATCTTTTAAAGTTATCTAAGGTAAATCTCAATTCACTTATTTTTTGAACATTACCTTCTGTAAAACTAAAAAACAATACCAGTAATAGAGGAAAAACTGTAAATATGATCATCCATATTAAATATGGAAAAGAAACTATATTCTTTTTCATCTCTCACCCACCTTTTTCATAACATGAATACTTTCGGGTTCGAAAACCATACCAATGTGTGAACCTACAGGCTCCATTACTGTACTGTGTATCATCCATTCTCTGTCCTTTTCCTGTACTAACATTTCATAGTGAACTCCTTTAAATGTAACAGAGGTCACTATTCCAGTAAGCATACCTTCTTCTTCAGGTACAACTTTAATATCCTCAGGTCTTATGACAATATCTACAGGAGTGTTTTCTCCAAAGCCTTTATCAACACATACAAATCTAGTATCAGCAAATTCAACTAATAAATCTCTTACCATTGTGCCTTCTATAATATTACTTTCTCCAATAAAATCTGCAACAAATGCATTCTTAGGTTCATTATATATATCTTCTGGAGTACCTATCTGCTGTATTCTTCCTTTATCCATAACTATTATTGTATCAGACATAGTTAAAGCTTCTTCTTGGTCATGTGTTACATATATGAAAGTAATTCCAACTCTTTTTTGCATATCTTTTAATTCTATTTGCATATCTTTCCTTAATTTTAAATCTAAAGCACCTAAGGGCTCATCTAGAAGTAATACTTTAGGTTCATTTACCAAAGCTCTAGCTATAGCTATTCTCTGTTGCTGGCCACCACTTAAGGATTCAACATCTCTGTTTTCGTAGCCACTTAAGTTAACTAATTTTAGTATTCTCTGTACTCTTTCTTTTATCTCATGCTTTGGAACCTTTTTAATTTTAAGGCCAAAAGCTATATTTTCAAATACATTCATATGAGGAAATAATGCGTATTTTTGAAATACCGTATTTATTTGTCTTTTATATGGGGGAACATCATTTATTCTTTTTCCCTCAAAAATAATATCTCCAGTTGAAGGTTGTTCAAACCCTCCAATAATTCTAAGTGTAGTAGTTTTACCACATCCACTTGGCCCAAGTAAGGTTAAAAACTCATTTTTCCTAATATAGAGATTAATATCTTTAAGTACATCTACCCCATCATATTGTTTTGAAATGTTTTTTAAATCAATTATAATATTATTCTCCAATTATAACCCCCCTAGCTTAGAAATTTGGTGGTGTACTTATCCATAATACTTTTGCTTTTGATTTCCCAATATTTTTTATATAGTGATTTGAATGAGCCTTAAAATAAAAACTTTCACCTTTTTTAGCTTTATATTTTTCATTTCCTATGTGTATAGAAATTGTACCAGACAGAACATAACCGAATTCTTCTCCTTCGTGTGGGCAATCCTCCTTAGATTTTCCATCTGGTTCTAATTCTAAAAGTATTGGTTCCATTTGATTTTTCTGTGCATTAGGAATTAGCCAGTTTAAAGTATATTTTAACTCTTCATTTTCAGTAACGAAAATATCATCCTTTGAAAACACTATCTTTTCGTCCTCTATTTCATTAAAGAAATCTCGTAAATTAGTTCCTAAACTCTCTAATATATCTACTAATGTAGCAATAGATGGAGAAGTAAGATCTCTTTCAAGTTGCGAAATAAAGCCTTTTGTGAGTTCACATCTATTTGCTAACTCCTCTTGAGTTAAAGAGCTCTTAACTCTAAGTCGTCTGATTTTTTCACCTATTTTCACAAAAAATCCTCCTTGTTAAACTAGCTCTTTATTAAACTTTTTGTTTATAATTACTAAACTATTAATTCTGACTAGTATATTATAATCAAAATATATTTTAAAAGTCAATAGAATTAATAAATATTTTTTATTTGCAAATCTGTAAAATATTAAGCTTTAAAATAAAGCTTTACTATTCTCTACAATAAAAAAAGAGTTTCTTATTTAGAAACTCTAATTTTTTATTTTATAAGCAATTTTTACATAGTCCATAGACTTCAAACTTATGTGATTCTGGCAAAAAACCTTTTGTTTCAAAAATAGTCATGTCCAATTTTTCAAAAGGACATGTTTGAAGTGGTTCAACTCTGCCACACTTTTTGCAAATCAGGCAGTGAGTATGGCCTTCATCTAAAATGATTTGATAACCATTTTTGCCATCCTCTAAACTTATTCTTCTAAGAATACCTATATTAAGAAATATTTCGAGATTTCTATATATAGTAGAAAAATTAATATTCTTATTGATTTTAAGAACTTTTTCAAATATTTCTACAGGTTCAAGTAAGAAGTCTTTATTGTCTATTAAAACCTCTAATATAACTTTCCTAGGAACAGTAAGTTTATAACCTTTTTCTTGTATATTTTCGTATATGTTATAGATTTTGTCCATTTCACACATCTCCACATATTGAATTAATGTTTTATAAAATTAAGAAATTTTACTAATAACTATAAGAAAAGCTTCTATTAAAGCATTAAAAAAAGATACTTTTCTTAAGCTGCTGCATAAACGTTCAAATGAAATTAAAGATTTCAGAAATCTATTTAAGCTCATTAAGGAAAATCCTAAAAACAAAATCATCAAATTAGAACTTTTTCATCCATTATAAAAATAAAATAAATTTTCATTCTCATATTTCTATAAAAAGCATTTCTCATTATTACATTACCTGTTTCTTTATAATCTTATTATAAAAATTTTTAAGTAGAATAACTACAAATAAAATTATTAAAGAAATCAAAACTATAGAACCTCCAGGGGCTACATCTAAATAAAAAGAAGCAATTAAGCCAAGAGTGACTGAAAGTACGCCAAATATATTAGTATATATAAATGCTTGTCTGAAGCTTTTTGCTATTTGAATACTTGCAGCAACTGGTACTGTCATCAGAGATGAAACAAGTAAAATTCCGACAATTCTCATAGATAATGTTATAGTTATAGCTACAAGCATTGCAAATACAAGATTTAATCTACTCACTGGTATTCCTCTTAATTTAGCATCAATTTCATCAAAAGTCATATAAAATAAGGCCCTAAACAACACTAATAATGTTGCAATAATAATTATCCCTAGTACAACAGCTATTCTTAAGTCTTCTTCTGTAACTAAAGATATACTTCCAAACATATAATTATTAATACCTATAGTTTTATTTTTTCCTATACTAATTAACAAGCTAGCTAGTCCTATTCCTGCTGCCATCACTATAGCAAGAGAAATTTCTGCATATTCTTTGTATTCTTTTCTCAATCTTTCAACTAAAAAAGAAGCAGCCAATGTAACAACTATAGCTGAATATAAAGGATATACACCTGTAACCATGCCTATAGCCACCCCAGCCAAAGCACTATGAGAAAGAGTATCTCCTACCATTGAAAATCTTCGAAGTACTAAAAAAAGTCCCATACTTGAACTTATTATTGCTATAATAATACCTATTAAAAATGCCCGCTGCATAAATGGATATGAAAAAACACTCACAATTTTTCTTCCTTTCTTTTTTATCAGTTTTAATTATTTGAATTGTATATAGTAATTTTACCACCATCTAAACGAAATATTTTATTTGCCCTATTATGAAGTGGATTTGTATCATGTGTAACCATAACTACTGTTACACCTAACTCTTTATTAAACTTATCAATTAATTCAAAAAAAATATTCTGGGATTCTGCATCTACTCCTATTAGTGGTTCATCCATAAATATTATTTCTGGACTATTTATAATTAGCCTAGCAAGAAAAACTCTCTGCTGCTGTCCTCCGGAAAGATTACCTATAAGAGAATCTTTGAATTCAACCATATTCACAGCTTTTAATGCTTCTAAAACTTCCATTTTTATTTTCTTATTTAATGTTTTAAATATATTCATCTTTGAATATAAGCTGCTTCCAACCACCTCTTCTACAGTAGCAGGAAACCTTGTGTTGAAATTTCTCGCATTTTGCGGTAGATATCCAATCTTATTCCATTCCTCAAATTTATCTATACTAGTTCCAAATATTTCAATACTTCCTGTATTAGGTTTTAGAAAACCCATTAATAGCTTTAACAATGTGCTCTTAGCAGAGCCATTGTGTCCAATTATTCCAATATAATCTTTTCGTTCAATTTTAAAGTTGATATTATCTAAAATTAATCTTTTTTCATATCCAAAACTTAGATTCTCTACTTTAACTATTTCTCTACTCATTTATTTCACCAAGGCTTTCTTAAGATTTTCAAGATTCTTTTCCATTAAAGTAAAATAGTTTTCATTATTCTTCTGTTGCTCTTCAGTAAGTCCAGCAACAGGGTTTAATTCTAAAATTTTAAGATTCCCCGATTTGGCTAATGTTTCTACTACTTTAGGACTAGCTAAGCTCTCTAAAAAGATGTATTCAAACTGTTCTTCTTTTATTTTATCAATGAGCTTTGCAAGAGTTTTAGGACTAGGTTCTTCATAAGGTGTTATTCCAGTTACAGGAGTTTGCTCTAATCCATATCTCTTAGCCAAGTATCCAAAAGCCTTATGAGAAACTAATATTGTGTCTCTATTTCTATTCTTGAGCTGAGAGTTAAAAGCTTGATCCAATTCTCTAATTTTACTCGCGAAATCTTCATAATTTCTTTTATAAAAATCTTCGTTTTCAGAATCCAATTCAGAAAATACCGTCATTATTTGATATGCCATTTTATTCATATTGATAGGGTCAAGCCAAATATGAGGGTCATATGTGCCATGGCTGTGGTCAGTATGTTCGTTATGCTCATCTTCTGACTCTTCATCTTCATCGGCCTTTATGAGTTCAACATACTGACTTAGATTTATAGTTCTAATTCCTTTTGAGACTAAATTATCAGATAATTTTTCAGCCCAAGGTTCCATATTAACACCATTAAAAATAAATACATCAGCATTTTCTACATCGGCTATTTCTCTTAAAGATGGTTCATAATCGTGAGGTTCAGCACCATTTGGTATTACAGTATATAGTTCAATTTTTTCTCCTCCAATCTGTTCTGCTGCAAAATATATTGGATAAAAGCTTGCGTATACCTTCAATTTACCTGTTGATTCCTCAATAGATTTTTCATTGCTGCATCCGCTTAGTAATAAGATGAGCGCTATTGCAAAGATAATTGCTTTATTAAATGATTTAAGTTTCAATTTACAACCTCCCATTCTTAATGCAAATAGTTTGCATTTGCTTTCACAAGGTATTATTACCCGTTTTATAATAATTTATAACAATTATCTAAATTTAAACATCATAAGAAATAAAAAAGAGAAAAAGCGTAGAATTTACATCTACGCACTACCAGCCGCCTCCGGCACCTCCGCCTCCAGAAGATCCTCCACCTCCACGGTTTCTACCACCTCTGCCTCCACTTCTTCCGCTAAAGCCTCCTCTTGAAGAAGATCTCATAAGCATCCTTGTGAGCATTCCTCCAAAGAACCTAAAATCTATAACTAAAAATATTATTATACCTATTAATACTATTATAGGATTTACTCCAATGTCTACATCATAATTTTCATCATAACCATAATTACCATCAATTTGTGAATCTGAACTATTAAGGCTCTCTATGTTATATTCATCTAATACTACAGATAGTATGGCATCGAAACCCTTCAATATACCAGTATTATAATCATTTTCTTTAAAATAAGGAAAAATGTATTTATCCCTAATTTCTCCAACCTTACCATCAGGTAAAGCTCCTTCTAGACCATAACCAATTTCTATCCATAACCTTTTTTCATTAGGTGCAATAAGCATTAAAACTCCATTATTCTTTTCTTTACTGCCTATACCCCATTTCCTAAATAGCTGTACAGCTATTTCTTGTTCACTATTTCCATCTAAGGAGTTCAACGTAACAACTACTATTTGTGCTCCAGTTTTACTGTAAAGCTGTTCATTAGTATTTATAATATAATCTTCTAGATAATTATCTATGACATTTGCTTCATCATAAACATAGAAATACCTGCTGGGTTCTGGAAGGTCTAATCCCACCCCATAAACATTTTTGTTAAAAATTAATATAAAAAAAGCTAAGAAAAAAACAAGGAAAAGTCTACTTTTTTTCATTTAATTCACCTGCTAAAAATTCACTTGTGGGACATCTTTAGCTTGTTCACTTACCTCAAAATATTCCTTTTGCTCAAATCCAAATATTCCTGCAATAATATTTGTAGGGAATGATCTTACTTTATTATTATAAATTTTAGCTGCTTCATTATAATCCATCCTTGCAACAGCAATTCTGTTCTCTGTACCTGCTAACTCGTCTTGTAACCTTATGAAATTTTCATTTGCCTTTAGCTCTGGGTAAGCTTCTACTACTACGTTTAACCTTTCTAAAGCAGTAGTAAGTTGAGCGTTAGCTTCTGCATATTCTCCTGGAGTTTTAGCAGTTTCAAGTCTACTTCTAGCCTCCGTAATTCCTACTAGAACCTCTTCTTCATGAGATGCATAACCTTTTACTGTATTTACTAGATTAGGTATCAAATCTGCTCTTCTCTGTAGTTGATTGTTTATTTGTGCCCATTTAGCACTAGCCTCTTCGTCTAACTTAACTAAATTATTATAGCTACCTGCAATAGATGAACCAAAAGCAATTACTATGACAAGTATTATAGCAAGTATTAATAAACCTTTTTTCATAAATATATTCTCCTTTACTTTATTTTTTGCTTTAATAAAAGTATACTACTATAATACTACAAAAATGCAAATTTTTCTAATATAAATATATTATTATATTATTTTAATGTTTTATCTCATATATTTTCATATTTTCAAGTGCTTCATTTACAAGTTTTTCAATGTCTAAGACTTTTTCTGATTCTTCAATGTCTTCTAGCTTAGGTCTTGTTACAGGATGTTTAGGAAGAAAAACTGTACAACAATCTTCATATGGAAGAATTGAAGTTTCAAATGTGCCTATTTCTTTCGATATTTCTGTTATTTCTACTTTGTCCATCCCTATAAGCGGTCTTAATACAGGCAGATTAACTGCAGAATTAGTAACATGAATTCCATTTATTGTTTGGCTAGCTACTTGCCCTAAGCTTTCTCCAGTAATTAATGCATCCATTTCTTCTTTTAAAGCTATCTTTTCTGCAATTCTCATCATAAATCTTCTTGAAATTATAGTCATTTCATCTTCTGGACATTTTTCATTAATTTCTTTCTGGATATTTAATAGGTTAACACTATAAAGCTTAATATTTCCACAATAGTTTGCTAATATTTCAGCAAGGGTCTTAACCTTTTCTTCTGCTCTTTCACTAGTAAAAGGATAACTATGATAGTGTACAGCATTTATTTTTACCCCTCTTTTTGCAATTAAAAAACCTGCTACAGGACTATCTATTCCTCCTGATAAAAGTAATAGACCTTTACCATTTGTACCTACTGGTAATCCACCAAAAGCCTTAATTTTGTCAGTATATACATAACATTTAGTTCTTATATCTACATAAACATAAGTATCAGGATTATGTACATCTACACTTAATCCCTCTGAATTTTTTAGAATATATGCACCTATCTCTTTCGCCAACTCAGCTGAATTAGGCTGAAACATTTTATCTGCTCTATTTACATTAACCTTAAAAGTTTTTATTTCTCTTCTGCTTCTTGCCTCTTCTAATATCTTTATGGAACTCTTTTTTATTTCATCAATATCTTTTTCTATTCTATAACAAGGACTTATATTTACTATTCCAAATATTCTTCTTAGTCTCTTTATTAGTTCTTCTTGATATTCTTCTCCTGACTCGACATAAATTTTACTCTGTTCTTTATATATTTTAATATGTCCTAGTCCTTTAGAAATGTTTTTTATATTTCTAATTAACTTATCTTCAAAAAAATATCGGTTTTGTCCCTTTAAAGCTACTTCACCAAAGCTAACACTTATGACTCTATCCATTTTCTCACCTCATAGTTATTTTTCTAATATCTTTTACTGATTGTATTAGTTTACTAACAGCATAATCCATTTCCTCAATCGTATTGTAATGTGAAAAACTAAATCTTATGGCACCTTCTATTTCTTCATCTTTAAGTCCAATTGCTTTAAGTACATGACTTTTCCCTTTCCCATGGGAAGAACAAGCTGAAGCCGTTGATACATATATTCCATTGTCTTCTAGATAATGGAGTAATACTTCTCCTCTGACTCCTTTGAAAGATATATTTAATATATGTGGTGCACATCTATCATCTAATAAACTGTTCATTTTTATATTGTTTATATTTTCAATAACTTTATTAGCAAAATAATCTTTTACTTTTCTTATATGTGCTACCTCATCTACATACTTATCTCTTAAAATTTCCACTGCCTTGCCAAAACCTATGATTCCTGGTACATTTTCTGTGCCAGATCTTATTCCCCTTTCTTGGTTCCCTCCAAAAATTATAGGTTCAAGAATAATATCCTTTTTTACATATAATCCTCCAACTCCCTTTGGTCCATGAACTTTATGACTGCTGAAAGAAAATGTATCAATATTAAACTTTCTAACATTTATATCTAGTTTGCCAAAGGCCTGAATACCATCTACATGGATTTTAATGTTCTTATTTTTATTCTTTACTATTTTACTGATATAATCAATAGGAAGAATTGTACCTATTTCATTGTTTACCATCATTATAGCCACTAATATAGTTTTTTCAGTAATACTATTTTCTAGCTGCTCTAGATTTATCATACCATATTCATCTAGATCCAAATATGTTACTTTTAAACCTTTACTTTCATAATGCTTAATTATATTTAATACAGAAGGATGTTCATATTTAGTGGTAATTATGTGATCTCCTCTTTTAATATTTTTATTTATAATTCCTTGTATTGCAATATTATTTGACTCAGTACCACCTGCAGTAAAAAAGATTTCATCTTTATTACATCTCAAAAAATCTGATATTATCTTTCTTGAATTCTCTATCTTTTTTTCAACTTCTAAGCCCATTCTATGTAAAGACGATGGATTTCCATATTGTTCCCTTAGTATATAACACATTTCTTCTATTACTTCATCTCTTGGTCTAGTTGTAGAACTATTATCTAAATAAACATTCATAACTTCACCTCATTTCTAGATAGTCCCTATATCTAGTATTATATAAGTTATTACTTTTTATAGGTAGATATCATTTTTTAAATCTAATAAAAAATTCATTCTAATAGCAAGTAATTTGGACTGTTACTATTATATAAAAAATTTTTTTAAGATAAAAGCATGTTAACAGTAAAGTAAAATTTTTCGATATATTTTTTTGAAATAATTCTAAAAAGTATTGCAAAGTGTGTCGTAATTTGTTATAATCTGTTTTGTGGTTATCCCCCTGGTAACCTCAAATGAGATCTCTATTCCCAATACCCCTTTTGAACAGAACGATTTACTTTGCTTCCTAAACGTGTAGGAACGCACAAAAAGACCCCTTTTATAGGGGTCTTTTTGTTTATATGTGAATTTTTACCTTATTTAGTAATTAAAAATATATAAACGACCTCTAAATTTTTTAAAACTTTTATGTAATTGAGTAAATTTCATATTTCTTAACCATTGATTTTACTAAAATTTAATAGATACAAAAAGGGGTTTCACCCCAACATGTCGAATAGATTAAGTGCTAACAAAACCACTCGAAGGGAGCGA
>Ga0134090_1000072_pt1 | contig 107083 bp, 96 predicted proteins | sample 1_4taG_FD_94453 | JGI IMG/M metagenome (GOLD analysis project Ga0134090, IMG submission 94453) | Switchgrass degrading microbial communities from high solid loading bioreactors in New Hampshire, USA - 1_4_20_6_A1 metaG | ecosystem: Engineered > Bioreactor > Semi-continuous > Anaerobic >...
ACGCCGCCAGCGTTCGTCCTGAGCCAGGATCAAACTCTCCGTAGAAAAGTTTGCTCGGCTCTCTTCGGAGTCTTCGACTCGCTTGGCTTTGCTCTCTGCACTGTCTAGTTTTCAAGGTTCGAGATGCTGCCTTGCCGACCGTTTCGGGTGGCTGGCAGGGATATATTCTAGCAGACGCACCGGGCGGCTGTCAACCTGCGAACTCCTGGCAGCGAAGCCATTTTGTCCGTGCCGCAACCGGCGACGTCGTTTACTTTACCACACCCGGCCGCTCTGTGCAAGCTTGCAAAATCCGTTAACCGGACCATTTCGCGCGCCGTGTACCGCACCGGGCGGGCATGACGTATTGTAGCATGTCCTCCACGGCGCTTTCAACCGGGTCCCAATCGACCTTCCGGCGGGACTGAGGCGGAGGTTGCCCTCCGCCTCAGCGCACTGTCTCGTTACCCTAGCAGTACGGCGTCATCCGCTCCAGGACCCGCTCGCGGCCGATCAGGTAGATGGTCTCGAACAGGCCGGGGCTGGCGGTGCGGCCGGTGATAGCTACCCGGATGGGCTGGAAACTCTCTTTCGGCTTCAGCCCCATCTCCTCCTGGATCGAGCGCACCAGTTGCTCGATGGCCGGCATCGTCCACTCCACCGTGCGCAGGCCGTCCGCAACCCGGCGGAAAAAGGGTTTGACCGCATCAGTCAGGAACTTGGCCTCCGCCTGCTGGTCCATTTCGATCTCGTCCTTGAGAAAGATGTCCACGTGCTTGGGTACCTCGGCGAGCGTCTCGACCCGCTCGTGAACCTGGGCCATGACCTCCTTGAACCAGTCCCAGTTGGCCCGGGCTTTCTCCTCGGTGTACAGGCCGGCCTGGACCACGAACGGCAGCGCCAGCTCAGCGAACTCCTCGAGGCTCTTCTTGCGGATGTAGACGCCGTTCATCCAGTTGAGCTTGTTCCGGTCAAAGACCGAGGGCGCCTTGGTGACACGGCTGAGGTCGAACTCGCGGATCAGTTCCTCCCTGGTCAGGAACTCACGGCCGGACTCGGCGCCGGGCGGGGTCCAGCCCAGCAGGCTCATGAAGTTCATCAGGGCCTCGGGCAGGTAGCCCTGCTCCCGGTAGTCGCGGATCGCCGCCTCGCCCTTGCGCTTGGAGAGCTTGCCATGATCGGCGTTGGTCATGTGGCCCAGGTGGCCGATCTCGGGGACCGGCAGACCCAGGGCGTTGTAGATAAGGATCTGCGCCGGGGTGTTGGGGATGTGCCCCTCGCCCCGGATGATGTGGGTGATATGCATCGTCGCGTCGTCGATGACCACGGCGAAGTTGTAAAGGGGGATCCCGTTGGCGCGCATGATGATGAAATCGCCGATGGAGTCAGTGGGGAACTCGATGGGGCCGCGCACCAGGTCGTTGTACCGGATCACCTGGCCCCTGGGCACCCGGAACCGGAGCACCGGCTTGCGCCCCTCGGCCTCAAAGGCTGCCTGCTGCTCGGGGGTCAGGTTGCGGCAGCGTCCCTTGTACTGGTAGGGACGGCCCTGGGCCTGAGCCTCCTTGCGGTCGGCGTCCTCCTCCTCCTTGGTGCAGTAGCACTTGTAAGCGTGTCCGCTCTCCAGCAGCTGCTGGGCGTACTTCTGGTACAGTTCCAGCCGCTCCGTCTGCCGGTAGGGAGCGTAGGGGCCGCCCTTGTCAGGACCCTCATCCCAGTCGATACCCAGCCAGGCCAGGTCCTCGAAGATCACCTGCTCCCACTCGGGCCGGGACCGCTCCCGGTCCGTGTCCTCAAACCGCAGGATGAACTGGCCGCCGTTCCGCCGGGCCCACAGCCAGTTGAACAGCGCGGTGTGCACGTTGCCCACGTGGATGGGACCGGTGGGGCTCGGCGCGATGCGTACGCGAATGGTCATCTTGAACTGTCCCCTTTTCCGTGAAAATCGATAAGGCCCCGTCCGCTTAGGGACGGGGCCATGCCCGCGGTACCACCCTAGTTAGGCCATCCAGCCTCACTCGGTTCCCGATAACGGAGGGGGCCGTCCGTGGCCTACTGTGCCGCGTACCGGACGCGGGGTTCAGCCCGGAAGCTCGAGGGCCTCTTCGGCGGACGTGTGCACCGGCTCACACCAGACCCGGCTCGCTTTGGCTCCACGCGATCGCGTACTCCGCCCTCTCATCGCCGTGCAGATTCTCGGCAGTATTCTACCCTGCATGGTACACAAAATCAAGCAAGATCTCCGGCCCGTCAGATCTCGCGCCGCCCCTCCAGCGCCTTCGCCAGCGTGACCTCGTCGGCGTACTCCAGGTCTCCGCCCATCGGCAGGCCGCGGGCGATGCGGGTGACCTTTACCCCCAGGGGCTTGATGTAGCGGGCGATGTACATCGCCGTCGTCTCGCCCTCGGTGTTGGGGTTGGTGCAGAGGATGACCTCCTGCACCTTCCCGTCGCCCAGGCGGGCGATGAGTTCCTTCACCCGGATGTCGTCGATGCCGACGCCCTCCATCGGGTTCAGCGCCCCATGAAGCACATGGTAGAGCCCGTGATACTCCCGCGTCTTCTCCATCGCCACCACGTCGCGCGGCTCCTGCACGACGCAGATGGTGCTGTGGTCGCGGTCGTCGTCGGCGCAGATCCGGCACGGATCGCGGTCGGTGAGGTTGCAGCAGATCGAGCAGTACGTGACCTTCTCGCGGGCGTCCACCATGGTGCGGGCGATGGCCTCAACCGCCGCCCGATCCATGTGCAGGATGTGGAAGGCGAGCCGCTGGGCGGTCTTCGGGCCGATGCCCGGCAGCTTGGTCAGCTCCTCGATCAGTCGGGCGATCGGTTCTGCGTAGTACATGGGCGGCTAGAACAGGCCGGGGAAGCTGGGCAGCCCGCCCGGCATGACCTTCTTCATCTCGGCCTCGGCCAGCTCTTCCGCCTTCTTCATACCGTCGCTGATCGCCGCGACGATGAGGTCCTGGAGCATCTCGATGTCCTCGGGATCCACGACCTCCGGCGCGAGGGTGACCGCCGTGACCCGCCGGTCGCCGGTGACGACCACCTTCACGGTGCCACCGCCTGCGGTGCCCTCCACGGTCATCTTGGCGATCTCTTCCTGCGCCTTGGCCACGTTCTTCTGCATCTTCTGGACCTGCTTCATGATCTGCTGCATGTTGCCGCCACCTGGGATCATCTAGGAGTCCTCCTCTTCGGTTTCGTGAATTACGTCAGGAGGGAACAGGCTGCGCAGCCGCTCCATGAGCGGACTGTCGCCCCCCTGCGCCGCCCCTGGTCCACCGCCCGGCACCGACTGGGGCGACGCTGGCGCTGCCGGCCCGATTGCGGCCAGTTTCGCCTGGGCCTCGTCCGGCGCCAGAATCTCCACCCGCATGCCGGCCAGGCCGGCCCGCTCCAGCGCCTTCTCCACGATGGCCGTGTCCTGCGGCCGCCGCAGGAGCTGGGCGAACACGGGCGACGTGGCGACGATGTACAGCAGTGAGCCGCGCACCCCGCCGATCCGTGCCGAGTTGGAGAGCAGGTTGTACGTGCTGGGCCGGGCCTTGCGCACCAACTCGAGCACGCGCTCCCAGGCCTGTACCACCCGGTCCGAGTCCGGACCCAGCGGCGGCTGACCGGCCGCCGCGGCGCCCCCGACAGCTGTAGCGCCCGCCGTCGTGCTCTGGACCGGCGGAGCGGGCGCGACCCGGGGTGTGGGCTCCTCGGCTGCGCCTCCACCCCTGGCGGGCGGACGCGGCCCGGGTCCCGGGCCATCCGGCGCCGTCGGTCGGGCATCGGGGGGGCCGCCCCGGGCCTCCTCGTCACGGCCAGTGAACAGCGACGCCAGCCGGATCAGCGCGACCTCCACCAGAAGGCGCGGAGAGGCTGAGAGCCTCAGTTCCGTCTCCGACTGGCCCAGCAGGCGGATCGCGCTGATGATCTGGTCCTGGGTGAACTGGGCCGCCTGCTCCCGCACCTGCGCCAGCGTCTGCGGCGGCAGGCCCAGAACCTGGCCGCCCGGATCCACCTTGACCAGCAGCAGGTCGCGCAGGTGGGCCAGGTAGTCCCGCACGAGCTGGCGCAGATCCTTGCCCATCCGCACCATCTCGTCGAGCCAGAGCAGGGCACCGCCCACATCGCCCCCGGCCAGCTGGCGGTCGAGGCGGAGGAACTGGTCGAGAGGGGCCGAGCCCAGCACAGCCAGCGTCATCTCGAGGGTGATCTCGCCGTCGGCGGCGTAGGCCATCACCTGGTCAAGCAGCGACAGTGCGTCGCGCATGCCGCCGTCGGCCTGGCGGGCGATGGCCGCAAGGGCCTCGGAACTGGCTTTCATCCCCTGCGCCGAGCAGACCTCCCGGAGCCGCGCGACGATCTCCTCGGTGGAGAGGCGGTGGTAGTCGAAGGCCTGACAGCGGGAGAGAATGGTGATGGGCAACTTCTGCTTCTCGGTGGTGGCCAGGATAAAGAGCACATGCGGTGGCGGCTCCTCCAGCGTCTTCAGCAGGGCGTTGAAGGCCGGCTCCGACAGCATGTGTACTTCGTCGATAATATACACCTTATACTTCAAGTCGACCGGCGCATACTTCACCTTGTCGCGCAGGTCACGGATCTCGTCAATCCCGCGGTTGGAGGCGGCGTCGATCTCAATCACGTCCATGGTCTGACCCGACGTGATGCGGCGGCATGGCTCGCACTCGTTGCAGGGCTCACCGTCGCACGGGTTGAGGCAGTTGACCGCCTTGGCCAGGATGCGGGCCACGGTGGTCTTGCCCGTGCCGCGCGGGCCCGAGAGCAGGTAGGCATGGTGGAGCCTGCCCTGCACCAGGGCGTTGCGCAGCGTGCGCGTGATATGCTCCTGTCCGACGACGTCGCTGAACCGCTGGGGCCGGAACTCACGGTAGAGAGCGATGTGGGCCACGGTGATCTCTCCTGCCGGAATCGGACTGGCCCTACCCCATTCTACCCGGCGGGGTCGATTCCCTTTCGCCAGGCCTGCTTCAGGTCGAACCGGCTGCCCACCGGGCGGCAGCGCAATCCCTCCAGCTCGGGACTCACCGCCCAATGGCGGACGGGGTGGTAGAGGGGTACCACCGGCACCTCAGAGAGGAGCAGCCGCTCGGCCGCGGCCAGGGCCGACCGCCGGGCGTCTCCCGCCGAAGCGGCGGCCTGTCGGACCAGCGCATCATAGTCGCCGTTCACCCAGCGGGCCCCGTTGGCCGGGTGAGCGGTGGTGAACTGGCCGAGGAGGGAGAGGGGATCGTCCTGGTCGGCCAGCCAGCCCTGGAGCACCAGGTCGAACTGGCCGAAGCGCACCCGCTCCAGGCGCTGCGCAAAGGGCACGGCGTGCAGTTCGATCGTCAGCCCCTCCAGCGCCGCCTCCAGCTCCCGCTGCACCGCGCGGGCAGCCGCAACGGCCTCCTGCGCGTGAAGCAGGCGGAGGGTGACCCGATCCACGCCGAGATCCGCCCGCACCCCGGCCCAGAGCCGCCGCGCCTCGGCCAGGTGCCCGCCACCGGAGTCGTCCGACAGCAGGTCTCCCAGAAGCGACCCCTCGGCCCACAGCCCGCTGAGGGGCAGACTCACCTCTGTACCGGCGGCCCCGCCGTCCCCCGCCGGCCAGCCGCCGCCCAGCGAGGGGGGGATGAGCCCCGTGGCGGCTACGGCGCCCGCTCCACAGGCCTCGGCGGCCACCCGGCCGCGGTTCAGCGCCAGGCTGATGGCGCGGCGCAGATCGGTCCGGGCCAGCCGGGGCTGGGCGGTATTGAAGACCAGGCCCATCGTGGAGGGCTGCGCCATGGCTCTGGCACCGGGCACCTGCTCGGCCAGCTCCGGCGGCAGCATCACCAGGTGCAGGTAGCCCATCTCGAAGAGTCGGAGAGCCGCCCGGGCATCGGGCTCCACGTGGTAGACGATCGCGTCCAGGCGCACCGCCTCACGGGCCCAGTAGTGCGGGTTCCGCTCCAGCCGAACCTCGCCGGGGACGGACGTCTCAGCCAGGGCGAAGGGCCCGTTGCTCACCGCGCCGAAGGGCAGGTCCGCCCTGCGGGGGGCCAGGGCCGGATGCGCCGTGTAGGCCGGCCATTCAGGGTTGGGCGCCTGAAGCGTGACCTGCAGCCGCCGCTCGTCCAGAGCCACCACCTGGACCTCACCCCGCAGCCGCGCCGACTGCTCGGCGAAGTCGGGCAGACCCGGGTCCAGGGCGTTCCACGCCTCCGCCCCGGCGATCTCGTAGAGCAGGTAGGCGTTGGCCGCCCCCACCGCGGGGTCAAGCAGGTGAAGCCATGCCCTCTGGAAGTCGTGGGCCGTGACGGGCGTTCCGTCGCTCCACCTGGCCTCCGGTCGGAGGTAGAACGTAAACTGCCGCCCGTCAGGCGATTCCCACCGGTCAGCCGCAGCCCCGGTGAGCTCCCCCGGGGCAACCAGTCCCTCCATCAGGTTGCCGACCACGTCCAGCAGAGCGGCTTCCGCCGTCTCCGCAGGATCCAGGGTATCGGGCTCCACCGGCAGGTGCAGCCGCACCTCGGCGGGCTCCGCGGCCGCCGCCGGAATGACAGGCCCCGCCGTCGGGGGCAGAGGCTCCGGCTGCGCAGCGGCCACGCAGCCGCCCAGCAAGAGCGCCAGCCAGGCGAGCCAGTGCCGATGGCGTCGAAACATGAAAAGTCCCCCCATATCCGCAGATAGGGGGGAGATTCTACGCTGGGAACAAATAGTCCTTCTTCCTGCTATATCCAATCCTGCTGTGTTGAGCGCCGCCGGGCCCGGAAGAACGCGCGCATCACCTCGCCGCACTCGTCGGCCAGCACACCCTCGCGCACCTCCACCCGGTGGTTGAGGCCGGGGTTCTGCAAGATCTCCAGCAGGGAGCGGTCTGCCCAGGCCTTGGGGTCGCGCGCCCCGAAGACGACTCGGTCGACCCGGCTCTGCAGGAGGGCACCGGCGCACATGGGGCAGGGCTCGATGGTGACGTACAGGGTACAGCCTGTCAGCCGCCAGCCGCCCAGAAGGCGGCCGGCCTCGCGGATGGCCAGCACCTCTGCGTGCGCCGTGGCGTCGTGGGTGGTCTCCCGCAGGTTGTGCGCCCGCACGAGAACTTCGCCGGCGCGCACGAGCACGGCGCCGATGGGCACCTCGCCCAACGCCGCCGCCTTTCGGGCCTCGGCGAGCGCCTCCCGCATGTAGTCCTCGTCCGTCACACCCATCGACCTCCCGGCATTCTGGTGCAAAGAGCAGGCCACCTCGCGGCGGCCTGCTCTTCTCGCCTTCGCCCTGGCGGAGAGGGTGGGATTCGAACCCACGGTGGCTGTTTAGACCACGCTCGTTTTCAAGACGAGAGCCTTAAACCGCTCGGCCACCTCTCCCCATCACGTCAGGGTATAAGTTTACACAAGCGGCGGTGTCGATGCAAGCGCGCACCAGCAAGTGGCGGCCCCGCGGCGCGGCGCGGGGCCACACAGTGCCTCGGTCTCCAGACTCAGTCTGCAATGCGGTCGGCGCCGTAATACGGCCGAAGGACCTCGGGAACCGTGATGCTGCCGTCCGCGTTCTGGTAGTTCTCCATGATGGCCGCGAGGGTGCGGCCCACCGCGAGGCCCGAGCCGTTGAGCGTGTGCACGAACTCCGGCTTGCCGCCGGCGGGACGGTAGCGGATGTTCGCACGCCGCGCCTGGAAGTCGCTCATGTTCGAGCAGGACGAGATCTCCACGTACCGCCCGTAGCTGGGCATCCAGACCTCGATGTCGTACTTCTTGTACTGGCCGAAGCCCATGTCGCCGGTGCACATGAACATGCGCCGATACGGCAGGCCCAGCTTCTCGAGGATCGCCTCGGCGCTCTCTGTGATCTCGATCAGCGCCTTTTCGCTCTCCTCGGGCCGCGTGAACTGGATCATCTCGACCTTCTCGAAGTAGTGCTGCCGGATGAGCCCGCGGGTGTCGCGCCCGGCGGCGCCGGCCTCGCTACGGAAGCAGCCGCTGTAGCCGGCGTACTTGATCGGCAGCAGCGACTCGTCGAGGATCTCGTCGCGGTGCATGTTGATCAGCGGCACCTCGGCGGTGGAGGAGAGGTGGTAGTCGGTTCCGGCCAGGCTGAACACGTCCTCCTTGAACTTGGGGAACTGACCGCTGCCGTAGTAGGACGCGGTGTTGATGATCACCGGCGGCAGCACCTCGCGGTAACCGCGCTGGACGTGGTGGTCGAGGAAGAAGTTGACGACCGCTCGGTTCAGCCGGGCGAGACCTCCCTTGATGAACGTGAACCGGCTTCCCGTCACCTTGGCCGCCCGCTCGAAGTCAAGAACGTCGAGCCCGACGCCCAGATCCCAGTGGGGCTTCACGGGGAAGTCGAACTGGCGCGGCTCGCCCCAGCGCTTCACCTCGACGTTGTCGTTCTCGTCCTTGCCCACCGGAACGTCCGGCGCGGGAATGTTGGGCAGCTGCAGCAGCAGTTCCTGCAGCTCGGCCTCGACCTGCCGTCCGCGCTCGTCCAGCTCCTTGATGCGGTCGCCGATGGCGCCCATTTCGGCGATGATCGCGCTGGCGTCCTGGCCCTGCTTCTTCAGCAGGCCCACCTGCTTCGATACCTGGTTGCGCTTGGCCTTCAGCTGCTCAACCTCGGAAAGCCCCTGGCGTCGCTCCACGTCCAGGGCGAGGATGCGATCGAGATCGACGGAGACACCCTTGTTGATCAGCGCCTGGCGCACGACGTCAGGATTGGTGCGTACGAACTTCAAGTCCAACATGGGTGAGTACCCTCCTTGCAAGAGTCAACGGAGGCTGATCTTATAATGCCAAAGAGCCAGGGGTGAGGGTTCGGCGCCCCGACCGGCAATCCCTTCCTGCGCCGGTCAGGCCCGCCCGGCGATGGGCAGAGTGACCGCCTGGACGGTGGGGACGGCCATGGCCGTGCGCAGCTCGGCCACCAGGTCCGGCGGAGCCGGCTCATCGATCTGCAGCAGCATCAGAGCCTCACCTCGCGGTTCGTGCCGCGCCAGGTGCAGGCCGGCGATGTTGATGTCCCGCGCCGCCAGCGCCATGCCGAACCTGCCCACCATGCCCGGCTGATCCCGGTGCTGGGAGACCAGCATGTGCCGGGAGGGAGCCATATCGATGTGCAGTCCGTCGACGGCCACGAACCGCATCCCGCCGTCCCGCCGCAGCATGCCCGTCACCTCGTGCGCCCCCTGGCGGCCCTCGGAGCGCACAGTAACCAGGCTGGCCTCAGGGGAGAGCGTGCCGGCCGCAGCCGCCAGCCGGTCGCCGTTTCCGTTCTCCCCCAGCGGGGCGTGCGCCAGCGATCGGGACTCGTGGACCGCCAGCCCCCGCCGCCGTGCCAGTGAGGGCGAGTTGATGTAGTTCACATGCTCGCCCAGCTGGGTGGCAAGGTAGCCCTTCAGCACGGTGTTGGTGAGCAGGGCAGTGGGGTGCTTCGCCAGCTCGCCCGTGTAGGTGACCGTGATGGCCTCGGCCTGCCCCGGGAACGCCTGGGCCAGGAAGGAGCCCAGGGTCTCGGCCAGCGGCAGGTGGTCGGTGACCACCTGGGCACCGTCCCGGGGGACCTGGGGCAGGTTGACCGCCTCGGGCACCAGCTCGCCCCGCAGCACGCGGAGCACGTACTGGGCGATGTAGCGGCCGTTGGCGTCCTGCGCCTCCACGGTAGAGGCGGAGAGGTGGGGGGTGACGATGACGTTGGGCAGCGCAAAGAGCGGGCTCTCGGTACACGGCTCCGTGGCAAAGACGTCCAGTGCGGCGCCCGCCAGACGGCCGTCTTTCAGGGCCTCGAAGAGCGCCTCCTCGTCCACCATCCCGCCGCGGGCGCAGTTGACGATACGAGCGGAGGGTTTCATCAGGGCCAGCTCTGCCGCCCCGATCAGCCGTGCGGACTCCGGCGTCTTGGCGGCGTGGATGGAGAGGAAGTCCACCTCGGGCAGGAGCTCCGGGATGGTTGGCACGAGTGTCACGCCCAGGTGCTCGGCCCGATTGGCCGGCACGTAGGGGTCGTAGGCCAGTACCTTCATACCGAAGGCCCTCGCGCGCACGGCCACCTCGGAGCCGATGCGGCCCAGGCCGATGATGCCCAGCGTCTTGCCGTGCAGCTCTGTGCCCACGTAGCTCTTCCGGTCCCAGCGGCCCTCCCGGGCCAGGGCGTGGTGCGCCTGCGGGATGTTGCGGGCGATGGCGATGAGGAGGCCGAAGGCCTGCTCGGCGGTGGAGTAGGTGTTGGCGCCGGGCACATTGACCACGACGACGCCCCGCTCGGTGGCCGCCGCCACATCCACGTTGTCCACGCCGACCCCGGCCCGCCCGACCACCTTGAGCCGGGTCCCCCGCGCCAGCACCTCGGCTGTCACCTTGGTCTCCGACCGGGTGATGAGGGCATCGTACCCGGGGATGATCTCCAGCAGCTCCGCAGGAGTCACCTTGCGCGCCTCTACCTCATGCTCAGCCTCCAGGAGGCTGATACCCGTTTCCGAAATCGCCTCCGTCACCAAGATCTTCATCGGGGATCGCCTCCTTCGTCGGGGTATCGCACCTTCTCGCTCTCCCACTCGATCAGCCGCCCGCCCACGGGGGCGATCACGCGTTCGACGGTCACCTGACCTGGTCGGGCGCAGGAAGCGCCCGCCTGTACCGGTCACCCATGGAGTTCCCTCATCCACACCTCCTGCGCCGCCGCCACGGCCCCGCCGACCTGCACATCCTGGCCCAGCAGAGCCAGCGCCATCTCGGTGGCCGCCAGGGCCTGCAGCACGTCGCCGGGCACCACGTAGCCCAGGTGGCCGATGCGGAAGATCCTGTCGGCGAGATCCGCCTGGCCGCCGGCCAGCTGCACGCCGAACCGCTCCCGGGCCACCTTGCGCAGCTGCTTCGGGTCCACGGGCGAGATGACGGCGGTGACGGAGTCGGAGGCCCTGGCCTCGTCCTGCGCCAAGAGCTGGAGGCCCATCGCTTTCACGCCGGCCCGGCACATGGCTCCCATCAGCCGGTGGCGGGCCCAGGCGCCCTCCAGGGTCTCATCCAGCAGGAGCCGCAGCGCGGCCTGCAGTGCGTAGAAGAGGGAGATGGCGGGGGTGTACGGCGTCTGCCGCTTCAGGTAGCTGCTGTGCACTGCCTTCAGGTCCCAGTAGAAGCGGGGCATGGTGTTCTGCTCGCTTGCCGACCGGGCCCGCTCGGAGAAGGCGACGATCGAGAGGCCGGGCGGGCACATCAGTGCCTTCTGGGCGCCTGTCAGCACCACGTCCAGGTCCCACCGGTCCATCTCGAGCGGTAAGGCGCCGAGGCCGGACACCGAGTCGACCATGATGAGGGCGCCGTGCTCCCGCACCACCCTGGCGATGGTCTCCACATCGTTGGTCACGCCGGTAGAGGTCTCGTTGTGCTGAACCAGCACCGCCCTGATCTTCTTCTGCCGATCCTCCGCCAGCCGCTCGGCGATGCGGACCGGATCCGCCGCCTGGCCTGGCTTGAAGAGCAGCCGCTCCACGATGAGGCCAAGCTTCGTGGCCACCTTGAACCAGCGCTCGCCGAAGTCCCCGACGGAGACGCTGAGCACGGTGTCACCCGGGTTCAGGGTGTTCACCAGGGCCGCCTCCCAACCGCCCGAACCGGCGCCGGGGAAGACGTAGACCGGCTGCTCAGTTCGGAAGACCTGCTTGAGCCCTTCTGCGACCTCCTCGAAAAGCTTGCTGAAGGCCTCGCCGCGGTGGTTGATCATCGGCTGGGTCATGGCCGCCGCCACCTGGGGCGGAACTGGCGTGGGTCCGGGAATCATCAACAGGGACTTCTCTCTCAGCATTGCCGCTCTTCCTCCCCCTGAAATGCGACTGGCCCCGCCCCCGGCAGACCGGCCGCGCCTCGCGCGCTACCAGAACTGCCAGGGGCGGGGCCTCACTCCCCGCGGTGCCACCCTGCTTGGCTGCCGCCTGCCGCCGCGACGGTGCCCGGGAAAAACGACACTCCCGTCCCTGCTGCAGTCAGGGACGGGAGTTTCATCCCGCGGTGCCACCCGGACGTTGGCGCCGGCACGGCCGGCCGCCCACTCGACTCGGCGCTAACGGGCCGATCCCGACCGGGTCATCCCCGGACCCTCGGGGGGCGGAACGGGATCCCGCGGTCGCCGGCTTGCACCCGCCGCCGGCTCTCTGTAGACCGGGTGGGAACCTTACTCCCCCGTCATGGGGTGTGTTTGGGTGGAGTATAGCACCCAGTTTCACAAGATGCAACCGCTTTTGCAAAAATCCTACTGTCGGAGGAGGAGACGGCTGCGCCGGGCATTACTCCTCGTCGTCCCGGGTGACCACCTGGGCGATGGCGGAGAGCTTGTCGTCCGCGTCAAGGTTCATCAACTGCACGCCCTGGGTGGCCCGGCCGCTCTGCCGCACCTCCTGGACGGGGATGCGGATCAGCACGCCCTGCTCGGAGACGAGCACAACGTCGTTGCCCTCGGTGACCACTTTGATGGCCACCAGGCGGCCGTGCCGCTCCTCGACGAACCGGATCGTGATAACGCCCTTGGCGCCGCGCCGGTAGGTCGGGTACTCGGAGAGCGGGGTCCGCTTGCCGACGCCAGTCTCGGTGACCACGAGCAGATCGGCGTTCGGCTGCACATTGTCCATGCCTACCACGTACTCGTCCGGGCCCAGGTCGATGCCCTTCACGCCGCGGGCGTCGCGGCCCATGGGGCGCACGTCATCCTCATGGAAGCGCAGGGCGTTGCCGGAGCTGGAGACCAGGATGATCTCCTCGTTGCCACGCGTGAGGCGGGCGCCGACCAGCTTGTCGCCCTCCTCGAGCCGGATGGCGATGATGCCGGTGGAGCGCACGTTGCTGTACTCCGACAGAGAGGTCTTCTTCACGAGCCCCTGCCGGGTGGCGAAGAGGATGAAGGTGCCCTCGTCGTCGGTCTCCCTGACGGGAATGACCGTGTTCACCTTCTCGCCAGGGTTGAGCGGCAGGAGGTTCACGATGGCCGTGCCGCGGGCCTGCCGCGAGGCCTCGGGGATCTCGTGGCACTTGATGCGGAAGACACGCCCCTGGTCGGTGAAGAACATCATGAAGTGGTGGGTGGTCGTAATGAACAGGTGCTCGATGAAGTCCTCTTCCTTGGTGCCGGCCCCCTGCACGCCCCGGCCGCCGCGCCGCTGTGCGCGGAAGGTGGAGAGCGGCACCCGCTTGATGTAGCCGGTGTGGGAGATGGTGATGACCACATCCTCCTCGGCGATCAGGTCCTCGACGTCGATATCGCCGGCGTCGGCCGTGATGCGGGTGCGCCGGGGGTCGGCGTACTTCTTTTTGATCTCGCCGAGCTCCTGCTTGATGATGTCGTACTGCATCTTCTGGGACTCCAGTACGGCGCGGAAGTAGGCGATGCGGTCCTGCAGTTCGTCATACTCCTCCTGCAACTTCTCCCGCTCCAGGGCAGTCAGCCGGCGCAGCTGCATGTCAAGGATGTGCTGCGCCTGCACCTCGCTGAAGCCGAACCCGGTCATCAAGCGATTGCGGGCCTCGTCGGTGGTGGGAGAGGAGCGGATGGTGTTGATGACCTCGTCGATGATGTCCAGCGCCTTGAGCAGGCCTTCCAGGATATGCGCCCGGGCCAGGGCCTTCTCGAGATCGAACTTCGTGCGCCGGACGATGACCTCCAACTGGTGCTGCAGATAGTAGTGCAGCATCTGCTTCAGGTTGAGCAGCCGCGGCCTGTTCTCCACAAGGGCCAGCATGTTGATGCCGAAGTTCTGTTGCAGTGCGGTGTGCTTGAGCAGCTGGTTGAGGACCACGTGGGCGTTGGCGTCCCGCCGGAGCTCGATGGAGATGCGCATGCCAGTCCGGTCAGACTCGTCCCTGAGGTCAGTGATGCCGTCGACCTTCTTCTCCCGGTGAAGCTCGGCGATGCGCTCAATCAGCCGGGCCTTGTTGACGCCATAAGGCAACTCCGTCACCACGATGCGGTTCTTGCCGTTGTTCATCGTCTCGATCTGCGTCTTGGCGCGCATGGTGATGGTGCCCTTGCCGGTCTGGTAGGCCTTGCGGATTCCCTCGCGCCCCAGGATTAGCCCGCCGGTGGGAAAGTCAGGCCCCTTGATGACGGCGTTCAGTTCGTCGATGCTGACGTCAGGCTTGTCAATGAGCAGGCCGATGGCATCGATAACCTCGCCCAGGTTGTGGGGTGGGATGTTGGTGGCCATGCCCACTGCGATGCCGGTGGAACCGTTGACCAGCAGGTTGGGGAAGCGGGAAGGAAGCACCGTCGGCTCCCTCTCGCTGTTGTCGAAGTTGTCCTCAAAGTCGACCGTGTCCTTCTCAATATCGGCCAGCATCTCGTTGGCCAACCTGGAGAGGCGGGCCTCGGTGTACCGCATGGCCGCGGGCGGGTCTCCGTCGATGGAACCGTAGTTGCCCTGGCCGTCCACCAGCGGATAGCGCAGCACGAAGTCCTGCGCCAGGCGCACCATCGTATCGTAGACGGCCGAGTCGCCGTGCGGGTGATACTTGCCGAGCACGTCGCCCACGGTCTTGGCCGACTTGCGGTAGGGCTTGTCCGCCGTGTTCCCGCTCTCGTACATGGAGTACAGGATGCGGCGCTGCACCGGCTTGAGGCCGTCCCGCACGTCGGGAAGCGCCCGGCCGACGATGACCGACATGGAGTACGTCAGGTACGACGTCTCCATCTCGTGTTTGATCTCCTTTGTCAGGATCCGCTGTGCGAAGTCTCCGGCCACAAGCTTCTCCTCCTAAGCTGGGAGTCGTACCAGCGCCTAGCCGATGGTATCCAGGTTTTGAACCAGGTGGGCGTTCCGCTGGATGAACTCCCGACGGGGCTCGACCTTCTCTCCCATGAGGGTTTCGAAAATGGTGTTGGCCTCGGCTGCGTCCTCCATGGAGACCCGGAAAAGGGTCCGCTTGGAGGGATCCATGGTGGTCTCCCAGAGTTGCTCCGGGTTCATTTCGCCCAGGCCCTTGTACCGCTGCGGCTTGTCGGTGACGCCGCCGATGCGGGCGATGATCTGATCCTTCTCCTCCTCGGAGTAGGCGTAGTAGTTCTGCTTGCCCTTCTTGATCAGGTAGAGTGGCGGGTTGGCGATGTACAGGTAGCCGGCCTCAATCAGCGGCCGCATGAACCGGTAGAAGAACGTGAGCAGCAGGGTACGGATATGGCTGCCGTCCACGTCGGCATCGGTCATGATGATCACCTTGTGGTAGCGGCACTTGGAGACGTCAAAGTCGTCGCCGATACCGGCGCCCACGGCGGTGATAAGGGTGCGGATCTCCTCGTTGGCGAGAATCTTGTCGAGCCGGGACTTCTCCACGTTGAGGATCTTGCCCCGCAGGGGAAGGATCGCCTGGATGCGCCGGTCGCGCCCCATCTTGGCCGAGCCGCCTGCCGAGTCACCCTCGACGAGGAAGAGTTCGGACTCCTCCGGATCCCTGGAGGAGCAGTCGGTCAGCTTGCCGGGCAGGGCCGTGATCTCCAGCGCGCTCTTGCGCCGGACCAGTTCCCGGGCCTTGCGGGCGGCCTCCCGTGCCCGTGAGGCGCTGATGGCCTTCTCGACGATGCGGCGGGCGACGGTGGGGTTCTCCTCCAGGTACTCGGTGAGGCCGTCGGTAACCGCGCTGGCCACGAAGTTCTCCATTTCGGAGGAGCCCAGCTTGGTCTTGGTCTGCCCCTCGAACTGCGGGTCCTGCATCTTCACCGACAGGATGGCCGTGAGACCCTCGCGGATGTCGTCGCCCGAGAGGTTGTCATCGTTGTCCTTGAGAAGCTTGTTCTTGCGGGCGTAGTTGTTGATCACACGCGTCAGGGCGGTCTTCAGGCCCGTCTCGTGGGTGCCGCCCTCAACGGTTCGAATGTTGTTGGTGTAACTAAAGATATTTTCGCTGTACGCGTCCGTGTACTGGATCGCCAGCTCCATCTCCTGGGTGTCCGAGGACCGGTAGATGTAGATGGGCTTGGCGTGAAGCGGCTCACGGGAGCGGTTCAGGTACTGCACGAACGTCTGAAGGCCCTCGTTGTACTTGAACCGGTACTCCTCGTTGGTTTTCTCGTTGAGCAACCGGATGTACAGCCCCTGGTTCAGGAAGGCGGTGTCCCGCAGGCGCGTCACAACCGCCTCCGGATCGAACTCGACGGTCTCGAAGATCGCCGGGTCCGGCCAGAAGCGGACGTACGTGCCGTGGCCGCGGGTGTCGCCGATGCGGCGGAGCGGATAGAGAGCCTCGCCGCCGTTGGCAAACTCCACCTCGTAGATGCCGCCGTCGTGCTGCACGCGCACGTAAAGGCGGGTGGAGAGCGCGTTGACGACCGACGCGCCCACGCCATGCAGGCCGCCTGAGACCTTGTATGCGCCGCCGCCGAACTTGCCGCCGGCGTGCAGGACGGTGTAAACGGTCTCGACCGTGGACTTGCCTGTCTTCGGGTGAATCTCAACGGGGATGCCGCGGCCGTTGTCCTCTACCGAACAGGAACCATCGGCGTGCAGCGTGACCACGATGGTATCGCAGTAGCCTGCCAGCCGCTCATCCACCGCGTTGTCTATGATCTCCCAGATCAGGTGGTGGAGGCCGCGCTGCGAGGTTCCGCCGATGTACATGCCCGGCCGACGGCGCACCGCCTCAAGGCCCTCGAGCACCTGAATCTGTTCCCCGGTATATTCTTGCGAACCCTGGGTGTTCAGGTGATGCGCCTCGAGCTGGGTCTCGTTCCTTTCGTCAGCCACGGAGGTTCCTCCCTCATTTAGGTAACGCTTTCAATATCAGAGCAATGCTAGCACAACGAAAGAGTTATCACAAGTGACAGACCTCGACGCTGGTTTGCGAACGCCGTTTGAGCGTGGTCGAGGAGATGGGGGAGAGAATGCCGCCGGAGAAGGTCAGGACCAGACTCTTGGCGGCGCCCCCGGAGATATCCGTCAGACGCCCTTCCCGCCTGAGCCGTTCAAGCAACTCGGCGGTGGCAGATCCCCGGCCGGCGCTGCGCAGATCGAGAATGGCGATGACCTGGCGCAGGTTCACAACCACGTCTGTGCCCACGTGGAGGTACATCACGCCAACCCCTTTTCGTCAATGTGCACCGTTCCGCTCCGCACGCGGAACAGGCGGTGTCCAGCGGGCCACTGGCGGACCATGAGGTCGTCCAGATCGGTGCACGTGATAAAGCTCTGGACCCCTTCCTGCACGGCCGCCAGCAGGTAGTGGCGCCGGTGCGGGTCCAGTTCCGAGGCCACGTCGTCCAGCAGCAGAAGGGGCGACTCCCCGATCTCCTCGGTCATGAACTGCAGCTCGGCCAACTTCAGTGCGAGCACCGCGGTGCGCTGCTGCCCCTGGGAGGCGTAGAGGCGTGCGTCGCGGCCGGCCACCCAGATGCCAAGGTCGTCGCGATGGGGCCCGACAAGCGTCACCTGCCTGCGCCGCTCTTCGTGCCGCACGCGGGCTAACGCCCGACGCAGGCGGTCCGCCGCTGCGTCAAGATCGGGCTCCTCGTCCTCGCCGGCACCCTGGCTCTGGTAGGCGAGCTGCAGCCCCTCGCGGCCGTCGGAAAGCATCTCGTGGTAGCGGGCGGCGATGGGCGAGAGCCGGCGGACCGCCTCGGCCCGCCGGACGATCAACTGCGCGCCGGACTCCACCAACTGCTCGTCGTAGACCGCCATGAGCCCCTCGTCGGCGACCGGCTGCTTGAGCAGCGTGTTCCGCTGCGTCAGCAGGCGGTTGTACGTCATGAGGTGGTGAAGGTAGTTCTGGGAGATCTGCGACAGCTCGAGGTCCAGAAACCGCCGGCGGCCTGAGGGCGGGCCCTTGAGAAGCTGCAGGTCGTCTGGGGAGAAGAAGACCACAGCGAGGCTGCCCACAAGGCGGGCGATCCTGCGCTCCGCGATTCCGTTGATTTTCAGTTGCTTGCGGGTCTCGCGTCCGTAGTGCAGCTCCAGGTCGATCGACCCGGTCTTGCGCACCACTTCCGCCCGGGCTCGGAGGGCGTCCGTTCCCTCCTTGATCAGGTCCTGATCCCGGGAAGTGCGGTGGCTCTTGCCGGTGGCCAGGAAGTGAATGGCTTCGAGGAGGTTCGTCTTGCCCTGGGCGTTATCGCCGTACAGGATGTTGAGGCCCGGGGAGAAGCGGATGGAGAGGGAGTCGTAGTTGCGAAAGGAGTCGAGTTGGAGCGCGGAGAGGTACAACCTCATTCCCCCTCGCGGCGAAGCACCCACGCACCGCCGGCGGCCAGGCTGACCCGGTCGCCCGGGTACAGCTTCCGGCCGCGCCGGCGCTCGGGCTCGCCGTTCACCTGGACCTCGCCGGCAGCGATGATACTCTTGGCCTGACCGCCCGTTTCGGCGACACCGGCCCACTTGAGGAAGGCGTCGAGGGTGATGTACTCGGTGCGGATGGTGACGATCTGTTCGGCCATGGTGTGCTTCCTAGAGCGTGATGAGCGGCAGGACGACGTAGATGAACTGGCTGCTGCCCGCAGGCTGGAGCCGGGCGGGGTTGCGGCTGCCCGAGCACTGGAAGCGGAACTCGTTGGTCTCCAGCACCTTGAGGAAGTCGACGAGATACCTGGCGTTGAAGCCGATGTCGATGGGATCGCCGGTCATGCTGGCGACCGCCAGTTCCTCGTAGACCTGCCCGACCTCGGGGGTGTTGGAGGTGATGGTCACCTTCTCGGGCTGGATGCTGATCTTGACGGCGCCGTCCTTGGTGATGAGGGTGGCGCGCTCCAGGGCCTCCATGAACTCGGCGCGTGGCAGCACGGCGTCGGTGGGGTAACTCTGGGGCACCAGGCGCATCACGTCGGGGTACTGGCCCTCCAGCAGGCGGGAGATCACGCGCACTTTGCCCAGGTCGAAGAACACCTGATTGGCGGTAACCGAGACGTGCACCTGGCTCTCCGCGTCGTCCGTGAGAAGGCGGGTAACCTCGCTCAGTGAGCGGGAGGGCACGATGATGGAGAAGCTGTGGCCCTCGGCGTTCTCGGCGGCCGACTCAGCGTGAGCGATACGGATGCCGTCGGTGGCCGTCCCGGTGAGGGTGCTCTCGCGCAGCTTGAAAAGGACGCCCGTCAGCCAGGGCTTGGACTCGTCATGGCCGGCAGCGAAGGTGGTCTGCCGGAGGAGATCGCGCAATAGAGATTGGCTGACGGTGAACACGGAGGCCCCCGCGACATCGGGGAGGCTGGGGAACTGCTCAGCGGAGAAGCCGTGGATCACATACTGCGACCGGCCCCAGCGGAGGGAGGCAACATAGTTGTGGTAGTCCACGGAGAGCTCGATGTTGCCGTAGGGGATCCGGCGGATCAGGTCGGCGAAGTAGCGGGCAGGAAGGACGATCTCGCCCTCGCTGATCACTTCGCAGGGGGTGTAAGCCTCGATGGCCAGTTCGAGGTCGGTGGCACGAATTGTGAGCGCTCCGTCTCGGGCGGAAAGATAGACGCCGGACAGGACGGGAATGGTGTTCTTGGTGGAGACTGCCCTGGCCACCGTGGCCAGTGTGGCGTTCAGACCCTCCTGGCTGATCAGGATCTTCACTCGTAGCCCTCCTTTTTGGGCGGCGGCCGTGCGGAACGGCGCGCTTCTCACGCGGTTGAAGCATTGTCATTGGGGCAATGGTCATTGTAAGCCCTGTGGATATGTGGAAAACCCCGTGGATATCTAGAGTCGCAACCGTCGCGCGGCGCGATAACTTGTGGGTATCAGCGCGCGTTCTGTCCACATTGGCTAACTGCCCTGGGGAGATACGCGCGGCTATTCTGCGCGGATGCGTGCGATCAGTTCCTCAATGGTCTGGGCGAAGGCCGCGTCGTTCTTGATGTCCTCTGCGATCTTGTCGCATGCGTGGATGACCGTCGTGTGGTCGCGGCCGCCGAACTCCTCGCCGATCTTGGGCAGCGAGGCGTCGGTCAGTTCACGGGAGAGGTACATCGCGATCTGGCGCGGGTAGGCCACGTTGCGGGAGCGGTTGCGCACCTCGAAGTCCTGCATCTTGATGCTGTAGTGCTCTGCCACCACCTGCTTGATGGTCTGGATGGTGATCTGTTTGGGCCGGTGGGGCGGCAGGATGTCCTTCAGGGCGTGGACGGCGAGATCGTAGGTGAGCGGGCTGTTGAGCATGTTGGCGTAGGCGACGACCCGGGTGAGCGCGCCCTCGAGCTCGCGGATGTTGGTTTCGATGTTGGTGGCGATGTAGTTGGTGACCTCGTCGGGCACGTGCAGTTCCTCGTTGAGGGCCTTCTTGCGGAGGATGGCCGTGCGCGTCTCCAGATCGGGCGGCTGGATATCACAGATCAGGCCCCACTCGAACCGGGAGCGGAGCCGGTCTTCCAGGGTGGGGATCTCCTTGGGCGGCCGGTCTGAGGAGATCACGATCTGCTTGTTGGCCTCGCGGATGGCGTTGAAAGTGTGGTAGAACTCCTCCTGCGTGGCCTCCTTGCCGGCGAGGAACTGAATGTCGTCGATGAGCAGCACGTCCACCTTGCGATACCGGTTTTGGAAAGCGGTCGTGGAGCCCTTTTGAATTGCTGAGATGAACTCATTCGTAAAGGTCTCAGTGGAGACATAGGCGACGCGCGCAGAGGGGTTGTGCTTCATCACGTAGTGCCCGATGGCATGCATGAGGTGGGTCTTGCCGAGTCCGACACCGCCATAGATGAAGAGTGGGTTATATGTGCGCGCAGGCGCTTCGGCCACCGCCAGGGCGGCCGCGTGGGCAAAGCGGTTGCTGTTGCCAACGACGAACGTTTCAAATGTGTACTTGGGGTTGATGTAGCCCAGCAGACGACCGGGAGACCCGTTCGTGACGTCGTCTGCGGCCGGAGGAGGCTGCTCCCCTTCCGAATGTCCGTCAACAGCGCCGATCGGGAGCTCCTCAATGACGTTGGGGTTTGCGACGAACTTCAGCTGCATGTTGCGCTTGGTCAGGTCGCGCAGCGCCTGGCGCAGCAGGGCGCCGTAGCGTGACTCCATTCGGTCCTTGGCGAACTCTCCTTGCACGCCGATGATGATCGTGTCCTCAACTACCGCGACCGGGCGGGTGTTGCGCAACCAGTTCTCCACGGCCGTCTTGGACGTTTGCCGTTCCAGGAGATCGAGGCACTGCTGCCATACCTCTGATAGCTCTGTCTTCATAATGCGATGGCCTCCTCGGCGCGGTGAAAATCGCCTGCCTGACCAGGGCGTATCAACAAGTTGTTCACAGCCTTGTCCACAACTTGTGCATAAAAAGATGCGAGCCTGTTCCGACCCCCACTGACGCGGGAGCGGACGGGCTGTAGGGCAATGATACCGGAGTGTGTGGGAGTTATCAACAAACTCCAGCGGGGCTATCCCCACGCGTTGTTTTCTCTGGGGAAAAGGGTACGGCGCGCAACGGATAACCTCCTCCTCGCGCGTGGATAATCTGTTAGTGGGAATCCCCAGATCTGCGCGCGTGGGGACAACTTGTGTGTGGAAACTGGGGACGAGTTCGATGTCCGTGCGGCGCCGATCCCCAGTGTCCACATCTTCCACGTTCGCGGCCTGCCGTGGTTATCCACCCTGGTTATCCATAGGAACGGCCGGTGCAAACTGGCTTGACGCCAGCGTGCCGCTTCGGTATAATCCGCGTGTGTCTTTTCCGCGATCGGTTGGGGGGTGTTCCGGTTGAAGCGTACATTCCAGCCGCATAACCGCCAGTACAAGCGGGTTCATGGCTTCCTGAGCCGCATGAGCACCCGGGGTGGTCGCAGAGTTCTGAAGGCCCGGCGCCTGAAGGGGCGGAAGCGCCTGACTGTCTAGGCCGCGACGGCATCCGTCGTGGCTCTTTTTCCATCTACCCCTGGTGCGTCACGAAAAGTGGAGGATGGGGAGGAAGCGCTGACCAGGGGGCGAATCCTCTCCTGATACGGATGAAGAAGGCGTATCGGCTGAAGTCACGGGTTGCTTTCCAGTCGGTGTACACGCAGGGTCGCTCGGCGGCCAACCGGGCTGCGGTGGTCCACGCCCTGAAACAGGAGGCGGGGACAGCCACCCGCGTCGGGTTCGCCGCCGGGCGGCGGCTGGGCAAGGCCGTGGTGCGCAACCGCGTGAAGCGGCGCCTGCGTGAGGCCGTCCGTTCGTTCTGGCCGCGCATTCGCCCCGGTCATCACGTGGTCGTCGTCGCCCGCCAGGCCGCGGTGGACATGCCGTTCCCCGAACTCCGCGAGAAGGTGGAGGAACTGTTCGAACGGGCGGGGCTGTTAAGGCGGGAAGGATAGGCTGTGATGAAGCGGTTCTTGATGGCTGCGGTGCGTTTCTACCAGCGGTACCTTTCGCCGCTGAAGGGCGCGCCAACGTGCCGATTTTACCCTTCGTGTTCCCAATACGCGTATGAGGCGCTCAGCAAGTACGGGGCCATCAAGGGATCCTGGCTGGCCGTGCGGCGGGTGCTCCGCTGCCATCCCTTTCACCCGGGAGGGTACGATCCGGTCCCTTAGTACATGGGGGTTCACGCTGAACGCTTGGGGGGTTTCCCAGTATTGATCAGTTCTTTCTTGGTTCCTGAGTGGCTGGTAAAGCCCATGACGAGCCTGTTGGGTTGGCTGCTGGAGTTCACGGGCAACTACGGCGTCGCCATCATCCTGCTCACGCTGATCGTCCGCATCGTCATCCTGCCCCTGACCGTCTACCAGATGAAGTCGATGAAGAAGATGCAGGAGATACAGCCCCAGTTGAAGGAGATCCAGGACAAGTACAAGGATAACCCTGAGAAGCTGAACCAGGAGATGATGGCGCTCTATCAGAAGATGGGGATGAGTCCATTGGCGCCGCTCTCGGGGTGCCTGCCGCTGCTGGTGCAGCTGCCCATCCTGTACGCACTCTTCGCTGTCTTCCAGGCGTTCAACCCGGTGGAGCATGGGTATACCTACCAGTTTCTCTGGGCTGACCTGAGTCAGCGGGACATTCCCCTGGCAATCCTGACCGTGGTGTCGATGGTCCTGCAGCAGTACCTGACGGGCATGACCAGCGATCCCAACCAGCGCATGATGGCCTGGATTATGCCGATCATGTTCGGCTGGATCGCCTTTACCATGCCCACCTCGAGCATCGTGCTCTACTGGGTGGTCAGCACCTTCTTCGGGTTGATTCAGCAAGCGATCTACCCGGGGTTCCCCCGGTTCAAGGGCGGCCTCGGCTCGAAAGGGGAAGCGTGACCAGGATGAAAAGCGTTGAACGGAGCGGTCGCACCGTCGACGAGGCGGTACTTTCGGCGCTGGAGGAACTGGGCGTTCCGTCGGACCGGGTCACCATTGAGGTGCTCGACGAGGGGAAAGGGGGCTTCCTCGGCATCGGGGCTCGGCCGGCTGTCGTTCGCGTAACGCTGAAGGACGACCGTGCGGAGCGGGCGGAGGCCTTCCTGGCCGACGTCTGCGAGGCGATGGGGATCGGCGTGCGGATGGAGACCCGCCAGGAAGGGGAGTATATCCACATCGACGTGACCGGCCAGGAGGCCGGCATCCTCATCGGCCACCACGGGCAGACGCTGGATGCGCTTCAGTACCTGTGCAATCTGGTCGCCGGCCGGGGCGGGCAGCACGGAACCCGCATCGTGCTGGACGTTGAGGGCTACCGGCGCCGCCGGACCGAGACGCTGACCAGCCTGGCCACGCGGCTTGCAGAGCGGGTGGTCCGCAGCGGCGAACCCGCCGTGCTGGAACCGATGAGCGCCCAGGAGCGCAGGGTGATCCACCTGGCCTTGCAGGATTACCCGGGAGTTACGACGACCAGCGAGGGGCAGGATCCCTTCCGGCGCGTGGTCATACAAAAGAAGGGCTAGTTCTGAAACCGGTGGCCAGGTAGCGCAGCTACCCGGCCATTTTTCTTGGAGGTGGTCGTCGTGGGGGAGGAGACCATCGCCGCGATCGCCACTGGCGCCGGTGAGGGTGGAATCGGCATCGTACGGCTCAGCGGCGCCGACGCGCTGGCGGTGGCCGACCGCGTTTTCCGGCCACGGCGCGGCCTGCCGCTCGGGCAGCGGCGCTCGCACACGGTCACCTACGGCTGGGTGCAGACGGCCTCCGGGGAGTGGGTGGACGAGGCACTGGCCCTGGTTATGCGTGCACCGCACTCTTACACGGGCGAGGACGTGGTGGAGCTGCAGTGCCACGGCGGCCAGCTGGCCGTGCGGCGAGTGCTGGAGACGACGCTGCAGGCCGGCGCACGCCTGGCCGAGCCGGGCGAGTTCACCCGGCGTGCGTTCCTCAACGGGCGGTTGGACCTTTCGCAGGCGGAGGCCGTGGTTGACTTGATCCGCGCGAAGACCGACCGGGCCATGGCCGCCGCGGTCGCACACCTGGGTGGGAGCCTGCGGGATGCCATCGGGTCGATCCGTTCACGGCTTCTCGAGATGATGGCCCACGTGGAGGCGGACATCGACTTTCCGGAGCTGGAGCTGGAGGTTCAGACCCGGGAGGAGATCGTCGCGGGGTGCGATGAGACGCTGGCTGCCGTCGAGCGGTTGCTGGGAGGCGCGCGGGCGGGACGGATTCTGCGGGAGGGCCTGCGGGTGGTCCTGGCCGGGCGGCCCAACGTGGGCAAGTCCAGCCTGCTCAACCGGTTGGTGCGGGAGAACCGGGCGATCGTGACGGCGGTCCCCGGCACGACGCGCGACGTGATTGCCGAGTGGGTGGAACTCGGCGGGGTGCCGGTGCAGCTCTCGGATACGGCTGGGATTCGGGACACCGACGACCCGGTGGAGCAGATCGGCGTCGAGCGGACCCGGGCCGCGCTGCGCCAGGCGCACCTGGTGCTGGTGGTGGTCGACTGCGCCGCCGGTCTGCTGCCGGAGGACCGGGAGTGGATCGGGGAGTTGCCCGCCACGGCAGCGCGGATCGGGGTGGCCAACAAGATCGACCTGAACCCGCACTTTGCGCTGGGCGACCTCGCTGACGCCCTGGGAGGCGCACCCGTGGTGGCTGTCTCTGCCGAGCAGGGCACCGGCATTGCCGCATTGGAGGCGGAGATCGCCCGGCACGCCGGGGCCCTCGACGCCGGGGAGGAGTTGCTGGTGAACGCCCGCCAGGCCGAGGCGATCGGCAGAGCGGCCGGGCACCTGAAAGAGGCGCGCAAGGCCCTGGCGGAGGGAGTCGGCGTAGAGTTGGTCAGCATCGACCTGCGGGCGGCCTGGATGGCCCTGGGCGAGGTGACGGGCGAGACCGCTGACGACGACCTGCTGGACCAGATCTTCAGCCGGTTCTGCATTGGGAAGTGAGCGCTATGGGCATAACGAAGGCGTACGACGTGATCGTGGTCGGGGCAGGGCACGCCGGGATCGAGGCCGCACTCGCCGCCGCCCGGATGGGTATGCGCACGGCCTGCTTCACAACCAATCTGGATAACATCGGGGCGATGAACTGCAACCCGTCCATCGGCGGGCCGGCCAAAGGCCACCTGGTGCGGGAGATCGACGCGCTGGGGGGCCAGATGGGGCTCACGGCCGATGCCACGTTCCTGCAGATGCGGCTTCTCAACAGCGGCAAGGGGCCCGCGGTGCAGGCGCTGCGGGCGCAGATCGATAAGCGAGCCTACGCGTGGCAGATGCGGCTGATCCTGGAGCGGACGCCGCACCTCGACCTAAAGCAGGGGATGGTGCAGGAGATCGTGGTGGAGGACGGGCGGGTGTGCGGCGTCGTCACGGCCACCGGCCTCTTCTTCGCCGCGTCCGCCGTGGTGCTGAGCACCGGGACCTACCTGCACGGCAAGACGATCATCGGCGAGGTGCAGCGGTCGTCCGGCCCCGGCGGCCTGGCTCCGGCGGTGGGACTGACGGCCAGCCTGGTGTCGCTGGGGTTTGAGGTGGGCAGGTTCAAGACGGGCACCCCGCCGAGGGTAGACGGGCGGACGGTCGACTTCAGCCGGATGCTGCGGCAGGACGGCGACCCTGAGCCGCTCCGGTTCAGCTACATGTCCCCACTGGAGCCGCGGGAGCAGCTTCCCTGCTGGCAGACGGGTACGACGCCCCGCAGCCACGAGCTGATCCGGCAGAACCTGCACCGGGCGCCGCTGTTCACCGGTGCCATCCAGGGAAGGGGGCCGCGGTACTGCCCGTCGGTGGAGGACAAGGTGGTGCGCTTCGCGGACAAGGAGAGCCACCAGGTCTTTTTGGAGCCGGAGTCCCGGGATTCCCACGAGATGTACGTGCTCGGCCTCTCGACCAGCCTGCCGGAGGAGGTACAGATCGAGCTGGTCCGCACGGTGCCGGGGCTGGAAGAGGCGGAGTTGATGCGGGCGGGCTACGCCATCGAGTACGACTACATCGTTCCGACCCAGTTGAAGCCGTCGTTGGAGACGAAGCGGGTGCGGGGGCTGTTCTGCGGGGGCCAGATCAACGGCACGTCCGGCTACGAGGAGGCCGCGGCTCAGGGGCTGATCGCCGGTATCAACGCAGCGCTCCATGTGCAGGGGCGAGATCCGCTGATCATCGGCCGGTCGGAGGGGTACATCGGTGTGCTCATCGACGACCTGGTGACCAAGGGGACGCCGGAGCCCTATCGCATGATGACCTCCCGAGCCGAGTTCCGCATGATGCTGCGGCAGGACAATGCCCACCTGCGCCTCACCGAGAAGGGCCGGCAGGCGGGCCTGGTGGATGACACCCGGTGGGCGAGGTTCCAAGCCTTGCGGGACAGCATCGCGCAGGAACGTGAGCGCCTGGAACAGTCTGTGGTAGTGCCCGGTCCCTCCGTGCAGGCGGTGCTGGACAGGGCGGGTTCGACGCCAATCCGGAGCGGAACGACGCTGGCCCAACTGCTTCGGCGACCTGAAATACGCTATGCGGACCTGGTGGCCATGGGCGAGGGCAGGCCCGAACTGCCGGAGGCGGTGCGCCAGGAAGTGGAGACCCAGATGAAGTACGAGGGGTACATTGCCAAGGAGCAGCAGCAGGTCGACCGGATGCGCCGCATGGAGGCGCGGCGGTTGCCCGCGGACTTGAACTATACAGAGCTAAAGGGTCTTTCGATGGAGGCTCGTGAGAAGCTGAGCCAGATCCGGCCTGAGACCCTGGGGCAGGCGAGCCGGATCTCCGGCGTGTCGCCGGCGGACGTCGCCGTGCTGATGGTCTACCTGGAGCGGCTGACCAGACCCGCACGGAGCGCCCAACCGGCCAGCGAGGAGGGGTAAGGCATGGAGGCTGCAGAGAGCCGGGAACTGCTGATGAGGGGGCTGGCCGCCCTGGGCGTGGACGCGGCGCCGGCCGCGGCGGAGGCGGTCCTGCGCCACCTGGACCTGGTGCGGACCTGGAATGAGCGTATGAACCTCACAGCCATCACGGATGAGCGTGAGATGATCGTCAAGCACGCGCTGGACTCGGCCGCGGGTCTCACGGTTCTGCAACTGGGGCCGGGCCAGCGGGTGCTGGACGTCGGTACCGGCGCCGGCTTCCCGGGCGTTGTGTGGAAGTGCCTGGTACCGGAGATCGACCTCGTGCTTTTGGAGAGTCTGCAGAAACGATGCCGGTTCCTGGAAGAGGTGGGCGAGTCCGTAGTGCGACCGATGGGTGGTCCCGGCTCGTACCAGGTCGTCTGGGGCCGGGCTGAGGATCAGGGGCGGGTGGCCGCCCACCGGGAGCGGTATGACGTGGTGACCGCTCGGGCGGTGGCCGAACTGCGGGTGCTCGCCGAGTACTGCCTGCCCTTCGTGCGGGTCGGCGGGGCGTTCCTGGCCCTGAAGGGTCCCGCCCTTGGTGCCGAACTTAGTGCGGCCAGGGGCGCCATCGCAAAGCTGGGCGGCGAGGTGGCTGAGGTGCGCGAACTCGCGCTGCCCGAAGGAGGCCTGCAGCGGTCGCTGGTGCTGGTCCGGAAGGTGGCCCCCACGCCGAAGCTGTATCCGCGGAAGGCTGGAGTTCCCGCCAAGAGTCCGCTCTGAGGGGACAGGCTCAGCGAGCCTGTCAGTGGCCTTTACGGGCATATCGCATCGGGGGTAACCCGAGGGTGCCGGAGGTCGCGAAAAACGGCTCAGAAGGGCTGTGGGAGGTTTGAAAGATTCAGTACGTTTGCTTGGGAACAGAGGCGTCTCCGCGCGGCGGGGGCGCCTCTGCTGCGCCAGGAATCCACCCGGACGGGATGGCCGCCGATGGGCAGGAACGGTTGTGGTGGTGACGAATCAGTTACGAGTTGAAGGGAAGATTGCCCGTCGGTACCGGCGCAGGCTGCGGTCAGGGGAGGAGTGTCGGCAGTGAGTCGCGTCATCGCAATTGCCAACCAGAAGGGTGGCGTCGGGAAGACGACCACGGCGGTCAACCTGAGCGCCTGCCTGGCCGAACTGGGCAAGCGGGTCCTGTTGATTGACATCGACCCCCAGGGGAATGCGACGTCGGGGATCGGTGTGGACCGGAAGCGGCTGAAGACGTCGGTGTACGACGTGCTGCTGGACGAGGTGCCGCTGTTGGATGCTGTGGTGGAAACCCGGGTGCGGGGGCTGCGCCTTCTGCCGGCCACCATCGATCTGGCTGGCGCGGAGATCGAGCTGGTCCCCCGCATCTCCCGGGAGACGCGACTCAAGCTCGCATTGGAACCGGTTCGCGACCAGTTCGACTTCGTTCTGATGGACTGCCCGCCGTCGCTCGGGTTGCTCACGATCAACGCCCTGACGGCTGCCGACTCGATCCTGATCCCGATCCAGTGCGAGTACTACGCCCTGGAGGGTCTGACGCAGCTGATGGACACGTTCCGGCTTGTGCGTGAGGCGCTCAACCCGTCCCTCGAGGTGGAGGGCGTGGTGCTGACGATGTTCGACGGCCGGACCAACTTGAGCATCCAGGTCGTCGAGGATGTGAAGCGGTACTTCAAGGGCCAGGTGTATCGTTCGATCATCACTCGCAACGTTCGGCTGAGTGAGGCGCCGAGTCATGGGCTTCCCATCACGATGTACGACGCACGATCGAAGGGTGCCGAGGCATATATGGAACTGGCGAGAGAGGTGATCGAACGTGTCGAAGAAAGGGCTGGGTAGGGGGCTTGGAGCCCTGATCCCTGAGGCGGACGTGAGCGAACGGGAGCGGCAGGGCGTGATTGAGCTGGAGATCGGTCAGATCTCGCCGAACCCTGCGCAGCCCCGGCGCGACTTTGATCCATCCCGACTCGAGGAGCTTGCGGCATCCATCCGTGAACACGGGATCGTGCAGCCGATCGTGGTGCGGCAGGTGGGCCAGGGGTACGAGATCGTTGCGGGCGAGCGCCGCTGGCGTGCAGCCAAGCTTGCAGGCCTGGCCAAAGTGCCGGTTCTTGTCCGGGAGTTTAGTGAGGCCGAGCGGATGGAGATCGCTCTTATTGAGAACCTGCAGCGAGAGGACCTGAACCCGCTGGAGGAGGCGGAGGCCTACCGGACGTTGATGGAGACGTTCGGGCTGACGCAGGAGGCTCTAGCGAAGCGTCTCGGACGGAGCCGACCCCAGGTGGCCAACACCCTCAGGCTTCTGCAGCTTGACCCCAAGGTGCAGGAGGAGGTTCGTAGTGGCCGCCTCTCCATGGGGCACGCGAAGGTGCTGCTGGGCATCGAGGATGCCGCAGAGCAGGCCGCGCTTGCTGAGCGCACGGTGCGGGATCAGCTCTCGGTCAGGCAGCTGGAGGAGTTGGTGCAGCGGCGCAATTCGGAGGTGAGGCGGCGGGCTGCTGTCCGTCAGAAGCTGCCGCCCGACCTGGCGGTCATCGAGCGGCGGCTCAGGGAGCAGTTTGGAACGCCGGTGAAGCTCCGCTGGAGCGGCGATCGGGGGCGTGTGGAGATCACGTTCTTCGGTGAGGAAGGGCTGGGCCGGCTTCTGGATGCGCTGGGGATGGCCGGGCAGGAGCCGTCTGGGCCCCGTCCCCCGCGGGAGCCGTTCCGGGTGTAGGTTGAGATGGGCGTCGGCCTTTGGGGCCGACGCCTTCTTGCTTCCAGGTCAGGATTGGTGGGGTTCGGAGTTTGTGTTCCACGTGGAACAGTGCTGGGGGTGTCTGCTGTGGCGCGGTTGCGTGGAGTGATTGCTGGGGAGCGCGGTCGGCAGCGATGTCGGGAGGTGGTGAGGGGGATAACGGTGTTCCACGTGGAACTCGCCTGGGTGTGTTGTCCTGGCTCATGTCAGGTGCGGCATTCGGTCTGCGCTCATGTTCCACGTGGACAGCCAGGGGAAGCAGGCGCGGTACTGGCTGACGAGGGCTTCAGGTCGGTCTGGGTGAAGGGAGACCGGGAGGGTGTTCGGATCAGCATCGGGTGCGTTGGGGCGTTCGGTGTGAAGAACTGCAGCGACCGGTGGAACAGTGGTGGTGAGTAGGGATGGGGCGGCTGGCGCAGGCTTTAGTGACGCACGTTTCCTGTGACGAGCCGTCTGGTCTTTCTCGTGGTGTTGCCCGAATGGCCCTTGCAGCGCAGGGTTCCGCTCGGAACGGTCCAGGCGGGAGCGAGGCGGAGTCGAGGTGGGGCCTGCAACGCTGGAATGCGGCTTGGATCAGAGTGCTTTTCCACGTGGAACCGGTGTGTGCATGTGGGTCGGCCTGCGGTCTTCGCTGGGTCTGGCGGTGAGGGGCGATTGGCACTCGGGGTCGACCTGGTCCCGGCGCGCCGAGGCGATTCCGCAACCCGGGCCCCGGGGCGGAGTTCCCCTGTGTTCCACGTGGAACGGCGCCCGGGAGGGGTGCGTGAGGGTATGGCTGTGCCGGCGCACTGTCTACCTGGCAGGGGGTGGCAGGAGGGTGATGGGCGGGCGTTCCACGTGGAACAGTGGTGTCAGACGCGTCACACCGGTTCTTGATCCTAACTGGTCACACTGGACGGGAGGCCATGGGAACCATCGGTGGGACGCTGCCCACGAGCCAGTACACATCGGGTCTCAGCGCTGGGGGGTTCCACGTGGAACACTGCTTCGGCGCGGCTGCCAAGGTTCTCTGCAGCGCGGGACTCCACGCCAGCTTGAAGGCTTGGAGTGTGGGCTCGCACTGTAGCCGTGCGTCCCCGGGACAGCGGGTTGAGGGGGGAGGAGGCGACCCTGTGTTCCACGTGGAACAGTGGCCGCCATCCCACTCGGCCCGGGGCTCGACCGATGGCGGCTTGATGTGCCGACGACCACGGGGCAACTGGGTCGGCTCTGGGAGACGGTGACCCTGCATACTGGTCCACGCACTCGGCCTGGAGCCCACGTGAGGTGTTCCACGTGGAACAGTGGACGAGCGGACCGGGCCACAGCCCCATGGCGGAGTGCGTTGGTGGAGCAGGGGGTCGCGGGCGAGGCGTTGAGGGTTGGTCACCCCGGGTCTTAGGGGAAGAAGAGGGCTGTGTTGCGTGGGTGGTGTTCCACGTGGAACACTCGTGAGGCGGGCCTGGCGGCACCCCGTAGCGGAGTGCGTTGGTGGAGCAAGGGGTCGCGGGCGAGGCGATGAGGGTTGGTCACCAGGGGCCGTGAGGGATCAAGAGGGCGGTCGTGTTCCACGTGGAACAGTGGATGAGCGGACCGGGCCACAGCCCCATGGCGGAGTGCGTTGGTGGAGCAAGGGGTCGCGGGCGAGGCGTTGAGGGTTGGTCACCAGGGGTCTTGGGGGATCAAGAGGGTGGTGCTGCGGGGGGGTGTTCCACGTGGAACAGTGGATGAGCGGACCGGGCCACAGCCCCATGGCGGAGTGCGTTGGTGGAGCAGGGGGTCGCGGGCGAGGCGTTGAGGGTTAGTCACCCCGGGTCTTGGGGTACCAAGAGGGCTGTGGTGCGTGGGTGGTGTTCCACGTGGAACACTCGACAGGCGGGCCTGGCGGCACCCCGTAGCGGAGTGCGTTGGTGGAGCAAGGGGTCGCGGGCGAGGCGATGAGGGTTAGTCACCAGGGGCCGAGAGGGATCAAAAGGGGGGTCGTGTTCCACGTGGAACACTGGAGGGGCGTGCCGGGTGACACCCCCGCGGCGGAGTGCCTTGGTGTAACAAGGGGTCGCGGGCGAGGCGTTGAAGGTTGGTCACCAGGCGCCCTGGGGGATCAAGGGGGCGGTGTCTTGGGAGGTGAGTGTACCACGCCGAATATTGGATGAGCGGATCCATGCCGACTCCCCTGGCGGGCTGCCTTCGTGTGATGCGATTGTCCGCGAGGCACCGAGGGTCGATGACCGCGGGCTCTGAGGGAGCAAGAGGGCGGTCGGTGTTCCACGTGGAACAGGAGCAATGCGAACCGCAGGTTGGGCGGGCGACACCGGCCGCACACGACGGGCTTCAACTCAGACCACTCCCTGTGGGTCGGGCTCAACTGGGCTGACGTCGTCTGTATGGTAGGCGACCCTTCACGAGGCACACCAGGGGAACGAAGGACACGCCGGAAATGGACTGGCGTGATGAACCCCCACCCATTTGGTAACATGCGGTTCCAGGCCTATAGGGTGCTGAACGGCAGGACCAGCTGCAGTCAGGTGTCGGAAATCCGGGTGTTCCACGTGGAACACTGGCATGGGCACTGAGTGCCGGATCGTGATCTGCGCAACTGGAGAGTGGCGCCAGGGATCCTGCCGAAACTTAAGGGTCGGATGGACCGCTAAGTGTTCCACGTGGGACGGTGGAATCGGGAGGTCTACCGACCGCCTGTGATGAGGAAGCAACCCCCTCGGCTCGCGGCGGCCCGCCCCGGGGAAAAAAGGGGGCAGACGATCCGTTCCGGGTGGAACCGCACCGGGGACGTGGTTCCCGAAGAGGACGGACGGAGTCTGAACTAGAAGGTAAGAACGGACAGCGCCGGTGCCGCGGCGGGATGGCCAGGGCCGCACAGCTATACCGGTCTGGGGAGATGAACCGCTGGGACGTTCCACGTGGAACAGTCAGCAGGGCCATGACCTGAGGCTGTCACTCGACCACGAACCCTGACCAGGGCTGCACCGTGGGGACTCCGGCCCGCAAGTTAACGGAAACGTGTTCCACGTGGAACTGACCAGAGTCTGACGGCCGCCTGACGCATGGGGCAGACCTGAAACACGTGGGAACTTCAGAAGGAAAGGCTCCGAGGATTAAAGAACTAGCGTTCCACGTGGAACAGGCAGATCGGAGGACAAAGGCGCCCGGTACCCCCGGGCTTGGGGCCCACGACTGATGCCGCTTCACATGGAGTCGTGCTGGGGGGGGACGAACCCAAGTGTGTACGCGTGGTACGTCCTCTTGAGGTGGCAGTATAGAAAACCTGTGCTCGCCTCGCGAGCGACGTGCGGCGAAGAACTTGTGCACGTGGCAGAGTCTCATAATCCCAACCAGTCCTCCGTACCCTAGCCAGGCCAGAGTTGGACAAGGCTACAAGATTCTGTGGCGTCATGCGCAGGCTCCGCGTGCCCTTGACAACGGGTTCCGCGGGGTGAACATGCCAGCGTGGGTACCATCTGACTAGAAGGACCCACCAGCGAGGAAGGACAGGATGTCACAGAACTACAGCAACCGCGAACATAATGAGCAGACAACCTGACCACGGGCTCACTTCGCAAACCTGGCCGCGGAACAGGACGGGATGGCGCGAGACCGGGGCGGGTATGCAGGAGGTAGCACTTCACCGTAGAACAGTTGAGAGTCACCACGCAGATGTCCCATGGCCACGCACGAGTCTGGAGCGGCACTGTTCCACGTGGAACATCAGGGATGCGCCGCTGCCAGCAATTCAGGGCGCGCCACTGGAGCCACGTGCGGAACACTGCAGCCTGGTTCCGCATCTAAGTAAGTGACGCATCCGCAGCCGAGGTCGGGGAACCTCTCGGGCAGAACCGGCCTCGCATGCCAGGCGCAGTCGAACTCCACGAAGACGAAGGAGGCCCTCTGGTGCCATTCCTTACGCAGATTGATCCCGCCGTGTTGGCGTTCTCAGCGCTTGGACTATGCCTGCTCGCACTGGTCATCATGCTGATCATCCTGGCCCGTCAGACCCGCTTGCTGAGAAGATACAAGGCGCTGCTGAGCCGGAACCCGGACATCAGCGTCGACGAAATGCTCCTGCAGCAACAGGAAGCGCTGGCCGACCTGAAATCGTCACAGGAAGCCCTGCGCCGCCGGATGGCAGATCTTGAACGCTCGGCGCTGGACCACGTCCAGCGGATCGGAATCGTCCGGTTCAACGCCTTCCCGGACACCGGGGCCGACCTCAGCTTCTCGATCGCCCTGCTGGACGGCCGCGACAACGGATTCGTCCTTACCTCGCTCTACGGGCGCAGTGAGTGCCGGACTTACGCCAAACCGATCCGCAGCGGTGAGTCCACGTACGTCCTCACCGAGGAGGAGAAGCAGGCGATCGCCCGAGCGAGGGAGAACGTGCCCGCACACTCCTGACGGTCATGGTGTTGCATATGCAGGAAGGAAACAGGCAAAGTGGGGTTGAAATCCCACATTGCCTGTTTGTCCGTTCATGACTGACAAGCACGACCAGTGTGCGAGGGGGGACAGGTTCCGGTGTCGCACAGGGCCAGACGGCTGACGGTCATCGTCGTTCCGCCGACCGGCCGGCGGAGTTGCAGCCTGAACCTGAACCCAACTCTGCTCGGGAGTGGAGTCCTCCTGTTGGCACTGGTCATTGTGGCCCTCTCCGCGGGCGTGTGGCATTTCCGCGGCGAAGTGAAACGGCTGCAGGACCAGGTGGCGGAGATGGAACAATTGCGCCAGCAGGCGCGGCTGCAGCAGGCCGAGATCGAAGAGATGAAGCAGGCCGCCGAGCGGGTTGAGCTCGAGCTGATGCAGATCCGGCAGCTGGAGCGTGACCTTGACGCCATGACGGAGGGCGCCGTCGAGCCACCCTCACGCACTGCGCAGGGCAGGACATCCACGTCCCCCTCACTGGCTCGCGGCGGACCGGATGCCGGCCTGGCTCAGTCCCCGGGCGGTCTCATCCTGGGAACGGTCCTTCCGGCGGATGTTGCACCTTACATCATCGGCTCCCGGGATACGCTGGCCATGGACCTCAAGCTGGCCCGGCTCCCGCAGGCCGCGGACCGCACCCTCATAGCGGCCCGCCAGACGAACGCTGCAATGAAAGACCAGCTGGCGACGCTCCAGCGTGCCACGCAGTCGCTGACCGACGGCCGAGAGGCGCTGGCTGCCCGGCTTGACTTCCTGGCCCACCGACCGACGGGCTGGCCGGTGGAGGGCGCCGAGATCACTGACGGGTTCGGTCCCCGGTGGAGCCCGTTCGGCACCGGATACCAGTTCCACGACGGGCTCGACCTGGGTCAGGACTACGGCACCCCGATCTACGCCACCGCGGCGGGTACGGTGGTATACGCCGGCTGGCTCGAGGGCGGATACGGCAGGTGCGTGATCATCGATCACGGCTACGGCTACAGGACCCTCTATGCCCACTTGCAGGACTGGGACGTCTCGGCCGGCCAGGAGGTCGTCCGCGGCGACCTGATCGGCTGGGTGGGGAGCAGCGGGCTGAGCACCGGCCCGCACCTGCACTACGAGGTGCAGCTGGACGGCATGGCGGTCGATCCCACACCGTACCTCAACTAGAACCAGACCGGAGGAATGGACGTGTTCCGCAGCAGAAAGCCCGTTGCTGACGGCCTCGCCTACGGGAAGGTCGAAACCCTCATCGGGGAAGGTACACAGATCAAGGGATCATTCCAGTCTTCCGGTGTCGTTCGGGTTGACGGCTTCCTCGAGGGGTCCATCGATCACGACGGGGACCTCATCATCGGCCCGAAGGGCCGCGTGCAGGCCACAGTCAGGGCCCGGGGGCTGGCTATGGCCGGCGAGATTCGCGGCGACGTGGAGGTGGAGGGGAAGCTGGAACTGCTGCCTGGGGCACACCTGCAGGGGGATGTGCGCTGCGGCCACCTCGTCATCCACGAGGGAGCCCGCTTCCACGGCCGCAGCGTGATGTCCTCGCCCGAACCGGCCGACTCCCCATCCGGCACGCGACCGAGCCGGGACTGAACGCAGCACATCGCCCGCCCTGGCAGGCCAGGACGGGCGTTGTCTCACATGCCGTGCAGGGCCGCGGCGCGGCGTGCCAGCACAGCCCGAAGTCCCTGCTCCAGCCCGGCGGCCGCCACATGGGCCATGCGCATCACGAGGCTCAGCCGGGTGTTCTGCAGGACGAAGTACTCCATGAAGCCGCCCACGTTGACCACGCCGGTCAGGTAGACGTCGCCCGCCGCAGGGAGGCTCTTGCTCACCCCGGCGCCGGGGCGCAGGCTGCCGGGGCCCACCGTGAGCATGCCCACGGACTCTGCCCGACCGAGGCACGCGTCCACCGCCACGACGAGCGGCCGCCGGAATGCACGCCCCATCCAGGCGAGCGCCTCTTCCAGGTTGCCGGCGTGAACGGGCTTGTCCAGCGTGCCGAGCACCGTGATCCCCTCGCCAAACGCCGCGTGAAGGCGGCTGCCGATGAGCGGGCCCAGCGCGTCGCCGATGGAGCGGTCTGTGCCGATGCAAAGTGCGACCAGGCCGTCGCATCGCTCCACCAACGCGGCCGCGCATCTCTCCAGCGCTGCGGCAATCACGGCCGGCGCCCGGGCGTCGTCCATATGAATGCGCGTCTCCCCCCCGGGCGAGGATGTGCGGCGAGCCGGCAGGTTCCCACCTTCACCCAATGGCCTTCCCTCCCAGATCGGTCTGGGCGACCGTGGTACAGGGAAGTATACGGAGACCACTGGAAACCTATGTGCAGTAAAGGCCCACAGGAGGCGCTTATGAATCAGGAGGAGCGGTCGGAGATCCTGAGTCGGGCAGACGCCGCCTATGCCCGGGGAAGTCTGGACGAGGCGCTGGAGCTGTACCGGCAGGTGCTGGCCGAGGACGATACCGTCGCCTGGGCGCACAGCCGAACGGGCGCCATCCTGGCGCAGATGGGCGACCTGGCGGGGGCGGAGGCGCACCTGCGGCGTGCCATCGAGCTGGACCCGAACCTGCCCCAGGCCCACAGCAACCTCGGCAATCTGGACTACGCGCGGGGGGATTTCGCCGCGGCCCTGGAGAAGTACAAGGTGGCGGTCAAACTGGATCCCAACAACCCCACCTTCTACGAGAACCTTCACGCCGCGTACAAGAAGCTCGGCCGGATTTCCGAGGCCGTCGACGCGATCAAGCGGGCGCAGCGGCTGAAGGGCCAGCAGGTGAGGGGCGAGGTGCGGGAAGACATGGCCAACCTGGGGAGCCGCGTAAAGCGCCGGCTCGGCTGTCTGCCCGTCGGCTTGCTCACACTCTTGGTCATTGCGCTGTTGACGATCCTCGGCTGAGCGCCCTTTCCCTGGTGTCCCCCGAATCCTGCAAAGGCAGGGATTCACGTGGACTTGAGTTCGTTCACCGGTTTCGACTGGGTGGTCGCTGGCGTGCTCCTGGCCGCCCTGGCAGGCGGGTGGGTGCGCGGAATCGTGCGCACCCTGGTGGGGTTCCTCTCCTTTTTCATCGCCGTGATGCTCGCCGGACGGCTGACGGCCCCGGTGATGCGCTGGCTGAATGGGGCTTTCGACGTGCAGGAGCGCATCACCGACGGCCTGCTGAAGCGGTCGGCAATCTCCCCCGAATCGGCGGCAGACGCACTGACCGCTTACGCCATCCCCGACATCTACAGGAGGCCACTCGTCGAGGACGTGATCGCCAGGTCGGCTGAGGCCGGAGATCTGCAGGCGGTGCAGCACGCAGCGGGACAGATCGCTGCAGGGGTGAGCACGGGCGTCTGTTTTATCGTGCTACTGCTCGTCCTCTCGCTCGCCATCCGCTGGGTGGGCGGCCTGTTTGCCGACGCAATCCAGTCACTTCCCCTGGTGGGGACTGCTGACCGACTGCTCGGCGCAGCGGCGGTGGGCATCGCGGCCGTGCTGGGGCTGAGCCTGTTCCTGATCTGGGTGGTGCCCACGCTCAGCGTGCTGGGTGTGTCCGGTCTGGGTGAGGCGGTCAACCGCGCGGTCACGCCGCCCTACATTATTCAGGCGTTTGAGTGGGGCCGCGAGCTGGTGCTCGGTGGAGGGTTGACGCTGTGGAGCGAGTGAGGTACGAGATCGGCGATCAGGTGCGGCTCAAGAAGCCGCACCCGTGCGGTGCGAACCGATGGGAGATCTACCGCACGGGCATCGACTTCGGGCTGAAGTGCATGGGCTGCGGCCATCGGGTGATGATCCCGCGCCCCAAGTTCGAAAAGAGCGTGCGGGAGCACTTCCCGAAACAGGAAGCCGAGTGACTGCGGACTCACATGTTGCACGGCTCGTCCGTGCGTGCTATATTAAATTGGATGTGCACGCAAGACGTGCAGATCATGGGCGCAGCCGGCAAGGCTGCTGCCTCCCTGCTCCGGGAACGGAGCCATCAGTCCAGAGGGAGGAGGTGCTACCATGAGGGCCTACGAGATGATGGTGATCGCCCGGCCTGAGCTGGACGACGCGGCCCTCCAGGGGCTGTCCGAGAAGATCACCGGCCTGATCACCGACAACGGCGGTGTGGTCGAGTCGACGGACGCCTGGAAGAAGCAGCGTCTGGCTTATGAGATCAAGGATCTCCGGGAGGGCTACTACTCGGTCATCAACTTCAAGGGTGAGCCCAGGACTGCGGATGAGCTCAACCGCGTTCTGAAGATCACCGACGAGGTCGTCCGGTTCCTGATCGTCCGTCCGGAGGAGTAATGGGCCGAAGGGGGTAAGGATGTGCTCAATTCCGTGATTCTGATTGGCCGCCTTACCAAGGATCCAGAACTGCGGTACACACCTTCGGGTAAGGCCGTCGCGACCATGCGGCTGGCTGTTGACCGTGGTACCATCAACCAACAGGGCGAGAAGGAAACGGACTTCATCGACGTCGTCGTGTGGGAGAAGCAGGCGGAGACGGTCGCCAACTACCTGCAGAAGGGCCGTCTGGTGGCCGTGCAGGGCCGCCTGCAGATCCGGCAGTACACCAACCAGGAGGGTCAGAAGCGGGAGAAGGCGGAAGTGGTCGCCTCCACGGTCCGCTTCCTCGACAGCGCCCGAGACCATGCCGGCGGCGAGAGGACGGGCGGAAATGCTCCGGTCCCGCGCCGGGAGATGGGTATGGGCAGCGAGCTGACCCTGGGCGACGACGAAGATGTCCCCTTCTGAGCGAAAGGAGGACAGTGACCAATGCGTCGTGAACGTGGCCGTCGGCCGAAGCGCCGTGTGTGCAGCTTCTGCGTCGACAAGATTGAGCACGTTGACTATAAGGATGCCGCTCGTCTGAAGCGGTACATCACCGAGCGGGGGAAGATTCTGCCCCGCCGCATCTCCGGCAACTGCGCCCGTCATCAGCGCCAGTTGACCGTCGCCATCAAGCGGGCCCGCATCATGGCCCTGCTGCCGTTTACCGTCGAATAGGCGGTTCCAGAGCGGAATGAGGGGGGCACCGCTGCCTGCGGTGTCCCCCTGTTCACTCACCACCTGCCTGCGCCAAGGAGCGACCCGCATGCAAAGCCGGTTTACCCAGACCCGGGGCCTGGTCTTCGGCGGGCTGATGGCGGCGCTCGCCGTCGTGTTCAGCCTGGTGCCGGGGCTGTCGCCCCTGATGCCGATCCCCCTGGTCCTGGCATTCGTCCGCTACGGCGGGCGCATCGCCGTGCTGACAGCTGTGGCCGCCACGCTGTTTACCATGACGTTCCAGGGCGTGATCTCCGGCATCCTGATCATTCCCGCTGGAATCCTCCCTGGCCTCGTGTTCGGCCTCGGGTTTCGCCGCAAGTGGCGGCCGCTGACGATCGGGATTGCCGCCGTGCTGGCGTACTTCTTCGGCTTCGCCCTCACCTACGCCGTCACACGCGTGGCGATGTTCGGCGGGCGCGACCCGTTCGTCGCCATGCTGGAACAGCCGGACGTTCGAGCCATGCTCGACGCGATGGGCACCGCCATGCAAGCCACAGCCAACCAGGTCGAGAACCTGGCGGCGCAGTCGGGGGCGGGCCCGTCGGCCTCGCAGGCGCAGATGGCCGAGCAGTACCGGATGATGGCCGACATGCTGCAGCGGGATCCGGTGGGGCTCATCTGGACGCTGCTGCCCGCATCGGTCTTCTTCTCGGGCGTGGTCAGCACCGCGGTGAACTACCTGCTCTGCCGCTTCACCCTGCCGCGCTTCGGCCACGAGGTGCCGGCGTGGACGCCGTTCGCGGAGTTCCGCGTGCCGGCCTGGTCGGTATGGCTGTACGTCGCCCTGAGCTTGCTGGCGCCGTACTTCCTGAGCGGGGACATGGTCTCGCTGCCCTGGTGGGGGAAGCTTCTCCTCAACGTGTTCAGCCCCCTGATGCTCATCTTCATGCTGGCCGGCGTGGCGGTGGCCTACGGTTTCCTGCGGAAGCGTGGGCTCAGCGGGGGCGCTGCGGCGCTGATCGTGGTCCTGGGCACGCTCGTGTTGGGGCAGTTGGGGCCGCAACTGCTGGTGTTGCTGGCCCTGTGGGATTCGGTGTTCGATGTGCGCGGGCTCGGGCATGGCCTCTGGCGACGTCAGGAAGGCTGAATGGAGGGATGACCGTGAAGGTGATTCTGAAGGCCGACGTGAAGGGCACGGGCAAGAAGGGCGAGACCGTGGAGGTGTCCGACGGCTACGCCCGCAACTTCCTGCTCCCCCGGGGACTCGCCGTGGCGGCCTCGGCAGGGGCGCTGAAGTCCATCGAGGTCGAGCGCCGGGCGCAGGCCGAGAAGGAGCAGCGGCGCATCGCCGAGGTGAAGGCCCTGCGCGACCGGCTGGACGGGCAGACCATCCGCCTGCCGGCCAAGTGCGGGGAGGGCGGCCGGCTCTTCGGCTCGGTCACCAACAAGGACGTGGCGGAAGCCATCTCCCGCCACATTGGCAAGGAGTTCGACCGCAAGGTTATCGAGTTGAACGCACCGATCAAGACCGTTGGCGTCCACACGGTGGAGCTGAAGTTTGGCCATAACATCAACGCCAAGGTGAACGTCGAAATCGTGCCCGAGTAGACAGGCAGCGGCCCGGCCGGACTCCGGTTGGGGCCGCCGTCTTTGGGGAGGAGGTGCGGGCTTCCGCCCAGAGTGATGAAGGATATTCTGGACAAGCTGATTCGCGGCGCCCGGCCGTCCGAATCGGAGAGCCTGAATCGCCGGCTCTCTGCGGAGGAGCAGGTGGGCCGGCAGGTGGGGGCGCTCTACGGCCTCCTCACCAGCGTCTGGGGGCCGGAACGCCTTGTGGTGAAGGCGGGCAAGCTGGACGCGCTCGGCCTGATGAAGTCTGACCGGGTGGAGGAGCAGGTGCTTGCGCTGCAGCGCCTGGTCTACGAGGACCCCACGCTGGATGCGGTGCCCGAAGGCGAGGAACTGCTTCAGGTTATCGACCAGCTGGAGAACGAGATCGCCGACCTCGTGGCCCGCCGTACGGTCGAGGACAAGATCGAGAAGAAGATCCAGGCCCGTATGCAGGAGCGGCAGGACGAGTACTACCGCGAAATCAAGCAGCAGGTGCTGAAGGAGGATGCGGGGCCTGAGACCACCTCGACGCTGAAGCGGCTGGAGCGGCTGGAAGCCCTGGAGAAGGTCTCGCTGAACCGCACGGCGGCGGAACTCCTGAGGCCGCGCACCCTGAGCGAGGTGGTCGGGCAGGACCGGGCCATCGCCTCGTTGCTGGCCAAGGTGGCCTCGCCCTTCCCGCAGCACATCATCATGTACGGCCCGCCGGGCGTCGGCAAGACGACCGTCGCACGGCTGGTGCTGGAGAAGGCCAAGCAGATGGCGCACACGCCCTTCGGCCCCGACGCGCCGTTCATCGAGGTGGACGGCACCACCCTGCGCTGGGACCCCCGGGAGGTGACGAACCCACTGCTGGGTTCGGTGCACGACCCCATCTACCAGGGTGCCCGCCGGGACCTGGCGGAGAGCGGCGTGCCGGAGCCACGCACCGGCCTGGTTACCGACGCTCACGGCGGCGTGCTCTTCATCGACGAGATCGGCGAGATGGACCCCATGCTCCAGACCAAGCTGCTGAAGGTGCTGGAGGACCGCCGGGTCACCTTCGAGTCCAGCTACTACGACGCCCATGACCCGAACGTACCGAAGTACGTGAAGAAGCTGTTCGAGGAGGGCGCGCCGGCCGACTTCATCCTGATCGGTGCCACCACCCGCGATCCCAGCGAGATCAACCCGGCCCTGCGCTCCCGCTGCGCCGAGGTCTTCTTCGAGCCGCTGACGCCGTCGGATATCGTTGCCATCGTGGCGCAGGCGGCGGCTCGGATCGGCGTGAGCCTGGCCCCGGGGGTGGCGGAGATCCTGGCGGACTACACGATCGAGGGCCGAAAGGCAGTCGGCATCCTGGCCGACGCGTACGGACTGGCGCTCTACCAGGCCGGGGAGGCCGGAGAGCCTGACCGCCCGCTCACCATCACGAAGGAGCACGTGTACGAGGTCATCCAGGCCGGGCGCCTCTCGCCCAACGTCGTCAAGAAAGCGTCGCCTACCGCAGAGGTGGGCCGCATCTTCGGGCTCGGCGTGCTGGGATACGTCGGTTCGGTGCTGGAGATCGAGGCGGTGGCCTTCCCCGCCCGTGAGAAGGGCAAGGGCGTGCTGCGCATCAACGACACGGCCGGCTCGATGACCAAGGACTCGCTCTTCAACGCTGCGGCCGTGGTGCGGCGGGTGACCGGCGAGGAACTGGCCAACTGGGACGTGCACGTCAACGTGGTGGGCGGCGGCCGCATCGATGGGCCCAGCGCCGGTACGGCCATCTACCTGGCGATGATCTCCGCCATTCAGGGGCGGCCGATCCGGCAGGATGTGGCGATTACCGGAGAGGTCTCCATCCGCGGCGCCGTCCGGGCCATCGGCGGGGTGTACGAGAAGATCTACGGCGCCCGGCAGGCCGGCATGGCCCGTGTGGTGCTGCCCGAGGAGAACCGTAAGGACGTGCCGAGGGGCGTATCCGGCATCGAGATCTGCTTCGCGTCCAATATTGAGGAAGCCATGGCGCTGGTGCTGGCCGATGGCGGCCAGGTGGGTCCGGGAGGCACCGCAGGTTGATGCCTTGATACCCAGCAGGTTTGAACCGGTCGTGTGTCGAACAAACACGCACCGCGCTCAGGCGCGGGCCGGCAGGGCGCCGGCCCGCGCCTCTGTACGAGGGGGTATGCCGCGATGAACGCCTTCAGCGAACGAGTACCACCCCAGAACCTCGAGGCGGAGCAGTCGGTGCTGGGCGCGATGCTCATCGACCGCGAGGCGGTCATCGCCGTCTCGCACAAGCTGGTCCCCGAGGACTTTTACTCCGACAGGCACCAGCATCTCTTTGCCGCCATGGTCTCCATCTACAACCGTGGCGAGCCGGTGGACCCCATCACCGTTCAGGATGAGCTGACCAAGACCGGCCGGCTGGAGGAGGTGGGGGGCCTCACCTACCTGACCACCCTGATCAACCTGGTGCCCACCACCGCCAACGTGCTCCAGTACGCCGAGATCGTGGAGGCGAAGGCCACGCTGCGCCGTCTGCAGACCGCGGCCCGGCGCATCGTCGACGAGTGCTACACCGCCGAGGACGTGGAGGCGACGCTTCAGGAGGCGGAAAAGTCGATCTTCGCGGTGACGCAGCGCCGGGCGGGCAAGGGTTACCAGCACATCCGAGACGCCCTGGTGACCGCCTACGGCCATCTGGAGCACCTCTACACCTCGAAGGGCAAGACCACAGGCGTGCCCTCCGGCTATCGGGACCTGGACGCGATGACCTCGGGCTTCCAGCCCTCGGACCTGATCATCATCGCCGCCCGTCCCTCGGTGGGAAAAACAGCCTTTACACTGAACATCGCCCGCAACGCCGCTGTCCAGGCCCGGGCCAAGGTGCTCTTCTTCTCGCTGGAGATGTCGGCCGAGCAGCTCGCCATGCGCCTGCTGGCGTCGGAGGCGATCGTGGACGGCCACAAGCTGCGCACAGGCCAGTTGCAGGACGAGGACTGGCAGCGGCTCGGCACCGCGCTCTCCGTCCTGGGCGAGAGCGAGATTTACATCGACGACACGCCCAACATCCCGCTGCAGGAACTGCGGGCCAAGGCGCGCCGCCTGTCGCAGGAGCGTGGCCTCGACCTGATCATCATCGACTACCTGCAGCTCATGTCGCTGCCGCAGCGCCCCGGCGTGCAGGCCAACCGGCAGCAGGAAATCTCGGAGATCTCCCGCTCCTTGAAGGCGCTGGCCCGCGAGCTCAAGGTGCCCGTGATCGCCCTGTCGCAGCTTTCCCGCTCTGTGGAGCAGCGGCAGGACAAGAAGCCGATGCTGTCGGACCTGCGGGAATCGGGCGCCATTGAGCAAGACGCCGATCTGGTCGCTTTCCTCTACCGGGAAGACTATTACGACCAGAACACCGAGAAGAAAGACGTGGTCGAGATCATCCTCGCCAAGCACCGCAACGGGCCTATTGGCACGGTGGAGCTGCTGTTCATGAAGGACATCCAGCGCATGTACGGCCGCGAACACCGTCGGTCGTAGGGAGGAGTGACAAGTTCGCGTCGTCGAACGCCGGTGCGAAGCCGCGCGAATCTTGCACGTCGCGAGATGCGAACATTCATATCCACAGGTGTGGATAATGTTCGCCAGGCGCGTTGACACCGCGAGCGGCCGGATGTTACACTTGGCGTGGAATTCGCTGAGTGCAACGCCGGGGCTTCCGCTGCGGAGCCCCTGCGGCTTTCGTACGGGAGGTGTCCCTGATGCCTGTGGTAGTCGTGATGGGGGCGCAGTGGGGCGACGAAGGAAAGGGTAAGTTCGTGGACCTGCTGGCCGAGAAGGCGGACGTGGTGGTGCGCGCAACGGGCGGGTCCAACGCGGGCCACACCGTGTGGGTGGGCGGCAAGCAGTACAAGCTCCACCAGGTGCCGTCGGGCATCCTCTATCCGGGCACGCTCTGTGTGATCGGCCACGGGGTGGTGCTTGACCCGCCGAAACTCCTGGAGGAGATGGACCGCCTGGCCAGCCAGGGGGTTGACCTGTCTGCCCTGCGCATCAGCGGCGGCGCCCACATCGTCTTCCCCTACCACATCCGGCTCGACGGCGCCGAGGAAGACCGGAAGGGTGACCAGAAGATCGGCACCACGCGGCGGGGCATCGGGCCGGCATACATGGACAAGTTCGCCCGTTCGGGCATCCGGCTGGTGGACATGCTGGACCCGGACGAGTTCCTGCCGAAGCTCCGGGCGCAGGTGGAGGCCAAAAATCAGATCCTGGAGCGGGTCTACGGCCTGCCGGGCTTCACCGTGGAAGAGATTGCGGAGCCGTACCTCGCGTATGCGGATCGGTTGCGCCCTTACGTGGCCAATACAGTGGAACTGATCAACGACGCTATCGATGCGGGCCGCAACGTGCTCTTCGAGGGTGCGCAGGGCCACCTGCTCGACATCGACTTCGGCACGTACCCGTTCGTGACCGCCTCTCATCCGATCGCGGTGGGCGCCATCATCGGTGCGGGCGTGGGACCCACCAAGGTGACGCGCGTCGTTGGGATCGTGAAGGCTTACACCTCCCGGGTTGGTGAGGGCCCCTTCCCCACCGAGCTGGTCGACGAGACGGGCGACCGGATCCGCGAGGAGGGGCACGAGTACGGTACCACCACCGGCCGCCCGCGCCGCATCGGCTGGCTCGACCTGGTGATGGTTCGCTACGCCTGCCGCGTCAGCGGCATTACCGACCTGGCGGTTCCCCACCTGGACACCCTGGCCAAGACCGGCCTGCCCACGCTGAAGGTCTGTGTGGGCTATCGCATGCCGGATGGGACGGTGACCCGCGAGTTCCCGGTGGGCCTCAAGGCCCTGGCCCAGGTGACGCCAGTCTACGAGGAACTGCCCAACTGGGAGTGGTCCGACGCCCTTGCCTCAGCCCGCCGGATCGAAGACCTGCCCGAGGGGGCGCAGCGGTACATCCATCTGATCGAGGAGCAGACTGGGGTTCCCGTCTCTATCCTCGGAGTGGGCAGCGAGAGGACCCAGGCTATCTACCGGTCGGAGATCTTCTAGCAACAGACAGGGGCGGCTGGCAGCCGCCCCGCTATTTTCAGCGAGAAACAGCCTTGCAATCGCTCCCGGGCCTAGTTATAATAGGCGCTGTCGAGGAGCATGCGGGTGTAGTTCAATGGTAGAACATCAGCTTCCCAAGCTGAGAACGTGGGTTCGATTCCCATCACCCGCTCCATAGGCGGCGGAGACGGTATGCGTCTCCGTTTTCTCTGCCGATGTAGCTCAGCCGGTAGAGCAGCTGATTCGTAATCAGCAGGTCAGGGGTTCGAGTCCCCTCATCGGCTCCAGTCGCCCCGAGGTCATGTGGACCTCGGGGCTTTTCTGTTGTCTGCACCGACAAGACTCGACAGATTTCGCACAGAACGAATGGTAGGATCTTACTCGCGTGGTAAACCGTGTAACCTGGGGGCTGAGCAATGCGCAAGACACGGCGGTCCGGACGGGACCTGATTGCCCTGGTGGCGTTTCTGTTGCTTTTCTCCTGGCAGGGACTCTTCGGCAGGCTGGAGGCGGCGGCGGTTCCGGAGACCCAGCCCGTGCCTGCAGTGGAGCCGCAGCTTCCCGAGCAGGATCTGCTGATGGCGAGCCGCCGGCAGATGGCGGTGACCAGAGCACAACAGGCCGCGGCCTGGTCGGCGGCGACGGTGGCCAACGACCTCGCCGGTGCGCAGATGGAGCACGTCAGGCGGCAGGAGGCGCTGCGGCGGCGAGACCAGGCCCGCATTGCCGACCTGGTTCCGCCCGAGTACCAGCAGATGGTGCTGGACCTCTCCGCACAGTATGGCGTGGACCCGCGCCTGGTGGCGGCAGTAGGGTTCGTGGAGAGTCGGTGGAACCCGAACACGGTGGGGAGTCACAACGACACCGGCCTCATGCAGATCCTGCCCAGCACTGCCGCCTGGATCGCCGGGCGGCTGGGCTGGTCGGAGTACGACCTTTTCGACCCGTGGACCAACCTGACCATGGGCATCTGGTATCTGCAGGCGCTGCACGGCGAGTACGGCTCCTGGGAAAAGGCGCTGGCTGCGTACAACGGCGGCCCGGGCCATGCACACCTGGGTGCGGGGCACCCCTACGTGGCCCGGGTGATGCGGGCCTACGGCGAGCCTGTGGTGGCAAGCCAGTCTCCCTGACGGCATCTTGGCCGCGCGGAGATCATAGGACAGTAGTTGGGGCCCGGGTTCCGAATCTCCAGTCCGCTGGGAGGAGACGGTCGATACTTAGCGAAACTATATACCTTGTTACGGTCCTTATGGTTTAGGAGGAGGTGGACCCGCTTGCCTCGCCGCCCCCTATTACTGGTGGTTATCGCGACGGTCATGTGCCTGGGAATCGCCGCCGACCTGGGGTGGCGGCACCTGCAGCAGCAATCGCACTCGGCGGTGGCAGCGAAGGAGCAGCAAGCGGGTTCGGCCCCGGCGGACCCTGCCGATCCTGCGGCGACGGCTGATGCCGACTCACGCCTGCGGCAGGAGGTGGCCTCCCGTTCCCTGAATGGCCCGCGCGTGGCGAGGGAGCCGCTGGCGGCCACCGCCGGCCAGGTGTCCCGTGTCCCTGTGCTGAAGAAGGCCGTGGCGATCACCGTTGACGGCAGCGACGTGGTGGCGGTTGCCGGCGAGGCGGCCGCGCAGGCGGTGCTGGATACCATTCTGAACGCCTACCAGGAGTCCTATCTGAGTGACGCCTCGGTGGTGGAGGAACTCGCGTTCGCCGAGTCCGTCGCCTGGAGGGCGGCGGAGGTGCCAGAGGACGAGGTCCGAGCAGTGGAGGAGGCCGTGAACGTCCTCCTGCTGGGCACGGACGCAGTGGCCACGTATACGGTGGCGGAGGGCGACACCGCCTGGGACATCGCCCTGGATTACGACCTGACCACCGACCAGCTGGCGAAGGCCAACCCCGGCGTCGACATTGAGCTGCTCCATCCGGGTCAGCAGTTGACCATCACCTACAAGGAGCCGTACGTGCACCTCCGCTCCGTTGCTCAGCGGGTCGTGGACGAAGGCATCCCCTTCGCCGAGCAGACCATCCAGGACAGCAGCCTCTGGCCGTGGCAGTCAGAGATCATCACGGCGGGACAGTGGGGAACCCGGCGGAAGACGCTGCGGGAGTATCGACAGGACGGCGAACTGGTCTCCACCGAGGTGTTGGACAGCCAGGTGCTTGCCCAGCCGCAGGTGCAGGTGCGCAAGGTCGGCATCAAGCAGGTGCCGGACATGGGCACCGGGTCGCTGATCCTTCCGGTGGCCGGCGAGCTGACCTCCCGGTATGGGCCGCGCTGGGGTTCCCACCACAATGGGATTGACCTGGCCACCGCCACGGGCACGCCCGTGCTGGCGGCCGACAGCGGCATGGTGATCTTCAGGGGCTGGAGCGGCAATTACGGCAACCTGGTGCAGATCGACCACGGCGGCGGCAGGATGGTCACCTACTACGCCCACCTGTCCGGGTTCAACGTGAGTGTCGGCCAGGCCGTCAACAAGGGCGACGTGATCGGCTACGTCGGGAGTACCGGGTACTCCACGGGACCGCATCTGCACTTCGAGATCCGCATCGACGGTAATCCGGTCAACCCGCTCGACTACTACAACTAGCCAGGCCCTTCAGGGCCGCCGGGGCAGCGTCCGGCGGCCTTTTGCATGGGTCCGGAGGGGGATGCACAGGCTACTTCGGGGCAGGCAAATCCCACACGGCGAGGCGCATCTCCCCAGGAGGAGATGCGCCGATATTGGTCGAATCTTGCAGCAAAGCTGACCTCAGCTTCAGCCCGTCTCGAGTTGATCTCCAGGGAGGGTACGGAATGGAGAGGCCCAGGGGGACCAAGAGCAAGGCTGATCAGATCAAGGCATTTCTCGCCCGGCACCAGCCGAAGCTGTCGGAGGCGAGGGGATTTCTGCAGTTCATGCTGTCCAAGGAGGAAATCCTCCGCCGCACCGAACTCGTGACGGACCTGTCTGGGGCCGAATGTGCCATCCTCGTCTCCGCCAAAGGTTCCGGAACGTGGCCGTTCCTTTTCCGGAGGGGGGACAAGATATACACGAAGACATCGCAGGCGGTGGTCGAACTGATGAAGTCGGTGCCGGAGCACATCGCCCTGTACCTCTCGACAGAACCTCCTGAGTGGAGCGAGGAGCGGCAGGAGTTCCTGAACATGCTGGCCAGGTGGCACGACGAGGTCTTCCGGGAGGACGTGGACCGGGTGACCCGCCGTCAGGAGCTGCTCAGGCAGATCGACGAGGCCCTGGAGCGCGGCGACCGGGGCGCGTTCCACCAACTGGCCGCCGAGCTGCGCCGGCTGGACTGATCCAATCCATATCGCTGCTGTGTGCAGGGTTCATCGGGACGATGGACCCCCTTTTGCTTTTTCGGCAGGAGCGCAAACCGGCGCATCGCCGCATTGTGGCACCACTCCCAGACGCCGCACATGGTTGTTCGGGTGCTGATCCTCTATACTCAAACCATGTCTGCAATAGGCGATCGGAATGGGAGGTGCGGCGGTGTGCGCAGCAGGTGGATGCGCCACGGCCTCGTCGTCCTGCTGGTGGCGGCCGCGCTGATCCTCTGCGCGCTCCTTGGCTGGACGGCTGCGCGTGCGGCTGTTTACAGGTTTTATCGTGAACAGGGAAGGGTGCGGACCCTGGCTGGGCTGGACGGCTTCGACAGCCAGGGTAGCGAGCGGTTTGTACTCTACTACCGGCCGGAAGACGCCGATCTGGCGGCACTCATCCTCGAGGTGGCCGAGGCCGCCTACGACCACGCGGTGGCGCAGGTGGGGTTCAGGCCGGAGGGGCGGGTGCCGCTGATCGTGTACGCCGACCGCGCAGAGCTGCGGGCGGCCTTCGGCTGGGGCAGCGACCAGAGCGCAGTGGGCGTGTACTGGCGGGGAACGGTGCGGCTGCTCTCCCCCCGGGTCTGGCTGGCGGCCTCGGATGAGGGCGGGTTGAGGGAGTCCTTCCTCAGGCGCAACCCGCTCGCCCACGAACTGACCCACTACGTCTTGGACTTGCTGACCGACGGCAACTACCCGCGCTGGTTTACCGAGGGGCTGGCCCAGCGGGTCGAGGAGCAGGCCACGGGCTACCTCTGGCTCGAGCCCGGCGCCACGCTGGACCAAGAACTCTACTCGCTGGAGGACCTCGCGGGGCGCTTCGACTGCCTCCACAACCAGGTGCTGGCGTACCGCCAGAGCTACCTCCTGGTCGGATACATTGTCGAGCGCTGGGGTGAGGAGGCCCTGACTGGGCTCATCGCCCGCCTGGGGGAGGGCGTGCCGTTCGGCCGGGCCGTGGAAGGCAGTCTGAACCGGGCTATGCCGGAGGTCTACAGCGACTGGCTGGCGTCGGTTGTGCGCTGATGTTGCCGTGCCTGGAAGGAACGGGTGGCGAACTCAGCGAAAAGGCGCTCTGTAAGGAATGTGAGGAGAGGACAGGATGGCTGATCGCATTCTCGTGGTTGACGACGAGAGGCCCATTGCGGAGATTCTGAAGTTCAGCTTCGAGCGCGAGGGCTTTGAGGTGGAGATGGCTTTTGACGGAGAAGAGGCCGTAGCCAAGGCCAGGGCCTCCGTCTTTCACCTGGTGATCCTGGACATCATGCTGCCCAAGCTGGACGGGTTCTCCGTCTGCCGGGAGATCAGGAGTTTCTCCTCGGTGCCCATCCTGATGCTGACCGCCAAGGAGGCCGAGATCGACAAGGTGCTGGGGCTGGAGCTGGGGGCCGATGATTATGTGACCAAGCCTTTCAGCCCCAGGGAGCTCATCGCCCGCGTGCGGGCGATCCTGCGGCGCACCCGAGGCAACGAGTCGGTCGGCAACCACAGGGGCGCGTCCGACGAGATCCTCCGGGAGGGCGACATCACCATCAACCTGACCAGCTACGAGGTTTACAAGGGAGACCGGCCGCTGGAGCTGACACCCCGCGAGTTCGAACTGCTCCGCTTCCTCGTCAGCCATGCCGGGCAGGTCTTCTCGCGCGAGGCGCTGCTGGGGGAAGTGTGGGGCTACGACTACTACGGCGACGTGCGCACCGTCGACGTGACGGTGCGGCGCCTGCGGGAGAAGCTGGAGGAGAACTCGGCGCGGCCCGAGTACATCAAGACCCGCCGGGGAGTTGGCTACTACTTCCAGCGCTTTGCCTAGCGGAGGAGGGGAGCGCGTGCTCCGCAGCATTCAGGGGAAGTTGGTGGTCGTCTACCTCCTTCTGATCGTGGTCGCGATGGAGCTCGCGAGTGTCTACCTGATGCGCGAGTTGGAGCGCAGCTATATCGGCAAGGTGCAGGACGACCTGCACCAGAGCGCGCAGCTGCTGGCCGGCCAACTCTCCAACTTCGTCGTGGATGACCGCCTGGACGCCGCTGTGGTCGACGAGTACATGGAGCGCTGGCCTGGCGAGGTGCTGGTACTGGATGCCAACGGCGTTGTGATCGGCGCCACCGCCCGCCTGGCGAACCGGAACGAGGTGCTGGGCCTCAAGTTCAGCCACGACGACGTCTCCCCGGCCTTCTTCGGCAACACCAACCGGCGGATCGGGCAGGAAGGCGCAAGGCGCATGGCCTACGAGGCGGTTCCGATCACGGTGGCGGGCAACGTGATCGGGGTTATCTATCTGAAAGACAGCCTGGAGGAAGCGTATGCCCGACTGAGCGACCTGCGCGACATCCTGCTGGTGGCGACGCTGCTCGCCATGGCCTCGACGGTGGTGCTGGGCTTTGCCCTGGCGCGGACGATCACCGGGCCGATCCGGGAACTGACCCGCACAGCCGCCGAGATTGCCAGCGGCAACTTCGACCAGGCGATCGCCGTCCGCTCCGACGACGAGATCGGCCAGCTGGGCGAAATGTTTAACCGCATGAGCCGCCAGCTGAAGGAGACCATGAGCGAGATCCAGGACGAGAAGAGCCAGGCCGAGGCCATCCTGACCCACATGGCCGACGGCCTGATGGCTCTGAACGGCGCCGGGCGGATCATCCGGCTCAACCCGGCGGCGGAGCGGATGTTCCAGGTGCAGGCGGTGCAGGCCGTGGGACTTCGGCCGGAGGAGCTCGCAGAGGACTCGGGACTGGAGGAGGCGCTGCTGGAGGCCTGGGGGCACAGCAGCGTGCTCAGCAGGCAGGTGCGGCTGAAGGACCGGGTGCTTCAGGCCTATATCACTCCGCTGAAGGGCGAGGGGCAACAGGCCGCGGGCACGGTCATCGTCTTCCACGACATCACCGAACTGGAGAAGGTCGAGGCGCTGCGCCGTGAGTTCGTGGCCAACGTCTCGCACGAGCTAAAGACCCCGCTTACCACCGTGAAGAGCTACGTGGAGACCCTGCTCGACGGCGCGGCCGAAGATCCGGAGGTTCGCACCCGGTTCCTGCAGGTGGTTGACGCCGAGACGGAACGGATGGCACGCCTGGTGCGCGACCTGCTCAGGCTGACGCATATGGACGAGGGGACGAGTCGCTGGACGATCGGGCCGTACGACATTGGCGAACTCGTGGCGGAGGTCGCGGCCCGGCTGCGGGTGCAGGCGGAGCAGAAGGAGTTGACTGTCCGCTGTGAAGTGGCGCCGGGAACCCCGGCGGCCCTCTGCGACTACGACAAGATCCAGCAGGTCGTCATCAACCTGCTGGCCAATGCCATCGAGTTCACACCCAACGGGGGCCACATCCACATCGCGGTGGAACCGGGCCCAGATGAGGTGCGGGTGACGATACGGGACACGGGAATCGGAATCCCCCCTGAGGATCTGCCCCGCATCTTCGAGCGGTTCTATCGCGTGGACAAGGCCCGCTCCCGCACCATGGGCGGCACCGGACTGGGGCTCTCCATCGCCAAGCAGATCGTGGAGCTCTCGGGCGGGCGCATCGACATCGCCTCAGAGCTCGGCCGCGGCACCGTGGTCGCCTTCACCCTCCCCGCCGTGGGGGCAGCGGAGGTGAACGACCAATGAAGCAGCCGCCCCGTTGGCGAGAGGTGCTGCTCAACCTTTTGCTGCTGGCCCTGGTGGCAACCAGCATGCTGCTCTCCGTGCGCATCTGGCATCCCGATCCACTGTTCGGCGAAGCGGATACCGCAGAGCCGAGCGTGCAGCTGCAGCCTCCGCCGACGGTGCGGGAGATGCCCGAGGTCTTCCGGCCGATGCGCGTCAGCATCCGGGACGGCGACGGGGGCTGGGCTGAGGTGCACGCGGGCTCCTCCATCTACAGCACGCTCTGGCGGTTGATCCGGCAGGCCATCACCGGTCTGGACGTGGGCAGCGGCCCAGTCCTGGTGAGCCGGGTGCCCGACCTCTCTGAGGCAGGGCCGTCGCTGCAGATCCACCTGCCCGTCTCCCTGATGGTGAGCGAGTGGGCGGAGCTCTGGCAGTGGCAGGCCTCCGCCCTGCGCAACGGTTCCATGTGGGTGGACCGGCTGACCATCATCCTGGGCGAACCGGCCGGTATCTACCTCTCCGGCCCACCTGGCTTCGACCTCTACCTGGGCGACTTGCCGGAGGACCAGCGGCAGGTACTGGCTGACCGGCTGCAACAGCTCGATCCCTCGCTTTTTCGGCCGTACCGGTCGCTGGCGCTGGAGGATCTGGGCCTGACGGCGCTGCCCGATGTGGTGGTGCCCGAGTTGACCGTCGTGCCGGGCGCACGGGTCTCGGTCTCGATGCCGGATCAGCGGGAAGAGGAGGCGCGCTACTTCCCCGACCTGTCGGTCGTGCGGCAGATCGACGAGCGCGACGCCCGCAGCCTCACAGATGGCCAGCGGCTGCTGCGCATTACGAACACCGGCCTGCTGCAGTTCCGGACGGCGGATGCCACTGCGGACGAGGAGGCGCCGAGGCTGGACCGTGCGCTGGAGATCGCCCGGCAGTGGGTGGGGTCGCGCGGCGGCTGGCCGCAGGACCTGGTCCTGCGGCGGTATGTGCGGGAAGAGCAGCGGGGGCGGCTTGAGTTCGGCGTGAGCACCGGTTGGGACTACCCGGTGGAGTCGCTGCCGGGCGCCGTGCAGGTGCAGGTATCGGCGGCGCAGCGGGTGGTCTACTTCGAACGCACGCCAACTGTCCAGAACGTCACCTTTGACGGCGAGCCGGTGGAGATCATCACGCCGGAGACCGCCCTCGCCCACGCACTGCCGGCGGCGCCGGTCCTCAAGACGGAGCCGATTCGGGAGATGTACCTGACCTATCTGCTGAAGCCTGCCTCGGACGGATCAGGCCGGTGGGTGGCTGATCCCACTTGGGTGATCCAGGCGGGCGACACGCTGATCTACATCCACGCGGTGGCGAGCGAGCATCCGCGCCCGCCCAGAGTGGTGCGTTAGTAACGAACAGGCCGTAACCTTTCGGGCAGTCCGTTCGTTTAGGAGGTGGGGGAGTGGACTGGACGCGGGCCCGCGCCATCCTTCTGGTGGCCTTCACCGTGGTTAATCTGCTCCTGGCCTTCTTCCTGTGGGGTCCCAAGGGCAACCTGGCGACTGCCGAGCCCACGGCCCGGTGGCAGTTGGTACAGCTGCAGGCAAGGCTGGACGAGCGGGGGCTGCTGCTCCCCAGCGGGATCGCCCTGCCGACTACGCCGGACCCCATGTACTTTCTGCGCGTCGAGTTCCGCCCTTACCCCGGAAAGCGGGAGCCAGCCGGCGAACCCTCTGAAGGGATCGTGTCGGCTTCAGACGTGCGCTATCGGCGTGACCCGGGCACCCGCGAGACGGTGTTCGAGCCGCTGGATCCCCGCAGCACGCCGGTGCCGGACCTGTCTGACAGCGTGGCGCTGCGCAGTGCGGCGGAGCAGTACCTGCGGAGCCGCGGGCTCATGCCGGCGGGTGCGTACTTCTCAGGTGTCTTCCGCGGCGAGTCTGGCGGCGCCGTCGTGGAGTATGTGCCCCAGTACGACGGGCTGCCGGTCTACTCCGGTTACGTGCGCGTCTACTTCAGCGAACGGGGCGTCACACGGGCGGTTCAGCACTGGGTGGAGCCCGTCGGCTTGAAGGAGGGCACGCCGAAGCCGGTGCGCCCGGCCTCGGAGGCGCTCCTGCGACTGGCCGGCCACCTGGAGCAGGAGAGCGAGGACGTAAGGACGATCGTGGACGTGCGGCTCGGTTATTACTCCGGGCCGTCGGTGACCGTTGCAGCGGCCGGCGAGATCAGCGCCTGGGAGACGGTGCCTGTCTGGCGCATTACGCTGGACAACGGGATGGTCTACTACGTGAACGCATTCAACGGTGAACTGGAGTCCTGACCCTGGTATCCCAGTATGACTGCCAGACGGGCAAGGAGGAAAGGCTCTTGACCACGTTGACGATTCGCGGCGGCCGGCCCCTGACGGGAACCATCCGGGTCAGCGGGCGAAAGAACGCGACCCTGCCACTGATCGCCGCGACACTGCTTGCGGACGGGACCAGCCGGCTGGAGAACGTGCCGCAGATTCACGACGTGCTGGTATACCGGGATCTGCTGACCGGACTGGGCGCCAGGGTGGACTGGGACCCGGTGCGCGGCGTTCTTACCGTACACACCGGCGGGGTGCGTCCGGGCGAACCGGACTACCACCTGGCGACGTCGATCCGTGCATCGTACTACCTGCTGGGCGTCATGCTGGCCCGGTACGGCGAGGCCAGCGTGCCGCTGCCCGGCGGAGACAAGATCGGCCACCGGCCTGTGGACCAGCACTTCAAGGGGCTTCAGGCCCTGGGCGCCGAGGTCTGGATGGACCGGGGCATCATGCGGGCCCGAGCCCGCCACCTGCGTGGCGGTACCGTCTACCTCGACATCGTGAGCGTCGGTGCAACCATCCAGGTGATGCTCGCGGCCTCGCTGGCGGAGGGAACGACGGTCATCCAGAACTGCGCCCGGGAGCCCCACGTGGTCGCCGTGGCCAACTTCATCAACGCCTGCGGCGGGAAGGTCTCGGGCGCGGGCACCGACACGATCCGGGTGCGCGGTGTGCAGCGGCTGACGGGCGCCACACACACGGTCATTCCCGACGACATCGAGGCGGGCACCTGGATGATGGCCGCAGCGATGACCCGGGGCGACGTGACGCTGCAGAACGTGATTCCCACGCACATCACGCCCATCATGGCCAAGCTGCGGGAGGCGGGCGCCGAGATTTACGAGCTGGGGGATGCGGTGCGGGTGGTCGGTCCGGACCGGCCGCAGGCCATCAACCTGAAGACGCTGCCGTACCCCGGCTTCCCCACCGACGCCCAGAGCCAGATGACCGCCTTGCTTACGCTTGCGAATGGGACGAGCTACGTTACCGAAACGCTGTATGAGGACCGTTTCCGATTCGTGCCGGAACTGGTGCGCATGGGCGCGCAGATCCGCGTGGAGGGCCGCACCGCCATCGTGAAGGGCGTCGACCGGCTGTACGGGGCGCCGGTGGAGGCGACGGACATCCGGGCGGGCGCCGCCCTGGTGCTGGCCGGCCTGGCGGCCGAGGGCGAGACGACGATCTACGGTATGGAGCACGTGCAGCGGGGCTACGAAAAGCTGGAACAGAAGCTGCAGGCCCTGGGTGCACAGGTGAAGATGGAACGACAGGGAGTTGCGGTGGGTTAGCGGAAGAATAAAGGCGGTGCCTTCGGGCACCGCCTCATTCCGTTTCAGGAGGGCTTGTCGTGCGTATTCGCCTGGTGACCGTGGGCAAGGTACGGGAGCGCTACCTGCAGGAGGGCATCCAAGAGTACCTGAAGCGGCTGGGCCCGTATGCCCGGGTGGAACTGGTCTCGGTGCCGGACGAGCCGATTCCGGAGAACGCGGCGCCGGCGCAGGAGGAGCAGGTGAAGCAGCGGGAGGGCGAGCGCATCCTGCGTGCGCTCGGGCAGAGCGGACAGGAGCACGTGGTGGTGCTGGACGGGCGGGGAAAGAACCTCTCGTCGGAGGAGCTTGCGGCGTTCCTCTCTGAGCGCGCCCTGCACGGGGTACCGAACCTGGCATTCGTCGTGGGCGGCTCGCTGGGGCTCTCGCCGGCCGTTCTGGAGCGGGCCGACACCCTGCTCTCGCTGGGGCGGATGACGTTTCTGCACCAGATGGTGCCGCTGATCCTGCTGGAGCAGATCTATCGGGGGTTCAAGATCAACCGGGGTGAGAAGTATCACAAGTAGTATCGGAGGCGCTTACCTGCCAGGTGGGCGGTTGTGGCTGATCGCTATGGGAACAAGGTCGCAGAATCAGACGTCTATTCTGTCGTCGGACAGCCACGCAGTGTGAACTGGCTTAGGAGGGCCTCTTGCCTTGAACATCAAGTCCACGTTTGCCTATCTGCGCCGTCTGCAGTCCCTGGAACATGAGATCCAACTGGTGCTGCGTGAGCCCACCATGCTCACGACCACCACCCGCATCCACCGCTGCGATCACCCGCCGGAGCAGCCGGACGTGACCGTACCGGTCAAGCAGGGATCGGTCCGGGCCTGGGTGACGCTGCGCCGCAGGGTGCGAACGGAGATCAACCGTGTCCGGCACGCCCTGCGAATGGTCAACTGCCAGGCGACCGTCGAATGGACAGTTGAGGAAAACGGCGTGTCCCGCAAGCTTACCATTGCCGAGGCGCTGGACCTGGCCAAGGCCATGCGCGACGAGATCCAGGAGGCCAGGTTCCTGGGGGCGCAGCAGGCATACAAGGGCGAGGACTGGAGCGGTGTCCAGTATGTGCGGGACAGCGAGAAGAAGCAGGTGCAGGAGCGCTACAAGATCGTGACCGAGGTCGAAGTCCGGTACAACACCAAGCACTACCGTGACGAGGTAAGCAGACTGAGCCGGAAGGTGGACCTGTTGAGCGCCGCGATCGAGCAGGCTGACAACACCACCGAGACCGGCGTTGAGTCCCTGATTGACGTCTACCGGTCGGCCGAGGAGCTGGCGCTCGCCATCGACGCTGAACTGGCGAAGGGCGAGTCCCACGAGGCCGAGACGGAGTAGCAGCGACATGTCGCCTCCCGGTCCTGCCGTGGCCGGGCGTGGTGGATAGGTAGTGAGGGCAGTTCGGCGGCGGAACTGCGCAGCCGCCATGAGTGGGCCTCCTCATGTCAAGAAAGCCCGCTGCCGTCCAAGGTGGGACAGCCCTGCTGTTCGGGCCTGGCTCGGCGGCTTCAGACAAGGTCGTCGGTTAAGACCTCCGATCTCAAACCGCTTGCGGTGCGCTGGAACGGTTGATTCTCCCGACGATACCTGGGGTGCGAGTCCGGGTCTTCCCGGATGATACGGTCGATTACGATGCGACCGCCCGATGCCCGCCGGCGACGAAGGCAGATGAGCATCGCCGACATGATACGGTTGAGGAGTGAAAGATGTTCCGGTGTAGTCCGGAACCGTCTTCTGTTTCGCCCCGTGCCTATCCCCCACGCCCGACCGCGGTAGGTCGGGCGTCTGTGCGTTGGGCCATTACAGCCCCGACTGGTCAGTCCAGGTGTGCGGTGGAGTTGGCCAGCAGCACCAGGCGCTGCTGAGGCGTGATTCGCCACAGGTGCACCCCTGTGTCGGCGGTGCGCAGCCAGACGTTGCTCTGCAGGGGTAACCCCAGGAAGGCGCGGAACAGCATGGTGATGGTGCCGCCGTGCGCCACGACGGCCACCCGCTGTTCAGGGCTCACAGTGTGCACCAGTTCGGCGAAGACCGCTTCCACTCGGGCGCGGAACTCCAGTTCGGACTCTCCGCCGGGAACCCGCTCATAGTACTGCCGCCCACCCGGGGGCGGCGGGTACTTGCTCCTGGCCTCATCTCGGGTCAGTCCAGCCAGCACACCGTTGTCCATCTCCATCAGACCGTCCTTGAAGATGAGCGGCGCGCCGGTTTGCGCGGCGATCATCCGGGCGGTCTCTGCCGCCCGGACCAGGGGGCTTGACCAGATGACGTCGGGCACGGCGTGCCGTGCCACCCAGTCGGCCACACGGGCAGCCTGTGTCCGGCCGAGGGCCGTCAGGGGGCAGTCGGCACGCCCTTCGTGCCGGTTCTCCAGGTCGGCCTCTGATTGCCCGTGGCGTATGACGAGCAGTTCCATGTGCGCCCGCTTCCTCCTTCGCAGATGTTCCCACACCGAAAATACGAGCGGGTGAACAGCTGGTCCTGCTCGTTGCCTCTTCTCGACTGGGGGCCATGGCCCTGCCACAGTTCACCGACATGGAGATGGCGCTGTGGGCAGGGGGCACGGTGATCCGCCTGGCGATCCAGGGGATCCCACACGGCTATGCGCCCTGACATGCGCTTGTCACGCAGCGGCGTTCACGTTGCAGTTGAACGGGGCGCACCCATCCGCATCCAGACGTCTCCGATGCGTTGGGCCGAGTCAGTCGTTGGACGTTGCTCCATCGACAACGCGCCGCATCTCGGCGACCAGCCCCGCCGACACGCCTGCAGTCGGCTGGGCGGGGTCGCGCACGGCCGTGGCGGTGTGCAGGGCTGTGGCCCCCGTCTCCCGCAGGATGCTGGCTGCGTTGGCGCGCGTCACTCCTGCTCCGACCATGATCTCAAGCCTTGACCGGCTGATCATCCTCCGGATGACGTTCACCCCCGCCTCGGGGCGCGCAGCGCCTCCGCTGGTGAGGATGCGCTCGACATACGGCAGCGACTCGACCTGCTCCAGGGCATCCGCCTTGTGGCAAATCAGCTCGAAAGCCCGGTGGAAGGTGGCGGGCAGGCGCCCCTCGTTCAGTACCCGCACCATCGCCTCCCGGTCCACGGCGCCGTCTGGTGTGAGCGCACCCACAACCAGCCCGTCCGCCCCAAGTTCGCGGGCGATCCGCGCGTCTGTCACCATGGCGTCCACCTCGCCCGCAGAGAAGTGGAAGGAGCCTCCCCGGGGCCGGATCATCACGTAGACAGGCAGGCGGGTCGCCCGCCTGACGGCCGCAATCACCCCTGCACTGGGCGTTACGCCGCCTTCCGTGAGGTTCGCAACCAACTCCACACGATCCGCACCGCCGGCCTCGGCTGCGATGGCGTCAGCGACGGTGGCCACGACAACCTCCAGCGTTACTTTCATGGCTCCTCCTGCTTCCTTTCAGTTTGCTCAAGCCTTCTGCTCCGAGGCACGGTTCACCTTTCGAATGCCGCAGGGTTCTACCGGCTCTGGTCAGGCATTGCTGAAGCAGGGCGAAGAGTAGGATAGTGCTCCTGTGTGCCGGCTGATGCATGCCAGTAGTCAGCGCCGACAGGGCCGTCGGCCGCATCAGCCCACGCCTGACCCCGGCGACGAGCAGGCAGAAGAGCCGAGCCGGGGTCTCCCCCTGACTCGGCTCCGTTCTCGTCTGTACCCGGCGATCAGTCCGCCGCGTCCACCTGGTCGCACCCGCCGCTGCGCTGTGCAGCCTCATCAGCATTCTCCAGAACCAGCTCCATGGCGAACCCGATGCCGTGGACCGCTTCAGCCGTCACCAGTCCCATTTCCCAGTTCGCCTCAAAGGTAGACACCGAAACAGTCCCCCTTCCCGCGGGCGCCGCTGACCAGCCCGTATGCTCTGACCCAAGCATACCAGGGGGAGGACCGGGTGATCGCATTTTTCCGATGAAACGCCGGTCTCGGCTTCCGGGCCGCGCGGCGTCCGTGCGGTCGGGCGGCCACCGCCGGTTGACGGCCCCACACCACCGTTCATCGCACGGAACCCGCAGTTCGCCGGGTCAACGCGCCTCAGCGGGCCAGGCTGCGGGGACGGCTCTCCTGCAGGCGGCCGACGAAGCGGCCGATGCGGCGGAGGGCCTCGGTGAGCTGCTCCACGGAGGCTGCGTAGGTGCAGCGGACGTGGCCGGAGCCAGCGGCTCCGAAAGCGGAGCCGGGAACGACGGCCACCTTCTCCTCCTCCAGCAGACGCACGGCGAAGGTCGTGTCGTCCAGGCCCGTCCCGGCCACCGAGGGGAAGATGTAGAACGCGCCCTTCGGCTCCACACAGGGGAGGCCCATGCGCTGGAAGCCGTCGACCATCAGCCGCCGGCGCCGGTTGTACTCCGCGACCATCCGGTCGCGCTCCGCGGCGCCGTGCCGCAAAGCCTCGATTGCGGCAATCTGCCCGGTGATCGGGGGGCACATGATGGTGTACTGGTGGATCTTCATCATGGCGGCCAGCACTTCGCCGGGTCCGCAGGCGTACCCGATGCGCCAGCCGGTCATCGCATAGGCCTTGGAGACGCCGTTCAGCAGGATTGTCCGCTCGCGCATCCCGGGCAGTGTGGCGATGGAGCGGTGCTCACCCTGGTAGGTCAACTCGCCGTAGATCTCATCCGAGATGACGATGAGATCGTGCTCGATGGCAATGCGGGCGATGGCAGCCAGTTCGTCTGCCGTCATGACGGCTCCCGTGGGATTGGCCGGGAAGGCGAGCATCAGTACCTTGCTCCGCCCGGTGACGCGGGCCAGGAGCCGCTCCGGGGTGAGCTTGAACCCTTCCGATGCCTGCAGGGGGACCGGGACGACCCTGCCGCCGGCCAGCGCGGCGCAGGGGGCGTAGGAGACGAAACAGGGTTCGGGGATCAGCACCTCGTCGCCCGGCTCCACCACGGCCCGCAGGGCCAGGTCCAGCGCCTCGGCCACGCCGACCGTTACGAGGATCTCGCCTTCGGGATCGTAGGTGAGCCCCTGCCACCCGGCGAGGTGGTCCCGGATGGCCTGCCGTAACTCGAGAAGGCCCCAGTTGGAGGTGTAGGAGGTGCGCCCCTGCTCCAGGGAGCGGATGGCGGCGGCCCGGATGTGCTGCGGGGTGGTGAAGTCGGGCTCGCCAACGCCCAGCGAGATGATGTCAGTGCTGCGTTCGACGAGGTCAAAGAACTTGCGGATGCCCGAGGGCGGCAGCGCCGCCACCTGCCGATTGACGAAGGGCCTCATGGCGAAAATCTTCCTCCCAGGCGAGTCTCCAGAATAAGCAAAGCCATCGTCCGCGCAGGGACGATGGCTCGTGGTACCACCCTGATTCGCACTGCCGCCCGGCCGGAGCGGCAGCGCCTCTCGGCGCGTAACGTGCGCCCATACGGAAGCGGTTACTTGCACATCGGGCTGCGTTGGCCGCTTCGGCTCCAGGCGGCGTTCGTCACTGCATGGCACCGGGATCGCACCGTTCCCCGGCTCTCTGACAGCCGCCGCAGATGACTACTCTTCCCTTCATCGCCGTTTCCAGTTTAAGTTACACTATACGCTCGCCTGGTCTCCAGTGTCAACTGCAAACAACGTATCGCCAGACCCGTGCCGGGGCGTCTAAAATAAGAACGCGGAACCCCCGCATGGGTCGGGGGGAGTCTTACCCAGAGCTGGAGGCTAAACGCATGGAGCCCATCGATCGTGCAGTTGTGCAGCAGCGGCTGCAGGCGTTTGTCGGCCACGATGTGTACCTGCACCTGGAGACCACCAACGGCGCTTACGCCGCGGAGTCCAACGGGGTAAACGCCATGTCAGTCTGCGCCTACATCCGCAACGCGAGGGTGCGCTTCACCCGGGCGACCGTCGCCGGCACCGGGCCGTACCGGGTCGGACTGCAGCTGGAGGCCGACGGCGGCTGGACCTACGCCGAGGGCCTCACCGACTACGAGGTCGACGCCGAGGGGCGGCTTCTGCTGGCCGGTCACGACGCCGAGGGGCGCCTGGCCATTGCCCTCGAGCTGAGCCACACGCCGTTTCCCGGGTAGGAGGTAAGCGCAATGAAGGAACACGTGCTGGTGATCATGCCTCACCCGGATGATGAGACCTTTGCGGTTGGCGGGACGATCGCCCTCTACGCCCAGCGGGGTGTTCCTGTCACCTACGTGTGCGGCACGAAGGGTGAGATGGGGCGGAACATGGGCCGCCCACCCTTTGCCACGCGGGAGAGCCTGCCCCAGCTGCGGGAGAAGGAACTGCGCGAGGCGTGCCGCATTCTGGGCATCACCGACCTCCGCTTCCTGGGCCTGCGCGACAAGACGGTGGAGTTCGTCGATCCCGACGAACTGGCCGCCCGCCTGCGGGCCATCATCGAGGAGATCAGGCCGTCGCTCATCATCACCTACCACCCCGACTACAGTGTGCATCCCGACCACATGGCGCTGGGGCGCGCGACCGTCCAGGCCGTCGCCCAGCTGCCCCCGGGGGAGCGGCCCCCGGTCCACACCCGAGCCTTCGGCAAGGCCTCGGCGGTGCTCGGCGAGCCGGACCTGGTGGTTGACGCGGCGCCGGTCTGGGAGACCAAGCTGGCCGCCATCCGTGCCCACCGCTCGCAGAGCCAGTTGATGCTCTCCCGGGCGGAGGGCGACCCTGAGCAGGAGGCGCGCATGCGGAAGGACCGGCAGTTGGAGCGATTCTGGGTCTGGCGCTTTGACGACTAGCGCGAACGGGGCCCCCGGCAGAGGCCGGGGGCTTTTTCATTGCCCTGAGTGACCCGGCCAAGTGTCCGTCTTCACGAAGAGGGAATGCAATCGAAAGAACGAATATTATGTGTAAACAGAATGCTGGGAGGGGTGGCTCAGCATGACGCTGACGGGGTATGCCAACAGGGTGGCCCGGATTGACCTGACCACGGGACAGATCCAATACGAGGGCATCGATCCGGAGGCGGCGCGCAAGTACATCGGCGCGCGTGGGCTCGGGGTGAAGTACGTGTTCGACAACGGGCCCGGGGTTGACCCTCTGTCGCCGGAGAACCTGCTCTGTTTCATGAACGGTCCGGCGACCGGGAGCGCGATCAACATGTCGGGCCGGCTGGCGATCTGCACGAAGTCCCCGCTGACCGGCGGCGTGACGGACTCGCACATGGGCGGCTGGTCCGCCGCGCGCCTCCGCTGGGCGGGCTTCGACGGACTCCTTTTCCGGGGCGCCGCGGCCTCGCCCGTCTACGCGATCTGCGAGGGCGGCGCCGTTCGCCTGGCCGACGCGTCAGACCTGTGGGGCAAGGGGGTCCGTGAGACGGTCCGCATCCTGCAGGCGCGGCACGGCGGCAAGAACGTCTCGGTGATGGCCATCGGGCCCGCCGGAGAGAACCTCGTCCGCTATGCCTCGGTCCTCAACGAGAACGACCGGGCAGCGGGTCGCGGCGGCACCGGCGCGGTGATGGGCTCCAAGAAGCTCAAGGCCGTGGTGGCCATCGGGGACATCAAGGACCAGTGGAAGCCGGCGGACGGCCGCAAGGAGGCCTTCGAGGAGGCCAGGAAGGTCGGACTGAAGGCGATCATGGAGGGTGCGCTGACCGCGCCGCGCAAGGGCGGCCTCTCGCTATACGGCACGAACGTGCTGATGAACATCATCAACGAGGTGGGGGCACTGCCCGCCTTCAACGGCAAGGAGACCTTCCATCCGAACGCGGAGGCGATCTCCGGCGAGACGATCCGGGCGCAGTATCTGGCGGAAGAGCCTACCTGCCACGCCTGCCCGGTGGCCTGCAAGAAGCTGGTGGAGATCAAGGAAGGGCCGTACGCCGGCGTGCGCACCGAGTCGTTCGAGTACGAAACGGCCTGGGCCCTTGGCGTCAACTGCGGCCTGACCGACGCCGGTGCGGTGGCAAAGATCCTTGACCTCTGCAATGATTATGGGCTGGACACCATCGAACTGGGCAACGTGCTTTCCACCACGATGGAGGCCACCGAGCTGGGGCTGGTGGCGGAGGGCATCGCCTGGGGTGATGCCGAGCGCATGATCGCGGTAACCGGCCTCATCGCCCGGGCTGAGGGGGAACTGGGACAGGCGCTGGGCCGCGGGGCCTACGGTGCCGCAACGTGGTTCGGAAGGCCCGACCTGGCCAACTCGGTCAAGGGCCAGGCCATTCCGGCCTACGATCCCCGGGGCATCAAGGGCATCGGCCTCGGGTACGCCACCTCCAACCGCGGCGCCTGCCACCTGCGGGGGTACACGGTGGCCTCTGAAATCGCCGGCATCCCGCTGCAGACGGACCGCCTGGCCCCGGAGGGCAAGGGCGAACTGCTGAAGACCTTCCAGGACCTCCATGCGTTCTCCGACTCGATGGACCTCTGCAAGTTCTCGGCGTTCTCGATGGGGGCGGAGGAGTACGCAAAGGCATACAGCGCCGTCACCGGCGTACCGTTCACGGCGGAGGATGTGATGCGGACCGGGGAGCGCATCTACAACCTCGAGCGGTACTACAACAACCTCGCCGGGCTGGGCGAGGGCAGCGATTACCTGCCGAAGCGGTTCCTGGAGGACCCGGCCACCGGCGGCAGCGCCGGCCAGGTTTCTGAACTGGACCAGATGCTCGCCGAGTACTACGCGGCCCGCGGCTGGAGCAACGGGGTTGTGCCCGAGGAGAAGCTGCGGGAACTGGAGATCATCTGACCGATGCAGATCCGGCTCTACGCCACGCTGCGGACGCTGGCCGGGGCGGCGCGGGTGGATGTGCCGGGCACGCCCGGAGAGCCGGTGGGGGCGGTAGTCCGTCGGCTGGTGGAGCAGTGCCCTGCGCTGGAGGGGCACGTGCTCAGCCCGGACGGGGGTTCGCTCCTGCCGCACGTCCAGGTGTTCATCGCCGGCAGGTCGATCCGCGACCTGGAGGGCCTGGCCACGCCCATCCCTCCAGGGGTCGATCTGGCGATCTTCCCGCCGGTGGCAGGCGGGTGATGAAGGGGCCCGCGAGCATGGCTGCACGCGGGCCCCGCCGCATGAAACGCGTGCGGAATGCGAAGGTTATGAGCCGACGGTTGAGCGCTCCACCACCCGGCCGGTCGTGAAGTGCCGCACCCAGTCACAGAGCAGGTCAAGGCCGCGGTCAAACTCCTCTCCGTCGTAGAGCGGCGGGCCGAAGACCACCGCCAGGCAGCGGCGGGTGCCCCCGTGGGTGGCGGTGCGGACCGAGTCGGTGAGCGGCGAGCCGCAGGGGCCGGCTGCGTCCCGCAGCACCGGTTTGCCCTGCGTCTCCAGCTCGGAACCGGCCAGCGTCAGGTAGCGCTCTCCCTCGCGCCCGCGGCCGAAGGTGAGGGCGTCGCCCTGCAGCCGGTCCGCATCGTAGAGGCCGATCGGCAGCCCGGTGGCCGCCGACCACGCGTTAGCCAGGTCGACCATCAGGTTCACGCGGGGCAGGTCGTCGCCCTTCACGATGCGCCGGAGAAGCCGTTCCGAGGAGACCCGGTAGCGGGAGGGGTCGGTGCCCAGCGCCCGGAGCGCCCTGCGCCAGCCGGCCACCGCGGGCAACCGGCTGATATCCTCCAGCTTCAGCGCCTGGCGGGTCTGGACGACCGTGGCATCGATCAGCGCCTGCAGGGCGTCGGTGGCGGGCCCGTTCTCCACCCCTTCGATGTGGACGGCGCCCAGGGCGAGATACGGAACCTGCTGGGCGAGATCGGGTTCGAGGGTAACATGCGGCCTCGTTGGGATCCCCTCCTAACACGAACATCGGGCTAGAGATACCGCGGCAGTAGGGGCGAATCCTGCTGGACACGCATCCCGCGATCTCCGATACTAGTAGTGACCTGTTGGCCCTGAAGCTATGGAGAGGGAGTGTACACTGCATGCTGGAGCGTACGTTCACACTCACGAACCCCACCGGGCTGCACGCCCGTCCTGCTGCGTTGTTCGTGAAAGAAGTTCAGAAGTTCGCCGGTACAAACATCTTGGTGCGCAAGGGCGAGCGCGAGGTCCCGGCCCGCTCGCTGCTATCACTTTTGAGCCTCGGTATCAGCCAGGGCGAGACCATCGTCATTCGCTGCGATGGACCGCAGGAGGAGGACGCCATGGCGGCTTTGGCCGCCCTGATCGAGGGTGGCTTCGGTGAGTGAGCGCGTGCTGCGTGGTGTCGGGGCTGCTGCCGGCGTCGTGATGGGCACGGCGCTGGTCTACCGCGAGGTGCAGGCCACCGAGTCGGCAGTGAAGGCCGGCACGCCGGCCGAGGAGCAGGCGCGGTATGCGGAGGCCTGCCGGCGGGCCGAGGCCGAGTTGGACGAGCTGGTCCAGCGGGCCGATGACCAGGGTCGGGAGATCCTGAGCGCTCACCAGCTCATGCTTCAGGACCCGGAGTTGCACGACCTGGTGGCCGCCGGGATTCAGGCGGGCCAGCCGGCCGAGGAGGCCGTGCGCGCGGCGGTCGAGCAGTTTGCGGGCATGCTGGAGGCCCTGGACGATGCCTACCTGCGGGAGCGCGCGGCCGACGTGCGCGACGTGGGCAGGCGCCTTGTGGCCGCCCTGACGGGGCGCACGGTGGGCCTACGGCTGGAGCGGCCGGCGGTGGTGATCGCCCGTGACCTCGCGCCCACCGATACGATCGGTCTGGACCGCACGCTGCTGCTGGGCATCGTGACGGAGCAGGGCGGGCCTACGTCCCACACCTCCATCCTGGCCCGCTCCTGGGGCATCCCGGCCGTGGTTGCGGCGCACGGTGTGCTCGAGGCTGCCGCCGAGGGCATGGCGGTGGCGCTGGACGGCGAGTCGGGCGAGGTGGTCCTCGACCCGGAGGCCGGGACCCGGAGCCGGTACGAGGCCGCCATGGCTCGGGCGAGGGAGCAGGCGGAGCGCGACCGGGCCGAGGCCTCACTGCCCGGCGAGACCCCGGACGGCGTGCGGGTGGAGCTGGCGGCCAACGCCGGCTCGCCCGATGAGGTAGCCCTGGCCATGGAGAAGGGCGCCGAGGGCGTCGGGCTCCTGCGTTCGGAGTTCCTCTTCATGGGCCGTGAGTCGGCCCCCACGGAGGAGGAACAGTTCACGGCCTATGCCGAGGCCCTCCGCAACGCCGGCGGACGGCGCGTGATCATCCGCACGCTGGACATCGGCGGCGACAAGGATGTTCCCTACCTGGGGCTGGCGAAGGAGGAGAATCCCTTTCTGGGGGTGCGGGCGCTGCGACTCTGCTTCCGCAGACCCGACCTGTTCCAGGCGCAGCTCCGGGCCCTGCTCCGGGCTTCGGTGCACGGCCGCCTGGGGATCATGTTCCCCATGGTGGGCGGGCTGGCCGACCTTCGCCGGGCCAAGGAGGCGCTGGCGGAGGCGCGGCGTTCACTTGAGGCCGAGGGTCACCCCGTGGCAGACAACTACGAGGTGGGCATCATGATCGAGATCCCCTCGGCCGCGCTGCTGGCAGACCATCTGGCGGCTGAGGTGGACTTCTTCTCCATCGGCACCAACGACCTGGTGCAGTACACCCTGGCGGTGGACCGGGGCAACCCGGATCTGGCGGAGATGTACCAGCCGTACCATCCGGCGGTGCTGCGCCTGATCGACCGGGTCGTAACGGCCGCCCACAGTGCCGGCAAGTGGGTGGGCGTCTGCGGCGAGATGGGCGGCCTGCCGGCGGGGGCCCTGCTCCTCTTGGGCCTCGGCATCGACGAGCTGTCGATGTCGCCCGCACTCCTGGCCCGCATCCGCCGCCTGGTGCGCACAACGCCCTTTGCGGAGGCGCAGTCTGTGGCGCAGCAGAGCCTGGCGCTGGGCACGCCGGAGGAAGTCCTGGCGCTGGTGGAGCCGCTTCTGCGGCGCACCGAGTAGCGTACGCGTACGAAGGGGCCGCCCCAACCGGGGCGGCCCTTTTCTCGGCTTGTCGAATCTGATCGCCATCGGCCAATCGCGGCAGCCGGCTCGCCCTGAGAAGGCCGGCCGGCGGGCTGCGCTACGCCGACGGCTGCGCACTGGGGGCCAGCGCTCCGGACGGAGCCTCCCGTTCCTCCAGGCGCTCCTCGAACTGGAGCCGCCAGAGCTTGTAGTAGAGCCCCTGACGGGCCAGCAGCTCCTCGTGGGTGCCCTGCTCGTGGATGCGCCCCTTGTGCAGGACGATGATCTGGTCCGCGTGCTGGATGGTGGAGAGCCGGTGGGCCACGATGAAGGTGGTGCGGCCGGCGGTCAGCCGGTGCAGCGCCTGCTGGATCGCAGCCTCGGTCTCCGAGTCAATGGAGGCTGTGGCCTCGTCGAGGACCAGGATCGGGGGATCGAAGGCGAGCGCCCGGGCGAAGGAGAGGAGCTGCCGCTGGCCAGCGGAGAGAGTGGCGCCGCGCTCGGCCACGGGCTCGTCGTAGCCCAGGCGCAGCTCCCGGATGAACTCGTCGGCCCCGACGGTCCGGGCGGCCTCCCGGATGCGATCGTCGCTGATCTCAGCGTTGCCGAGCCGGATGTTGGAGGCGATGTCGCCGCTGAACAGGAAGACGTCCTGTGCGACCAGGCCGATGGCCCGCCGCAGTTCAGCGGTGGGCACGTCCCGAACGTCGATTCCGTTGACGAGAACCTGGCCCTTCTGCACGTCGTAGAACCGCATCAGCAGGTTGATGATGGAGGACTTACCCGCGCCCGTGTGCCCGACAAAGGCGATGGTCTGCCCCGGCTCCGCCCGGAACGAGACGTCCTTCAGCACCCATTCGCCTTCGTTGTAGGCGAACCAGACGTTCCGGAACTCCACCTCGCCGGTGACACGGCCCAGGGGCCTGGGGTTGGCAGGCTCCACGATGGCGGGCGGCGTGTCCAGCAGCATGAAGATGCGCTCCGCGGAGGCCATCGCACTCTGCACGATGTTGAACTTCTCGGCCAGCTGCATCAGAGGCTCGAAGAACCGGCGGGCCAGCGTGACGAAGAGCAGGAGAACGCCGGGCGTCAGGCTACCGCCCAGGGTCTGCAGACCGCCGTACCAGAGTACCAGGGCGATCGTGATGTTCGCCAGCAGGTCGAGGACAGGGCGGAAGACCGCCCAGACCATCAGCTGCTGCCACGAGGCCCGGTTGTACTCGTCGTTCTCGTGCTTGAACTCGGCGAAGGTCTTGGCCTCACGGGCGAAGAGCTGCACGATGCGCATGCCGCTCACGTGCTCTGCGACGAAGGCGTTGATCCGGGCCAGCCGCACCCGCACCTCCCGCCACGCGGCCCGGGCCTTGTTCGCAAAGAACTGGGCGTAATAAGCGACGACGGGAATCAGTGCCAGGCTGACCGCAGCCAGCTTCGGGTGGGTGCTGATCATCATCGCCGCCACGCCGATCAGCATGAACAGGTCGCGGAAGAGGTTGACCAGCACGCTGGTGTACATCTCGTTCAGCGTTTCCGTGTCGTTGGTGACCCGGGTGACCAGCCGTCCCGCCGGGTTCGTGTCGAAAAACTGAAGGTGCAGCCGTTGCAGGTGGCCGAAGAGCTGCCTGCGGATGGCGTAGATGATCTTCTGCCCGGTGAACTGCAGCAGGAGCACCTCGCCGTAGGAGACCACGAAGCTGGCCACCAGCGCCAGGGTGAGCCAGAGCGCCAGGCGGGAGAGCCCTGCGACAGCCGCAGGGTCGTCGGGGCCGAGTATCAGGTACTCGTCGATGGCCAGCTGCACCAGTTTCGGCTGCAGCAAATCGAGGCTGACAGCCACGCCCAGGAGGGCGACGCAGGCCAGAAGCGCCTTCCAGTGGGGGCGGGCGTAGCTGAGCAGCCGGGCCATGAGCCGTGCGTCGTATACCTTGCCGAGGGCCTCTTCTTCGCGGAAGTCCGCCATAGTCTCCTCCTGTGTCTGGTCACTCGAGGCTGGCGATGGCCTCCTCGAGCTGTTGGCGCTGATACGTGCGGAAGTAGCGGCCGCCCAGGGCGACCAGCTCGTCGTGGGTGCCGGACTCAGCGATGCGGCCGCGCTCCAGAACGATGATCTGGTCGGCGGCCTTCACCGCCGCGACCCGGTGGGAGATGATGAGGGTCGTACGGTCCCGCATCACCGGGCGCAGCCCGTTCAGGATGCGCTGCTCGGTGGCAGTGTCGACGGCGGAGAGGCAGTCGTCGAGCACGAGGATCGGGGCGTCCTTCAGGATCGCCCGGGAGAGGCCGACCCGCTGCCGCTGGCCGCCGGAGAGCGTTACGCCCCGCTCGCCGACCATCGTCTCGTACCCCTGGGGCAGGAACTCGAGGATGTCCTGCTCCACCTGCGCCGTGCGCGCAGCCTGACGGATCTGCTCGTCGGTCCACTCGCCCGGGGCGAAGGCGATGTTCTCGCCCACGGTGCGGGAGAAGAGGAAGGACTCCTGCGGCACGACGGCGATCGACCGGCGGAGCAGTTCCAGCGGCAGGTCAAGCACGTCGATGCCGTCGATGAACACGGTGCCCCTGGGCGGGTTGAAGATCCGGGGCAGGAGGGCGGCGAGGGTCGACTTGCCGCTGCCCGTGCGCCCCAGGATGCCCAGCGTCTGCCCCGGCGCAATGTGCAGGTTGATGCCGTCGAGGGCCGGGGGGCTGTCGGGCACGTAACTGAAGGTCAGGTCCCTGATCTCGATCTCGCCGCGGATGCGCCCGCCCGGGGGCTCCACGGGCTCCGGGGCTTCCCGGACCTCGGGCTCCGTCATCAGCACCTCGCGGATGCGGGCGTAACCGGCGAAGCCCCGCTGGATGATCTGCACAACCCACCCCATGGCGACCATCGGCCAGACGAGCATGCCGATGTAGATGGTGAGGGAGGCGAAGTCGCCCACGGAGATCTCGCCCTGCAGCACCGCCCTCCCGGGGATGAGGATGGCGATCACGTAGCAGAGCCCGGCAAACAGGTTGACCACCGGGTCGAAGAGGCCGTCGACACGCATGAGGGACATGAAGCGGCGGATGTAGTCCCGGTTGGCCTCGTCGAACTTGGCCTCCTCCGCGGCCTCCTGGGTGTACGCCTTGACGACCCGGACGCCTGCGATGTTCTCCTGCACCACATCGGAGAGGTGGGCGAAGCTGTCCTGCACCGCCCGGGAGCGGGCGAAGATCAGCTTGCTCACCGCGGCGATGAGCAGCGCGAGGAACGGCAGGGGCAGGAGGGCCCAGAGCGAGAGCTTCAGCCCGATGGCCGAGACCATGGCACCCAGCGTGAAGACCGTCATGGCCAGCGAGTCGGCGGCCATGAGGATGCCCTCGCCTGCGATGCCCCGCACGGCCTGAAGGTCGTTGGTGGCCATCGCCATCAGGTCGCCCGTCTTGTGCTTGTGATAGAAGGAGGCCGAGAGCCGCTCCAGATGCGCAAAGAGGTCGGCCCGGAGATCGCGTTCGACGAGGCGGGCCGTGCCGAAGACATAGATCCGCCAGAGGAAGCGCAGGAAGGCGATGAGCAGGGCGGTTCCGACGATGAGCCCCAGGTAGCGGTAGACGCCTGACATGTTGAGCGCCCCGGCTTCCAGGTCGTCCACGAACATGCCGATCAGCCGCGGCGTCACCTGCTGGAGGAGGTCGGTGCCGCACAGCGCCAGCACCCCGAGCAGGTAGCGCCACTTGTAACGGCTCAGAAAACGGACGAGCGAACTGTGATGGGAGGACATACGCACCTCACTGCAGACGCGGATGGTGGGAAAGTTCACGGGTGGACGGTGATTCGAATGCTCGCAAAGAGTATAGACGCCCCTGACGGGCCGGGTGTTCCGTTGAGTCCGAAAAACGCCCCCCTGAGCCCGGGCTCAGGGGGGCGCGCTACGCGGCTGGATCTGGCTACATGGCGGCCGCTCGGGTCCGGAGGGGGTTGCGGCGCTGCACACGCTGCACCAGGTCGTCGAACAGCGTATAGACCACCGGGATGACGACCAGCGTCAGCAGCGTGGAGAGCGTCAGGCCGCCGATGACGACCGTGGCCAGCGGCGCCTCCAGCTCGGAGCCCTCGGAGAGGCCCAGGGCCAGCGGCAGCAGGCCCAGCACCGTTGTGAGGGTGGTCATCAGCACCGGGCGGAGGCGGCGCGGGCCGGTGATGCGCACGGCCTCGTCGCGGTCCATGCCCTGCCGGCGAAGCTGGTTGATGTAGTCCACCAGCACGATCGCGTTGTTGACGACGACGCCGGCCAGCAGGATGAGGCCGATCATGGCCGAGATGTCCATGCTCCGGCCGGTCAGGACCAGCGCCAGCACGGCGCCGACCATGGCCAGTGGAATGGTGAACAGGATGACGAACGGGTGGAGGAACGATTCGAACTGGGCGGCCATCACCAGGTAGACCAGCGCCACCGAGAAGATCAGCGTCTGCACGAGGCCGCTCATTGCCTCTTCCATCATCTCGTAGTCGCCGCCGTAGCTGATCTCGTACCCCAACGGCAGCGGCAGGTCTGCCAGGCGCGCCTTGATGTCGCTGGTGACGCTGCCCAGGTCACGGCCGTAGATCTGGCCGGTGATCTTCACCACGCGCATCTGGTCCTCGCGGTCGACGGACACGGGGCCGACACCCCGGGTCAGTTCGGCCAGCTCCCCCAGGGGCACTGTCTGCCCGAGCGGAGTGGCGATGGGTAGTTGCCGCAGTGCAGCCACGTTCCTGCGGATGTTCTCGGTGGCCAGCAGCCGGATGTCGAACTCCTCGCCGCCGACCCGGTACTGGGTGACGACCTGGCCGCGCACCGCGGACTGCACGGCGGCGGCGACCTGGCTGGCGGTGAGGCCGTAGCTGGCGGCCCGGGCGCGGTCGACGTGGATCTGGATCTCGGGCAGGCCCTCGCTCACCGAGGTGTCGAGCCCGCGGGTGCCGGGAACCTGTGCGACGATGGCCATCGCCTGGTTGGCGAGGTCCTTCAGCTCGTCCAGGTCATCGCCCTTGATCTGCACTTCAATGTCGTTGCCACCGGTCTCGATGGTGCCCGTCGGCTCCACAGTCACCTTGGCACCGGGCAGTACGATGCGGTTGCGCACGTCCTCCACGATCTCGTCGAGGCTGCGGCGCCGTTCGCCCGGTCTGGACACGCTGCCGGTGATGAAGGCCTGATGCGACGCACCGCCCATGCTGTAGGCGCTGCCGGTGGTGCCGACGGCCACGTAGAGGCTCTGCAGCTCAGGCAGGTCCTGAATCTGCGCCACGACCTGCTCGACCGCCGCCTGTGTCTCCTCGAGCCGGGTGCCAGGCGCCACCTCGATGCTGACGCGGAACTCGCTGGTGTCGCTGGTGGGGATGAACTCCAGGCCCATCTGGCCGAGGATCAGCACCACCAGGGCCAGGAAGGAGACCCCGATGCCCACCACCTGCCAGCGGTGGCCCAGCGCCCAGCCCAGCAGGCGGCCGTAGGCGGCCTCCAGCCGCTCCAGCCACACCCCGATCCGTGCCGAGAGCCGGGCGGCCCAGGGGAATTGCCGCCTGGCCGGCCGGTCCTTCAGGAGCCAGGGGGCCATCATCGGTACCAGGGTGACGGCGGTGAGCAGGGACATCATCAGCGAGAAGGAGATCGTGAGGGCAAGCTCGCGGAAGAAGAGTTGGGCGAGGCCGGTGACCCAGACGACGGGAAGGAAGACCGCCACCGAGGTCAGGGTGGAGGCCGTGATGGCCAGGGCCACCTCTGCGGTGCCGTCCTCCGCGGCCTGGACGATGTCCTTCCCCATCTGCCTGTGCCGGAAGATGTTCTCCAGCACCACGATGGAGTTGTCGACCATCATGCCCACGCCCAGGGAAAGCCCGCCCATGGAGATGATGTTCAGCGTGATCCCCGTGAAGAAGACGGGGCCGAAGGTCGAGATGATGGCGACGGGGATGCTGATGGCGATGGCGAAGGTTGCCGGGAGGTGCCGGAGGAAGAACAGCAGCACCAGGATGGCCAGGATGGCGCCCTGAACGCCGGAGGAGGCGATGGACTCCAGCGAGGTCGTGACCATGCGGGAGGTGTCGGAGAGGATCCTGGTCTCCACCTGCCCGGGCAGTTCGGCCTCAATCTTCTTCAGCTCCGCCTTGACGGCGTTGGCCACGGCTACCGAGTTGCCGCCGCTCTGCTTCTGGATGTCCAGGGAGACGGCGGCCTTGCCGTCAAGCCAGACCTTCGTCTCCGGGTCGGCAAAGGTGTCGCGCACCTCGGCCACGTCGCCGAGCCGCACGGTGCCCAGCCTGATGTCGCGGATCTCATCCAGCGACTTGTACTGGCCGACGCTGCGCACCAGCAGGTTCACGCTGCCCTCGCCCACCTCGCCGCCGGGCAGGTTGAGATTTTCGTAGGCGAGAACCTGGGCGACGTTAGTCATCGAGAGGCCCGCAGCCTGGAGCCGCGCCGGGTCGACGATCACCTGGATCTCGCGCTCGATGCCGCCGTTGACCGTGACCGAGGCCACGCCCTCCAGCCGCTCCAGCCGCGGCTTGATCGTATCCTCGGCGAGAGCCTTCAGCTCGGCCAGGTCGTCCGACCCGGTCAGGCCGATGGTCAGCACCGGCAGGGCTGCGGGATCGATCTTGTACACCATGGGGGCGTCCACGCCATCGGGCAGGTAGCCCTTCACCTGGTCCGCCTTCTCCCGGATGTACAGGGTGGCCTGGTCCATGTCGGTGCCGTAGTCGAACTCGACGATGACCAGCGAGGTGCCCTCGGAACTGGAGGAGCGGACGCTGGTGACGCCGGGCACGGTGCCCATGATCTCCTCCATCGGCCGGGAGACGTGCGACTCGACCTCTTCAGGGCCTGCACCCTCATAAGTGGTCATAACCACTGCCATCGGGAACTCCATGGCGGGGTAGAGGTCCAGCGGGAGGCGCGAGAGCGAGACGAGGCCGATCACGGCGGTCACCAGATAGATGACGATGGTGGGGACGGGGTGGTGGATAGAGAACCGGATAAGGGGCCTCATCGTTCAGGCCCCCCTCCCACACGCACGGGGGCTTCGTTGTAGAGCCGGTTCTGGCCGGCGATCACCACCTGGTCGCCGTCTGCGATGCCCTCGACCAGCACCTGCCCGTCGGAGCGGATGGCGACGGTGACGGGAACCCGGCGTGCCACGCCGTCGGAGACCACGTAGACGTACGCCTCACCGCCGGACTCCACGAGGGCGTCCACAGGCACCAGAATGCCCTTGCGCTCCTCCAGGGGGAACTCAACATCGGCGAACATGCCGCCCTTCAGGATGCCGTCAGGGTTGGGAACAACTACCCGCACCTTGTAGGAGCGGGTCTGGAGGTCCATCGCCGGGCTGACGGACTCCACCTGGCCGGTGAACGTCTGGTTCAGGGCCGGGATCGTGACGGGGACCGAAACGCCGGGTCGGACGGCATTGATGGCCGCCTCGGCCACGCCGGTGTCAACTACGACGGTGGAGAGGTCGACCAGCTGGAACACCGGGGTCCCCGCGCCGACCATGCCGCCCGGCTCCACGTAGCGGGCCGACAGCACGCCGTTGGCCGGCGCCGTGATGCGGGCGCCCTCGTAGCTCGAAGTGGCCAGGTCAAGCTGGGCCCTGGCCGCCTCCACCTGGGCGGCGGCCAGGGTGGCCTGTGTGCGGATCTGTTCGGCCTGCTGCTGCGAGACTGCCCCCTGGGCGAGGAGCGCCTCCAGGCGGGAAGCCTGGCGGGCGGCCTCGTTCCGCTGCGCCTCGGCCTGGTTGTACTGCGCCCGGGCCGCCGCCAGCTGGTTGGCCAGGTCCCGGTCGTCCAGCTCCACCAGCAGGTCGCCCTCCTGCACGGTGTCGCCCATCTCGTGGTGGACGGCCACCACGCGGCCGGGAACCTTGGCGGTGACGGTGACGGAGAGGATGGGCTTCAGCTGGCCCGAGGAGCGGCTGGTGGCGGTGAGCGTGCCGGTGCGGGCCTCGGTGACGGAGACCGCCACGGCCTCGACGGTCGGCTCATCCTGCCCTCCCGAGGCCAGGCCGCACGCGGAGAGAAGCAGAACCAACAGCGGCAGCATGGCCGCGGCGAACATACGCCTCATGTTTCATGTACCTCCATGGGGGCTCAGGGTGCGGCCGGCAGGTCCAGCCGAATGTCTGTCCAGACGGTCTCGCCCGAAGGCAGGCCGACAAGCGGGGTGATGACCACCTCGCCCGGGGCCGTCGCACTGCGCGCACCGGACGAGTCCACGGCCACAGGGGCGTACCGGCGGCCCGGAACCAGGTTCTCAAACCGGTAGATGCCGTCGGCGTTGGTGTAGGCAAACCGGTCAGCCGTGCTCCGGCCCTCGGTGTACAGCACCACGCGGATGCCGGACAGGGGGCTGCCGTCAGACCCCACCACGCGGCCGACGATCGCCGCGGGGACGTGGATGGTCAGGTTGGCCTGCACGCCGAGGTCGGTGTTCGGCCGAACCACCTCGGAGGAGGCGTTCAGCACGGCGTTCTCGCCGGCGACCCGCACCAGATACGCCTCTCCGGGCAGGGCGGGCACGCGGACGTCGTAGCTGCCGTCTTCGCCGACCTCACCGGTGAACGAGGCGCCGTCGCTGGAGCGGAAGACCGTCACCTCGGCGCCATCCGCCGGCCGGTCATCGCCTGCCTGCACGAGTCCGAGGAAGCGGGTTTCGGCCGGGCGTGCGACCAGAACCAGGTGATTGGGGCCATCCGGCATGAGGGACTGGGGCTCCCGCAGCGTGCCGTCCGGCGCCACCGACCCGCCGACGTAGGCCGGGTCGACGATGACCGGCAGGTAGCGGCTCTGGCGTGCGACCGGCAGGTTGGCGAACTCGTAGCGGCCCGACTCATCCGTCACCGTCTCGGCGATCTTGTTCCGCCCTTCCTCCCGGAGGCCGACCTTGACGCCCGCAAGGGGCTCGCCCCGGTCGTCCACCACGCGTCCGGCGATCGTGGCCCGCTCGGGCTGGAGCACGAAGTCCGCCGTGTTGTTGCTTCCCTTCCGCAGATCCAGCAGGCCGGGCGCGTTGCCGCCCTCGGTGACTGGCTGATCGGTGTACAGGTAACCGTTCACCTTCACGCTCACGTGGTAGCCGGTGGAGGGGTCATCAGTCAGGTTGTCGGGGATGTTGGCCGGAAGGTTGAGGTCGTACCGCCCGTGCTCATCCGTGCGGGCGGTCCAGGTCTGAGAGCCGCGGCTCACCCGCACCACGGCGTCGGCGATGGGCTCCTCCAGGTGGTTCTTCACGGTGCCGGAGAGGATGGCCGTTCCGTGGCTCGTGGTATCCGGGGCCTCGGCGTCCACGTTGGCCGTGACGGTCTCACCGCCCTCCACGTCCAGCCAGCCGGAGTCGGAAGGCACCAGGTTCCCTCCAGGGAAGGCGCGGACGCGGTAGGTGCCCCGGGTGACCTCGGTGAAGGAGAACCGCCCCTCGTCGTTGGTGCGGGCAACCTGCACGGTGCCGAGGCCGGCGCGCTGCAGGTGCACCTCCACATTCTTCAGCGGCTGTGCGTTCTCGTCGTAGACCCGGCCGTCGACTCGGGCGAAGAGCTTGTTCAGCACCACCCGGTTCTCCCCGCTGAAGTCGCGCCAGTTGCCGTCCTGCAGGGTGAACGTGCCGGTGGTGATGGTGTCGTGGTCGTAGCGGGAGACCCGGAGCTGGTAGATCCCGCCCTCCAGGGGCGGCGCCGAGAGGCTGAAGTAGCCGGAGCGGTCGGTGCGCACCGAAGCCACCGGTCCCCAGTCGGCCAGCAGCAGCTCAACGGTTGCGTCCCAAACGGGTGTGCCGCGAACCCCGGAGACCACCTCTCCGGTGACGCGGGCTACTGCGGAGGTCAGGGTCATGTCCAACTGGTTGCGGCGCTGTGCTTCCAGGCTGACCATCTCCTGGGTGGCGGGGCGATGGCCGTCGGCATGCGCCTGAATCGTGTACTCGCCTCCGGCCCGGGCGGTCGAAAGGCTGTAGACGCCCAGGTCGTTGGTGCGGGCCGTCGCCTCGAGACCGTAGCCCTCCCGGAACAGTTCGATCGTCGCCTGCGGGATGGGCAGCCCGCGTTCGTCGCGCACCACGCCGGTGAGGACGGCGGTGTACGGCTCGGCGGTGAGGGTGACGGCCGGGCCGTCGCTTGCGGGCACGTATGCGCGCTCCGTGAGCGAGTAGCCTTCGGCCCATGCCCGCAACCAGAACGTGTGGCCCGCCGGCAGGGCGATGGTGGCCTGGCCCTTCTGGTCCGTGCGGGCCGAAGTGATGCCGGGGAGTCCGGGCGTGAGCACCTGAACCTCCGCTTCCGGCAGCGGAGTGCCGTCCGTACTGATCAAGGTGACGCGAAGCGGCGCAGACGTCGCAGGCAGCAGGAACGACAGGTCTGCCGCCGCGGCGCCGGGCGCGCTGGCGACCAGAAACACCAGGCTGAGCAATAGGGCAATATACTTACGCATGTTTCACCTCTATACCGTTCCCGGCGCCAGGATGGCGTCGGTGAAGAAGTCGGCAACATCCTCGTCGAGCCGGTCATACCAGTCAGGGGTGAGCAGGTCGCCGAAGGCGGGAGGGATGCCCGGCCCGACCTGGAGCATGGCCCAGATGGCGCCTGTGAGGCCCACGGTCAGGATGACGGGGTGGGGCGCCCGGATGGACCCGGTCCGGACCGCCTGTTCGAAGGCTGCCCGGTCATCGAAGGTGAAGGCGGAGACCACCTGGTGGAGCAGGATGTCGGCGATCTCGGGGTGGAAGCGGCCCTCAGTGAACAACACGTTGAAGACGTCGCGGTTCTCCCGCATCACCTGCACCAGCTCGCGGATGCGCAGACGGATCAGGTCCCGCAGGTTGCCGGTTCGGGGCAGCGCCCGCTCCCGGCTCAGGGCCTCCTGCACCACCGGCTCCACGCAGGCGACGAACAGCTCCTTCTTGTCCTTGAAGTACCGGTAGATCGTCCCCTCGGCCACGCCGGCCCTGCGGGCGATCTCCGCAGTGGTGGCGCCGTTGTAGCCCCGCTCGCTGATGAGATGAAGCGCGGCGTCGAGGATGCGCGTACGCGTTGACTCCATATTGAACGCCTACCCCCTATATCTCGCCCAGGGCCTGGCGCAGCTGCAGGAGGCGCAGGCGAAGGTTGGCGACCGCCTGGATGCGGCCGGCCTCGGCCTCGAGCGCGGCGGCGGAGGCCGACTGCACCTCCACCCAGGTGGCAAGGCCGGCGTCGTAGCGCAGCTCGGCCAGGCGCAGTGCCTCCCGGGCCGGCTCCAGCGCCTTCTCGCGGGCCTTCAGCTCCTCGAGGGCGCCGTGGGCTGCGAGGTAGGCCTGGGTCACCTCCGCCCGGGCCTGGGCCAGGGCCAGGTCGTACTGGGAGGCGGCGGACTGCACCTGCTGCGCGGCGGCGAAGCCGCCGGTGGCCAGGCCTGTCTGGAGCCTGCGGGAGGCGAGGTCAAGTGCGGCGTCACGCAGGTCGGGGCGGCGTGCCACGGCCTGTCCGATGAGGGCCTCCAGATCCGTGGGCAGCGCCACGTCCTCCGACCGCAGCGTGTCGGGCTCGGGTCGGACGTTGGCCGCGATGGGCGTTCCGATCACCTGCCCCAGAGCGCTGCGGGCAGCCTCCTCCATGACCTGGGCGCCGATCAGCGCCGCTTGCTGCCCTGCGAGGGCTGCCTGAACCTGGAGCAGGTCGTACTGGGCGGCGCTGCCCACGGCGACTGCGGCCTCGACGTTCGCCAGCTGTGTACGGGTGCGCTCAAGGGCCGCCTGCTGTGCCTCTACGGTGGCGACGGCCTTCTGCCACTCCACGTAGGCCTGCAGCGCGCCGGCCCGCACTTGCTGCCTGGCAGAGGCGAGCTGGGAAGCGGCCTGCTCGTAGGTGATGAGCGCCTGCTGCCCCACTGCCTGCGGGGTGATCGCGTCCTGGGGAATCGAGATGCCGTACTGGGTCAGGAGATACGCCGCCGCGGCGGGGGCCAGGGCCGGCGCAGCGGCCGGCGCGGCCTCAAGGGCCGACCGGGCCGCGGAGACCTGGAGGGCGGCCAGCCGCACGCCGGGGTTCATGGTCTCCGCCAGGCTGAGGGCCTGCTCCAGACCGAGGGTGGCCTGATGCGGAGCGGCGTCTGCGGCCAGGGCGGGGGGGCCGGCGGCGGTGAGAAGCGTGAGGGAAACCAGCGCGGATACCAGGGAGCGCGGGAGCCGCATGGGAAAGATCGCCTCCCAATCAGGGTGTCGAAGGGAAAAATATGGATCTTGTTTCCAGGAGTGAGTGCTCACTCATTCTACATCGCGAGTAGAGTACCGTCAATAGGTAAGGACGTACCCTGGATACACCAGAGTACGTCCCATCTACCGGTGTTTGGCGGTTCCCTCTCTTGCGTTGATCAGACCCCGATATCTTCCCAGAGGGCGAGGAGTCGGTGCACAGACATGCTCGCCTGGCCCGCGTCGCCTGCGGAGAGGACCCCCCGGAGCCCGGTCAGCTCAAGGTCGACCCCCCTGACTTCGTCGGCGGTTGACGTGAGGTAGACTCACCCGCGCACCCGCTGCCAGGTGAGGCTGAGATCCTCGGCCATGGTGTGCGCCTGTTCCCCGTCCCGCTGCTCGGTGAGGCGCAGCAGCTGGTGCAGGCTGTCGGCCAGTTCGTCGCCTGCGCCGAGGGAGCGCTTGAGGAGGTGCGCCATGTTGAAGATCAGCACCGTGACAGCGATGGCCACGACGGACAGTCCGATGTAGATGACCTGACGCATGCGCACGTTCAAGCGCGCCCCTCCATTTCCAGAACCTTAGTTGGGCCCCAGGTAGTCGCTGAGGTCAGGGGACGGGGGAAACTTGTCCGTGTAGCGATCCACGTAGACCTTGCCTTCGGCGTCGACCACGGCCAGGAAAGCCTCCAGCCGGGCCGCAGCCATGCACGGTTGACCCCCAGCCGGCGGAGGTTCTGGTCCATCACCTCGCCGTGAGGACGGAGCGGGTAAGGATGACAGTCGCTTCACCCAGTGCAAGATCCTCCCCGCACACATGAACATGAAATGGAGAGCCCGCAACCGTTTACAGGCGGGCAGGTTCTGCTATACTGCGTTAGGATGCACACATGAAACGGACTATGGGAGGTGAAGACCGTGGATCAGCACAGGACACCGCTCTTTACCGGGTTGGTGGAGCACGCCAGGCGGAACCCCATTCAGTTCCACATCCCCGGGCACAAGAAGGGGGCGGGCATGGCCCCGGAGTTCAGGGAGTTCATCGGTGAGCGTGCGCTCTCCATCGACCTCATCAACATCGCCCCGCTGGACGACCTGCACAACCCGCACGGGATCATCCGGGAGGCGCAGGCCATGGCCGCTGAAGCCTTCGGGGCGGATTACACGTACTTCAGCGTTCAGGGTACCAGCGGCGCGATCACCACGATGATCATGACCGTATGTGGGCCCGGCGATAAGATTCTGGTACCGCGGAACGTCCATAAGTCCGTCCTCACCGGCATTGTGCTGTCAGGCGCCCTGCCGATATTCATGAACCCCGATCTGGACTACGACCTGGGCATCGCGCACGGTGTCAGCCTCGAGGTCGTGCGGCACACCCTGGACCAGCACCCCGACGCCAAGGGGGTGCTGGTGATCAACCCGACCTACTATGGCGTGGCGGCGGACCTGAAGGGCATCGTTGAACTCGCCCATTCCCGCGGTGTTCCTGTCCTGGTGGATGAGGCCCACGGTGTTCACCTCTGCTTCCACGAAGGCCTTCCGCTCTCGGCCATGCAGGCCGGTGCCGACATGGCGGCCACCTCCGTCCACAAGCTGGGCGGTTCCCTCACCCAGACCAGCATTCTGAACGTGCGGGAAGGGTTCATCAACCCGGGCCGCGTGCAGGCCATCCTCTCGATGCTCACCACCACGTCCACCTCGTACCTGCTGCTCGCCTCGCTGGACGTGGCCCGCAAGCAGCTGGCCACCCGCGGGCGCGAGCTGATCGACCGTGCGATCCGGCTGGCTGAGCGCGCCCGCCGCCAGATCGATGAGATTCCCGGCCTCTACTGCCTGGGGGCCGAGGCGATCGGCCACTCGTCTTCTCGGTTTGACTTCGATCCGACGAAGCTCTGCATCAACGTCAAGGAGCTCGGCGTGACCGGTGTGGAGATCGAGGTCCTGCTCCGGGAGGAGTTCAACATCGAGGTCGAGTTGTCCGACCTCTACAACGTGCTCTGCATCATCTCGCTCGGAGACACGGACGCAGAGGTGGACGCGCTTGTGGCGGCGCTGCGCACCATCGCCGCACGCTTCTACCGGCAGCGGCCGGCCAATCAGGTGAAGGTCAAGGTGCCCGTCACGCCGATCCTGGCCATGCACCCCCGCAGGGCCTTTTACGCCGAGACCGAGGTGGTGCCGCTGCGGGAGGCTGAGGGCCGGGTGATCGCCGAGTCGATCATGGTCTACCCACCGGGCATTCCGATCCTGCTGCCCGGGGAGATCGTGGCGGAGGAGAACCTGGATTACCTCAACGAGTGCATCCAGGCCGGGCTTCCCGTTCAGGGTACAGAGGACCCCGAACTGAAGCGGGTCAAGGTGGTCAAGAACGCGCGCTAGGGAGTTGGCTCAGATTTCGACATATGTAAGAACTTGCGCCGGGGCGGCCTGCGGGCCGTCCCGTGCCATTTTCAGGGCACTTCCCCGGCCGCCAGATTCGACAAAGGGAGGCGCGCCTGACCAAGTTGTACACAGGTTCGGGACGACCTGTGGAGAACTATCGTTCCCCGAAACGCCCATACGGCGCGGCTTTGTTCGTTTCGGGTGGGGTGTGTGCGCCGGCGGCTGTGGATAACTTGTGACTACGCTGTGCGTAATCGGTGAACATGCAGCCCGGCGGCGAACAGGAAAAATCTCCGCGTGAAGTCCGCCACGCACCGACCCACGTACCATGGTGGAAAAACGGAGGTCGGGGCATGGTCTTCTACTTCGTGCAGCAGGGCGAGACGCTGTTTGCGATCGCCCGGCGGTACAGAACCACCGTTCACGCCCTCGTCACCGCCAACCGGCTGAAGGACCCGAACGCGATCGCGCCCGGCCAGGCCCTGCTGATCCCGCGGCCTGGCGAGAAGCCGTCGCCGCCGCCGGGCCTCGTTCACCGGGTGCGGAAGGGCGAGACCGTCATTGGGCTGGCGGCGCGGTTCGGCACCACCGTGCCCGCAATCCTGATGGCCAACCAGATCGCTCACCCGGAGTTCGTCGTGCCCGGACAGCGTCTCGTCATCCCGGAACCGCCCGAGCCGGGTCCCGAGTGGCCCATGTTGGGGCGGACGCCCACGCGCGCCGGCAGCGCGCCGGTTTCCCCCGGCGAGGGCGTCCGGCCGGGCTGGGCCTACCGCGGCGGGGTGAGCGTCGGCGTGCGGCCGTCCGCTCCCGTCACCCGGTATGGGCGGGTCTATGTGGGACTGGGCGACGGCTGTTTCCACGCGGTGGACCAGGCGTCGGGCGAGGTGGTATGGAGGACGGCGGCCATGCGGCGGGGCGGGCCGCCATCCGGCGCGGCCATGCCTGCGCCCGCCGTCTACGACGGTCTGGTCTACCTCTGCGGGCCGGGCGGCGGGGTGCGAGCCCTCGAGGCCAGGTCCGGGCGCACGGTCTGGCACAGGGAAGAGGGCGACGGGAGCGCCGGCGCGCCGCTGGCGGCGGACGGCGTGCTCTACTACGGCTCGGCTGGGGGCGCCGTTACGGCCCTGGAGGCCAAGACCGGCGCGCAGGTCTGGCTCCAGCGGCTGGACGGGTCGGTCTCAAAGCCCGTGGCGTTGGGGGACGGCCGGATCTACGCGGTGACCGACGCCGGGACGCTCTGGGCGCTCGACGCCCTGACCGGCCAGACCCTGTGGCGCCGGGACTGCGGCGCGGCGAGCGCACCGGTGTTCGGCGAACTCGTGGTGGTCGTGGGCGGGCGCGCCTTCGACCCGCTGACCGGCGATGTCCTGTGGACCAGGCCGGATCCGGGGTGCAGTCCCGCCGTGCGGGGCGAGACGCTCTGGTATCCCGGTCTCCGGGTTGACCTGTTCAGCGGCCGGGAGCGGCGAGAGGGCAGCGACGGGGCGGCAGAGGCGCCGGCGGTGGCCGCGGATGCCCACCTCCTGGCGGGAGAACTGCACGTCTGGGCCACGCCGGAGCCTGCGCTCGTGTGCTGGGACGGCGAAGCGCACGAAGCACGGTGGTCGGTGCCCCTGGCGGCCCCCGCACTCGGGATCGCCCTTTCGGGTGAAACGCTCTTCCTCACCCTGGCAGACGACTCCCTGATCGCCCTGGAGACCCGCACCCCCTGAACGGCGGCGCCGGCGCCCCCGGTCCGCACCGTCCAGGGGGTACTGCCGTATGGGATTCCTTCCAGCCAGAGAGACTAATGCGTGCAGTCTCTGGTCTGGAGGGGGAGTTGACGGTGCACAAGTGGCTGAAGTGGGTCTGCGCGGCGGTGCTGGGCGGACTCCTCTTGCTCTGGCCGGAGGCGACGTTCGACGGCCACCGTTCGTTCGCAGAGAGCAGGGCGGCGAAGGACAACCTGCATCTGCTGGCCCAGACGGTCTGCGGCGAGGCCCGCGGCGAGCCATACGAGGGCAAGGTCGCGGTGGCTGCGGTGATCCTGAACCGCACGCTGGACAACCGCTTCCCCGATTCGGTGGCCGGTGTTGTCTACCAGACCCACGCCTTCGAGTCCGTCTCCAACGGCGAGATCTACAAGAACACGACGGAGGAGTGCTTCAAGGCGGCCCGGGCGGCGCTGGCGGGATGGGACCCGTCCAACGGCGCCATCTACTTCTTCGCGCCTGCCAAGACCAGCAACTCCTTCATCTGGTCGCGCCAGCAGGTGCGGACGATCGGCAAGCACATCTTCGCCAAGTAAGGGGAGAGCGGGATGCGATCGCAGAGAGGACAGGCCTGGCCGTACCTGCTGCTCGGCGTGGCGCTGGTGGGGGCGATGGGCTTCGGCGCCTATCAGACGAGGCTCAAGAACCAATACCTGCGCGACGCCGAGAACAAGTACATGGCGGCCTTCCACAAACTGAAGTGGACCAGCGAGAACATTGAGGAGCGCACCGCCAAATTGATGGCGACCAACGACCCCGACCTGCAGGAGAGCCTGCTGGCCGACCTGCGGGTCTACAGCGCACAGGCAGTGGAGCACATGTCGACGCTGCCGTTCACCACGATGAACACCCCGCGCATCGCCAACTTCCTGAACACGATGCGCGCCCAGTCCGACGAGAAGCATCACAAGCTGAGCACCGGCCAGCCGCTGAACGAGGAGGACTGGGCCCAGCTGATAGAACTGCGGAAGCAGGCGGTTTTCTTTGAGGAGGAGCTGTCGAACCTGCTCGGCCTCGTGGGAAACAACATGATCCGCTGGCAGCCCACCGTCCAGGCCACCAGCCCGGCCCAGTCGGGTCCGGCGGCCACGCCGATCACCGAGTCCGTGCTGGCGCTGGAACAGAACATTCCCGTGCCGCCGGGCGAGGAGGACGCACTGTCGCCGGCCAAGGCGCAGCTGCCCCGCCCCCAGACGGACATCGGCCCGCGGGTGGACGCAGCCGCGGCGGCCGAGGCGATCAAACGGTTCATCGACATGCCGCTCAAGGGCGAGCCCGTGCAGACGGGCGTGTACGACCCGGAGGACAAGCTGCACGGCCTTTCGCTCTATTACTTCGACGCGACCAAGGAGAACGGTCTGCCGATGAACTTCGGGGTCTCGGTGCACGGCGGACACGTGATCTACATGGTGGATGGCCGGGCGGTCACAGACAAGAAGATGAAGCCGGACGAGCTGATCCAGAGGGCGATTCAGATGCTTGGCAAGTGGGGCTTTCCACAAGTGGCCCACGTGTCCGTGGCTGAGAACGACGGCACGCTGGTGATGGAGTTCGCACCGGTGGTGGACGGCGTGGCCATACACACCGACATGATCCGCGTGTCGCTCGCCATGGATAACGGCGAGCTGGTGGGCTACGACGCCCGCAGTTACTGGGTGAACCATCACGACCGGCAGCTGCCGGCGCCGCAGATCAGCGCAGCCGATGCTGCGGCACGCACCTCGCCGCGGCTGACCGTGACGGCGGAACCGCGGCTCGCGCTGGTTGCGGACCGGCGCGGGCAGGAGCGGCTGGTCTGGGAGGTGCCCGGCCGGGTGGAGGATCAGCAGTTCCGGGTGTTCGTGGACGCGGCGGATGGCACCGAGGTGGACGTGGTCCGCCTGGTGGGCGACCCGGCGCCGCCGCAGTAGAGACGGCGTTCAGAGCGGTGAGGAAGGGCCGGTCTTCCTCACCGTTTTCTGCTGCTCATCGCCAGAAACATGCCATTCGCCGCCAGTAACAGGTGATTGGCAGAAAGACTCTTGACGTGCTATAGTGATAGTACCTTTGGCCTATACAAGTCCATCGGGCCCAGATAAGTCCCGCACTGACGGATCATCACGCCCTCTGCGGGCACCACAACGTTGCAGGGGAGGTAGACCCGAATGGCAGCGACCCCGACCCAGGGTGCAATCCGGCTGCCCGTCAAGGATGAGCACGGCTTCTTCAACATCCGGCTTGAGTCGATCGGCGGCTATGGCGCCAACATCGCAGGCAAGATGCTGGCGGAAGCCGGTGTGCTCTACCAGGGTCTCAACGGTTCCAACTTCTCGTCGTACGGCTCGGAGAAGAAGGGTTCGCCCGTCAAGTCCTTCATCCGCTTTGCCGAACCCGACACGCCGATCCGCATCAGTTCTCCCATCGAGGACCCCCACGTCGTCTGCATCTTCCACGAGGCCCTCATCCGCACGCAGCCTGTGGTGGACGGCATTCGCCCGGGCGGCGTGGTTATTGTGAACACCCGCAAGACCCCGGCTGAGATCCAGCAGATGCTTAATCTTGAGGACGTTACGATCGGAACGTTCGACGCGATGACGATCGCCGTGGAGACGGGATCCCGGGTAAACATGGCGGTGCTCGGCGCCATCGCCCGGGTGGCTGACTTCCTGGATCCCGAGGCGATCAAGGCGATGATCACCGACACGTTCACCAGGAAGTACCCGAAGACCGTTCCGGGCAATCTGCGCTGCTTCGACCGCGGGTACGCCGAGATCCAGTTTGAGTACTTTGGCCGGTCCGAGGCGGCGAAGGAAGGAGCCCGGCGGCGTACGGCCGTTGCCTACGGCTACCAGAACATGCCCATCGGCGGCGTGATCGTCAACCCGGGCAACATGGCGGCCAAGGATCTGAGCGCCTCGCGCCAGGGCTTCCTGCCTGCCTTCAACCGGGAGACGTGCATCGACTGCGCCCAGTGTGACATGGTCTGCCCCGACTACTGCTTCGTCTGGGAGCAGGGGGTTGACAAGCGGGGCCGTCCCGCCATGGTCCTCAAGGGCATCGACTACCAGTACTGCAAGGGCTGCCTGAAGTGCGTCGAGGCCTGCCCCACCGATGCGCTGCAGGACCTGCGCGAGGAAGACGGGTACGCCGCTGCGCACGCGGTGCGCCACCAGAGACTGTTTGGGATTGGGAGGTGAGCGGCTGATGGCAGTCAAGGAAACAGAGGTTCGTGTACAGAAGTCCACGTTCAAGTCGGGCAACGAGATGGCCGCTCTGGCGGCCAGCCAGATCAACTTCCACCTGATGGGTTACTACCCGATCACGCCGTCCACCGAGATCGCCGAGTTCATCGATGAGATGAAGGTGGAGGGCGAAAACACGATCGCCATGGTCGCCGGCGACGGCGAGCACGGTGCCGCCGGCATCTGCTACGGCGCAGCGGTCGCGGGCGGACGGGTGTTCAACGCCACCTCAGCCAACGGCTACTTGTACGCCCTGGAGCAGATGCCCGTGCAGGCCGGCACGCGGATGCCGATGGTGCTCGACCTGGTCACCCGTTCGGTCTCAGGCCCGCTTGACATCCGCGGCGACCACTCCGACCTCTACTTTGCCCTGAACACGGGCTGGATCATCCTCTACGCGAACAACCCGCAGGAGGTCTACGACCTCCACCCAATCGCCGTAAGGGTGGGTGAGCACCCCGACGTGCGCCTGCCGGTGATCGTCGGCTTCGACGGCTTCTTCACCAGCCACCAGAAGCGGCGGGTCTCCTACTTCGAGGACGGGCAGGTCATACGCGACTTTGTGGGCACGCAGCCCGAGGGCTTCCCGCATGCGCTGGACCCGCGGCATCCCAAGACCTTCGGCCCTTATATGAATGATCCCGACCTGATCAACAACAAGTACCAGCTGCATATGGCGATGGAGAACGCCCGCCGTGTGATTCCCGAGATCTTCGCCGAGTGGGAGCGGATCTCGGGCCGCAAGTACGAGATGGTCGAGGCCTATCGCATGGAGGACGCAGACGTCGCCCTCGTTCTGCTGGGCTCTGCGGCCGACACTGGAAAGCAGGTGGCCGACCAGCTCCGCGAGCAGGGCATCCGGGCCGGCGTGCTCACGCTGCACGTACTCCGCCCCTTCCCCGCCGATCAGATCCGCGCCGCCCTGCGGGGCGTGTCGGCCGTGGTGATCGGCGAGCGGGCCGACTCGTACGGCTCCGGCGGCGGCAACCTCTCGCATGAGGTCAAGTCCGCGCTGAAAGACGACCCCGACAACCGCACCCTCGTGGCCACACGGGTCTACGGCCTGGGCGGCAAGGACTTCTTCCCCGCCGACGCCGAGGCGTTCTTCGACCTGGCCATCGAGATGGCCAGGCTCGGCCGGGTGGAGGTGCCGTTTGACTACCACGGCGTCACCGCGGTGACTGAGAGCCAGCCGCTCGAGGTCGTGCCGCCGCTCACGCCGGAGGAGCAGCAGTCGCCGGTCAAGGTCGAGGTGGTGGGCGACGAGCTGAAGGTCACCGTGCCGCCCCCCCGCCAGATGATGGGCATGGCCAAGCGCATCACGCCCGGACACGGCGCCTGCCCCGGCTGCGGCATCTTCCCGGCCCTGGACAACTTCTTCCGGGCGCTCTCCGGCGACGTGGTGGTGCTGTTCCAGACGGGCTGCGCCATGGTCGTGACCACGGGCTATCCCTACTCGGCCCACCGGGTGACCTATGTTCACAACCTCTTCCAGAACGGCGCGGCCACGCTCTCCGGCGTGGTGGAGATGTTCTACGAGAAGAAGCGCCGGGGCGAGATCGAGGTGGGCGAGGACATCACCTTTGTGATGGTGACCGGCGACGGCGGTATGGACATCGGCATGGGCCCGGCCATCGGCGCCGCGCTGCGCAACCACAAGATGATCATCCTGGAGTACGACAACGAGGGCTATATGAACACCGGATCCCAGCTCTCGTACTCCACCCCGATCGGCCATAAGACCGCCACGTCGAACGTGGGCAGCCTGGGCGGCGGCAAGACGTTCCATCACAAGGACACGCCGCAGATCATGGCGGCCTGCCACATCCCCTACGTCTTCACGGCAGTGGAGTCACAGCCGCAGGACCTGTGGAAGAAGGCGGCCAAGGCCCAGTGGTACGCCAAGAATGTGGGCCTGGCTTATGGCAAGCTGCTCATCGCCTGCCCGCTCAACTGGCTCTCCGAGGAGCGGCTGGGCAACAAGATCGTGCAGGCGGCCGTGGACTGCAACTTCTTCCCGCTCTACGAAGTGGAGCGGGGGATCACCCGGCTGACCTACGATCCCGAGGCCAAGGGAAAGAAGATCCCAGTCGAAGAGTGGCTCAAGATGATGGGCAAGACGCGCCACCTGATGAAGCCCGAGTTCGCCGAGGTGCTGGGGGAGTTCCAGCGGGAGGTCGACCGCCGGTTCCGCCGCATCAAGGCGATGAGCGAGCATCCTGATCTGTAACTCTTCTGCAACTCTTCCGCAAGCCGCCGGCGGTGTCCGGCGGCTTGCCGCGTCCAGGGCGCGGCGCGGGGCCGGTTGGCCGGGCAGGAGTTTCTGCGGGGCACGGAGAAACTCGCGACGCCGCACAACGCGCGGCGCCGCGCAGTTCTGCGTGAACGCGGGCCGCGCTCGCACAGCCTGGCTGTGCGAGCACGACCTGGGTGAGCAGTGCGGGGATAATGGAAAGGGGGCTGCCCGGATGGCGCTCGGGCCTGTGGGGCCGGGTGAACTCGGCTTTGTCGAGGCGCTGATGAAGCGGGGCTTCATCAACATCCCCCGAATGTTGTTTGACTACACCCTCGATCTCGGTCTCGATTACGACCGGATCGGAAAGGTGTTTGCCGTCCTGGCCTGCGTGGGGGGGCCGGGTGAGAGCGCGTTCGGCTCATACACGGTCACGCGGCGCAACACGCCCCGTGACTTTGACCAGGTGCGCACGCTGGTGCTCCAGCTGCAGGAGGACATGATCACCCGGTGCGACAGCGTGACAGATAACGAGATCACCTTCTCCTTCGGGCCGCTCTTCGCACGCCTCCGCGCCGTGTGGGGAGAGTATCGGCAGGCGTACGAGAAGGAGATGGCCAGCCGGGGACCGCATCCCGCGGTTGCCCTGGCCGAGGAGCTGTTGGGTCGGCCACTCTCCGCGCGCGACGTGCGCGAGATCCTCGACTGGGTGGAGGAACTCGGGTTCACCGTCGAGATGGTGGAGGCGGTGCTCAGGGAGGGCATCCGGCAGGGGGTTACCCGGATGAGCTACCTGAAGGCCATCGCTCATGAGTGGGCACAGGCCGACTTGCAGACGCCTGAGCAGGTGGCCGCCTACCTGCAGGAGCATCAGAAGATCGCTGCCCGCCACCGGCAGGCCACACAGGCGCTGGGCATCAAGCGGCCGCTCACGGCGGCGGAGCAGGCGATGATCGAGCGCTGGTACGGCGAGTGGGGCTTCAGCGACGAGGTGATCCTCCAGGCCTGCGACCAGGCGGCAGGCGCGAAGAACCCGCTCCAGTACACCAACAAGGTGCTGGAGAGCTGGCTGCAGGAGGGGATCCGCACGGCCGCGGATCTGGACAGGCTCATGGAGCAGAAGCGGCGCACCGCAGCGGCAGGGGTCGACTCCCGGCGGCCAGCGCGCGGCGGCCGCCGGTCGACCAGCCAGTCCAACGTCATCTTGAAGCGCGAGAAGAAGGATGAGAGCTACTATGATGACGTCTTTAAGCGATATGACTAGCGAGCGGATGCGGCGTCGGGAGGCGCGCATCCGGCAGCTCGAGCAGGAGCGCGACGAGCGGGAGGCGGCGATCCTCCGGCGCATCCCGAGGCTGGCTGAGATCAAGGAGGTCCAGGCCGAGATCGGCCTCGACCTGGCGCGGCTCTACCTCAACCGGCCCACGCGCTTCCGCATGACGTTTGCTGAACTGCGGGACTGGTCGCTCCGGCTCTCCCGTGAGCGTGAGGCGCTGCTGCGCCAGCACGGGATCGACCCGCACGAGCTGGAGGTTCACTGGGACTGCCCGGCCTGCCGGAACACCGGGTGGATCCGGGAGGTCGGCGACGGCGAGGAGGTCTCCCCGCCGCGCAAGTGCGCCTGCCTGATCCAGGAGGAGATCGAAGACCTCTACAGGGCCGCCGGCCTGACCGGCCCCCTGCGTGAGCATACCTTCGACCGCTTCGACCTCACGGTTTACCCCCCGGAGTACCAGAAGCACAACGCGGGGGTCCTGGCCGACTGCCGCCGGTTTGCCGAAAGCGCAGCGAGCGGCAACGCACGTACCTCGCTGCTTCTGCAGGGTCCGGTGGGCCTCGGGAAGACCTTCCTGGCCTGCGCCATCGGCAACCGGGTCATCGCCGCAGGGAAGACGGTGGGCTACTTCACCCTGTCGGAGTTCATCGACCTGATCCGCACGCAGAAGTTCGACGAGGACCGGAGCAGCGCCATGCAGCCGCTGCTGGAGGCGGACCTGATCATCCTGGATGACCTCGGCGCAGAGAAGGTGACCGACTTCGTGGCGCAGGAGCTGTTCAACCTGATTAACCTGCGCCTCAACCGGCAGATGCCCATGGTGGCCTCGACGAACCTGCTGCCCGAAGAACTCGAGGATACTTACGGGGAGCGCATCGCCTCGCGCCTCCTGTACGGGTTCGAGGCGCTGACGCTGAAGGGCAGCGATGTGCGCAAGGTGCTGCGGCGGCGCAGCAGCGGCGGGGCGCGGTGAGGAGTGCAAAGGTATCGTGGCGCATGCCGTCGAATAGTGCCCGGAGGAGGCTGATCCATGGGAGAGGAGCAACGGCGCGCACCTCTGTTCGAGGCGCTGCAGGCCTATGCCCGCAGGGTGAGGGCCCCGCTGCATGTGCCCGGACATAAGATGGGGCGGGCGGCTCCGCCGGAGTGGAGGGCGTTCCTGGGCGAGGGCGGCCTGGCCATCGACCAGACGGAGGCGCCCGGGCTGGACGACCTGCACGCGCCGGAGGGCGTGATCGCGGAGGCGCAGCGCCTCGCAGCGGCGGCCTTCGGGGCAGAGCGGAGCTACTTCCTGGTGGGCGGCACCACCGCCGGCCTGCACGCCCTGATCCTGGCAGCCTGCTCCCCGGGCGCGTCGATCGCCGTTCCGCGCCACGCCCACCGCTCGGTGCTGGGGGCGCTCATCCTGGCCGGTCTCCGGCCGAACTGGGTGCAGGTGACGTTCGACCCTGACCTGGGGCTGGCCACAGGCGCCGACCCGCGGTCGCTGAGGGAGGCGCTGCGGGGGGCGGCGGCGGCTGTGCTTGTCCACCCCACTTATTACGGCATTGCGTCGGACCTGGCATCTGAGATCGACTTGGTCCACCGGGCCGGGCTGCCCGTACTGGTGGACGAGGCCCACGGTGCGCACTTCGCCTTCCATCCCGGCCTGCCGCCTGCGGCACTCTCCCTGGGTGCGGACGGGGTGGCGCAGTCGGTGCACAAGACGGGGGGGAGCCTCACCCAGTCTTCCCTCTGCCATCTGGGTCACGGAAGCCGCCTGAAGGCGGCCCGACTGGAGGAGATGCTGCGGCTGGTGCAGACCACCAGCCCGTCCTACCTGCTGATGGCCTCGCTGGATGTTGCCCGGCGTGCGCTCGCCCTGGAGGGCCATCAGGCCTGGGAGCGGGCGCTGGCGCTGGCCGATGGGGCTCGTCGGCGCATCGGAGCCCTCCCCGGGCTCAGGGTCTACCCCACGGATGACCCCACCAAGCTGCTCATCGACGTGCGAGGTCGATCCATTTCGGGGTTCCGGGCGGCCGAGTGGCTGTGGGACGAGGCAGGGGTTGCGGTGGAGGCGTCAGGGGTGACCTACGTGCTGGCGGTGCTGACCCCCGGGGATACCGCAGAGACTGTGGACGTCCTTGTGGCAGCGCTGTCACGGCTGCCGTCGGACGAGGGGGTGCCTGCCCTCCCACCGGAGCCGCCCTGGCCGGAGGTGGTCCTGTCCCCGCGGGAGGCCTATCTGGGGCCGAAGCGGGCCGTACCCCTTCGGGAGGCCGTGGGTCGGGTCGCCGCCGAACTGGTTGCGCCCTACCCGCCCGGCATCCCCGTTGTGGCGCCGGGGGAGCGGCTCACCTGCGAGGTGGTGGAGTACCTCGGGCACGCCGCCGAGTCCGGCTGGCATCTCCAGGGACCCGCAGATCCCTGTCTTCGCAGCATTCAGGTCGTGGAGGAGTGAGCGGCGGTGTCCGTTTTCATCACCTTCGAGGGCGTCGATGGCTCCGGCAAGTCCACGCAACTCAGGCTGCTCCTGGAGTATCTGACGGAGCGGGGCGTCCCCCATCTGTTCACCCGCGAGCCCGGCGGCACGCCCATCGCGGAGCAGATCCGGGAGGTGCTGCTCTCGCCCCGCAACCGGGGGATGTCGGTGATCACCGAAGCCCTGCTCTTCGCCGCAAGCCGGGCGGAGCACGTCAGCCGCACCATCCGGCCGGCCCTGGAGGAGGGCAGGGTGGTGATCTGCGACCGGTTCGTGGACTCGTCCCTGGTTTACCAGGGGGTGGCCGGCGGTCTGCCCCTGGAGTTCCTGGAGCAGATTAACCAGATGGCGACGGGGGCGCTCCGTCCGCACCGCACCATCGTGCTGGACCTGCCCCCTGAGTCGGCCATCGCCCGCAGGAAGGCGTCGGAGGCGGACCGTATCGAGGAGAAGGCGCTCGAGTACCATGAGTTGGTGCGCCAGGGCTACCTCGACCTCGCCCGTGCCGAGCCCAGGCGCGTCAAGGTGGTGGATGCCTCCCGCAGCGTGGAGGAGGTCCAGGCGGAGATACGGGCCCTCGTCGATGAGGTGCTCCCCCGCCGCTACGCAAGGGAGCGCTCCACATCCGGATAACGAGGGGGGAGCCAGCTTGAAACTGGTGATTGCTGTGATTCAGGACAAGGACACGCACCGGCTGCTGACGGCGCTGACCCAGGAGGGGTTCCGGGCCACGAAGCTCAGCTCCACCGGCGGGTTCCTCAGGGAGGGGAACACCACCCTCCTGATCGGCGTTGAGGATCTCAAGGCAGAACGGGTCCTGCGCATCATCCAGAACACCTGCCGGTCCCGGGAGCAGCTGGTCACGCCGCTCTCGCCGATGGGCGGCCCGGCAGACTCGTACATCCCCTACCCCGTGGAGATCACCGTGGGCGGCGCCACCATCTTCGTGCTCGACGTGGAGCGCTTCGAGCAGTACTAGGAGGATGCGGGTGTGAGTTGGTCCGCGATTCGCGGGCAGGACATGGCGGTGCAGCTGCTGCGGCGGGCGGTGGCCACCGGCAGGGTGGCCCACGCCTATCTCTTTGCGGGACCGCCGGGCGTTGGCAAGCGCACGACTGCCTGGGAGCTGGCCCGCAGCCTCAACTGCCTCTCGCCCGCCGGCGACGAGGCCTGCGGCGCCTGCACCTCCTGCCGCAAGCTGGCCGCAGACCCGCCCGTTCATCCGGATGTCACGCTCGTGGAGCCTGACGGGCGCTTCATCCGGACGGAGCAGATGCGCGCCGTGCAGACTGAGATGTACGCCCGGCCCACTGAGGGCCGGGTGCGCGTGGCGATCATCGACGGGGCGGAGCGCATGAACGCAGAGGCAGGCAACCGGCTGCTGAAGGTGCTGGAGGAGCCGCCGGCGTACGCCCGCTTCGTCCTGCTCACCACCAACCTGGCCGGCGTCCTGCCCACGATCGTCTCACGCTGCCAGATCGTCCACTTCTCGCCGGTACCCCCGGAGGAGATCGCGGCGATCCTTCAGCAGCGGGCCGGGCTCGACCCGGGGCGGGCCAGGCTCTTCGCCTCCCTCTCCGGTGGGTCCGTGGGCGGGGCGCTCGAGATGGCCGGCAACCCCGAGGTCGGTGAACGCCGCGACTCGGCTCTCCGGCTGCTGCTCCGGCTGGGTGACATGGACGACGCCGACCTGCTGGCGCAGGCTGAGGTCTGGGAGAAGGACAGGGACCACCTCGAGGCGCACCTGGAGATGACCACGCTCTGGCTGCGGGACGCCCTGCTGCTGGCGCAGGGCGCTCCGGAGCGGCTGGTGGTCAACTGCGACCGCACTGCTGACGCCAGGAGGCTGGCCGAGCGTTACGGAGGCGGCGGTCTCCTGGCGATGCTGGAGGCGGTCGCGTCCGCGCGGGAGCAACTCCTCCGCAGCGCCAACACCAGGCTGGTGCTGGACGTGCTGATGCTGCGGCTCCGCGGCGCGGTCCAGGCATAGGAAACTTGCGGAACTTGTTTTTCAGCGGATATAGTGGATATGGCAGCAAGGAGGTGACGGGATGGTCTGCGTTGTCGGTGTACGCTTCAAGCTGGCCGGGAAGGTGTACTACTTCGATCCCGGCGAGCTGCCCGTCGCCCAGGGAGACAGGGTCGTCGTCGAGACTGTGAGGGGTGTGGAGTACGGCCAGGTGGTCGTCGGCCCCAGGGAAGTGCCCGAAGAGGAGGTTGTGCAGCCCCTCAAGAAGGTAGTCCGCATTGGAAGCGAGCGCGACGACGAGATTGCCGCGGCGAACAAGCAGAAGGAAAAGGAAGCCTTCGCCATCGCTCTGAAGAAGATCGAGGCACACAACCTTGATATGTACTTGGTTGACGTTGAGTATACATTCGATGGCTCGAAGGTAATCTTCTACTTTACAGCCGAGGGACGCGTGGACTTCCGCGAACTGGTGCGCGATCTGGCGAGTGTGTTCCGCACCCGCATCGAGATGCGGCAGATCGGCGTGCGCGACGAGGCCAAGCTGCTGGGGGGCATCGGCCCCTGCGGGCGGGTGCTCTGCTGCACGAGCTTTCTCGGCGACTTCGCGCCGGTCTCTATTCGTATGGCGAAAGACCAGAATCTCTCGCTGAACCCCTCGAAGATCTCCGGCCTGTGCGGACGTCTGATGTGCTGCCTCCGCTACGAACAGGAGACCTACGAGGCGGCCAAGAAGGACCCTTCCCTGGCGCCGGGCTACGTGCCCCCGCTGCCCGAGGCGGAGCCGGACGAGCTGCCCCCCGAGGACTGGCAGCCTGAGCGGCCGCAGCCGGTCAGGGCCAGCGACCGGTTGCCGGCTGCAGCCGAAGGGGCTCGGGTCGCCCAGGCGGTGGCGGAGGAGAAACCCCAGCGGCGCGAGCGCACCCGGTCCGGCCGGGAGACCGGCGCCAACGCAGAACAGGACAGCTCTGCACGCCGGCCCCAGCAGGGGCAGCAGAAGCCCAGGGGGCACGGGGTCGGGGCTGGCGACAGCCCGGCAGGCGGTCGGCCGCGCGAACGGCGCGCTGGCGCCGACGATCAGCAGTCCCGGGCGCAGAGGCCCGGGCAGCAACAGGCCCGGTCGCAGCAGTCAAGATCGCAGCAGTCCAAGGCCCAGCCGGCCAGGGAGCGACAGCTGCAGGCGGAAGGCGAAAACGGCGCACCCGAGGAGCAGACCGGCCGGCAGGCTGCGGCCGGCGTTCCGCGCCGCCGGCGCCGGCGGCGGGGCCACCGGCCCGCGGCGGCAACCGGGGGCGGAACCTCAACCGGAGGCGGTGCGGCCTCCGGCGGCGAGTGACGGAACACCCGGCAGCCCCGGAGGGAGTATCCCCCCGGGGCGTTGCTAACGAGAGCAGTCCATCGTGCCAGGAGGGCAGAGCGCAGATTGGGCACACTCTATATCGTCGGGACGCCCATCGGCAACCTGGAGGACGTTACCCAGCGGGCGCTGCGGACCCTGCGGGAGGTTGCCGTGATCGCATGCGAGGATACGCGTGAGACGCGCAAGCTGCTGCACCATTTCCAGATCGACACGCCGGTCACCAGCTACCACGAGCACAACAAGCGCACCGCCGGCCCCCGGCTGATTCAGCGGCTTCTGGACGGAGAGGACGTGGCCCTTGTGACCGACGCGGGCATGCCCGCCATCTCCGACCCGGGCGAGGAACTGGTGGCCGGAGCCGTCGAGGCCGGCATTCCGGTGGTTCCCGTCCCCGGGCCCACCGCGTTTGTGACGGCCCTGGTGGCCTCGGGCCTGCCAACGAGGCGGTTCGTTTTCGAGGGGTTCCTGCCGAGCAAGGGCAAGGAACGGCGGCAGGCGCTGGAACGGCTGAAGGGGGAGGAGCGGACGGTGCTCCTCTATGAGGCGCCCCACCGGCTGCAGGAGACGCTGGCCGACCTGCGTGCGGCGCTGGGCGACCGCCGCGTTGCCGCCTGCCGTGAGCTGACCAAACTGCACGAGGAGTACGTGCGGGGAACGCTCTCTGCGCTGATCGACCACTTCCGGGAGCAGGCGCCCAGGGGCGAGTTTGTGCTGGTCATCGAGGGAGCGCAGCCTCCCGTTGCGGCGGGGCAGCACGACTCCGCAGACCTGGCCCGGGCGGTGGCGGACCTGGAGGCGCAGGGGGTCGAACGGAAGGCGGCCATGAAAGAGGTGGCTCAGCGGCTGGGCGTACCCAGGCGCGCAGTCTACCAGGCCGTGCTGGAGGCCCGGGATGCGGAGTAGGCTTTTCCGGGGAGTGAAAGGGCAAGCAAAAAAGCACCCCGCTCGCGCGGCGTGCTTTGCCATAGACCCTGTCTGTACGGTTACCCCACCTGATGGACCCGGTCAGCCATGGAGGCAAGGCAGGACTGGCACACGTTCTTCCCCTTGAAGTTCTCCACATTGGCGGCGTTGCCACAGAAGACGCACGCCGGCTCGTACTTGCGCAGGATGATCTTGTCTCCGTCGACGTAGATCTCCAGCGAGTCCTTCTCCTCGATGTTCAACGTGCGGCGGAGTTCAATCGGAATGACGACCCGGCCGAGCTCGTCTACCTTCCGGACAATACCCGTGGACTTCATCATATGGCACATTCCCTCCTTGCATCCGGGGGCTGCGATGGACTCCATAACCCAGGATAACAGTAATGGTAGAAAAAGTCAAGGCACCACTTCAACGTTACCCTGCTCATGTTTCGACCATCACATGGTTGAAGGCGGCCAGCTCCCTTATGAAAACCATAACTGGATAATCGTCCTAAGTCAAGGGCCAATTGGGCATTTTCACCAAGTGGACGGGGCACGTACGGGCGCCGGGAGCTCTTGACAGCCTTTTCGGAGTCGCCTATACTAGGGCCATTCAACGCGAAGATGGAGATGAGTAGGGCCTGAGGTCCCCACAGCGAGCCGGAAGAGGTGGAAGCCGGCGGTGACCGAGACGGTCTGAACATGGCTCCGGAGCGGCCGGCTGAAGGTTCCGTGCGAACTGCGTAAGCCAGGACGGGAGGCTCCCGTTAGCGAGCCAGGATATCGGCCGGCAGGCCTGTATCCGCCAGAGGCCCGGCTGCCGTCGGGCGAACAAGGGTGGTACCACGGGGTGCACGCCTCGTCCCTTCATGCGGAGGGACGAGGCTTTTTATGTTCAACGGGCAATCCTGGTGAGGAGGGTTTCAGACATGACCAAGTTCTATATCACCACGCCCATCTACTATCCCAGCAGCAAGCTGCACATCGGTCACTCCTACACGACCGTCGCGGCCGACGCGCTGGCGCGGTATCACCGTCGGTTGGGGCACGAGACCTACTTCCTGACCGGAACGGACGAGCACGGGCAGAAGATCGAGCGCGCGGCCATCGCCGAGGGCAAGACGCCGATCCAGTTCGTCGACGAGATCGTCGCCGGCATCAAGCAGCTCTGGGCCGCATTGCACATCTCGTACGATGACTTCATCCGCACCACGGAGCCGCGCCACACGAAGGTGGTGCAGAAGATCTTCAAGCAGCTTTACGACCAGGGAGACATCTACAAGTCGTCCTACGAGGGCTGGTACTGCACCCCCTGCGAGACCTTCTGGATCGAGGGCAAGCTGAAGGAGGGCAACCTCTGCCCCGACTGCGGGCGTCCGGTAGAGTTGACCAAGGAGGAGAGCTACTTCTTCCGCCTCTCCAAGTACTCCGACCGCCTGCTGGCGTATATCGAGGAGACGGACTTCATCCAGCCGTCCTCCCGGAAGAACGAAATGGTTTCGTTCATCAAGCAGGGGCTGGAGGACCTGTGTGTCTCCCGCTCGACCGTGCGCTGGGGCATCCCCGTGCCCATCGACGAGAAGCAGACGATCTATGTGTGGATCGACGCGCTCTCCAACTATATCACCGCCCTGGGCTGGGGAACGGAGAACGACGAGCTGTACCGCAAGTTCTGGCCCGCCGACGTGCACCTGGTGGGCAAGGAGATCGTACGGTTCCACACCATCATCTGGCCGTGTATCCTGATGGCGCTCGACCTGCCTCTTCCCAAGAAGGTGTTCGGCCACGGCTGGCTCCTGTTCGGCGCCCAGGCGGAGAAGATGTCCAAGTCCAAGGGCAACGTGGTCGATCCGTTCGCCCTCATTGAGAAGTACGGCCTGGATGCCGTGCGCTACTACCTCCTGCGGGAGGTCCCGTTCGGTTCCGATGGCACCTACACCGAGGACGCCTTCATCCTGCGCACCAACACCGACCTGGCCAACGATCTGGGGAACCTGCTCTCCCGCACGACGCAGATGATCAACAAGTTCAGCGGGGGCAAGGTACCCGAGCCGGACCCCGCCACGGACGACCGGGTGCTCGCCACACTGGCCGAGCAGGTGATCCGGGAGTACCAGGAGGCCATGGACCGGCTGGAGATCTCCACGGCGCTGGTCGCACTGTGGAAGCTGGTCGACCGGGCGAACAAGTATATCGACGAGCAGGCGCCCTGGGCCCTGGCCCGGGACGAGGCCAAGGCGGGTCAACTCCGCAGCGTGCTGTACAGCCTCGCCGAGTCGCTGCGCATCCTGGGCGTGGCGCTCACGCCGTTCCTGATCCACACGCCTGAACGCATCTGGGAGCAGCTGGGCCTGGATCCCGCGCAGGTGCGCACGCTCCCCTGGGAGCAGGCGATTGCCTGGGGCGGACTGCAGCCCGGCACCCCGATCCGCCGGGGCAACCCGCTGTTCCCCCGCATCGAGACGCCGAAGGAGGAGACGAAGGTGGAGCCGAGCACGGAGAAGGCGCAGGAGACCGCACAGGCGGCCAAGGTTGCGGAGCCCGTGGAGGGCGTTGCGCAGATCGAGTACGACGACTTTGCAAAGGTGGACCTGCGGGTGGCCGAGATCGTTGAGGCCGAGCGGGTGCCCAAGGCAGACCGGCTGCTCAGGCTGGAGCTCTCCGTGGGCGGGGAGCGCCGGCAGATCGTCTCGGGCATCGCCCAGCACTACGCGCCGGAGGAGCTGATCGGCAAGCGGATCATCCTGGTCAGCAACCTCAAGCCGAAGAAGCTGCGGGGGATCGAGTCCCACGGGATGCTGCTGGCTGCGACGGCGGAGGACGGCAGCCTCAGCCTGGTCACCCTCGACAAGCCGAACTTCCCGTCCGGTATGCGCGTCAAGTAGGCTGAGCCGCATCTCCCCGGGCGCCTTACGGGCGCCCGGGGAGACGAGTGAAGAGGGGGCAGGTTCCATGCTGTTCAACACGCACTCTCATGTGGACACAGGGCGGCAGTTTGACGCCGACCGGGACGAGGTGGTGGAGCGGGCCCGCCAGATGGGCGTGAGCCGGCTGATGGTGATCGGCTTCGAAAAGGCACTGATCCCGGTGACCCTGCAGTTCGTCGAGCGGTACGACTGGGCCTGGGCGGCCGTCGGTATCCACCCGACCAGCGCGTTGGAATGGGACGCCGAAGCGGAGCGGGCGCTCCGGGAGGCAGCCCGCCACTCGAAGGTGAAGGCGATCGGCGAGGTCGGGCTCGACTACTACTGGAAGGACAGTGCGCCCTTCGACCTGCAGCAGGAAGTCTTCCGGCAGCAGATTCGCCTGGCCAGGGAGTTGGGGCTGCCGCTGGTGATCCACAACCGGGAGGCGCACGAGGACGTGGTGCGCATTCTGGAGGAGGAAGGCGCCGGGGAGGTGGGCGGCATCATGCACTGCTTTTCCGGCGACTGGACGGTCGCCGAGCGGTGCCTCGCCATCAACTTCTATATCGGCATCGGGGGCACGGTGACGTACAAGAACAACCCGACGGGGCGGGACGTGGCGCAGCGCCTTCCGCTCGACCGCATCGTACTCGAGACGGACGACCCCTATCTCGCGCCGATGCCCTATCGCGGCAAGCGGAACGAGCCTGGGTACGTCAGGCTCGTGGCTGAGTTCCTGGCCGAGCTGCGCGGCACCACGTTCGACGAGATTGCCGCGGCGACGAGCAAGAATGCACAGCGCGTTCTGCGGATCGAAGAGCCGCTGGGGGGCGCGGTCACCGCCGGTTGACGTGTCGCACGGTCTGCATCCGGCGCTGCTTCCACAGGGCCGCCTGCAAGTTCCGCAACCCGTGAAGCAAGCAGAACCCGCACAGCTCCAGGGCTGTGCGGGTTCGTCTGTCTCAGCGCAACTAGATCTTGCCGCTGCGGGTTGCCGGATCCTGCGGGTCGAACCGCCCCGATGGGGTGGCCGGGACCTGCCACCACCGTTCCACCGAAACGCCCGCCTCCGAGAGCATCGCCTGGAGCTCTTCCATGAACACCCCGCGCCCCGGGTCGCAGGAAGGGCTGGACTGGATGCCCATCCCGCCGACGATGCTGTATCCGTGCCGCTGGTAGACCTGAAGCTGCTCCACGAACGGCCCCAGAATGCGCCGACAGTGGTGCCGGTACTCAGGGGTGTCGTACTGCTCGTATGTCGTGCCGGGGCGGTCCGGCCCGAGGAAGGTGAACTCCGGGCAGGGGAGCTGGAGTATCCCCCAGCCTTGCTCGTGGATCCAGTCAACCGCATCCTTCATGATGCCCGTAGAGCGGGCGTCACCCGGGAAGACCGCGTTCTGGTTCAGGACGCAGTGGGCGGTGATGATGACCTTCCGGCTACGCTGCACCGCTCTGGGACCTCCAGGGCAGCATGGACTTGGGCAACTGGCTCACGATGAGCGAGACCAGAATCGAGCAGGCGATCTTGTCCACCAGGTTCGAGGCGATGCGGGGCAGGAACGTGGCGGTGAAGATGCGGGCGCCGGTCTGCGAGAGCCAGAGCACAAAAACGTCCATGGGGCCGCCGGTCAGGCCGCCGTAAACCGCCACGGCGATCGGCGAGCCGATCAGCGGGGCCACGACCGAGAGGATCAGCCCCGTGACGACTGCTGTGCCCAGGCCAAACCGGAACCGCCGGGCGATGAAGCCCACGGTGAGGCCGACGGCGCCGTTGACCAGTCCGAACGGAATATTGGTGGGGCCGGCGGTCACGCCGAGGACAAGGTTGGTGATGAGACCGACGCCAAACGCCCACCAGGGGCCGTAAAGGACTGCAACGAAGATGGTGCCGATCGTATCCAGGAAGAGGAGCGGAATGCTGAGCGCAGCCACCACGGTTCCGCCCAGCACGTTCAGTGCCACGGCCAGTCCGCACAGAGCCAGCAGGTAGATAGTCCGACGATCCATAAATGAATGAGCCCCCTAGTAAAAAGTATCTACGCATTGGTAAGATAGCAGATACAGATCCAGAGGAAAAGTAGACAAGGTGAGCGATATTGCTGGAACTGCGTGAAGTTTGGTTCCGGTACCCGGAAGCAGAAGTCTTCTCCGTGCAGGGAGTCTCCCTGACCATCTCCGAATGCGAGTTCACGGCCATCCTGGGCCCCAACGGGTCCGGCAAGTCGACCCTGGCCCGGCTGCTCACCGGCCTCGTCCAGCCCACGGATGGACAGGTGCTGGTGGACGGGCTCGACACCCGCGACCGGGAGGCGCTCTGGGACGTACACCGCACGGTCCAGATGGTCTTCCAGAACCCCGAGAACCAGATCGTGGGCACGAGCCTCGCCGACGACGTGGCCTTCGGTCTCTCCAACATCGGCGTGCCTCAGGCGGAGATGGCCGAGCGCATCTCCCGGGCCCTTTCGCTGGTGGGCCTCGACGACCGCGCCGAGGCGTCACCGCACGCCCTCTCGGGGGGAGAGAAGCAGCGGCTGGCGGCAGCGGCGGCGCTGGCGCTGGAGCCTCGTTATCTGATTCTCGATGAGGCGACCGCCATGCTCGATCCCGCGGCCCGGCGGGAGCTGATGGCCACGATCCTTCGCGTTCGGAGGGAGCGCAACTTCGGGCTCATCCATATCACCCACCACCTCGAGGAGGTGCTGGAAGCCGACCGGGTGGTGCTCATGGACGGGGGGCGGCTGCAGCAGGCGGCCACCCCGGCCGAACTGTTGAGCCAGCCCGCCCTGCTCGGCGGGTGCGGCATCGACCTGCCCTACCTGCCTGCACTGGCGGCCAGGCTGCGGGAGGGCGGACTCACGTTCCTGGGGCCGAACCCAACCCTGTCGGAAGTGGTGGCACGGCTATGCAGTTGAGGCTGGAGCGGGTCTCGTTCGCCTACCGGCGGGGGCTGCCGGTCCTCCGGGAGGTCGACCTGGCCCTGGAGAGCGGGGAGTTTGTGGCGCTGGCCGGACGGTCGGGGTCAGGCAAATCGACGCTGGTGCAGGTGATGAAAGGGTTGATCCGGCCCGACGGGGGAAAGGTCACCCTGGCCGGTACGGCGGCAGGGCCTGAGCAACTCGACTCCGTTGGGCTGGTGTTCCAGTACCCCGAACACCAGCTGTTCGCTCAGTCTGTCTACGACGACATCGCCTTCGGTCCCCGGCAGCAGGGGCTGGAGGAGCAGTTGGTGGAGCAGCGCGTGCTCGCGGCCATGGCGGCGGTGGGTCTTGACCCCGCTCGCTACCGGGAGGCGAGCCCGTTCGAACTGAGCGGCGGGGAGAAGAGGCGGGTCGCCATCGCCGGGGTGATCGCGCTGGAGCCCCGCTGGCTGATCCTCGACGAACCTACGGCTGGGCTGGACGGTCGGGGCCGCAAGGCTCTGTTCAGCTTGCTGGAGCGGCTGCGGCAGGTGCGGGGCGTGGGCGTGCTGGTCGTGACCCATCGTCTGGAGGAGGTGCTTCCGTACGCGACGCGCCTCGTCGTCATGCAGGACGGGCGGATCATCGGCGACGGCGAACCGCTGGCCCTGCTCTCCGATGAGGCCCGCGTGAGGGCGATGGGGCTGGAGCCGCTGGACTCCCTGCTGCTGAGGCAGCGGCTGATGGAACTGGGCTGGCCGGCGCTGGACGCCCCCTGGGACGTGGACCTTGCCGCGGAGGCTCTGCTGGCGCACCGCAGAGGGAGGGCCGGACGGTGATCGGGACGCTGCTCTACCAGGGGCGCGGCTCCTGCGCCGAGACGTGGGACCCCAGGGCGAAGCTCCTGTTCGTCCTCTGCCTCGTCATCGACCTGATGGTCGACCACCGCCCTGGCTGGATGCTGGTGCGGGCTGCGGCCATCCTGCTGCTCTGGGCGCTCTCCCGGCTCCCCTGGCGGCTCCTGGGCTACACGCTGCTCTCGGTTTCGCTCCTCTTCGTCTCCACAATGCTCTACCACACGGTCATCGTGCCCGGTGACGATCTGCAGACAGGCTTGATCCGGGGCGCAGTGATGTGCCTGCAGATCCTTGGGTTTGTGCTGCTCCTGAGCTTCCTGGTGTACACCACGCCGCCGATGGTGCTCGCGGAGGGGATGGAGGCGCTGCTGAGCCCGTTGAAGCGGCTGCGCGTGCCCGTCCACGAGGCGGTCATGATCTTTACCATTGCCCTGCGCTTCCTGCCGATCCTGGCCGGCGAGTTCGAGAAGGTGCGGAAGGCGCAGATCGCCAGGGGCGCAGGTTTTCATCGGGGGCGCCTGGGCCGGAGGCTGCGGGGACTCCTGCCGATGGTGGTGCCGGTGATCGTCCAGGCCCTGCTGCGAGCTGAAGAGCTGGCCACCGCCATGGAGGCGCGCTGCTACCGGGGCGACGTAGGGCGAACAAGGCTGCGCTGCTATCGCATGCGAGGGACGGACTGGGCGGTTGTGGCGGTGGGCGTGGCCTGCCTGGTGAGCGGGGTGACCCACGGGATTCAACTGCTCACCCTCCGTTAAGCGCCATACCCGTTCCAGCATGCCCGGCCCGCGAGGAAGCCCGGGTATGGCCCGGACTCCTTCCGCCTGTGTCGCATCAGTCGTAGCGAACCCGCAGCAGCCCCGCGGTCATGAACACGGCTGCGATGCCCAGTAGCACCGTCAGCGGCAGTGCGATGGCCCCCCAGGCGCCGCTCAGGAGCATGACCTCCTTGAATCCCTCGATGGCCCATGCCTGTGGCGTGAGGTAGCCGATCCGACGCATCGGCGCGCTCACGGAGTTCAGGTCCCAGTACACTCCGCCCAGCATTGCCGTGGCGTTGATAAAGAGGATGCCGAAGGCGGACTGCTGCTCCGGGCAGACTGATCTGGATGGTGAGACCAACCGGCCCTGGCTCAAAGGCGATGTGGCCGCCGAGGTTCCTGATCCGCTCCGCCATCGACTTCAGACCGACGCCTGGCTCCAGGCTCTCGGGAGGTACTCCATTGTTGGTGATGGTGAGCATGAGTTGGGTGGGCGCTCTGGTGAGCACCGCAGCCGCAGCGGTGGCGCGCCCGTGGCGACTCCGTAGTCGCGAGCCAGTCGCTGAAGCGCCTCCACGAGGGTGACCTGCTCCAGACCGGCGGGGTGCAGCGCCCTGACGGCGCGGCGGGTCTCCAGAAGAGCGTCGCGCGCCATCTGCTCACAGTAGGCCAGACTCTCGCTGACCTTCTCCACATCCCGCGTGAGCAACTTTCGGGCCGCCTGGGTCTGAACCACCAGAGCGGTGAGGAGATGTGCGACGCTGTCGTGTATTTCGCGGGCGAGCCGCTGGCGCTCCTCCAGCACCGCGAGGTGCTGCTGCTGGGCTGCGGTCTCCTGCAGTTGTCTGTGAGCCCGGTCGAAAGCCGCCCGCGACTCCGTGACCTCCTGGAGGAGCCGTTCTGACCGGTTTTTCTCCTCGCGCAGGCTGACCATGAGTACGCCGTTGCTGGCGAAAAAGAGCATGGCACCGGCGAAGATCAGTGCCGTGAAGACTGACGTCGCCCATTCACCGGTCGCCACGCCCAGTCCGACGATGGCTGTCGCAAACCAGGCGGTGAACAGTGCGGCAAAGGCGGAGCGCCAGTGATGACGCTCCAGGCCCAGGGGTATGCTAACCGTGACCACCATGAACGCGGCCATCGTTGCGAGGCTGGAGAAGTAGTAGAGACCGTGCCAGTTGAGGTAGGTGATCAGGAGGATCTTTGCCCAGATGACCCCCAGGCGGATTCGATAGTCGGTGTGAACCCAGCCGTTAGCGATCGCGGAGCTTGCGATGAAGAAAGCGGCGCTGATGACGTACAGCGCAAGACTGGGTAAGGATGCCCTCGAGTCGAGGATGAAGACAGTCATGCACGCGACCAGCGTCAGCGGACGAGACAAGGTGATGAAGCGCAAGCTCCAGCTGCCCATTTGGTTCACCCCACGTGCAGATGCTTTCTCTGCCGGGCAGCAATGTCCCGGTTGTCGCACCATTCAAAATGGCGGTTCCAGCAGCGGTAAGCAGCAACCGTGTGTGTCTCGAAATTACATCAACCAGATTTCCATGGGCTGGACGGTTGACGTTCTCCCCCGCACCTGCTAAAATGAATTCTCGCCGCCGGTGATCGGCGGGGCTCACGGTGGAAACGAACGGCTGGCGTGAACTGGCCGGTTGACACGAAGCCGAGGGTTTGCTAAACTGATGAAGCTGTCGCCGAACGGCAGCGGCTCGAACCTTGAAAACTAGACAGTGCAGAGAGCAAAGCCAAGCGAGTCGAAGACTCCGAAGAGAGCCGAGCAAACTTTTCTACGGAGAGTTTGATCC
>Ga0134090_1000078_pt1 | contig 102728 bp, 94 predicted proteins | sample 1_4taG_FD_94453 | JGI IMG/M metagenome (GOLD analysis project Ga0134090, IMG submission 94453) | Switchgrass degrading microbial communities from high solid loading bioreactors in New Hampshire, USA - 1_4_20_6_A1 metaG | ecosystem: Engineered > Bioreactor > Semi-continuous > Anaerobic >...
GTACAGCCATAGTTGAGAACCTCCTGTATGTTTGGATTGGACACCTAAATCATACATGATTTCTCACTATGGTTGTCAATTTTTTATTTCATTTTACTGTTGCATTTAATTTTACAACGAACCCAAAATTCCTTTTTCAAATTTCAAGAAATTTATTATTGACTGACATCCCTTTAGCGTGGTAAAATAATTAGTAACAGTAAAATAATTGATGTTAAAGGCAATGATGGGGTAAAGTAGGTTATATATTCTTTTTAAGCGAGCCGGGGACGGTGCGAGCCCGGTAAAAGGATTATAACTGAAGTTCACCGCCTGAGCTGTTGGCTGAAAAGCGGTTCACACCGCTAAAGTAGGCTTAACCGGAGCTTTCACCGTTAAAAGAAAGGTTGTATCGGATTATTAATAATATATAATCCCGTACAATAATGAGTGGGCTTTATGCCAATTTGGGTGGTACCGCGTGGAGAATACACTCCTCGTCCCTTAAAAAATAAGGGATGAGGAGTTTTTTATTTGACTTAAAAAATTAAATAAGCAAATCCAAGTTAAAGAGTAAAAGAATGATATATCAATATTAAAATATTAACGGAGGTTTTGCCTATGATTATCGTTATGAGTCCAAATGCTACAAAAGAGCAGATTGAAAATGTGGAAAAAAAACTTTTGGAGCTGGGTTTTAAAACTCATCCCATAGTCGGAGACGTAAAAACGGTAATTGGGGCTATCGGAGACAAAAGACTTCTCAATACCCACTCCATATCCACCATGCCCGGAGTTGAAAGCATTGTTCCAATCATGAAACCTTACAAGCTGGCCAGCAAAGAACTAAAGCAGGAACCAACCATTGTTGAGGTAGGCGATGTACGAATTGGTGGCAATGAAGTAGTGGTTATGGCCGGCCCCTGTGCAATTGAAAACGAAGAAATTTATGTCGAAACAGCCAAAAAGGTTAAAGAGGCAGGAGCCAAAATACTCCGCGGCGGTGCTTTCAAGCCCCGTACATCTCCTTATTCTTTCCAAGGTTTGGAAGAAGAAGGCCTCAAAATAATGGCCATTGCCCGGGAAGTAACGGGACTTAAGCTTGTCACCGAAGTTGTGGACACAAGAGATGTGGAACTTGTCGCATCTTATACAGACATCATCCAAATCGGTGCAAGAAACATGCAAAACTTCAGGCTGCTTAAAGAGGTCGGAATGTCCAATAAGCCCGTACTCCTAAAAAGAGGACTGGCTGCAACCATTGAAGAATGGTTAATGGCCGCCGAATATATTATTTCCGAGGGTAATCCCAATGTAATACTTTGCGAACGAGGCATCCGAACCTTCGAGACAGCCACAAGGAACACCATTGACATGAGCGCCATTCCGGTAATAAAAGAGCTGTCCCATTTGCCGATAGTGCTTGACCCCAGCCATGCGGCAGGTACCTGGAAATATGTTGAGCCTCTTGCAAAAGGCGCAATAGCAACCGGAGCCGACGGTTTAATCATTGAAGTCCACAGCCAGCCTGACTGTGCTCTCTGTGACGGTCAACAGTCTTTGATACCTTCAAGGTTCGAACAGCTTATGAAGGATCTTGAGCCTATAGCTCTTGCAGTGGGAAGAAAACTATTGTAAAACCGCCATAAAGTTAAAACTTCCACAAATGTAATAAAACCAATATAAAGACCTTTACAACCCAAAACAACAAAATCAAAAAAGCTCGTAAGACGAAAGTTAGATGTCTTTCGAGCTAATTTATTGTCTTTTACTCTTAACTTTAGTTTTATTATAAGCTTTTTATATTTTATTATACTTTTCACTTGCTTAAATAAGTATCTGCGTTAATCTGTACCGTTTCTGTAAGTTTGCCTATTTCATCATAGCTTACAACAATATTTTTTCCTATTTTCTTTGCATAATACAATGCCCGGTCGGCATAATCGACAACCTTTTTTATATCATCGGAATGCGTCGGAAATTGTGCAATCCCGCAGCTTACAGTCGCCTTCCCCATGTTATGGCCTTCATCGGAAAACAGATTCTGTTTTTCAAGCTGACACCTTATTCTGTCTGCCACGCATTTGGCTTTCTCAAGGTCAAGGTCCCTTATGAGAACCATAAACTCTTCCCCACCATACCGAAAAGCCATATCAGTCTTTCGAATGCTTTGCTTTATTATGTCGCCAAAAAGCGAAAGAAGCTTATCACCCCAAATGTGACCGTAAGTGTCGTTAAATTTTTTAAAATCGTCAATATCAAACATAAGAACGTTTAAAGGCTTTTTTGAATACTCACAGTAAAGAGCTTCCTCCTCGAGTTTCTGATCCAGCATATGCCTGTTGGCAAGCCCTGTAAGCTTATCCGTCCTGGCGAGCTTAAACTCTCTTTGGTGCATTTCGTCATATTTTTTTACTTCCAGGATAACCATTGACACACCGTATGCCACCAAAAGAATGAAAAAATCCCTGATTATGAGTTTTAAAAAGTTCAATTCCCCAATATTATCCGCTTTTACCGCAATTGACGAAACCGTGTAAAGTATTATGCTAAAAATACTGATATTTATGGTACTCGAAACATCTTTGCCAATGCCGTAATATGAAATTACAAAAAATATGAGAATGTATATATCCGACTCAATACCGTTTAATATGTAGGAAAAAGCACAAATAAACATAATATCAAAATAAAAGGCAATGCTTATGAATTTCTTTACCCAACCGTTCGGACGCTTGAATAAAATGAGCAAAGTTTGAAATCCATTATACAGAATTGCCACTGAAAAGGTAATCCAGAAACTTTTCTCTGTCCGCGGGCAATCAGAAACCAGAAAAAAAAGAGGTATCACCAATAACAGAGCTACCCATCTTAAGTAAACAAAATTTCTCTGTTGGCGAAAGTTACCAGTCTTTTTTTTCTTTAAAAGCCCATTTATTATATCATTCATCGTATCTCATTTTACCCCAAAACAATAGAATATTTTACCTTTTCATATTCAATTTTATATTTGTTTTGATTTTTTGTCAATTACTTATGTTGCAAACCTATACAAACCTCTGCCTGATTTTCTCCCAATAAAACATCACTGCCATTCCCAAAAGAATAAGGAAAGTACCAAATATAAGATTCAAAGTGATTTTTTCACCAAGAAAAACAATTGCAAACACACTTGCCAAAACAGGCTTTAAAAAGAAAACCACAGAACCGCTGCCGGCGCCGGTACGAACCAAGCCCATAAAATAAATAAGATAAGCAATACCGGTGACAAAGACCGAGAGATATACCACCTGAGGCCATGCTGAACAGTCAAATTTGAAAGCCGGAAGACCTTTTATCAATAAAACAGAAAGCAAAATTAGACTACCGATTAAAAAGGAATATGCATTCATTTTAATGCTTCCGATTTTTGAAGATGCCCTTCTGCCCACGACAGTATACAACCCATATAAACCTGCCGACATCAACGCAAGAAGGGGACTTAATATATTTATATCCCTAAAGGCTTGTCCATTGATACTTATAACCGCTATACCCAGCATTCCCAAAAACATACCCGCAGCTTTAAACAAAGTTATTTTTTCCTTGTCCATAACGGCTGCAAAGATAGAAACAAATATCGGATTACTGCTGAAAATAACCGCCACTACGGCTGCTTTAGCATAAGCAACGTTTAAACTCAGCTGAAGAAGATTCATACTGAACACTACATTAAGGATTCCCGCTGCCGAGACAATCATCAGGCTTTTTCTATCAATTTTCACGTCACGCTTTATCAATAAGAATAAAAATAGCAGAGAGCCGCCGATGAAAAATCTCAGAAAGTTGATTTGAAAAGGGTCTACTTTATCAATAATTGTTTTGCTTACCACCTCATATGTACTAAAAAAAACAACGGTAACCAGAATAAAAAGATAGCCAAAATTGAATTTCCTCACCGTTTTTCCCCCTCCAATTTAACCCGTCATACTTGAAAAATCCTAATTCATTCATTCAACTGCTTTGCTATTTCTTTCCTAATTTATCCTCCGCATTTGCAGAATCCCATTTATCGCTGCAATTCATAGGACTTCCTTACTATCTGTCGCCTCCCGATTTAAGCCATTATCACCATTAACACATAAAAGATATCGAGGTATAATTATAATATAGGGTGGTGTAATAATAATCAGAAACAGGGTGAGTTCCATGATAGATGTTGTAACTTGTGAAATATGCGGCAGACTATACAATAATCCCAGCGGTTTCTTCAGAGTATGTCCAACTTGCTATGAAAATGATGAAAATGAGTTTCAAAAAATCAAAGATTATCTTAACGTGCACCCTTGCGCCAAAATCTTTGACGTAGTGGCAGACCTTAATATTTCTATAAAACAAATCAAGCGATACCTTCGCGAAAGCAGGCTTGAAATCCTGGAAAAGGATAATCATTTCCTGCTGTGCGAAAGCTGCGGAAAAAGTATACGCACGGGCAGATACTGCGACGAATGCTATAAAAACCGCCATAAAAATATAAGAGCCGTTTATTCCGGCAGCAGCAACATCAAGCATTCAAATGCCATCCGCTTTAGAACCGACGGCAATTCAAAGCGTGCTTCATCAATCTAGTCCGTTTATGAAACATCCCCTATACCCTTTATATATATATTTTTTTTTATTTATTATTTTTGTCGACCATGGTCTTTTTGCGCTTTTTATTATAAACAATAAAATATCACTAAACATCTTTTTCGTAAAGCATTTTATAAATACTGTAGTAATTCTCCACCCTTTTGGTATAAATCTCAGTTTCCTTGTAAGGTATGACATCAAGAGTCTTTCCCGTTTTGCTGTACTTGCTGTCTTTCAGCCAGGAATGCACACATGCGGCACCGGCATTGTATGATGCCACCACAAGAATACGGCTGTCAAACTGCTTTTCCAGGTTGTTCAAAAGCCAGCATCCAAATTTTATGTTCGTCTCAGGGTCATATAAATATTCCACCTTAAAATTCTCCAGCCCCATCATTTCCGCAATCCAAAGTGCTGTTTCATCAGTCAGCTGCATAAGACCACGGGCGTTTTTATGCGAGGTCGCATTGGGATTGAAACTGCTTTCCGCCTTTATAATTGAAAAAACAAGGTACGGATCTAAATTATATTCAGAAGAATATTTGTAAACATATTCCTTATATTTCAAAGGAAATAGCATTTTAACAGTTCCTTCCAGAATGAATATAATTGAAATCAATGCCACCGCAAAAACAAAAAACAACTTGAAACTTCTTTTTAATCTGTGAAACACAAAAATACCCACCTTAACAAATCTTTTTTACGAAGTATTATAAGCGCTTGTTGTAGTGTGCTTCAACAATTCTTCGAAGCTCTTCACAAGTACCGCCGTTTTCAATTATTACATCAGCCAGGCTGCAATAGTATTCATCACTTAACTGGGCGTTTATTCTTTCTAACACCTGTTCATAACTAAAACCGCTTCTTTTCATCACTCTTTTTATCCTAGTTTCCCTGTCTGCCACTACCACCCAGACTTCGTCAACAATATCAAGAAAACCATGTTTTATCGGAATGGGAGCATCTATAACAATAGTTTTTCCCGTTTTTTTTAGAATTTCATGCCTTTCTATAATAATTTGAGCCACATGCTTGTGAGTTATACCGTTTAAAATCTCAAGTTTGTCTTTGTTATTAAAAACCTCACCGGCAAGCTTTTTTCTGTCAATTTCTCCGTCCGGCAAAAGTATTTGGGATCCAAAATAGTCCACAATTTCCTGATACGCTTCATGCCCCTTTAGGATAACATCTCTTGCAATAACATCAGCATCAATTATTTGGGCACCCAAATCGGCCAAAATTTTTGATACCGTGCTCTTTCCGCTTCCTATTCCACCGGTAACTCCAATTGTCCTCAATTTCAACATCCCTCTATATTCTATATTATATTGTCTTGTTTTATATTACTCTTTATCTTTTTTATTACTTTTTTATTACTTTGTCTCATACCAGTTGCTGCCCGATTTAATCTCCACAACCAGCGGCACTTTCAGACTTACGGCATTTTGCATGCCTTCAAGTAAAATCTTTTCCACCTCTTCTTTTTCATCCTTGAACGTCTCTACAATAAGTTCATCGTGAACCTGAAGTATCAGCCTGGATTTAAGCTTTCTTTTTTTAAGCTCTCCATGCACCTTTACCATGGCAATCTTGATTATATCCGCGGCACTTCCCTGTATCGGGGTGTTCATCGCAACCCGTTCTCCAAAAGACCGTATGTTGAAGTTGCGCGATTTAAGCTCAGGAAGGTACCTTCTTCTCATGAACATGGTGGTTACAAAACCTTTTTCTTTTCCCTCTTCCACAATATCATGCATATATTTCTTTACATTTGGATATCTGTCCAGATAACCGTCTATATATGCTCTGGCTTCCTTTCTGCTTATCTTAAGATCCTTTGCAAGACTGAAGTCCCCTATACCGTATACAATACCGAAATTGACAGCTTTCGCTCTGGACCTCATGAGAGGGGTAACTTCCTCTTTTGGTATTCCAAAGACCGATGCAGCCGTGGAAGTATGAATGTCTTCGTTGTTTAAAAACGCATTTATCATGTTTTCGTCATTGGTTATGTGGGCCAGAACCCGAAGCTCTATCTGGGAATAGTCCGCATCAAGAAGCAGATAGTTTTCATCCGAAGGTATAAAAACTTTTCGTATTTTCCTGCCCATTTCAAGTTTTATCGGTATATTCTGAAGATTTGGCTCTGTACTGCTTATTCTTCCCGTAGCCGTCACTGTCTGGTTGAAACTTGAATGAATCTTTCCCGTGTAAGGATTTATAACCGCCAAAAGGCCTTCCGCATAAGTGGATTTCAGCTTTACAAGCTGTCTGTATTCCAGTATTTTTTCCACTATTTCATGCCTGTCGGAAAGCTCTTCCAATACTTCAGCATCGGTTGAATATCCGGTTTTTGTTTTCTTAATAATGGGAAGACCCAGTTTCTCAAACAAAATAACTCCCAGCTGTTTCGGAGAATTGATATTGAACTCTTCTCCCGCCAAAGTGTATATTTCTTTTGTTACAACATCTATCTTTTCCTGAAGCTCTTTCGAAAATTCCACAAGAGCATCGACATTAACCTTGAATCCGTAATACTCCATATCCGCCAAGGTCCGCACCAGCGGAAGCTCAATGTCATAATAAAGCCTCTCCTGGTTGTTTTCTTTAAGAAGGCTGTCAATTTTCCGGCTTACTTTGCTTATAACATGAGGATAAACACCAACAGTCTTTGAAAGAACGTCAGGCTGCATGTCCTTAAACAAAGTAAAGCTTTTGCCCTTGCCCGCAAGTTCCTCAACCGCCTTTACACTCAAGTTTAAATACTCCTGTGCCAGCTCGGATATCGTATAGGTCTCCTTTGACGGGTTTATTATATAAGCTCCAATCATTGTGTCAAAAGCCAAACCGTTAAAATCAATTCCCCGATTATTTAAATATACTATAAAATTTTTCAAATCATGCCCGTATTTCTTTATATTTCCATCCTCCAAAACGTCCTTAAACTGCCTGAAAAACTCATCTTCATCAATATTATTGGTAAAATCCAAATACCATGCTTCATCCTCCACGGGCGAAATTGCAATGGCGGCAAGCTTTTGAGAAAAGCTGCCCGTTTTGTCAATCAAATGATAAATACAAACTTTTCTGGACTTGAGAATATTGTTTTTCAAACTCTCAAGTTCACTGGCGTTTTTTGCGATTTTCACATTCAGTTCCACGGTATTTTGGATTTGGACATCGTTCAATCCAAACTTGTCAATAAAGCTTCTAAATTCCAGCCTCTTAAATATCTCATAGGTTTTTTCCCTGTCAATCTCCACTCTTTTCAGCTCTTCAATATCACAAAGGGACGGCATGTTTCTTTCAATCAGGGCAAGCTCCCTGCTCAGAAAAGCCTGCTCCTTAAAAGTTTCAAGCTTTTCCCTAAGTCCTTTCTTTTTAATGCTGTCCAATGAATTATAAAGGTTTTCAAGATTGTTGTATTCTTTTATGAGAGCCAGGGCCGTCTTTTCGCCGATACCCGGAACACCGGGAATATTGTCGGAAGTATCTCCCGCCAAAGCCTTGACGTCAACAAACTGTTCCGGCTTGATTCCGTAGACCTCCACAATCTTGTTGTAGTCATATTCCTCAACCTCTGTTTTCCCGCCTCTCGTCCGCGGAAGTTTCAGCCTTGTGGAAGGACCGATCAATTGAAAAGCATCCCTGTCCCCTGTAACCAGTATTACTTCCAGACCCTTTTTTTCGGCGCACAAGGAAACGGAACCAAGTATGTCGTCAGCCTCGAACCCCTCCATCTCAAGTCTTTTTATATTCATTGCATCCAAAACTTCCTTAAGCAGGGGAACCTGAACCCGGAGCTCTTCCGGCATTCCTTTCCTGTTTGCCTTGTAACCTTCGTATTTATTGTGCCTGAAAGTCGGAGCCTTAAGGTCGAACGCAACGCAAATGTACTCGGGATTTTCCTCTTCAATAAATTTATGCATTATATTTAAAAAAACATAAATTCCGTTGGTATATATCCCGTCGGATGTTGTCAGAAGTTCGGGAAGCCCGTAAAAAGCCCTGTTAAGAATACTGTTTCCGTCTATGGCCATCAATTTTTGCTTGCTCATTGCATAACCCTCTCAACTTTTTTATTTAAAATACCTTCCGTCAATATCCCTAAGCCACATGTTAAATTTCCCGTATCAATCATTTTTTAACATATTCTTTCTACTCTTCATTAGTAGGATTTCGCTTTTTTGTTTCTTTATCCGCAATAGAATTAATTGAACCGCCATTGTCAATGATTAAAGAAACATTTTCCCCTTTCATATACATTCCCTCACACTCCCTGACGGGAATGCTCACCTCAACACCACAGTCATCGGACACCAAAACGGCATAGCCATTCTCAATCCTTTTTACTACCGCATCTATAAACAATTTTAACCATCACCTTTTCTAAATTCTATATTTCAAAAATTCATCAGGTTTTTAAGTAAAAATTTTTTCCCTGTTTTAATGCAAAATATAAACAGTGTATGCAACAACATACACCCTAAATAATTGTACACAAAAAAGGGACCGCAGTAAACAGCTGTCCCTTAATTTTTTATAATGCACAAAGCTTAAAGAAAATTTTTAAATTTAAAGCAATTTTTCAACATTCATTTAAGACTGTTGGATACAAATTCGGCTTCATTACACTCCAGACGGTAAATCAATTTATCAAGTTTGTCCTTGTTAACTTCATCTATTTCCACAATTTCCAAACCATATTCGTTGTATATCTCCCTGTTTACAATCCTGTTTATTTTTGCCTTGAATTCCAAAGACTGAACTTTGTCAACCGAAGCACTTACAAACACATTCACAAGACTATGGGGCTGGACTTCTTCCCTGAAAACCGCTCCAACACCCGTCAGACTGATATTTTTAATTATGGCATATATCCCGTTATCCGATCCCTTTGGATAAAATCTTGACTGAAAATTAACAAGGTATCTTTTAGCCCCTCTGTTGTTCTTCACTTTGCTGACCCTTTTTATTGCAACCTCGACCAACCACGGATAAGTTATTTCAAACTCACTTATTATCCCGCTAACAATATATTCATACTCCCCCTGCATAACCTGGCAGGAAACAACATCACCTTTAAACACATTATTCTTTAAGAACTCTTCAGGAATTCTAAAATAGATGCACTCGCCTTCGCACTTTTGGATGACTGACAGGACCGGTTCAAAAATATAACCATGCTTAATGCTGATAACCGCTCCCCGTCTGAAAATCTCTTCCTTTTCCTTGACAGACAACACATATTCTTCTCTCTGAACCGGAATCCAATTAGACAACTCGACATTCATCATTATAATCCCTCCCTAGACTGGTTGACGTTCCAATCCTTTGAAACAGAAAAATTATAATGATGATATATTCGACAAATAAGACAAAATATCCTCCTTAACATCAAGAATTTTTCTTTTTTTACACAAATGCTACTCCTTAAATATTGTTATTTCTACTCTTTTTGTCTTTTCACTGTCATCCGTCTTTTCATCCAGGGAGAGTTTGCTTCCATATTCTTCTTTTAGTTTACTTATAAAATTTTCATATGTCGCAGCATCCATACTGAAATTCAGCGTATTTTTATTTTCATCCAATCCGGAAAGAGCAACACTTTTATGACCGGATTTTTCTATTTCGACTTCAATCTCCACGTTGCACGAACGGGCAATATTAATAATGTTATCCGTATCTTTTTCAAGATCCGGTGAATTTACTGTAATATTCACATCATAAACAGTCATGCCGGTTGCAGCAATACTGTAAGTCTTCTGCGGCTGTTCTGAAGCAGGAACATCTGAAGAAGAAGTTATTTCATAAAAAGATGAATTTTCAATCTTCCGGGCATCTTCCGATTTTTCCTTTTGGAGAGAATCTTCAGCTCCGTCATAAAACTTTTGGCTTTGAGTTGCTCCGGGTTCTTCATTGAATAAAACGCTTACTTGAGAATCTTCCTCGTTTTTCAATCCGTTGTACTGACCATCTTTATTATTTTTTTGATCAGATTCCATCATTCCGCTGTATTCAATACCCATCGAACCACCGGTGTTGGTACTTGGAACATTGCCAAACAATCCCCGGGTTATAATCAGGCTTGCGGCAACAAAAACCAAAACAAGTCCGGCGGCAATGGAAGGTGCAAAACCAATAAACTTTTTCCTGAAAGACAAAATTTTGCTCTCTGATTCATTTTTCTTCTTTTCCGCCACAAGTTTCTCGTGAAGCTGCTCTTTAAATCCTGAAGGAAGCTCAACCTCCTCAACTTCTCCCAACACATCCACAATTTCTTTCAATTCGTAAAGCTCACTTCTACAGCTTTCACAAGTTTCTATATGCTCTTCAAACTCCCTTTTAGTTTCACTGTCCAGTTCACCATCTATATATAAAGACATCAATTCGATTATTTCGCCACAGTTTTTCATCTCCAACCCTCCTTTCAATATTATTTGACGTATTCCTCATTTATAAGTTCCTTTTTTTGTTGAAGTATTTTTTTCAGAGCCTGCCGTGCCCTGTTGATTCTCGACTTGACCGTACCTTCCGGACATTTTATAATGTTGGCTATCTCTTCATAGGTAAAGCCCTGAATATCTCTTAATACTATAACTGTCCTGTACTCTTCAGGCAACATGTTTATTGAATCCATTACAGCTCTTTTCAGCTCATTATCCTCAGCCTTAAGTTCAGGTCCCGGTGAATCGTCCTTAATCTGACGTTTTATTTCATTCCCACCTAATTCAATGTCTTCATCCAAATATACAACCTTCTTGTTCTTTCTTTTACGAATCTCATCGAGGCAGGCATTTGTTGTAACCTTGTATATCCATGTATTAAAAAGAGAATCACCTTTAAAATTTTTTATCGATTTATATGCCTTCAAAAAAACTTCCTGCGCCAATTCACTGGCATCATCATAATTTCCCAGCATTCTCAGCGCAATGTTGAACACTTTCTTCTGACATCCTTCTATAAGCTGCTCAAAAGCTTCAACATCGCCTTTTTTTGCCCTTTTAATCAATTCCTTTTCCGAACTGCTCATGCTACCAGCCTCACCTCCGGCCCTAAAATGATATAAAACCAACCACTGCAAAAATAAAAAAATCATTTGCTTTACCTTTAGGTTTTTATTATACAATTTTTTTAAAATAATTTAAACCGGTACAGTTTTTTTTCATACAAAAGTAATATTATTCACTCTCATATATTACCAAAGGTTTTTTTTATAATTTATAGAATATACTTATCATTAGATTAAACTAAATTTAAAAGGGGTAGTACTATGATTAATACAATTTTAGTAATTGATGACAATGTCTTTGACAATGCCATCATCAAAAATTATCTCTCCGGTGAAAGATACAGCATAATTTCCGCCGTAAACGGCCGTGAAGCTTTGGAACTTATTGAAAGCCGCAATATCGACCTGATACTTCTTGATATAGTCATGCCCATAATGGACGGATACGACTTTTTGAAAGAATTCTCAAAAACACCTTATTACAAGGAAATTCCCGTAATTGTCGCATCAAATCTTGACAATGCGGAAAATATAGAAAAAATTTTTGAATTTGAGATATTTGATTATATCATAAAACCGTTGGACCAAATTAACAAATTGATATTTTTAAACAAAATAAAATCAGCCTTAAAATACAGAAATGCTCTTTCAGAGCTTAACAAAGCCACAAGGCTTATTAACCAGCTGTCAGCCAAAGAGGCTTGAACTCACTTTATATTTTGCTCAATATTTTACGCAAGCAAAAACACCAGCCATGTAAGCTGGTGTTTTTGATAATTTACAATATTGAGTAAGCCTGTAAGCCGGGTTCTGTCTTGGATAGTCATCTATCTAGGCTATATATTTCTATATAGCTCAAGCCACCTACCCGGGACTGGCGGGCCACCTTAACGTCCCTCTATGCGGTGTTGCTCCGGGTGGGGTTTACATAGCCGGTAAGTCGCCATACCGCTGGTGAGCTCTTACCTCACCTTTCCACCCTTACCATGCTGAAAACCGAAAGCACTCGACCTCAATCTTCAGCAGGCGGTATATTTCTGTTGCACTTTCCTTGAAGTCGCCTTCACCGGGAGTTACCCGGCACCCTGCCCTGCGGAGCCCGGACTTTCCTCGTGTACGGCCTTTCGGCACTGTACCCGCGACTATCCGGCTTACTCAATATTTTCGTTTTTATCGGTAAAATATATTATACGCATACAAAATATTAATGTCAATAAAATTTAAATGGGTCTTCTTCCATATTGCTTTTTATAACCTCAACTTCTGGAAAATTCTCTTTTATCAGTTGTGCAAGCCTGTCGGCAATAATCCTTTCCGTATTAAAATGTCCGGCATCTATAACACACATTCCTATTTCCAACATATCTACGGCATCGTGATATTTTACGTCTCCGGTGACCAATACATCCGCTTTTGATTTTGCAGCTTCCATTACATCCCTGTCGAAACTTCCGCAGAATACGGCCACTTTTTCAATTTCTTTGTTAGTTTCGCCAATTACTCTTACGTTTTTTACGCCAAGCTTTTCTTTTACAACTGCTATAAACTCATCAAGGCTCTTAGGTTTGTCAAGCACTCCCACATTTCCCATGCCATACTGCCTGCCTTTTATTTCAAGAGGATAAACGTCATAAGCCACTTCCTCATAAGGATGAACCTTTATCATGGCCTCTATAACCTTTTTAAGGTTCCTTTGACTTACCACCGTTTCAATCCTGTATTCATCAACCTTCTCCAAGTTGCCTGTTGTGCCTATATAAGGGTTTGTCCCCTCCAAAGGCCTGAATGTTCCTGTTCCCGCCGTCATAAAGGAGCAGTCGCTGTAATTGCCTATCCATCCGGCTCCGGCCCGGCTCATTGCATCTCTGACCGCATCCACGCTCTCATGAGGTACAAATACAACAACCTTGTAAAGTTTTTCAGCCTTGTAATCTTTGAGACTAATTATATCCTTAAGCCCCAAAATCGAGGAAAGATAATTGTTAACTCCTCCATGGGCAACATCCAGATTGGTATGGGCACTGTACACCCCGATATTGTTTCTTATCAATTTGTAAATGATATTCCCCTTTGGATCGTCCTCATTTATTCTTTTAAGGCCTTTAAATATAACAGGATGATGGGAAACAATCAAATCAGCTTTTTTTGCCACAGCCTCATCCACAGTTTTCGAAGTCACATCGAGACACACAAAAATTCTTTCAACAGTACTCTCCCGGCTTCCAATCAGCAATCCGACATTGTCATAATCCTCCGCAAGACTGACAGGGGCCAGTTCTTCCATGTATTTTATTATGTCCTTTGCTTTAATACTCATAAAATCACTCCTCTCAAGCTTTTTCCTGGTATTCCGTAAAAAGCCTTGATATTTCATTTCTTATTCTTATGGTATCCAATCGTTTTTTAGAGTTTTTATCGTTCATTTTTTCCATTTCCAAAATAATTTTATCCATCTGTCCAATCTTCTTTTTAATGAGTTCAGGCAAAAGAGGATCTTTGTTTTCAAAAAGTTTCTCGCCGATATAATAATACACTTCGTCTTTTATTTTTACTTCTCCCGTCCACTTTACAGCCATGGCAGTATATATTCTGTCTTCTTCCTCTTTTGCAAGTCTTTCGTCAAAAATGTCAAAACCGTTTTCACAAAGCCACCGGCGTACAAGTTCTATTGCATTCATCGGCTGGATTATCAGCGCATTTGCTCTTTTTGCCTTTCCAAAACCTTTTTCCAATATTTCTTTTATAAGCAGTCCTCCCATTCCTGCGATAACTACAACATCAACCTCGTTATCCTCCAAAGGCTCCAATCCGTACCCTATTCTGGTGCTTATGTATTGCGAAAGACCATATTCAGCTATATTTTTCTCTGCAAAACCTATCGGCCCTTTTCTCACATCACAGGCCAACGCCCTTTGACATTTTTTATTCATCACAAGATAAATGGGAATATATGCATGATCCGTCCCTATATCGCATACAATATTGCATTTTGGGGTTAGGTCGGCAATAAGTTTTAAACGCCCTTTTAATTCCATGACGGCTCCCTTCAAAATAAAAAGTTTGACACTATACGGTAACAATTATATTAGATTTTTTGCACATAATAAATAGTATAAAAACATTTTTAAATTTTTATAAAGGAGATGTTTCAATGATACAAAGCCACAGACTCGTCGCAAAGGATACGGAAAAAGCTTTCGAGACGGAAATCACCGGCATCACAGAGCCTTTATATCAAGTTATCAGCAAAAAAAGCACCTCTGCCTTAAGTCATAGAGAGTTAAATGAAAACTTTGACACCTTTTTGGAGACAAAAAAATAAAATCAGGAGTATTTCATACTTCCTGATTTTATTCCCTATGGTGGGCCTTCAGGGACTCGAACCCCGGACCAACCGGTTATGAGCCGGTTGCTCTAACCAACTGAGCTAAAGGCCCGTCTGGCTCCTCAAGTAGGACTCGAACCTACGACCCTGCGGTTAACAGCCGCATGCTCTACCGACTGAGCTATTGAGGAACGTTTTGTGTCAGCAACTATTTGCTAAACACAAAATATATTATACTTATGCACTTCTCCAAGGTCAAGAATTGTTTTTTCGTCATTACAACAATTTATAATCACTTTTCTTTTATTTTTAGCCTATTACTTTCATTTTCATGGTATAATACTTTAGTTTTTGTTTTTATATTCGAGTAAAAGTTCCCTGAGTTCCGCCGCATGCCTCCCCTCATCCTCGGCATATCTTTTAAAAATTTCCTTGATTTTTTGATCTTCTATTCTTTTAGAATACATTTCGTAATCTCTTACCAACTCCATTGAATTTTCCCATGCTCTAAGCAACCTGTCGTAAGTTGTAATCTCTATTTCATTTCTGTTCATATCTTCCATATCATCCACTCCATCGCATAATTTATTTTATATCATTCATATGTTGCTTCAAGCAATGCTTTTTTATTCAATCGCATTGAAATCATTTTAAAATAAGGATTTTAAAATTTATTTTAAAAATCCCTTGATTTTTATTTTTATATCTATTAATATACTACTAGTATAGTAATTATACTCCCCTAGTTCCTGCAAATATGCGTAGAGCAAATTTGCAGGATGTTTTTTATTATCTTCAATCTAAAACGCCAAACTAAAAGAGCCAGGCAGCAAATCCCGGCTCTTAAAATCAATCCAAATAATCCTTCAGTTTTTTGCTCCTGCTCGGATGTCTAAGTTTCCTAAGCGCTTTTGCCTCGATCTGACGAATTCTTTCCCTTGTCACATTAAACTCTTTTCCAACTTCTTCAAGGGTTCTGGCCCGTCCGTCATCCAGCCCGAATCGAAGCCTTAAAACTTTCTCTTCTCTGGGAGTCAAAGTATCCAAAACGTCTACAAGCTGTTCTTTCAAAAGCGTAAAAGCAGCAGCCTCTGACGGTGCAGGAGCGTCATCGTCAGGTATAAAGTCCCCAAGGTGGCTGTCTTCTTCTTCACCTATAGGTGTTTCAAGCGACACAGGCTCCTGGGATATTTTCATTATCTCCCTTACCTTTTCAACAGGCATATTCATCTCCTTGGCAATCTCTTCAGGATGAGGTTCCCTTCCAAGCTCCTGAAGAAGCTGCCTGGAAACTCTTATAAGCTTGTTGATGGTTTCAACCATGTGAACAGGTATTCTAATGGTTCTTGCCTGGTCTGCAATCGCTCTTGTAATTGCCTGTCTAATCCACCATGTGGCATAAGTACTGAATTTGAAACCTTTTCTGTAATCAAACTTTTCCACCGCTTTTATAAGCCCGAGATTTCCTTCCTGAATCAAATCAAGAAAAAGCATGCCCCTTCCGACATACCTCTTGGCTATACTTACAACCAGCCTCAGGTTCGCCTCAGCCAGTCTTCTTTTGGCTTCGGCATCACCCTGCTCAATCCTGTGAGCCAGCTCTATCTCTTCTTCTGCAGTCAAAAGAGGTACTTTGCCGATCTCTTTTAAATACATTCTGACAGGATCATCTATACTTATACCTTCGGGAATGGAAAGATCCAGATCATCTTCCGTAAGCTGGATATCCTCCATTTCCGCTTCGATATCTCCTACTACATCTATTCCCATGTTTTCTAATGTCTCATAAATTTTTTCGATCTGTTCCGGATCGATATCAACTTCTTCAAAAGCATCCATAATTTCCTGGTATGTCAGCATTCCTTTTTGTTTGCCTTTTTCAATAAGCTCAAGCAAAATTGCTTTTTTATCGCTATTGGGTTTCACTTACTGCCCCTCCGTTCATTAAGATGTATCTCTCTACATACTTTTCATTCTATATACTTTTCATTTTCAATAATACTTCCTTTAACTCCAACTTCAGCTTTTCCGAATCTTCCGTTGACAAATTTCCGGAAGAAAGCTGTTGGAGTATCTCTTTTTGTCTATCCTCGAGCCGGTATAATTCCATTTTTTTAATTATATCCATAACTGCCTTTATGTTATCATCAAAATTACATTCCCCCTGTATCAATCTTGCAAATACGCCCGAAGTCTCTTCGCCGGCCAAATTTATAAGCTCGGCAGGAACAATTCCCTTCTTCTCTTCGAAGCGTTTAAAAACAATCTTTGCTATTTCTTTGTTTTGTTCATCTTTAAATTCATCAACAATTATCTTATCTTTTACAACTTTATATAAAGAATTATCAATGCTAAGAAGACACAATAACATCCTTTCACACTCAATAATCTTGTCATAACTGCTTTTTTTGCCGTTTTTCTCAATCTTAAGTCGGTTATTGTCGTTTTTTGCCGTCAAAGTCCTCGTTAAAGGTTTATATACCGTTTTTGGCTTTATCCTTTTCAGTATTTCCGCATATATCGACTCCTGGCTTATATCATACTCCTTTGAAATTTTCTTAATATACATTTCTCTTTCCATGTTATTATCAATCTTTGACAGCAAATCCGCCGCCTTATTAAGAAAATTAATTTTTCCCTCAGTAGTATTTGTATCTATGGTGGATTTTAAAGCCTTTATTTTATACTCAACTAAAGAAAGCGCATTTTCCACCAGCTTGTTAAAAGCCTCAGGGCCGTTCTTTTTAACAAATTCATCCGGATCTTTTCCTTCCGGTATTATAAGGACCTTTACATTGCATCCTATATCATTGAGCAAATCAAGTCCTCTCATTGTTGCAGCCATTCCTGCGGTATCCGCATCGTAGGATATAATTATCTCTTCTGCATATTTTTTTAATATCCTTCCCTGACTTTCAGTCAAAGCCGTGCCAAGAGATGCCACAGTATTTATTATTCCAAACTGAAACAAGGATATTACATCCATATATCCTTCGACAACTATTATTCTTTTTTGTCCTGAATTCTTGGCAAAGTTTAAACCGTACAAATTTTTCCTTTTATTGTAAACCAACGTTTCCGGGGAGTTCATATACTTTGGAGTAGAATTATCCAGGACTCTTCCACCAAAACCAATTACATTTCCCCTTAAATCAAATATTGGAAATATAATTCTACCTCTGAACCTGTCATAATAACCGCCGTTTTTTCCTTTTAAAATCAGTCCGCTGTCTAAAAGTATTTCATCATCATAACCTTTTTTCCTTAAATGATTGTATAGCGCGTCCCATTCTTCCGGCGAATAGCCTAAACCAAATTTTCTGGCTATGCTTCCGCTGACCTTCCTTTTTGTCAAATACTCTCTTGGCGCCAAATTCTTTTTATCATTCAGCTGCTCATAGAAAAAACGGGCCGCTTCAACATTAATTCTAAGAAGTTCCTGCTTTTTTCGGGCAATAATCCTTTCTTCCTCGTTGTCTCCCTCGGGAAGCTGTATCCTTGCCCTTTCCGCCAACATCTTGACTGCCTCAATGTAGTCAAGGTTCTCCACTTCCATAACAAACTGTATGACGCTCCCGCCCTTGCCACATCCAAAACAATAATACAGCTGCTTGTTCGGGTCTACACTGAATGAAGGGGTTTTCTCACTGTGAAATGGACACAGTCCGAAATAATTCTTGCCTTTTCTCTCCAGTTTGACGTACTCCCCCACAACACTTAAAATATCATTGCTCATTCTAATTTCTTCAATCAATTCTTCCGGATAATATTTATACATTCTCTATTCTTCTTTCCCCAAACAACTCCTTTGTAAAAACTTTGTTATTTGATAAACATGCTGTCTGCCACAGTTTAACTATATTCTTCGACATATTTGTTTATATTCCTTCTTTTTTTGTTAATTAACATACTTAAATTAATTTCTAATAAGTTACACCCCGTTATTGCTGTAACAAAACAAAATAAAAGACCAGCATGATATGATTTTATTTTATTCTTCATAAAAATAAATTTTCCTTCTTTAAATAAAAACAAATATTTTTAGATATTCTTTCTACTTTACTGCCAATTTATACGTTTAACATAAATTCAACATAAATTCAACCTCAAACACAAACTATTTAACTTTTTTATATTCAGTGCCACGATTCCGGAATAAATATTTCGTGAAATTTTTTTACCGCATATCTATCGGTCATTCCGGCAATATAATCACAAACAACCCTGTCTATATCCGAATGTTGAAGCATTTTCGCCGCTTCCTCCGAAAGAAATTCCGGCCTCTTTTTAAGGTAGTTGTAAAGCTCTTTTATTATGTTTTGGGCTTTCATTTCGTCCTTTTTCGCTTTTGAACCTATATATACATTGTCAAACATAAATTCTCTCAGTTCGTCCATTGCTTCCTGAAATTCACTGCTCATCTTTATCGTGTTCCTGTCTTTGCTGTTGGCTATAATATCTACAATCATATTGTTTATCCTTCTTCCGGAAGTATTACCCAATACTTTGACACATTCTTTGGGAAGACTGTCTTCTGAAATAATTCCTCCTCTGATAGCATCATCTATATCATGATTTATATATGCTATTCTGTCGGCATATCTTATAATCTGTCCTTCCAACGTTGAGGGAATGGTGTTTCCTGTGTGATTGAGTATTCCGTCTCTTACCTCCCATGTAAGGTTTAACCCATTGTCTTTTTCCAATACATCCACAACCCTGAGACTTTGCTCGTTATGCTTAAACCCATGGGGACATATCTCATTTAATACTCTCTCACCGGCGTGCCCAAAGGGAGTATGTCCCAAATCGTGTCCCAAAGCTATTGCCTCAGTCAAATCCTCATTTAATCTTAGGCTTTTGGCAATAGTCCTCGCTATCTGCGAAACTTCAAGAGTATGGGTAAGCCTCGTCCTGTAATGATCCCCTTCGGGAGAAAGAAAAACCTGAGTCTTGTGCTTTAATCTTCGAAAAGCTTTTGAATACAATATTCTGTCCCTATCCCTTTGAAACCGGGTTCTTATATCACATTCTTTTTCCTCTCGCAGCCTGCCGCGGGAATCAGCACTTTTTGCCGCATAAGGTGACAATATTTGAGCCTCAAGCTTTTCCAGTTCTTCACGTATGAGCACCGAACACAACACCTCCCTGCAAATAAAAAAACCTGTATTTTGTATTTATATTATACAAAATTCACAGGTTTCCTTCCAAAAATCATTATATTTCTGCTTGTATAACTTTTCTTAATAATATATAAATATATATTGCCAATAAATGATTATAATATTTCAAGTATTTTTAAATCTTTTTCCACCGTAAGATCAATGTACTGGTCATCCACTCTTATAATCGGTCTTGACACATATCTTGGATTTATATATACAATTTCACATATCTCACCGGTATTAAGCTTGGCAAAATCTCCAATATAGTATGCGGCTATATTGCTGAGAAAAGCATTAACCACCCTTACATCAAGCTTTCCTACCGCTTCTTCCTCTATTATGTGAAATACTTCAAAAGGACTTTCTTTCTCTCTGTACACCCTGTTTGACGTCATGGCATCATATATATCCGCTACTGCTATCACCCTTGCCATCATATTTATTTGATCACTTTTGGCGCCTGTAGGATAACCGCTGCCGTCCATTCTCTCATGGTGCATAAGAACGGCAATGGCCACATCCCGGTCGATTTCATGCTCCTTTTCAAGTATCCTGTAGCCGTAAACAGTGTGTTTCTTTATCTCCTCATATTCCTCCGGAGTCAGTTTTGAAGGCTTGTTCAAAATTTCTTTCGGTACTTTGGCCTTGCCTATGTCATGAAGCAGACCTGCCTGAACAAGCTTTATAAGGCTGTCTTTGCTGTAACCCAGCCACTTTCCCAACAACATGCAAAGAAGAGATACATTTACACAATGGGTGTAAGTATACTGATCCGCACTTTTTATTTGATTTATACATCTTACTATATCCCTTTTTTCGTCCAATCTTGCGACCACAGACATAACAACTTTGTCAACCTTTTCCATGTTGATATTTTTACCGACAGCCGCATCATAAAGAATGCTTTTGAAACAATTGACACTAGCATTGTATGAAACATTAAAGCTCTCGGAAATTTCAGAAGAAACAAAATTCTTATCCTTTTCGATTACCCTGACCTTGGTGTAATTTAAGTTAACAAGCTTCTTTATCATATGATCGTCCAATATTGTTCCTTCCGAAATCACTACCGAGCCATAATCATTCATTATGGTTTCGGCAATTCTCATGCCAGGTTTTACTTCTTCCAGCGGTAAAAATATTTTTGACACATTATTCCCCCAATTCTGAATCGGTTTGTAATTCTGATTTTGTCTATATTATTTCTATATTATTATCGTATTTTTCCTTTATATAGTTTATAAATAATTGTAATTCGACGTTTCGATGGTAAACTTTTTGCATTGATGATGTATGTATTTTATGTTAACATTTATGAAGTGCAGTGATATTCTTCACTATTTTTTATCTTTTTTATAATTGTTGTTGTTTTATGTCAATACACAAAAAGGTATGATTTAAACGGAACTTCATTTTAATTGAATATTTTCTGTAAATATTTTTTGAGAACTGCCTCAAACCATACAATAATTCTCTCAAGGGATATTTATATTTATATTAATTATGTGGAAGGGGTGCTTATAAGGCATGCAGTTAAATAATATGAAAAAAATAGAAAGAATAGCAAAACAATTTAATAAAATAAACCGTCTTTCAAAAATTATCATAAAATACGGTTTTTTTACCTTCTTTGCGCTGTTTTTACTCGGAGCGTTGACAATTCTTATGTATCAAACGGTGTTTTACTCAAATAGCTATATTTATTATTTAGGCACGCAAATTGTAAAAACCAGTTTTACCATACTTGCGGAAGTAATAATCGGTGGCCTCGTTATCGATTTTATTGCAGAAAAAGGTTAAGAACTGAACAATCCAAAAAGGATTCCCCAATTCTTAACCTTCATATTTCCCCATGCTTCTCTTCGCTTTTAATATTAATTATTTTATTCTTTTCATCCACGAAAACTACTTTCGGATTAAAAGTTTTAGCTTCTTCCCTGTCAAATATTCCATAGGAAATTATAATTATCAAATCCCCCGGATGAACAAGCCTTGCGGCCGCTCCGTTAAGGCAAATCATTCCGCTGCCTCTTTCTCCTTTAATGACATAAGTTTCAAACCTGTTTCCGTTGTTATTGTCAACCACTTGAACCTTCTCATTTTCCATTATATCAGCAGCTTCCATTAAATCTTCATCAATCGTAATGCTGCCCACATAGTCCAAGTTCGCTTCGGTCACCGTGGCCCTATGGATCTTGGATTTCATCAATGTTATAAACATACTCCCTACACCTCCACAATTACATTGTCAATAAGTCTCGTACTTCCGAACTTGACGGCTAATGCCACAAGAACTCTTCCTTTTATCTCATCAACATTTTCCAAAGTGTCGGCATTTACCACTTCAACATAATCAATCACTGCATTTTTCTCTGTTTGTATTCTGTCAATTATATATTTTCTGATTTTTTTTGCATCGGTTTCGCCTTTTTTTATAAGCTCCTCGGCCTCCATTAAGGATTTTGAAAGTATCACCGCAGATTTTCTTTCCTCCGGGCTTAAATACACGTTTCTCGAGCTCATGGCAAGTCCGTCTTCTTCCCTTACTATAGGACAGGTTATGATTTCAACGTTCATATTAAGATCTTTTACCATTTTCTTTATTACCGCAACCTGCTGGGCGTCTTTCTGCCCAAAATATGCCCTGTGGGGTTCAACAATATTAAAGAGTTTGGTTACAATCGTCGTAACACCTCTAAAATGTCCCGGCCTTGATTTACCACAGAGAACTTCAGTTATACCTTCGACATTTACATAAGTCTTGTATCCGTCGGGATACATTTCTTTAACCGACGGTGCAAAAACCACATCAACTCCCGCTGCCTCCGCAAGCTTCAAATCTCTCTCCAAATCCCTCGGGTATCTGTCAAAATCCTCATTAGGCCCAAACTGCGTCGGATTTACAAAAATACTCATCACGGTATAGTCATTATTCTGCCGCGACATATTTACCAAAGACAAATGTCCTTCGTGCAAGTATCCCATTGTGGGCACCAAACCAATTACCCTGCCCAGATTCTTTTGTGTCCTTATGATGGCTTTTAAATCACTGATTGTCTCTATTACTCTCATAATATATATACTCCCTTGTTTGTTTTTGTATCCAATAGTTCAATATTAATATTATAATCCCTAAATGTCAAACCTAACTTTATCAAGCTCATCAATAATCCAATCATCCACTTTAAAAGAATTTTTTTCTGTTGGAAATACTCCGTTTTTCACTTCGTCTATATAGCTTTTTACCGCCGTGGATACAGTTTCTCCAATCTCAGCGTACTTTTTAACATGCTTTGGAGTAAAATCCTTAAACATACCTGTCAAATCATGTATGACAAGAACCTGTCCGTCACAGTCCGGACCGGACCCAATTCCTATTGTGGGTATATCCAATCTCTTTGAAATAAAAGCCGCAAGTTTATACGGCACACACTCCAAAACCACGGCAAAAACCCCTGCTTTTTGCAACAAAAGTGCATCCCGGTATATTTTCTTTGCTGTGTCAATAGTTTTTCCCTGAGCCTTGTGTCCTCCGAAAACATTTATTGACTGGGGTGTATATCCAAGATGTCCGACTACGGGTATTCCGGCACTGATGATGGCCTTCACGTTTTCAATTATATCCTCGCCGCCTTCAAGTTTTACAGCCTTGCAGCCCCCTTCGGACACAAGTCTTCCGGCATTTCTTACACTGTCGTTTTTTCCTGTATGGTAGGATAAAAACGGCATGTCTGCAACAACCATTGCCCTTTTTACTCCCCGCACAACAGCTTTTGTGTGATGAACCATGTCATCCATCGTCACCCGCGTAGTATCCTCATATCCCAGGACTACCATTCCAAGAGAATCCCCGACCAGTATTGAGTCCACTCCTGCTTCATCCAAAATTTTAGCCGTTGGGTAGTCATAGGCTGTAAGCATTGTAATTTTTCTACCTTGTTTTTTTGATTCCAAAAAGCTTGCCGTTGTAAATTTGTCGTTCATAATCATACCTTCTTCCGTCTTGGATTCCAAAATCAAAAAAGTCAATCCGACAGGATTGACTGATATTTGACAATAAGGCCGCAAACTATATTTTTGATTCATCACCCTGTCTCTGTCCGCTTTCCGGATCAAAGCAGAAAATATTCAAAAAACATTTTTTCAACATTTTATAAATTAATATTATAAATTAATATCCGCAGTGTGGTTCAAATTGATACCACCTGAGTATAGTTAAATATTAACACAGTCACGGCGATAAATCAATAATTACGAAAGAAAAATTAAAATAAATAAAAATTGGACAGAAGCCTTAACTTCCATCCAATTTGTTTACTAATAAAAATCATCTAATTATCAAAAGCAGTAAAATCCACTTAAGCCTTTGCAGCCTGTGAAGCCTTTCTCTTTGCCTGCTTTTCCTTAAGCAATTCCCAAAGCGGACTTGCAATAAATATTGAAGAATAAGTTCCGCAAATAAGACCGATTATCAATGGGAAAGTAAATTCTTTCATCGAACCGATTCCGTTATATGCTGCAAATGCATAAACCGTTATTACGGATATTAACGTGGTCACACTGGTATTTATCGTCCTTGACATGGACTGCGTAATACTGTTGTTTACAATGGTTCTTATGGAATCTTTTCTGGAAATCCTGCTGTTTTCCCTTATTCTGTCATATATTACTATGGTATCATTAACCGAGTATCCCAGTATGGTCAATACAGCTGCTATAAAAGACTCATTAACAGGTATGTTGAACACCGCATATACCGCAACCATCATCAAAACATCGTGCAATACCGCCACAACGGCAGTAAATCCCGCCAAAAGTCCTGACATGATATTAAACCTAATTCCAATATATAAAATCAGCAATATCAAAGACAAGGCAACCGCAAGCAAACCTTTGGTAAGCAGTTCGGCTCCTATTGAAGGGTCAACATCCCTCACTCTCATTTCACCGTTTTCTTTTACGTTGAATTCAGCTTTCAACGCATCAAGAACTTTGTTGCGTTCATCATCGGTAAGCTTGCCGCTCGACTTTATAACAAGAAAACTGATAGCTTCATCGCTGTTTGTTGGATTGAAGGTATATGACTTTTGTACGTGAATACCGCTTTTACCGATAGCTTCTTTTGCTATATTCTCAGCTTTGATGACATCAAAATCCCCATTTTCCATCTCTATTTCTATTTGAGTTCCACCTCTAAATTGTATGTCAAGATTAAGTCCTCCACGGACTATCAACGCAACCAGACCAATTAGCAACAACACAGTGGATAGTATGAAAAAATATTTTCTCTTGCCGACATAATCAAAATTAAACATTTGCAGTACCTCCTTTAGCCCCAAAAAGCCACGGTTTTCTTAAAACACGTATTTGTGACAATGCGTTCAACACAATTTTTGTTGCAACTATGGCAGTAATAAAGTTGACAATTATACCTAGTCCAAGGGTAATGGCAAAGGATCTAACCGCTCCTGTTCCAAAGTAATAAAGAACCGCAGCAGTTATCAATGTGGTCAAGTTACCGTCAAGTATAGCGGTAAATGCTCTCTTAAAGCCCAATTCAATGGCAGCTTGAACTGTTTTGCCGCTCCTGAGCTCTTCCTTGATTCTTTCAAATATAATTACATTGGCATCAATGCTCATACCCACAGTAAGAATCAAACCTGCTATACCGGGAAGAGTGAGGGACATGCCGCTTAAAACAAATACTAATATAATAGCCGCAACCTGTCCAAGAAGTGTAATATCTGCAACCAATCCCGGAACTCTGTAATAAAGCAGCATAAACAGCCATACCAGAATAATTGCAACCGCTCCGGCATATATACTTATATTAAGCGCACTCTCACCGATAATCGGGCTGATGTGGTTCACATCCTTTGCCTCAAGCTTGAAAGGCAGGGCACCGGATCTGATTATGGCAGCAAGTTCTTTTGCATATTCAATTGATTCATTTCTGTCGATGAACCCAAGATTGATTACCGCTCTATCCTTTCCGCTTATTTTTTCGTTAACTATGGGAGCTGAAATCATCTGGTCGTCAAGATATATGGCAATTCTTTTCCCTACCAGTCTTTCGGTTGCCTCTTCAAACTTTTTGGCTCCCTCATCACTGAATATCAACCTTACAATACCATATTGGGTTTGAGGGTCCGTCTCAGCCACGGCACTTTCTATGTCATTACCCTGAAGTACTATCCTGTCGGTCATTTCATAAACCCCGGTTTCAGGGTCCACCTTATCCTCGTCAACTTCTCTGAAAGTCAGCATTGCCGTAGCACCAATATCGGCAATTGTTTCATAGGGATCGCCATATTCACCGCCTTTTTTGTAAGGTATTTCAACAAGTACCCTTTTGTTAACCCTGTCCACCGTTACAGTCTTGTCATAAATCTGCTTTCCTTCAAGTCTTGTATCAATTATGCCTTTTACAGTATCCAGTTCGTCATCAGTTGGCGTTATCCCATCCGGAGCCGTAAGAACAGCACTTACTCCACCGCTTATATCAATTCCGTATCGGATACCGTCATACGCCTTGGGTATAACAAAATCCGTATTCGGAATTTTTAATCCAGTAAAAACAATTGCGGTCATCGCTGCAATAACTGCCAAAACCAAGAAGAATTTAATCCCGCTGCTCCATCTCATTTGTAAAATTCCCCCTTTTAAATCTTTTCACATGTGGTTATTATATAACTTCAGTAAAATCGAGTCAATATACTATTTTTCTCAACAAAATTTCATAATTCAAGATTAGACAATTTATATTGTATAACACCAAATTTTACCTCCGAAGCAAAAAACAAAATTTAAAGGAGATGGGTTCCGTTAATTATAAGCTTGAATTTAAGTCCCAAATACTCCGCAGCCCTTCTGTTCATGGTCATTCGGACCAAAAATATTTCAAAATAATCCATTACCGGACAGATTTTTGTATCTATCTGAAGTTCCAGAACCACCAGCTTTTTTTCCTTGTCCACATACAATTCAGAGCTTTCAACAGCATAGTTCACCCTGTCATGAATGTCAAAGGTCGCCATGTCATTGTTCCTTACGCGGGTTCTGTGAACATCGGACTTGTCCGCAAGAATAAGAGCTGCAGAAATATTGCTAACAGGCGCTCCCGTATTCTCGTCGTGATTTCCGATAGCCAGCATTATCTCCGCCGCTTCGCTGTAGCTCATACCCATTTTGGTCAAAATATTATAAGCCAGTATTGCCCCCGAATGGGCATGATCCACCCTGTTCACTGCGTTTCCGATATCATGGAGATAGCCTGCAATTTTGGCAAGCTCAACTTCCCGTTCAGGAAATCCCAGAGTCTTAAGTATTTCTCCCGCTTCTTTTGCAACCAATCCGACATGTCTGAAGGAATGCTCGGTATATCCCAATGCTGCAAGCTGCCTGTCCGCCACTTCAAAAAGCGCCCTGATTTCTTCATTGTTTTTCAAATCTTCCAATGATATAAGGCCCATATAAAACCTCCCCACAAAAAAAATTTTTCATTACATCTCCTGTGCCTTTATCCACAATGCGCATTCAACTCTTTTTTTCTCCAATTCGCATCCGACTTTGTACACAGTATTGATATCTTTATGAAAATTATACGAATTGGCGGCACATCCTCCGCTGCAATAAAACTTTGCCCAGCAGCTGTCGCATTCTTTCTTTGTATATACATTGGAGTTTTTGAAATAGTTTTGAATGTCCCTGTTCAAAACTCCTTCTTTGACATTACCCATTTTAAACTTTTCATTTCCTACAAATTGATGGCAGGGGTAAATGTCTCCTTCGGGAGTAACCGCAAGATACTCATGTCCCGAGCCGCAACCGGTCAATCTTTTGACAATGCAGGGGCCTTGAGTCAGGTCAATCATAAAATGGAAGAAATTAAACCAATTTCCCTCTTTTCTTCTTTTCACATACTCATATGCCAGCTTCTCATATTCTTCAAAAAGCCTTGGAAGATCTTCCTCCCTCAAATCATATCCGCTGTCCTTTGCCGCAACCACAGGCTCCACCGAAATCTGCCTGAAGCCTTCATCGGCCAGATGCAGCACATCATTGGAAAAATCCATATTTTCCCTGGTAAAGGTTCCTCTAACATAGTAATTATCCTGATTTCTGGACTCTGCGACATATTTAAACTTCGGCAGTATATCATCATAACAGCCGCTGCCGTCAATTCTTATTCGCATCCTGTCGTTTACTTCCTTGCGCCCGTCGATGCTCAGCACAATATTTTGCATATTTTCATTTATATACTTTATATTTTCATCATTCAAAAGCAGTCCGTTTGTCGTCAATGTAAATCTGAAATTTTTATTGTGTTCTTTTTCCTTTTGACGGGCATATTCAATAATCCCCTTTACCACGTCAAAGTTCATCATTGGCTCTCCGCCAAAGAAATCTATTTCCAGATTCTTCCGATTTCCCGATTCTGAAATCAAAAAGTCAATGGCTTTTTTGCCAACTTCCAGGCTCATCATGTTTCTCTGTCCGCCGAAATTTCCGGTGGATGCAAAACAGTATTTACATCTTAAATTGCAGTCATGGGATATATGAAGACACAGCGCCTTTACCACCGACTTTCTGTCCATGGAAGAAACATACTCTTTGTAAGGGTCTTCGGAAAAAAGCAGCCCTTCCGCTTCGAGACTTTCAATTTCCCTCAGTGCTTCATCGATTTCATCTGCATTGTACTTGTGAGCAAGTTTGTTTTTAATCTCCCCAGCAGTAAAGTTTTTATAATAATCCAGTATGTCGAAGGATATGTCATCCACCACATGGACGGCGCCGCTGTTGACATCCACAACTATGTTGGTTCCCATCATTGAAAACTTGTGAATCATTGCCATCTTAACTTACCACCTTGTTCTTTAACCATTCCTTAAAATAAAAAAATAACGCTAAAAAAGTGAAAAGCGAAATACTTGTTTCACTTTTCACTTTGTCAATTGTAATGAAGACAGATGCTTATTGTTTTCTACCCCTTTTATGTAAAAGGATTACCTTTTTTCACAGCTTTGGTTCGCTACGGTGCAGGAAGTCTTGCAAGCTGACTGGCAAGAAGTCTGGCACTCGCCGCATCCACCTTTTTTCAAGCTGTCTTTTAATGTTGATCCGTTTAAAATCTTAATATGCTTCATTTGCTTTCCCCCTATAGTAAAATTTACACGTTGTATTATAGCACAAATAGTTGGCGTTGAAAAGAATATTATAAAATCAAAACTCTTTTTTAACTTCTTAACTTTTTCTCAACTTTTCAAGAAGCTCTTTAAAATACTCGGGAAGCGGTGACTCAAACTCCATATACTCTCCCTTTATCGGATGGACAAATCCAAGCTTCTTTGCATGAAGAGCCTGTCCGTTTATGTTGTATATATCATTTTTCCTTCCATAAACCGTATCCCCGATAATGGGGAAGCCTATGTAGGACATATGAACACGTATCTGATGTGTTCTTCCGGTTTCCAAAGTCGCCTCAATATAAGTGGCATCCTTGAATCTTTCAAGCACTTTAAAACGGGTCACTGCCCGCCTGCCGTTTTTGGTGTTCACAGCCATCTTTTTTCTGTCAACAGGGTGCCTTCCTATGGGAGCGTCAATTTTGCCATAATCCTCCCGGATTATGCCATGAACCACAGCAATATAAACTCTTTCAATGTCATGATCCTTAAGTTTTTCAGACAAACCTTCATGCGCGGCATTGCTCTTTGCAACCACCAAAACTCCCGAAGTATCCTTGTCAATTCTATGGACAATACCGGGTCTTATAATCCCGTTTATATTGGAAAGATTGGTGCCGCAATGTTTAAGCAGGGCATTTACCAAAGTGCCGGAATAGTTTCCCGCAGCCGGATGCACTACCATGCCCTTGGGCTTGTCCACCACTATAATGTGCTCATCCTCGTACAATATGGGCACATCAATATCCTCCGCCACCACATCAAGAACTTGAGGCTCCGGTATTCTTGCCAGTATCTCGTCGTTTTGTTTTATCTTGTAGTTTGATTTTACAGGTTTTCCGTTTACAAGTATCATTCCATCGTTTATAAGCTTTTGTATATACGACCTTGAATAATCTTTGACCTTTCCGCAAAGCCACGCATCAATCCTTATCCCGCTTTCATTGGAAACAAGTATAATTTCTTCCATAATTACCTGTACCCCGAATTATTCATTTATCTCGTAATAATATATTTAAAACAATCTCTTGTAAAACAATCTTTTATTATTCTTCAAAATATATTATTTATTACTTTTAATACTTTTAAATTATATTATTTCTTGTCTTCCTTGTATATAAACAAAGTATAATAGGCTAAAAGCAGAGTTCCAACCACTACAAAAGTATCTGCAACATTAAATACGGGAAAATGGTAATTTCCAAACTGAAAATCAAGAAAATCCACAACCCCGTCGGTTCTAAATACCCTGTCAATAAGATTTCCCAATGCTCCTCCAAGGATCATGCTAAGTGAGAATCTGTAAAACTTGTTGCTGTTTTTAAAAATAAAGTATACAATTAAAATTGAAAGCACTACCGTAACGGGAACAAGTATATATCTCCCGTTCTGCATGATACCCCAGGCAGCACCGGTATTTCTCCAGTGAGTCAGATAAAAAAAGTTGTCAATTACACTTATTTTGTCTCCAAATTCAATATTCCTGACAACAATATACTTTGTCAACTGGTCAGCAGCCACAAAAGCGGCAATTAATACTATGAAAATCATATAAGCCCAGCCTTCCTCGAAGATTTATCAGTAAAATTATATACACTTTCCATTATGATGTAAAGTTTGTTTTCAGATTGTTACTCAACAGGTATATACCACCGGGTAAAATCGTAATATTTGCCCCATATGCTGGGATTGAACTCTCCTCTTAACCTTTTGTTGTATATAACCATATTATTATAAAAATACAATCCCAAACAAGGCACATCCCGATTTATTATTTCTTTCATGTTAATAAAATAAGCTTTCTTCATTGACGGATCCTTTTCCTTCAAAATCAAGGTAAGATACCGGTCAACCTCTTCATTGCTGTAACCGGAAATATTAAGCCCTGTCCCGATTTGTGCTGATGAATACAGAAAAGATATATCCGGAATGGATGCCACAGTGCATCCGATAAGCGCCATGTCAAATTTACCGCTCTGTACTCCGTTAAGTTCGTCCTCCCATTTGACCTTTTTAATTTCTATTTCTATTCCCGCCTCTTTCAGCTGTTCTTTTATCATTTCCGCCACGGACAGCCGAACTTCGTTGTCATCATTTACCATAAGCTCCAGTGAAAGCGGAGTGTTAACACCGTTGATTCTTTTGTAAAATATACCGTTGCTTTCTTTCCATCCGGCATCTGAAAGTATCTGCTTTGCCTTTTCCACATCTCTTTCATAAGATACAACATTGGTATCATTGAGCCATGTATCGGGAATAACGGGCAAATCCGACGCCACAGCCTCCCCCGGCAAAATACTGCTTATAATCTGCTCCCTGTCAACAGCATATGCTATAGCCGTCCTTACTTCCCTTTCCTTCAGTATTTTGTTTGAGAGATTAAATGCAACAAACTCAAATTCATTACTTACATATTTTTTTAAAATTATATCGGACCTTCCACTGTAGCCCGTCCAATTGGTCCTGTCTAAAGTAATGACATCCACTTGCTGTGAATGAAAAGCATTCATTACAGACTGATTTTTGCCATATATTTTTATATTGACCTCCTGGATATAGGGAAGGTCAATTCCGTTTTCAATACCATCATCTTTGTTCCACCAATTTTCATTACATGTAAGCCTGATATACTCACCTTGCCTGTATTCCGCGAACTTATACGGTCCGGTACCTATCGGACTGTTGTTTTTGGGAGTGGTCAGAATATCTTCCCCAAGAAAATAATGCTTCGGAATTACGGGAAAAGTCATAAGTTCGGGAGTGAAAGAATTGGGGCTTTTTAAAAGCACCTTAAATGTCCTGCTGTCTTGAGCAAGAAAGCTTTCCACATTTTCAAAACATGTCTTGTACGGACTGTTTACCCCCGCATTCATTATAACGCTTGCCGTAAATTCCACGTCTTCCGCTGAAAAAGGTATACCATCGTGCCAATAAATATTTTCTTTTAAATAAAATGTCCATACCAATCCATCATCGGATCCTTCCCAGCTTTCGGCCAGAAGCGGCACAGCCTTCTGATTTCCGTCCAACCTCACAAGGCTTTCAAACACAAAGCAGGAATACTCCTTTACATAGGCATTGGAAGTCAATATGGGATTGAGAGTGTCGGGCTCGGTGGAAAACAAATTTAAAACACCGTTTTTTACAGGCCCTGTATCCAGTACATCATCCACACCATTATTTAAAAAATCATAGTCATTGTTTCCTTCTTCCAACAATCTGCTTAAATCAATGCTGCAAGCAGAAAAAACAATACTTGCAATCACCAGCACAACAACCAACAAGGCTCTTTTTCTCAAAGTGTATCTCTCCCTGATCATATTCTTTGTAGAATTAACTTTTTCCGGGACTTATCTTTTGCAATTTCTTTGCTTGTCTTTTCTCTGTCTGCAATTTTCCTATCTTTTTTATTTATCATCCGTTTATTTTCATAATTCCGACCATCGTACCAGTTCTGCCGTTATCTCCCCGGTGGGAAAAGAATATATCCTTGTTGCATTTTGTACATATTCCGCTCAAAACAATATTTTCCTCTTCCACCCCTTCTTCCAGCAAAGTTCTCTTAATTATTGCCGGAAGGTCAAAATGCCACTTTTGGCCTGTTCTGTGACAATACTCTGTGCTCCAGTCAATTTTCGCTCTAAACTCATCATATACATCATCTCCCACCTCAAAGCAACATTTGCCGATAGACGGACCGATTGCGGCAACTATATTCTCAGGCTTGCTGGAAAATACATCTTTCATCTTTTCTACCGCTTCCTTTGCTATTTTCATCACCGTGCCGCGCCATCCGGAATGAGCAATTGAAATAACCGTCTTTTCCGGGTCAAAAAGAAAAACCGGAACACAGTCTGCATAAAATGTAACCAGAGTAACCTCTTTTGAGTTCGTAACAAGACCGTCATAACCTATAATGTCACTTTCTCTGGTTATACCCTTTCCCCTGTCTTCTTCCGTCACCACACGAATCCTGTTTTGATGCACCTGATTTGAAAAAACCATGCTTTCAATATCAAGGTTCAAGGCGTCCGCCACTCTTCTGTAATTCTCTTCAACATTTCTTCTGTCATCAGTTTTGTTAAAGGCCATATTTAAAGAATCATACCAGCCCTTGCTCACTCCGCCCCGCCGGGTGGTAAAGCAGTGAGTTATAATATTCTCATATTTCAGCAGGTTGTTAAACTGAATAAACTCCACCTGATTCTTCGTTTTATACGTAATATTCTTGTTCGATGCAAATCTGTTATCCAAAACAGGCATCCTCCATATGACCAAATTATATTCCGTGTTTATACTGAGTTTGTATCATGATGTTTACTATATAGATGTTTACTATATATATGAATATATATGAATAATAGCATATATTATTCCTCTTAACAACATCCCGATATATACAATATTTTGAAGTAAGATTAAAATAATAAAAAATAAAATAAAGACTGTACCTCACATTTTATCTCTTACTACAGCCTTTTATTCAGGTTGTGCTTTCTTTTCAATTTCAATAACCTGGACACCACTAAAAAATTCCTTTTTTTATTGATTACAAACTCAATCATGTTTTTCTTTCTCATTCATGGAAGAAATATGGAAGTGCATCATAAATATAATGTCTTACGTATCCCCACCAGTGAGTGGCGCCCGGAGCTACAAGAAAGTAAAAATTACCTTTGGAAAAATCCGAAGTATAATCAAAATGCGGCAAAGCCTTCATAGCTTCAATTTGAGGATTCATATTAGCATATGCAATATCCTCGGAACCGGTGGCCGCAAATACGAAATACTCCCTCTTTGAAAGTCCGGATCTGTTAATTGCTTCAGCAATTGAATTAGCCTTATCCTGCGGACTGTTTCCATACCAGTAGTCACCGCTTAAAGGCATAAAATATGCAACGTAATCAAGGCAGTTAACCATTACATACCATGTTGTCAATCCTCCCATTGAGAATCCGCCGAAACCTCTGTGCATTCTTGAAGCGGCTATTCCCTGTGGGGTTGTTGATTCTGCATAAGTAGAGTACTTGCTTTCCACAAAAGGAATGACATTTTGCCTGAATTCCTGATAAAAGTTTTGGGCCGTGCAGTTTCCGCCGTTGAAAGTGGGTGTTACTACAATCAAAGGCTCAAGTTCACCGTTCATAATCGCGTGGTCAAGGATATTTTGCAATTTAACATCGTTGCTGAAAATCGTATTCTCATTTTCACCGCCGCCATGCATAAGGTAGAAAATGTTATATTTTTTGTTCGGATCATAACCGTATGGAAGATATACATTAAGACTCTTAGTTCCGTTTATTCCTGTATATGTTTCCTTGACAATTCTTCCCGCCTGCGGACAAGGGTTTAAATAAGAATCAGGAGCCGGCCGATATTGCACGGCCGACTCATATTTAAAAGAAGAAGAAGGATTTTCTGCTACAGGAAATTTGTCGATTACTCTTAAAAGGTAGCGTGAAAGAAGTAAAACATCAGTGCTGTTTATCGATCCATTCTTGTCAACGTCTGCTCTAGCCTTTGCATCGTCGGTAAGGGTGATTGCCCTCAACACGCTTCTCTTTAACATTGTCAAGTCAGTTGAGTTAATGGTTCCATCACCGTTTACATCGCCAAGCAGTACCGGAGGCTGTGTAGGCTGTGGAGCAGGTCCTTCGATTACAGTTCCGGCAACCGCTCCGATTGCCTCATCTATGTAGAAGTTAATGGTGTCATCCGCTGTTTCCACATAAACATACATATCTGTTGCATCGGAAGGAATTCTGTATTGCGGATTGTACAGGTGAACCCACTGATTTGGACCCACAGTTTTCATATCTATGGTATCATACCGTTGAGTGCCGCTTCCGTCTACGTATTGCAGCTTCATGCAGAATGTTGTGGAAGACGCACCTTCAATAAACGATGCCACTACGCTGAAACAATATGTGTTTCCGGGAACAAACGTTCTGGGATTCAGCGCCCGTTGTGCTCCGTTCCATGCTGCCGTACGGTTCCTTACCAAGAGTGATTCTGAACCTTTGTAAGCCGTTCTTCCGCTAAGCAGAACTTCCGCAGGTCCTCTGGCTGTCCACTGTCCTACGCTTCCTTCAAAAGTGTCATGATAATAATATCCGTTTGCATCCGGCTCTTCCGGTTTGCCTCCTCCTCCGCCGCCGGCCGGATTGTTACCGTCGCCCCATTCGGACTGAGGAATAATGGATGCAACCGCATTGTATGCCGGTTTCGGTTGATTGTTTGCGTTAAACAAAAGAGGTGCATTTTGTGAACCGAGCCAAGTATTGGCGTCATTAGGTCCCCATACACAGACAGCCGTAACCTTTCCTTTGCTGGAGGTTCTGTTTATATCAACAGCTGCCTGGAAAACAGCTTTATATTTATCAGCCTGCTGCTGTAAGCTAAATTTGCCGTTTTCTGTACTAATATCAAGCTCGGTAATTTGGACATCACAACCGATATTTATATATTTCTGCAAAGCTGCTTTATAATTTTGTATACCTGAGAATCCATTCATATCCGCATTAATATGGGACTGCATTCCCACACCGTCAAGCAAGCCCTTGTTGTACAAGTTTGCACAAATTGAGGCAATACAGTCTCTCTTATGATCCCAATATTCGTTGTAATCGTTGTAGTAAAGCTTACAATTTGCCGGAGCATATTTTCTTGCATATGTAAATGCTTTCTCAATAAATTTGTTGTCTCCGTAGATCTGAACCCATGGAGATCTACCATTTCCGTATCCAGGTTCCCTCGCCCCGCCATAATATCTGGTCCTGTTTGCATCATCACTTACTGCCTCATTTACAACGTCATAGGCATAAAGATTCAAAGACGGATACTGTCTTTGGATTTCAGCAAACATATTTTTTATGTAGCTTTCCAAACGCTGGTCCATAACTGATTGGGAAACCCAGTTTCCGTTGTCCTGGAAATTGTCTTTGAAAAACCATTGAGGTGTCTGGCTGTGCCAAACCAGTGTATGACCTCTGACGGCTATATTATTTTGTGCACAGAAGTTTAAAATACTTGCTGCACGATTAAGAGAAACCCTGATATTTGTATTGGTTGATCCTGATTGAACCAGTGTGGCATCAGGCTTCATTTCATTTTCACAGGTAATACTGTTAAACTCTCTTAAAATCAAGGCCTTTATTGATGAATTGTTTACCGTTCCGGAGTTAAGTACCGAACCAACTCTGAAATAGTTTGCATACATATCTTTCAGCACAGCGTTTGCTGCATATACTGTGTTTGCCTCAGCCATTCCTTTACGGGTTATGGTTACATCGTCAAAAATGAAATCTACAGTGCTGTCGGTTGTAATTGACAAAGTAATATTCACTGCAGTTTTGGGTGCTTTGTATTTTGCCGAAATCTCAGTCCATTCTCCGGCCACAACATCCTTTGTTGCAATTACTTCCTTATTTTCTTCTTCTGTTTCCGAATCCAAATAGGACACAGAAAGTTTGAAAGTTTCGGTGCCGGTCCCGTTGTGTTTTACAAAAACACTGTACTTGTATTCTACACCACCGTCGAGATAGAAACCTTTTTCCGAATACGCACCGTCACTCGCACTGGAGCGATTTATTACCATCATACCTCTTGTACCGTTGTTTCCTTCATTTTCAACTGCCGTTAAATATGTGTCGACTCCCAAGTTACACCATCCGTCAAAGTTAACTTCAAAAGTGTCATGAACCACTTCATAATCAGCATATAGCTGACTTATGTTTGACGGTAATACAAAAAACACTCCCAGCAATACCACAAGAGCCGTTATTTTTGCCAAAACTCTCTTGTTTTTCATAAGCAACCTCCTTTTAAATTTTAATTTTTAATTTAATTTATAAATTAAATTTAAATAAACTTAAGCATGCTCTAAACAAATTATATCAATAATATCTATTACGAATTACATTCCTCCTTCCATTTTAGTTAAAATCCACATTACACTATAATTGCCTGTAATTCTTTGTATTTTTATAAAGGGTGTTTTAAAGTTTCTTAGTATTTGGCCAATTTCACCCCCCCTGACTTCTTAAAATTTCAATTGAACTTAAAATATATTCACTTCTTCCATTCTTTTACGTTATTTATTCGAAAGGTATTGAATTTTTACGTTGGGAATTTTAAATTAAATGTCAATTTTTTTTAAAAAAAATCCGTGTTGTAAAAAATAATCCGCGCAAAGAAGCAAAACCTTTGCATATTGGCAAACAGCATAAATAATTGTCATATAATACTTTCGTATGGTAAAATAAGTACAAAGTTTTTATTGAACCTGTTTGGACGGCCCGTATAAATAATATACTGTCGAAAAGGAGACAAATAGCATGACAAACAATTTAAAAATTATTCTAGCAAAGCAGAAAGAAATCATAACAAGTCTTGAAAATGAAATTGCCGGCATCGAAGCCAACGACCTTGTAAAAGAAAATCAAAAATTGAAAGAAGAGCTGGCAAAACTTAAATCAAGTTTGGAAAAGGAAAAAATTGAGAACGAAAAACTCTCAAAAGAAAACAAAAATTTGAGAAACATTTTGTATGAACAGTTCTACAACGAAAAAATCAGCCTTTTGAACTCAGCGGAAAAAAGAATGGACGTTTATTACAGGGCTCATGTGGAAGGAGAAATAAACAGGCTGACAAGATTTGAATTGTCGGTAAAAAGACGTATTGATGAAATGACAAAAGTACTTCGGGCCAACAGAGTAAGCCTTCAGGATGAAATTTACATAAAGCTTGAGGAGCTTAGAAATCTTCTTAACGTTAAAATAACCAAAGCCCGTGAAGAAATCATGCAACAGACCGGAGCATTTATTCAAAACAGAAACGAGGGCCTTGCAAGGCTAAGACAGGAACAGGTTACGGAGCAGGAAATAAAAGCCCGGGCAAAGCAAAACAACATTGAATCCATTATAGGACTTAACATAATCAACAAAGTGGGTATATTTTTACTCATTGTAGGAGTAATAACCGCGGCGCAATTTACATATTTCAGGCTGCCCGATACCTTAAAAAGCGTTTTTACCTTTGCAGTGGGCGTTGTTCTGCTCATAGCCGGTGAAATATTAAACCGCAAAAAGCCCAATGTTTTCTCACTGGGCATAACCAGCGGAGGTATTGCAATACTGTATGTGGCTCTTTGCCTCAGTTATTTTCAATTTAAACTGCTTGAAACATATCCGGCTTTAGGATTGTGTATTCTCATAACGGCAGGAACTTTTGTCCTTTCGCAGAGGTACAATTCCCAGACCATATCGGCTTTTGCACTGATCGGGGGATATCTTCCCATCTTCTCGATAACCGGTATTAGTGCAATAGCATACGGTGCCATGGTTTACTTTGTAATACTGAATCTTTTGGCTCTTATTATTGCTGTCAACAAAAAATGGGCTGTCACTGCATACATAGGATTTGTGCTGAACGTCATAGGTTCCGTATATATAGCATCAATAATGTTTGGAGGACTTTTCGCACCATCGGAATTTTCATTCGATTCCGTCATTACCATAATTTATATTTTGTTCGCTTTTGTAATTTATACTCTGATACCAATAGCGGGAACCTTCAGGCAAAAATTGAGTTTTAAAACTTCTGACATTGTACTGCTCGCATTAAACACATTTATCAGCAGTGTACTTCTTTACTGGTCATTTTATGCATCCGACCTCGAAGACTTTACGGGACTTCTTGCCCTCACCTTTGCAATTATTTATCTTGCCCTTGGAAGGTTTATTGAAAAAAACATGCCAAAGGAAAAGCAGGTTACCACTTTGTTTTATCTTACAGGACTTACCTTTGTCGTACTTATAATACCTTTCCAGTTCGGCAAAGTGTGGCTGTCCCTGGGTTGGCTGATTGAGGGTGTTGCCCTGCTTTCCTACGGTATATGCAAAGAAATAAAAAGATTTAAAAAAGCCGGAATTGCAATTTCATTTTTGTGCCTGTTAACTTTCCTTTCCTTTGACGTGTCACTGATTCAAGATTCTCTTTTTACCTTTAAATATTTTGCAATAACTTTGGGCAGCATCATCATTTTAGGAGCCCTCATATACAAAAAGAATCTGGCAAGCAAGGAGTCAAAACTGTTCAAGTATGCCACATCCATAAATCTGCTGATCTTTTTGCTATACATAATCAGCAACGAACTAAAACCATTTTTATCCCAATATGTTCAGGACACAAAATTTGACCTGGATTACTTGATCTGCTCGGCAATGATTTTAACAAGCTTTCTTGTGGCATACACCCTGCCAAGGATAAAAGTTTTGTGCGACAATGTTATAAAAGGCATTTCAATGTCTATTTATGCTTTGGCACTGCTAACCCTCTTTTCCCTGAATTTCACCTCCCCCGTGAAAGGATATTTGGTCGAAATGCCTTTGGCTATAAGTATTGTCGGAACCCTGGAACTTGCTTTAATAGCTTTCCTGTCCATCCTTGCCGTAAGGGATTTGGTATTGTATTTTGTAATTGACCACAAACTGGGTATTGAATGGTACCCACTTGCAATATCTCTTTACTTTGTAATAATACTGACTCAAAATTTAATTACCCAGTACAGGCTTGAATTCAGCAACGCGGCAATAAGCATTATTTACCTTGCCGCAGCTCTCACATGGATAATATTCGGTTTTGCCAAAAGGTATGTATTCATCCGCCGTTTCGGACTTGCCATGTCCATGCTTTCGGTGGCAAAGCTGTTCATTATCGACCTTGCTTTCCTGACCCAAGGTTACAGAATAGTATCCTATTTTGTGTTCGGCATAATACTCCTTGCAATATCTTTTGTATATCAGTATTTCAACAAAAAATTAGAAAATATATGCGAGGTAATGCCTGATGATAAAAAGAATAGTAATTAGTTTGGTTCTGTTCATTCTTCTTTTTGTATCAAATGCATATGCCGTTGATTTTAGTTACAGCGCCCGTATTGAAAACGGTGGAAGCAAAAAGTACAAAGCGATTCGAATTACACCTAAAATATACAACAATATCAATGCAAACATGGCAGACCTTGTGCTTTACGATGAAAACAACGAACCGGTGCCCTATTTCATAAACAGCTTTAAAGAAATCAAAACCGAAACGCAAAAAAGCTATGCAATGAAACTTGTCAACTCCTTTGTAAAAGATGAATATTATTATCTTGACTATGCTTTGGAAGAATTTCCCGATGAAGACATAATTGCCACATCCATTGAGATTAAAACCGAAAACAGCGGCTTTGCAAAAAGAGTTGAAGTCTTCGGAAGCTACGACAATGTCAACTGGGAAAAAGTCAAGGAAGACATCCTGTACAGCGTGGAAGGAATCAAAAAACTTGAAATACAATTTGACAGCATAAAAAAATACACCCATTACCGCTTTAAAATATCAAACAATTTAGAGAAAATCTCCTTTTCGTCGGTGGAACTGAAATACAACCTGGTTTACCATGAAAAAGAATATTTTACGGAAACCTTAAGCCCTGAATACAACGTTGCTGAGCAGGAAAACAAAACCGTCATAAAAATAAAAGATTTGAAAAACCTGAAAGTCACCGGCATTACTTTAAAAACAGACAGTACTTTCAAAAGAGAAGTAACCTTTGACGGCCGGATATCCAAAACCCTTTACAATCTTAATTTCAACGGCATGCAGTACACCGATTTGACTATTGCCGTGGAACCTTACAGAATTACTTCCGATACTGCCGAACTGGTAATAGACAACAAAGATGACAAACCGATAAACGTCGAGGGAATTGAAATTGAATACCTGTTTGACGAACTGGTATTTGAAGGCTCCGGTTCGAAAGAGTATGTTCTTAAGTTTGGCAACAACGAAATTTTGACTCCGAAAAGCTATGACATTTCAAATTACAAAGAGTATATTCTGGACGAAGGATATGATATCTTAAACATCAGGGAAATTGTCGAACTGCCCAGAAAAGAGCCTGAAACCAAGCCACCGGAATACGATTACAAGCTGATTTTTAACATATCAATCATCCTGGTTGCCGTAATTATGGCCGTAATAATATTCTTAAAAATAAAAAAGTAGTTTGGGTAAGCTGTCTGTTTTATATTTTTAAACTTGCATTTTTGTGTTAAAATAAAATATTAATATATTACTGTCAGGAGGCTTAATACAAATGAGTAATACATCAAATACGCATATAAATTTGGAAAACGGCAGATTAAATGTTGAAATTGCCCGTCCGGGTTCGGTATACAACGGTTCCCGCTTTGATTGGACCGCTTTTATCACTAAAATAGTGTTGGACAACAAATATTCCTTCTGCGCACCCGAGTCCGAGATACCCGGCCAGGGTTCGGGAGGATTTGGGTTATGCAACGAATTTGGAATAAACACACCCATAGGCTACGATGAGGCAAAACCCCAGGAAAAGTTTCCAAAGCTGGGCACCGGTCTTTTGACCCGCCCGGATGAATCAGACTATTTCTTCTTTGACAAATATGAGGTTGAGCCTTTCCCTGTTAAAATTTCAGCGGACAAAAACGCCGTGGTGTTTGATGTGGAGCCTGTGAACTGCAACGGATACGCCGTCAAAATGACCAAAACCGTCTCTATAGAAGGCAATATACTCACCATCGACTATCATCTTGAAAATGTGGGAAGCAAACCCATAAAAACCGAGGAATATTGCCATAATTTCATCTCCGTAAACAATAAAAGAATAGGAGACGGATATGTACTGAAATTCCCTTACAATATAAAACCCAAAGAAATACCGGAAGTCATGAACATAAAGGGCAATGAAATTCGCTGGAACTTTGTGCCCAAAGGAGATTTTTACTGCCAGATAGAAGGTTTCAAACCGGGGGAGAAACATTACTGGGAGTTGTTGTACGAACCTGAAAGAGTTGGAATCAGGGAATACAGTGAATTTGAAATTGTAAAAGTCGCAGTATGGGGTACCACCCATGTCGTAAGTCCGGAAGTATTTATAAATGTAGATATTGCTCCGGGCAAAACTCAGGAATGGAGAAGGCAGTACGAGTTTTTCACTTACTAAGACTTCAGTTTCCGGATTTTAAAAAGCGGGAAGCTTTTATTAAGCTTTTCCCGCTTTTTATTACTCCATTTTTTTTGTTTTTATTTCTTTTATTTGTGATTTTCTTTTTTTATTTATCCATTTTACTTATCTTCTTTCTCTTTACTTGCTATCTTTGCCCAGGTATCCTTGAGTGTCACCGTTCTGTTAAATACCAAAGAGCCTTCCTTTGAATCCACCAAATCAACACAGAAATAACCCAAACGGAGGAACTGGAACGCATCTCCCGGTTTTGCACCAGCAAGGCTGGGCTCGAGCTTGCACGATTTTAACACTTCGAGAGAATTGGGATTTAGCTGTTCAATAAAGTCAACATTTTCATCAGCACCGGGATTGGGCACGCTAAACAAATGATCATACAGGCGTACCTCGGCATCAATGGCATGAGCTGCCGAAACCCAGTGAATGGTACCTTTTACTTTTCGCCCGTCAGAAGCATTTCCTCCACGGGATTGGGGGTCATAGGTGCAATGTACTTCTGTTATCTCTCCGGTTTTGTCATCCTTTACAACATCCACGCATTTTACTATATAAGCACCTTTGAGTCTAACCTCCTGACCGGGCGCCAGGCGGAAATATTTCTTCGGAGGATTTTCGCAAAAATCGTCCTTCTCAATATAAAGAACTTTTGAAAAAGGTACTTTCCTGGTTCCCGCATTCGGATCCTCGGGATTGTTCTCAACCTCAAACTCTTCAACCATTCCCTCAGGATAGTTGTCTATGACAAGTTTGAGAGGTCTCAGTACCGCCATTACCCTTTGAGCCTTCTGATTAAGTTCCTCTCTGATACAATGCTCAAGGAGCGATATATCAACGGTGCTGTTGCTCTTGGCAACCCCTATGCGGGCACAAAAGTTTCTTATGGCCGAAGGAGTATATCCACGTCTTCTAAGTCCTGATATGGTAGGCATTCTTGGGTCGTCCCATCCCCTCACATGCCCTTCCTGCACAAGCCTTAGCAATTTTCGTTTGCTCATTACCGTATAGGTCAAATTCAAACGGGCAAACTCTATCTGACGGGTCTTGCACTCCATGTCAAGGGTCTCCAAAACCCAGTTGTACAAAGGCCTGTGGTCTTCAAACTCCAGCGTACAGATGGAATGGGTTATACCCTCAAGAGAGTCAGATATAGGATGGGCAAAATCATACATCGGGTAAATACACCACTTGTCACCGGACCTGTGATGACTTGCCTTTATAATTCTGTAAATCACCGGGTCCCTCATATTGAGATTGGGGGATGCCATATCTATTTTTGCCCGCAAAACCCTCGAACCTTCCTCGAATTCACCGTTTTTCATTCTCATAAACAAATCCAGATTCTCTTCAACACTTCTGTTGCGATACGGGCTTTCCTTTCCGGGCTCGGTCAAAGTTCCCCTGTATTCCCTTATCTCATCGGCACTCAAATCGCAAACATAAGCCTTTCCCATTTTAATCAGCTTAACGGCGTATTCAAACATTTTGTCAAAATAATCCGATGCATAGTACAATCTGTCTTCCCAGTCAAAACCAAGCCATTTAACATCGGCTTTAATGGACTCAACATATTCAGTGTCTTCCTTCGAAGGATTTGTATCGTCAAATCTAAGATTGCACAAACCGCCGTTCTGTTCTGCAATTCCGAAATTAAGGCAAATTGACTTGGCATGTCCTATATGAAGGTAGCCGTTGGGCTCGGGCGGAAACCTCGTATGCACTCTTCCGCCATATCTATTTGTTCTATTATCCTCATCAATAATATCCTGAATAAAATTTGAATATACTTTTTCATTTTCTTCTGTTGAATTTAATTCATTTGCTTTGCCATCAACCTGAGCGTCCATTCCCTTGTTCCTCCTTGTCAGTTTTAAAATACTGCCGCATTTAACTTATGCAGATTTATGTAATAGACATTTGTTAATAATATAATCAACTATAAACATATTTATTATATTATATATCATAATGGAATTCATTCAATATGTTTTTAGTATTATTAACCAAATTTCACCATGTAGTCACAGTTTGTCCTTTTTTCTATTTTAAATTATGCAGCTCTTTTTAGCAACATCAATTATACAAGATATTATGATTGTACTGCTTTAAATCAGGAATACCATGTGTGGAATCAGTTTTACGCTTTCCCTGATTTCTGTATTTTCTAAACAAACAATAAGCAAAAAGGGGCTATTTTAAAAATCTATTTTGAAACAGCCCCTCTAAAAAAATCATTACAATCAAAAACTTAATACATTTCGTAACAAAAGACTATATAGTTATAAGTCCCAAAATATACTTCTTAAGGAATAAACAGTCAGTAGAATTAACTTTTCCGTCTTTATTGACATCAGCCACATTCAAATCTATTACTAATTTATTCCCCCTTAACAAGTAATTCTTCAGCAGTATATAATCTTCGTCGTTAACAATTCCATTTCTGTTTAAGTCACCATTAAGCACAACAGGCGGCTCAATAATCTCTCCATTATCTTCCGGAAATTTAACTGTCGCTTGTATTTTCTTTTCAACAGCGCTACCTTCCAAACGCAAATCGATATCTACCGTTCCGGGAAGATTACCTTTCAGTTTGAGTTTTCCGCGTCCCCTTTCATCCAGTAGAACATCCTCTGCAGATACTATTTCTTCCATTCCGGATGTTACGATTATCTTTTTGCCTTTTGCTGCTTCTTCCGGCAGTACACGTATCTCTATTGCAACAGTTTTTCTTAATTCAATTTCTACTTTATCTAATATTTCGATTGATTTTGGTTCAGCTACAATCTCTATATCGCGGATTTCAGCTTTTTGCATCGCAACTCCAGCATAGCTTGTTATGCTCTTAGAAATATTAAGAGTGTATTTTCCTTCAAAAGAAGTCTTTTCTGCAGGAATTAGTTTAATTTTCTTAGAGTAATTTCCCTCTTCATCTTCATATACTATTTTAATGTTTACCTTATTTTCTCCCTGTTTCAGCTGAATAGACTCTGAATCCAGCGTTGCGTGCTTTACATATTTGCTAAATGCAATTTCTATATATTCCGGATATGCATAAATGTGTCCAACCTTCGGTGGTTCATACGAAACCAAAGGAATATTAACATTGGTCTGCACAGGAGGCACAGGTAAAATCTCACTATATGCTGTTTCATATCCTTCCTTTTCGACCTTTACCTGCCACATTCCTTCAGGAACATCCCAGGCATAAAAACCATTCTCGTCTGTCAGCAATGGATTCTTCTGGCCGAATTCTTCCGCATTCCATAATATCATTTCTCCGTTTTCATCTTTATAGTATACTGTGACTGTAGCATCGGTTATTCTGTTGTCAGGTACAGTTTCGTATACATATCCACTTGGATCTACCAGAGTTTTTTGTTCTTGTAATGGTAGCTTAATAGATGATCCTTTTCCAGATTTTGTGCTTTTGCCTGATTCTCTATCATCTTCATTTTTTCCAAATATATCTTCCCATAACTTATCACCAAGACTGTACTGATCATATTTATCAATAACTATGTCTATTATTTTATGCATCGTGCCATTTCTGGTATGTCCATCCATAAGTGATGCAATAAAGTTTGCATTCACAGTAAAATTATACACACCAGATGCTAAAAACAAATCATCGCGGAGCCTTTCTTTATCTTCGCTTGAAATGTTCTCAGATTCTTGCAATTTTTTCTGAACATAACCCATATCTGTAACTGCGTTTGCCGGTGTAAATGCAATAGTATTCACCGCTGTACCAATTCCGGAAATAAAATCTATTGCTTCCACAACCTTTCCACTACCAGCAATATTACCTAATTCCCCAATTATTGTAGCAGCCATACTAATACGCTCATCTTTTGTAACTAAAGGCGTCTCTTTTTGTGAAGATTCATCATCGTCTTCAGACTTTACGGAATCTTCTGTCTTATTGCTGGCTAATCTTACTTTTGATGTAAAAATTTTATTTTCAGTCTCGTCTTTTATTAATAATACTGCTCCTAGTTTTCCATCTATTTCTTTAAATAAATACCCCATTTTTTCGTATTTTTCTCGTTCAATTGGCTGATCACCTATTACAATTGTTACAATTGCAATGCCACCTGTATCTTCTTTCAGCATAAATCCTATTTCATTTTCATCAAGTAATCCTACCATGACATTTTCTTTTTTTAATTCATAAAGAAATTGATCTGCAAAAGTTGAAATCTGCTCTAAAACCTCTAAATTCAATTCACCATCCTCTTTAATTAATCTTTTCTTTTTTAAATTGTACTCTACAGTAAACGAACCCGGAACATGATTGTAACCAAAACTTCCTGTTGCAATCCAGCTCTTCGATTGTGGATCATATTTTGCATCCAGTTTTCTTTCTTCGCCGTTGCGGTTGCTTACAATACACAAATTTTCAATTTCTTCTGCCGAATCACCAACAAAGTCCACAATAAAAGTATAGGATTGAGAAGGAACATAAGTATATACTCCTTTAGGAACTATTTCACCATTTTTATACAATATCAGCGACTGATTTGAGTGGATCATGGTTACTTTCTCAATCTCCGGAACGGACTTTTTATAAATAACTTCAAGTGTCTCAGATTCAATAACCTGGTCATTGTATTCAATCCTTGCTGACAAGTTATGAACTGAATAAGATTTGTCTTTGCCCAGCGAAACTTGGAAATTCCAAGCACCGGTCGAATTAGCTTTGGTAACTCCAACCAAGCTTCCCTCATCATATATCTTCACTTCCAGGTTGGGAAGTGTCTGACCGGTTACATAAACTTTTTCCAGGCTTGTAACATTAGGAGCTCCTATTGTGAGGTAAGGAACAACTTCGTTAACGACACCCAGAGGTTCTCTTACAGTCCTTCCTTCCGCTTTAAATTCCACATAAGCATTACTGTAACAAACAACCGCTTCAGTAGGTCTGATATTAAAGCGTACAACACCTTCTGTTTTTGTAGTTGTTACTTCAATAAAACTACCGGATACATTTACTGAATCAACAAGTTCTCCGTCAATAGTTAATGTATCTTTTACATAAAATGTTTGATCCGGAACCCTGAACAGTAATTTAACTGTCTGTGATTCAATAGGTTTTCTGAATGAATATTTGGCTCTAAGCACTATATCTTTTCCTATACGATTATTTTCCGAAACCACAGCATAGCTTGCAACATCGGGATCTGTGAAGAACAACTCTTTTTCGTTTAGTTCAGGAACAACAATCAGTCCCAAATCTTTAATTTCCCCATTTTTTATTTCTACTTCCTTCTTTACGAAATGTATACCTTCTTTCAGACCTATTTCCTCAAATTGCTCCAGTGTATTAAGTCTCCACAAGTAGTTGTTGCTGGAGATGAATACAAAAGTATACACTCCTTCTTTCAAAGGATTGGAGATTATTTTACCCTCTCTGTTCATCGAACAGCTTTCTATGAACTTTTTGTCAGAGTTATAAACCATTAATTCACATCTTTGGTTCCCCGACTGTATTGATGCCATTCCTTTTCCGTTCTCTTTTGCAACAGCTTGCCCGCTCGCATTCATTAATCTGTCTAAAGTAAGCTCGATCGTAGCCGGCAAAGTATAGTCCTTCTTGTGTGTAAACGTTACTTCAATAACGTCACCTGTTTCTATGTTAGTATCATTTAAGAAAATATAAGGTGGTTTGATATTAAAGTTTTTGATTTTTGCCTGCTTTGTTTTATTGTATATACTAATAGTATAATTGTATAAGTTTTCTTGCTCCAATCCAGGCTCTTCCTGAGATGTATGTGCCGGTTTCTTTAATAATTCCAAGGTCAACCTGCCCTTGTAAGGTGTCAATTGAATTTCACCCAAGTCAAGGGAATCACCATTAATTTCTGTTGACTCGTCAAATGCTTTAAGCTCCAGATTCATGTATTGCTCATGGCTGATACCCAGTGTTGTTTTGCCCATTGCAACTTCTATACTAAATCTTCCGGCATTGTCGGTTACAAGTTTAATATAGTTGCCAAATTGATTATTTAATAATTGGGAAACATTAATATTGGCGTTTTGTACAGGTATACCCGTTTCATCTTCTACAATAATTCCCGTTAATGTTATTATTTTCAGCTTCTCCAGGCGCAGAGTCAACACACTCTCTCTTTTATCAATTGCTACATTGTATTTTTCAACAGGATTTTAGAATTTTTCCCTAGTTCTTCTTTTAGTGTCAAGCCCACAGATATTTCATTTCCAACAAAGATGTGTTCCAATTCTTTTCCTGTGCCAACTTGCTTGAAATTCCTTGCAGGGTCATAGAAAGTCAAATTATATCCTGACTCAACTATATTTCCTTCATCATCGGTTACAATAACCGTTAGTTTTGCCGGTTCTTCTATCAATTTCACAATAATAGAATCATTGATGCCTTTACTGATAGATATGTTTTCTATTGTACCTGCCGTAAATCCATTTTTAGATTCAATGGCCAATCTATAATCATCAGCAGGTTTTAAGTTAGTAATGGTATAGAGAGTATCCCCTGTTATTTTTCTTCTGGCTTGCTCATTTAGTCCTTTACTTTCTAAAACTAAATCCATTCCTGCAAATTTTTCCAATTTGGATACACCGCTTAAATCAATCGATACAGTGGCTCCAACTTCCAAAGGAAATCCTTCTTTTTCTTTTCCAAGTGTTTTAGTGTAAAGGTTTCCTTCAGCATCTAACAAATTGATTTGAATCTTTTGAATTTGGTCTATGTCTTCTGTAACCTTGAAATATGCCTGATATTTTCCCGGTCCATATTCTTTCATTGGTACAGTAATAACTTTTTCGTCTGCACTTCCTGTCTTGGAGATACACTTATAATACACAAGGGCCTCTGCCTTCGAATTTTCTTCTCCCCTCATGCGGATATCTATAGTGTCCCCTATTGCTACAGTATCATTTTTCTTTTCAATTGTAACCCAATACTGATGAATTTTTTTAGATTGATTATAGTCCAAGTCTATTTCAAGACTATTCCAGAATGTTCTTCCCTCCGGTATGAAAATGTAATTTCCATCCTCTATGGGGTTGATCAATATCAATTCATTAAATCGGCTATTGGATTCTTCCATTGTAATGATCTGCTGTCCTTCACCACTTAGAATAACTTTGTGATTTTCACAAGCATAAAAGGAAGGTGTAACTCCGCATGCTATTTGCGTAAAGTCACCCTTTATCTCCAATACTCCATCCGATAGAACTTTTGAGTCTTTGGTCTGGTAATAATTCTGCATTACAAAGTCACCCATTACCAGAACATGGTCGTTAGGATTTGTCATTTTTAAAACTCCATAGCTTTCTTTATATATAACTTTACCTTCTTCATTTACTAATATTTTTTGTATTCTGAAGTCTCCCTCAATATTAAGCTTGCCACCATTTATGTACAATGTTCCTCCAGCATGTATAACATCTTTATACACTGTCAGAGTATGTCCGTTAAGGTCTATTGTTCCGTTATTTATGTACAGATTTCCCGTAATTGTCTCATCTTGTTCTAATGTCCAATTTTTTCAATAACGCAATCAATAGATTTTTCATTCTCCAAAATATTACTTTCTAATCCAAACTCTTTATTCTCCTGAAATACATCTTCCCCAGTTTCGATCTCTGTGTTTACTATATTTACATCAATCTCTACTTCATTATCCACATTATTTACTTTTACTTCCCCAAGCTCAATCTCCAATGTTTCTTTTTCTTCACCCAACTCTGCTTTTGCATACATTCCTGAATTGGGTAATAAAGTAGTTGCCAAAACTGCAATAATAAAAAAAGTTATCACTCGCACTCTTTTTTGCATTACAGATATCTCCTTTCATCTTTCTTGTAACATATCTTACTGTGCTTTTCTTCTTATTCACTTTTCAATACAATCAACACTCATGTATAATCCCTCCTTCAAATTTAAATAACAACTAAATCTAACTTTATAAAACAGGGCTAAACACCCTTCTAAGCCAATTTAACATATATAGTTCTTTTGCTGTATTATGTAGATCAATGCATATTATTCCTCTTAGTTAAAAAATAACAAACCGTGCAGTTTTAATATATACTTTGCTTTATATGGATAATAAATTTGAGGGGAAAATCTGGATGGGCTCAGATGTTTTAATTCTACATTTGCAAGCTATATTTTTCAAAAGTTTTTGAATATTAACATAGCATTATTGCATAATCGCTGTAAACTTGTATGGAAGAAAAATCATTAAACCAATCTTTTTAGATACCGTGTATGCTTAAACACTTTTTATTCTGACTTAATCAACAACCCAATTAGCAAAGCTTGTCCAATCTTCCGTAGAATTCCTCATGCGGCTTTTTTCCTGATTTTTATCATTCTACTAATGCCGTATTCAAAGTAGTTGGTAATTCTTCTTTTCCGAATAAACTACTGATAAGGACAGATAATAATTCACATCCTTTTACTAGCATAAACTGTTTCTCTGCATGTAAAAAACCACATGACAAACACCTTAAAACCTGATTCCCGTTACTCCACCTTCTCACTTTTCCGGTAATATCCTTTGTTGTTTCTACTTTCGGCCCCGTCAGGTTTGGTTTGTTTAAACATCCTGAAGTCCAATGCATCTTACAACTAAAACTGTTCAAGTATTTCAAGGTTAACTTCTTTATCTTTATTTTATATACTGGACAATCTTGTCCATTCTATTTTTACTTTCCGCCGATGTTTTTGTCAACATATGAACTTCATTAATCTCAATTGGATAATTTTAAAATCTATACTATTGGATTTATTTTCTAACAATAAAACTATTTGTCATATAATCTTTAACACATCGAAAAATCCTTAACTATAGAAGTAAAAAGTAATAAGTTTCTTCTTTCCAATTAATTATTCCCAAGCATTAAAACAATCAAACTACACAAACTACTAACAAACCAAACAACTATGGAGGTCATTTTTATGAAAATCCGTGAAGGAATGATACCGACAATTCTCGGAACTGTAGTTACTGCAGCCGGATTGTCACTAAAACCGCTTTCCTCCAGAATTTCATGGGGTATAACCGGTTTTGGCCTCGCTCACATACTCCTCGGGGCAATTGACCTTATAGAACACCGCAAAGAATATGCTTAAAACATATAATATATACCAAAATATAATATATAATAGACAGGGAAATTCCATCCCCCTGTCTATCCTTTATATTCATATCCACAACGTACTTACAACAAAACGACAAACAACCGTCGCTTATATAACTGACAGATATCGGAGTATTACAATAAACTTCTCCTGAGTTCTTCGGCAGATTTGGGGGAAAGATATGCCGGAGGAATATCAAAGACCGTTTTAGCACCAAAGACTCCTTCCTTGTTTAACCTGTAAGCAGCTCTGGCATATGCAAGCAAAGTATTGGCTGTAAAATCCGGATTGGAGTCAAGTTTTAAACTATACTCAATAGTATGTTTGTTTTCATTATTGATGCCTGTTCTACCCGTTCTTATTGAAAATCCGCCGTGAGGAATCCCGCTGTGTTTTTCTTTCAACTCCTCCAGCGAAATAAAATGCACAATGGTGTCATAATCCGCAAAATAGTCCGGCATGGTTTTAATTTCTCTTTCAATTCTTTCTTTATCCGCCCCTTCTTCCACCACTACAAAGCACTCTCTGATGTGCTTTTGTCTTGTTGTAAGTTCAGGATTCTCTCCCTTTCTTACCAATTCAATGGCACTTTCAACCGGAATGGTATACTGTTTTGCATCCACCACACCTTTAACTCTCCTGATGGCATCGGAATGTCCCTGGCTTACGCCCTTGCCCCAGAAAGTATAAGTTTTTCCTTCAGGCAGGATAACCTCTCCAAACAGGCGGTTTAGCGAGAACATTCCCGGGTCCCAGCCACAGGCTATGACAGCAACCTTCTTTGACTCTTTTGCTTTTGCGTCCACGGATTCGAAATATTCCTGGATTTTGTTATGAGTATCAAATCCGTCTACAATATTAAACATTGCGGCAAATTCCGGTCCCTGCACCGGCAAATCCGTCCTGCTTCCGCTGCAGAGAAGCATAACATCTATTTTATCTGCCATATCCCTGGCACTATCCACAGAATAAACTTTTACCCCTTCAGTCAATGGCTTGATTGAATTCGGATTTCTTCTTGTAAAAATACCTACAAGTTCCATATCTTTGTTCTGTCTTATTCCCAACTCGGCACCTTTACCCAAATTGCCGTATCCCACAATACCTATCCTTATCTTTTCCAAAGTAACTCCTCCCATTCATCCAAACAAGTATAGAAAAACTTTGCGTTATGTATTTTATCATATTATAGCCAATTCTACATCTATTAAATAAAGATTTTTATATATTTTTTATTGCAAATATAAACTTAAACTATTAAAGGAAGCCAAACGGCTTCCTGATTTAATCTTTGGAAATTCTATTCATCACGTACAGAAATCTCTTATGAGCACTTATTTCTTCTGCTCACTTATTTCTTTGCCCGGTATATTAACCTGCTGCTTTTGCAAAAGCTTCAATCTTATAAATATCACCATTTTCTCAATAATTTTATCAAAGACAAATTCTTCTTTGCCATCACATCCAAGGCCCTTAGGATCTTTCAAAATATCATCTTCAAATATTTTCACTTCTTCAAGTTCACAAAACACTTTTTCATTGAAGCATTCAACGTGTACAAAACCCATTTCACAGGGATCGCTGCCGATAATCTCCTGTCCGCAAAAATCTTTGCCTTTTATGCTGTCAGTAAAGGAAGCTATTTCTTTTGCAGGACCTGTTTCACAAATTACCGGAGGAACATCGAATTTAATTTTGGTTACGCATTTAAACGGCACCTTTACTGTTGTATGCTTTATTCTACCGCTTACTCCGCCTTTTCCTTCATTAATGCAGTCGGCAGTGGCATATTCAATATTTTTTCTTACATAGCCGCTAAGAAACAGTTTTCCAGTTCTCTTTCCTTTACATTCATAATCGAATCCCGTGTCAATCAGTTTGCATTGGGTAATAAACAAGTTCTTTTTGACCCTTTTGATTTCAAGGGCCGGCTCTTCCAGTTGAATAACCGACTCCACATCGACCTGTATAACGGGCTCGGCAAGAACTACGGGTATTTTTCCAACGAAAGGTCCGTTAAACCCTTTCGGAGTCAAAAATTCGTTTGGACATTCAGTAAGAGTTTCCGATTTAATTACTCCGGCTTTACAAGTGTACTCTTTATCCATCTTGACACCTCCTAAAACTTAGATAGGTTTAAGTGATATTTTTATGTCTCTTACTAATAATATATGAAAGAGTACACTTGGGTGTGTTATGTAAACCATACTGTCCCTCGTGCAAAATTATGTTATGTAATAGCTTTATATCTGACTATGAGGATTATTTGGAAAATATCCCGGAATTCTTACCTGCTGCCATTGCAACAGTGTAAAAGTTATTGACAGTACCAAATATTCCGTCAGGGTATCAAATGAATCTTCCCCGGCATTAATCCTCGAAAATAGTTTTTTTCGCTCCACATTCGACTCACATATTGACGCTTCGTCCAATTCGCAGAAGAGCCTTTCCCCGGAAAAGTAAGAATCCTCCGGACTGTTTTCCTTATCCGGCAATGCAACAGGTATAAATCCGTTTGAAGTTTTAAACACAGGAGAAGTGCAGTACTCAATTTTTGCTACACATTCAAAAGGCACTTTCAAAGTTTTATAAAGCATGTCAGCCGACGTACTTTTCTTATTTCCATATTCCCTGCCTTTCATGCAGTATGCCGCATACGCAATATTTTCACTTACATAACCATTCAGATAAATTTTGCCGTACCTTTTATTACCCATGTTCAACAGCTTACACTGGGTCAGATATATATTCCTTGAATGGCTGTAGATGTCAAAAACAGAATGGTCAAAACAAACCCTGGATTCAATGTCTATATGCACTTTTGACTGGGAAATAACAACAGGAATTCTTGCAAGCACAGGACCACAACGACCGGTGGGGTAAATTGGCTCACTCTGAACCTCTGTAATGGTCCTCGTTTCAACTTTAAATTCTTTACAGTCACGCTGAGGATTCATAGCTAATGCCTCTATTAACCAAAAAAACAACAGCTAAATATCCTTTTTCATAATATGAGAAGATAGCTAATCTTGTACCGGTCCATAACTTTATAACACTTCAGAGCAAAGAATAACACTTCAAAGCAAAGAAAATTTTCGTTTGCAGTAAAATTTTCTCACATTACAAGTGTTTACCCGAGGCAGGAGATATTTTAGCACAGGTGCTTAGTGTATCCCATCTCAACAAGCTTCAAGTATGCATCCCAAACCTCTTTAGGAATATCCTGATGCACCTGGAAGCCTTTTTCGGGATACATCTTTATTCTCTGAAGGTCGCCTACCATTACATTTATCACTTCATCCTCCGTAATCTCCCCGCTCCGGTAACCCGCAAGATACTCCGTAAGCTCCATCTGGGGAGAGGTAACAATCACGTCTATATCTTCCCAGAGCTTTTTAAATGCGGCATAGGTCCTTCTTTCCATATAAGGCTTGTTGACCGCAATAATTTTTTGAACTTTTATTTTCTTATTATTTATTAAATCTTTTACAAATAAAATATTTTCGCCTGTGTTTGAAGATTTGTCCTCAATCAAAATACTTGTCTCCGGAACTCCCATATCCATCGCTATCCGGGCAAACTTTTCAGCCTCCGTGGTGTTCCATATATGTTTTGTAAGCTTGCCATATCCTCCTGAAAAGACAATCAGAGGAGCAAAACCCTCCAAAAAGATTTCTGCTCCCCTCTTTGCAACTCTTGTGTCATGGCTTCCCAGGACAACTATACAATCGGATTTTTCAAGCTTATGGTTCATGCGAAGATAATCCCATAGAATCTGCACCAGCTTTTCCTTTTCCATATTCTTCTCCGTTAAACCCATATACTTAATTTACTTTATGAAAAGAGTGCTTCAACAAATTCCCTGGCGTTAAACCTCTGAAGATCGTCCATTTGCTCTCCGACACCAATAAGCTTGACAGGAATATTAAGCTCCGATGCCACGGCAATTATTATACCGCCTTTGGCAGTTCCGTCAAGCTTGGTAAGTACAATTCCGGTAACATCAGTTACCTCACTGAAAGTTTTGGCCTGTGAAATGGCATTCTGACCCGTAGTGGCATCAAGCACAAGCAATACTTCCCTGGATACCCCCGGAAGTTCCCGGTCGACTATCCTGAATACCTTTTTAAGCTCTTCCATCAAATTTTTCTTTGTATGGAGTCTTCCTGCCGTGTCACAGATTAACACATCCGCCTTTCGAGCCTTTACTGCCTGTATGGCATCATAAATAACAGCCGCAGGGTCCGAGCCCTCCGCTTGCTTTATTATCTCAACACCAACCCTGTTGGCCCATATTTCAAGCTGGTCTATAGCCGCAGCCCTAAAGGTGTCTCCTGCTGCAAGGATGACTTTTTTTCCTTGTGATTTTAAAAGATTTGCAATTTTACCTATAGATGTAGTCTTACCTACACCATTTACTCCAACCACCAGTATAACGCTTGGTGTTGTATCAAGTTTTAAGTCCGACTCTCCCTGGCTTAGAATTTGGGCAAGCTCTTCTTTAAGAAGCTCCTTTACCTTGGCAGGATCCGTCGTTTTTGTTTCTTTTACCCTGTTTTTAAGGTTTTCAATAATTTTCATGCTTGTGTCAATTCCCACGTCGGAAGTTATAAGTATTTCCTCCAGCTCTTCAAAAAGCTCTTCGTCAATTTTCCCGAAAGATACCAATACTTTGTCTATTCTTTCGGTGATTGTGTTTTTTGTCTTTTTCAGTCCCTCTTTTAGTTTGTCAAAAAAACCCATGTCCTGCTTATCCTCCATCCAAATTTCTTTATATTTTTAACCCACTTTTTCCCCCATTTTAAGGGAAACCACTTTTGAAACACCATGCTCCTGCATTGTTACACCATACAGCGTATCGGCAGCTTCCATGGTGCCCTTTCTGTGAGTAATAACCGCAAACTGAGTTACATTGGAATATTTCTTTAAATATTGTGCAAACTTGTACACATTTGCATCATCCAAAGCTGCTTCAATCTCATCCAGCACACAGAAGGGCGTCGGATTAAGCCTTAGAATGGCAAAAAGCAGCGCAATTGCAGTAAACGCTCTTTCTCCTCCCGAAAGAAGCATAAGATTCTGAAGTTTCTTCCCCGGAGGTTGTACTTCTATCTCAATGCCGCTTTCAAGCACATTCTCCTTGTCTACCAGAATCAATTCCGCCCTTCCGCCGTCAAACAACTCTCTGAACACCAAGTTAAAATTTTCATTTATAAGTTTAAATTTCTCCATAAACTGGCGCTTCATTATGGTCATCATTTCATTTATTACTTTCTGAAGCTTTTTCTCAGCCTGTTCCATATCGCTTTTCTGTGCCGACATAAACTCAAAACGCTCTTTTGTCTTTATATATTCGTCAATGGCGGCCACATTGACAGGCCCCAGTTCCTTTATCTCATTTCTTATTTCGGCAATCCTTTTTTGCGCCTGCGCCATGCTTCCAATATCTTTTTTAAGCTCAAGTGCGTTGGTATAAGTCAACTCATACTCATCCCACATTCTGTTTTGAATAGACTCCATCTCAGACTCGAGCTTTGCCTTCTTAACCTCAATTCTACTGTATTCCTCCTGAAGCAGCAATATATTTTTGTTTATTTCGGTTATCTGATCTATAATACCCGCAGACTCTTCCTCCCGGATTTTTTTCTCCTCCGTAATCCTGTCTATTTCAAAAGTCTTTCCAGATTTCTCCTCCTCATACTTTTTAATTAGTTTATCAAGACCTTCATTTTTTTCCTGCAAAGCTTTAATCTCCTGCTCGTTTCTGGCTTTCTCGGCTTTTTTTCTTTCCATTGCCTTTACAAGACTGTTTTTCTCATTTACCAGTCTCTCCAATGTTTCCTTTACGCCTTCCATGCTCTCCAGAATGGAGTTTACAGAAATCCTGTAGTCGGTAATATCGTTGTGCAATGCATCTCTTACCGACTGCTCTTCTTTGTTCTTTTCCTGGTACCTTGCCACAACCTCTTTTTTCTCTGCAATATCCCTTTCTATTTCAGACAGTTCATCTTCGTATTTTGAAAGCTCCAGACAAGTATCCTTTTCCTGTCTTATGAGCTGCTCTTTCTCCTGCTTTAGCATATCAATTCTTGCAAGGCTTCTTTTGATATTTTCCTCAATCTGGGCCAAATGGCTCTCGTCTCTTATTTTTACAAGTTCATTGTCTTTAAGGCTTCTTTCCTCAAAGGATATTTTGTCCGTAATCTCTTCAAGCTCTCTGATTAATCCCTCAACATTTTTTTCTATTGCTTCATCGTCTTCCTTAAGCCTTGCAATGCTTTCCCCAAGTTCGGAGATTTCCCGATTTCTGCTCAAAATTCCCGACTCTCTTTTTTCCTTGCTTCCTCCGGATATGGAACCGGTGGTGCTTAATATGTCTCCGTCCAGGGATACTATTCTAAAGCCGTATCCAAACTTTCTTGCCATCCTTATTCCGGCATCCAGGCTCTCTACCACCACTACCTTGCCCAGAAGGCTCAAAATTATTCCCCTGTACTGCTCGTCATATTCAATAAGGTCGGATGCAACCCCGACAAAGCCTTCATGATCTTTTAACTGGTTTAAAATGCTGTCGTCAAGATATTTTCCTTTTACAGAGGATATGGGAAGAAAAGTTGCCCTTCCCAAATTGTTTTTCTTTAAATATTCTATTACCCTCTTGGCATCCTCCTCACTGGTGGTGACAATATTCTGCAAAGCTCCACCCAGCGCCATTTCTATCGCTGTCTCATACCTTTTGTCCACTGTGAACAGTTGAGCCAGCGCACCATGAATGCCCTTTCCAAACTCATGAGACTCACGGCACGCCTGTAAAATAACCCTTACAGTCCGGTTATAGCCTTCCAGGTTTCGCTCCATGTCTATTAACATCTTTTGTCTCGAAGTCATTATCTGTATTTGAGACCTGACGTTATTCTGCTTTTTCTTTTCCTCTTCGAGCTTTATACCAAGGTCTTTTCTTTTTTCAGTTAATTCCTGAAGCAAGTCTTTTATATTTTTTATAAGTTCGTTTGTCTTGTAGATACTCTCGGACAGCTCCTCTTTTTTCATGCACTCCTTGTCTTTTTCAAGAGTCAGCTGATATACTTCTTTGTCAATATTGGCCTGTCTCTTTTTGATGCCTTCGATGTGGTTTTTTATATTGTTGATCTGCGTCTTCTTGTCCGACTGAATGTCAAGCATTTCCATTATCTCTGTCTTTAAGTTTTCAATATGTCTCTCATTCTCATTCAGTGTGGCAATAATGGCCTGAAGCTTTTTTTCAGCCTCTTCAAGCTTTGCCGAATACTCATTGTATCTCTCCTGAAGATAGACGATTTTACTATTCTTTGAAGCTTCTTCCTCCAAAATAGTTTTGATTTTCTCATCAATCTCGGCTATTTCCCCGTCAAGGCGTTCAATATTTGAAAACAGATTGTTGATTTTTTCCTGGTTTAGCCTGATTTCGGAATTGGATTTTTCAAGATTACCGTCAATTGCATAATACTCTTGTTTTGCAGCTTCAAGCCTTCCTTCCATATCTTTTAAAATGCTCAAGTTCCTCTGATTGAGGCTTGTAATTTCCTCCAGCCTCTTATTTTCACTGTCTATGTTATCTTTTACCGACGCATAGTTTTCTTCCAATTCCTTTATCTTTTCCTTGTATCTGGCGATATTTTCTATATATACATTTACTTCCAGTACTTTTAGAGTCTCTCTCAAGCCAAGGTACCTTTTTGCCACCTCGGACTGCTCTCTTAAAGGCTCCAGCTGGTTTTCAAGCTCAGCAATAATATCATTTATTCTAAGCAGATTCTGCCTTGTCATTTCAAGCTTTTTTTCCGCTTCCTGCTTTCGTACCTTATACTTCATAATCCCGGAGGCTTCTTCAAAAATAGCCCTTCTGTCTTCGGACTTTGAGCTTAAGATTTCATCAACTCTTCCTTGTCCGATTATGGAATAACCGTCTTTGCCAATTCCCGTATCAAGGAACAACTCATATATATCCTTAAGACGGCACGGGGTTTTGTTTATCATATACTCACTTTCCCCGGAGCGATACACCCTCCTGGTTACCGTAACCTCACTAAAATCAATGGGAAGCACGCCGTCAGAATTGTCAAAAGTAAGGGAAACTTCCGCAAATCCCATGGGCTTTCTGTGTTCGGTACCGGCAAATATTACATCTTCCATCTTTCCGCCTCTTAAGGTTTTGGCACTTTGTTCTCCCAGTACCCACCTTATCGCATCGGAAATGTTGCTTTTACCGCTTCCGTTCGGTCCCACCACAGCAGTAATGCCGGAATTAAATTCAAGCTGTATCCTGTCGGCAAAGGATTTAAAGCCTTGAATTTCAAGTCTCTTCAGATGCAAATAAAACACCTCGGCAATTTTAGAATGAAAACCTCAATTTATTCATTAACTATTCTAACATAATTTTTTATATTATCAACACAGCAAATTATCTCACATCAATATTTCAGGTAAAACAAAGGCATATTTCACAAAATATTGTTTTTGTAGTTGACTTTATAATTTCGGGCATATTTTCCGGCAACAAGCAAAGCCTCTACCATGCTTACGGCGCTGGCTTTTCCCGTACCGGCAATGTCAAAAGCCGTACCGTGATCCACAGACGTCCTTAAGAAAGGAAGACCTATGGTAACCGAAATTGTCCTTTCAAAATCCAATGTTTTGGCGGCAATATGCCCCTGGTCATGATAAAGAGAAAGTACTGAGTTGTATTTTCCCTTACTTGCAAGATAAAACACCGAGTCAGCCCCAATGGGGCCCTCCACACGATAGCCTTTTAAAATTGCTTCTTTTATGGCAGGCACCACAAAGTCAACCTCCTCACGGCCAAAAAGTCCATTCTCTCCGCTGTGGGGATTAAGCCCGGCCACCGCCATCGTTCCCTCACTGATACCCAAAAGCTTTAATGCTCTTGTGCATCTTTCAATATAGTCCAGCACTCTTTCTTTTGTGACAAGATCACATGCCTGTCTTAAAGAAACATGCCGACTTAGGAAAAATATCCTTAAGTTTCCCACTTCAAACATGGTCAAAGGGTCCTTGGTGCCGGTAAGCCCCGCTAAAATTTCCGTATGCCCGATATAGTCTATTCCCGCCATTTTCAATGATTCTTTGTTTATGGGGGTAGTAGCCACAGCATCTATTTTTCCGTCCATGGCAAGTTCTACGGTTCGCTTGATATAATCGAAAGCCGCTTTTCCACATTGTGCCTGGACCTGTCCCATTTTTATGCCTGCCACACCAATGTTCCCTGTGTCAACAAGATTAATCGTACTGCTGTCGGATACAACTTTGCTCAAAGTCTCATCCACAACGTTTATACGACTGTCAAGCCCGCAAATCTCCAATGCCTGACAGATTGCATCCTTTGAGCCTATAACAACCGGTGTGAGAAATCGGTAAATACTTTCTTCCTTTAGTGCCTTTACCACTATCTCCGGACCGATACCCGCTATATCTCCAAGGGGTACTCCTATTATCGGCTTATCCACTTGAGTTTCCTCCTGTTCTTTCTCTGATATTTTCCACGTGTTTATGCTTCAAATTATATTCAGGTCTCAAAATTTTGCATCTAAAACTGCTAATTATATTTTACCTAAAAAAACACATTAAAAAAGCTGTTCTTGTAACCAAGAACAGCCTCAAAACAGTAAATATGTAATAAAATTATCTAGGTTCGACTAAGAATTTAATCGCAGTCCTCTCCTCCCCGTCGATACAAACAGATGAAAAAGCTGGAACTGTCACGATGTCTATGCCGTTTGGCGCTACAAAACCTCTTGTAATTGCTATTGCTTTAATAGCTTGATTTACCGCTGCTGCCCCCACTGCTTGAATTTCAGCTGTCGATTTACCTCTAAGAATTGCTGCCAATGCTCCAGCGACCAACTTCGGCTGCGAATGAGCTGATACCTTTAATACTTCCATACACTTTTCCTCCTCATAAAATTTAACTTATATAATATAAATTAAATTAATTAAAACAAATTTAATTCTCTCTTTAAAATATATGACAAACTATATAAGATAATCTCTAACCTAACTTTATTTTATAATAATCCATGATAACAAACAATATCATAAAATTAATATTTTATATCATAAATTTCATGTCCCACATTATATTCTCTGACAATTATTTTATCAAAGCCATACTTTTTTCGTAAATATTCTACATTTTTCCTTCCTTGGCCTATAACATTTGATATCTCTTTTTTATCAGTGCAAATTACAAGGGTGTCTTTTTTCGACAAATTTTTCTCCACAATCGCCTTTTCAATAGCACTAAGTGCCATTTTTGATTCCACCAGCTGCCTGAAGGCAGGATGAAAAGGCCCTGCTATAACATCGCCACCCTCGTTTATGCTCTCGGTGGGCTGAAGCCCGATTCTTATCACATTTATATTGTTCTTTTTATAAATATAAAGAAGCTCGGCACAAAGTTCAACGGCTTCCTCAAGCTCCAAAGGGGTGTATTCACCTTTTATATACATCTTTTCAAGATAGGTACCCCTTACCACTAATGTGGGATAAATCCTTAAAATATCAGGCTTTATTTTAACAACTTCCTCTGCAGTATGAAGAGCCTTCTTTCTGCTGTCTCCCGGAAGCCCTATCATTGTTTGTATCCCAAGTACAAAGCCTCTTTTCTTAATAAGGGCCGAAGCATTGTAAACATCCTCAACACTGTGTCCCCTGCAGCTTTTCTCAAGAACTTCCCTGTCAAGACTTTGAACCCCAAGCTCTATTGTCTTTACGGAATATTTTTCGAGGTAATCAAGAATTTCTTCGTTTATATAGTCCGGCCTGGTTGAGAGCCGTATGCTTTTGACCTTTCCCTCTTTTATATACCTGTTGGCCGTCTCAAGATACCTATATTGTTCTTCTCTTTCTATACCTGTAAAGCTGCCTCCGTAAAAGCCTATCTCAATGTACGTATCTTCACAGGCAGAATCAATATGGGACTCGATAATCGATATCATTTTTTCTTCGGTCATGTCATCTTTTTGACCGCTTATATATTTTTGATTGCAATATATACAGTCAAAAGGACATCCTTTGTGAGGAATAAAAATTGGTATGACAATATGCTTAGAAGCCATTGTTTCCCCTCTTAATGTAATTGATTTAATTAAAACGGATTAATTTTTATCGCACAAATTTTAAAGCAATTACTGCATTTATTCTCATATTAATCATTAATTTTCATGTTAATCTTAAATTAGAATCTAATTGTATATATAATTAACCTTTTAATTTAACATGGAATTTTTAATTCAATATCAAAACTCTAATTTATTTTCGAAAATCTTCATAAACACTTTACGCATTAATATTCTCCAAAGACGATTTTGCAGCCATTTGCTCAGCTTCTTTCTTGGTCCGGCCTTCACCGACACCTACCACTTTTTCATCCACTTTTACCTGGGCAACGAACACTTTGCTGTGGTCAGGCCCCTTTTCCTCAATTATCTCATACGCAATCTTATGTTCATTGGTCTTTTGAATAATCTCCTGCAGCTGGGTCTTATAATCCATAAAAATAGTTCCCTGAATGGATTTTTCTATTGTTTTTTCCAGTTGGTTCAATATGAAAGTCCTCGCACTTTCCAAACCTCCGTCAATGTATATAGCCCCTATTAACGCTTCAACGGCATCTGAAAGTATGGAAACCCTCGTCCTTCCACCGGTGTTCTCCTCGCCTTTTCCGAGAAGAAGGTATTTCCCAATACTTAGGTTCTGCGCACACTCAGCCAAAGTACGTTCGCATACCACATTGGCTCTAAACTTTGTCATTTCCCCTTCAGCCAGATATGAACAGTTTTTATAAATGTATTCGCTTACAACCATGTTTAAAACGGTATCTCCCAAAAATTCAAGCCTTTCATTGCTGGTTATTCTTTCATCCCTGCATTCATTGGCATAGGAACTGTGAGTGAGAGCCAGTACAAGCTTCATCTTGTCCTCAAAACAATAATCAATAACTCTCTCCAGTTCGTTTATCATGCCCATAAAACTTTCCAAATCAAACATTTTGCTCCCATCCTTCAAAGGCAATAATATATATTTCCTGACGGAAAAATATATTATCATATTTCACAGCTTTAGGGGAACGGAATAAACCGTCCCCCTTTTATAAACACAATTACAATATAATGCATTTGTATTAATATAATTGTAATTTTTAACAGAACTTTTTAAATACGATGGTTACATTGTGCCCACCAAATCCCAAAGAGTTTGACAATGCATAGGTTATGTCGGCGCTTCTTCCTTTATTCGGAACATAATCAAGGTCACATTCAGGGTCCGGTGTGCGGTAATTGATTGTCGGAGGCAAGAATCCATCCTTTATCGAAAGGACAGTAATAATAGCCTCAATTGCGCCGGCCGCACCCAAAAGATGCCCTGTCATTGATTTTGTGGAGCTTACAGCCAGCTTCCTTGCATGTTCGCCAAACACGGTTTTTATCGCTGCAGTTTCAAACTTGTCGTTGTATTCGGTGGATGTTCCATGTGCATTAATATAATCAATGTCTTCAGGTTTTATTCCTGCATCATCTATAGCCATTTTCATACATCTTGCCGCACCTTCGCCTTCCGGTGCCGGAGCGGTAATATGATATGCGTCGTTTGTAACTCCGTATCCCACAATCTCGGCAAGGATGTTTGCTCCTCTCTTCAGCGCGTGCTCCAATTCTTCCAACACAAGAATTGCAGCACCTTCTCCCATAACAAATCCGTTTCTTTCGGCATCGAACGGTCTGCAGGCCAAAGCAGGATCTTCCGTTGTGGTCATGGCTTTCATCGAGCAGAAACCGGCAAAAGACAACGGTGTTATGGGAGCTTCCGATCCTCCGGTAATTATAACATCCGCGTCTCCCCTCTGGATAACTTTGAAAGCATCACCAATGGCATTGGCGGATGTTGCGCATGCAGTTACAACACATTCGTTAAAGCCCTTGGCTCCAAACTGTATGGCAATTTGTCCCGCTGCCATGTTTGAAATCATCATGGGGATAAAGAACGGACTTACTCTGCCGGGCCCTTTCTCAATATAGACCCTGAACTGTTCTTCAAATGTCGTTATTCCTCCTATTCCCGAACCAACAATGACTCCAAATTTATTTTTATCCACCTTGTCAAGGTCAAGCCCTGACATTTCCACAGCCATTTTGGAAGCAGCCATTGCATACTGGCAATATGGATCCATTCTTTTTGCTTCTTTTTTATCAATATACTTTGTAGGGTCAAAATCTTTTATCTCAGCTGCAACTTTTGTTGGCATGTTTGATGCATCGAACTTCGTTACCATAGTTATTCCGCATTTACCTTCCTTTATCGCGTTCCAAAACTCGTCAATCTCAGTTCCCAATGCAGATACAACTCCCAGACCTGTAACAACAACTCTTCTCTTCATTGCCAAACCTCCTGTATTAATACTTACAAGTATATAAGAAGTTAATCATCTATCTATGATAAATCAGCAATTGCTTTTCATATTTTACCTGAAATTTAGTTTGCCATAATAAGTTTATCATAAAAAAGTCCCTTTTGCAGGGACTTTTTTTATGAATTATTTTTAATGTACTCAACAACGTCTCCTACCGTCGTAATCTTTTCGGCCTCGCTGTCAGGAATTTCGAGATCGAACTCTTCTTCCAGGGCCATTATCAATTCAACAATATCCAAAGAGTCTGCACCAAGGTCATCTATAAAAGATGATTCCATTGTTATCTCATCTTCCTCAATACCCAACTGCTCTGCAATAATCTTTCTAACTTTTTCGAACATTATAATTCACCTCCTTCCACAGGGGGGTTGCTTGATTCTTAGTGTAAACTATTGATTTGAACCAAATAGTGTTACAATAAGATATTATTACATTACCAATCCGCCGTCAATATTTATTACCTGACCTGTTATATAATTTGAATCGTCAGATGCAAGGAAACCGACAACATTTGCCACTTCTTCAGGCGTCCCAAACCTTTTAAGCGGTATGTTATTCAAATACATTTCCTTTACTTTGTCAGGTAACACATCGGTCATGTCGGTTTTTATTATACCCGGCGCCACGGCATTACAGTAAATCCCCTTTGCGGCAAATTCCTTTGCGATTGATTTTGTAAAACCTATTAAACCAGCTTTTGATGCTGCATAATTGGCCTGACCCGCATTACCAATAATACCCGCAATAGAGGTAATATTTATAATTTTACCGCTTTTTTGTTTTAACATGATTTTGGAGACAGCTTTTGTACAAAGATAGGCACTTTTTAAGTTTGTATTCAAAACATCGTCCCAATCTTTTTCAGACATTTTCAGCATGAGCGTATCTCTGGTTATGCCTGCGTTATTTACAAGTATGTCAATTCTTCCGAAAGCATCCATTGCCGTTTTAACCATGTTCTCAACATCTTCAGGGTTTTTTACATCCCCTTTTGCAACAACAACGTTTATCCCGGCAGCTTTAAATTCCTCCGCAGTGGCATCAAGGCTGGTTGAAGCAGGTGAACCGTTAAGAACGATATTTGCTCCCATATTTCCCAATTTCCACGCAATAGCCTTCCCCAGGCCTCTGCTCGAGCCGGTTACAATCGCAGTTTTTCCCTTCAATTGCATACTATTCACCTCGCTTTGCCGTTATGAATAGATTTATACTTTCAGGCTCCAAGTTCCTGCAATGTTTTATTGAGAGATTCAATATCCTCAACATTAAGAGTTTTCATCTCTTTGTTGATCTTCTTGACAAAACCGCTGAGTACCTTGCCGGGACCTATCTCAACAAAAGTATCCACCCCGTCTTCAATCATATTTCTTATTGAATCTTCAAACAGCACCGAGCTGCTTACCTGTCTTATCAGAAGATCTTTTACCTTGTCTTTGTCTATAATATATTCAGCAGTTACATTTGTTACCACAGGAATTTGCATGTCTCCAAGGGTTACTCTTTCAAGTTCCGCGGCAAGCTTATCCCCCGCAGGCTTTAGCATGCTGCAGTGGAACGGGGCGCTCACGGCAAGAAGCATTGCCCTTTTTGCTCCCATCTCTTTTGCAATTTCCAAAGCCTTCTCCACTGCCTTTACCTCTCCTGCAACAGTTATCTGGCCCGGGCAGTTAAAGTTCGCCGGCTCCACAATTCCTTCCGACGAAGCCTTTTTGCAGCATTCTTTTACCGCCTCACTGTCAAGCCCTATTATAGCGGCCATGGTACCCACTCCAACCGGCACCGCCTCTTGCATGAATTTACCTCTTTTTCTCACTAATGCCACAGCATCCCTGAAAGTCATTGTGCCTGCCGCAACATGGGCAGAATACTCTCCAAGGCTTAGTCCGGCCACAACATCCGGCTTTATACCTTTCTCCAAAACAGGCTGGAGCAAAGCCACGCTGGTTGTCAAAATGGCGGGCTGAGTATTCTCGGTTATCTTGAGGGTCTCTTCATCCCCCTCAAAAATCATTTTTTTCATGTCAAAACCCAAAACTTCCGATGCCTCGTCAAATATGGCATCAGCAGATTTGTACTCATCGGCTATTTGTTTACCCATTCCGATATATTGTGCTCCCTGTCCGGGGAACAAAAATGCCAGCTTTCCCATTCTTCTACCTCCAGTGTTAAAAACAAAATTTTAAAACTTCATTTTAGTATGATTTATTTATTCCATCTGATTACGGCGGAGCCCCAGGTAAGGCCTCCTCCAAAACCGACTAAAATTAAATTGTCACCTTTGGAAAAGAGATTTTGTCTATAAGCCTCATCCAATCCCACAGGTATGGATGCGGACGAAATATTGCCGTATTTGTGAAGGTTTGAAAACACCTTGTCATTTGGTATGTTAAGCCTCTTTGCCGCACCTTCCAAAATTCTTATATTGGCCTGGTGAGGCATGATAACCTTTATATCATCCATGGAAAGTCCTGTGTCTTCCAACACTTTTATAGTTGCATGTTCCATAATTTTTACCGCAAATTTGAAAACTTCGCTGCCGTCCATCCACAGCGTTCTTTTGGCTTCTCCTCCTCTTGCCTCAATATCGCGGGACGCAATATAGCAGCAAGGTATGGTAAGGTTTTTTCCCATTTCACCGTCCGCTCCGGTATAGGTGGTAATTATTCCATAGCCTTCCTCCACCGGTCCGAGAAGAGCCGCCCCTGAGCCGTCCCCGAAAAGAACGCAGGTATTCCTGTCTTTCCAGTCAACTACTTTCGAAAGTCCTTCACATCCCACAAGTAACACATATTTGTAAAAGCCTGACTTAATAAACTGATTGGCCACGGACAAGCCATAAATGAATCCGGAGCATGCAGCATTGAGATCAAAGGCAGCCGCCCTGGTTGCTCCGATTTCACTTTGAATAAGACAGGACATGGAAGGGGAAAGATAATCGGGTGTCTCTGTGGTTACAATTATCAAATCCACTTCTTCCGGATTTACTTTGGCATCGGCCAGAGCCTTTTTGGCAGCCTCCACGCCCAGTTTGTATGTCGGCATATCCTCATCCAATACTCTTCTTTCCGATATTCCTGTTCTTTTTATAATCCATTCATCCGACGTATCCACCATTTTTTCCAGATCGTGATTGGTAAGCACTTTTTCCGGAAAGCTGCTCCCCAACCCCAAAATTCCGCAATTACAAGTCTTGTTCAATATCCTCTACCTCCATATTAACAAACTCTTGCCTTATTTTGTCCAGTGCCTTCGTTTCTGCAAATTTGCTTGCTTTAATAATTACGTTTTTAACGGTTCTTGCGTTTGAACTTCCGTGACTTTTAAATACAAGGCCGTCAACACCCAATATAGGAGCGCCCCCGTTTTCATCTGCATCCATAATCTTTTTCAAAACTTTCATATCTTTCTTTAGCATGAGAGCCGCCATTTTCGTTTTCAAATTTTTAAGCATGATACCTTTTATCAGGTTATAGAAATATGAACCGGCTCCTTCGTAGAATTTAAGAAGCACATTTCCGGTAAAACCGTCGCACACAACCACGTCAACTTTGCCTAATGCCACATCATTTCCTTCAACGTTTCCCACAAAATTGATATTTGATTCCGAAAGAAGTGAATACGCCTGCTTTAAGGTTTCATTGCCTTTTCCCACCTCGGCCCCTATGTTTAAAAGGCCAACCTTCGGATTTTCAATGCCCAGCATCTCTTTCATATAAATTGAACCCATAATACCAAACTGCTGATAATTAACAGGCTTGCAAACGGTATTAAGTCCAGCATCTATAATAAGACCTTTTCCGGCCTTGGTGGGCACTATTGCACCAATTGCAGGTCTGTCGACACCCTTTATCCTGCCGAGTATAAACAGGGCACCTGTCATTAATGCTCCGCTGTTTCCGCAGGATAAAAATATATCTCCCTTTTTCTCTTTCAAAAGCTTGAAGCCTACAACCATGGAAGAATCCTTCTTGGTTTTGATTGCCTTTGTAGGCGTATCTTCCACTGTTATAACTTCCGAGGCATGATGAATTTTGATCCGGGATGTATCATAGCTTCTTTTGTTCAATATTTCCCGGATTTTTCCCTCATCACCTATCAGCAGTATTTCAAAACCGTCAGCCTCGGAAACAGCATCCAAACATCCGTTGACAATGGCCTCCGGCGCATTGTCTCCACCCATTGCATCAACCAATATAATCAAAAGTATTCACTCCTAAACTCCGATAGTCTGTATTTTTTCCTTCACTAAGTTACTACACATTTCAAATTTTTTCAAGGGACACCAAAATAAATTTCCCTCTGAAAACTTCAACGTTTTTCTCCGTAATTTTTACCCAAACTATAAATTTATTATCCTTTGACTTTTTTACTTCAGCCTTGGCCACAAGCTTGCTTCCGGCATACACCGGAACCTTGTATTTTATGTTTGCCACTCCGACCAGGGCAACTTGTGCATCTATTACCGCAATGGCAAGGGATTCCGCCAGGGAATATATATAATGTCCCTGAACGATCCTGGTTTTTTCAAAAACCATTTTTGAATTGGTTTCAAGTATTGAAATACCACTCTTTCCCAATGTTATATCAACCAGTTCTCCGACTATATCTTTAACTTGAAGAGATTTTACTTTGCTATAATTTTTTTGCGCTACGTTTTTTATTCTTTCTCTAAGCTCCGGAATACCCAGTTCCAGTCTGTCAAGCCTTATCGTAGGTACACTTACACCTAACATCTCAGACAGCTCTTCATCTGTAAGAAACGGGTCTTGCTCAAGTTTTTCAAGAAGTATGGCCTGTCTTTCCTTCTTCATACATGACGACCTGCTCATGTGTTCACCTCTTTTTATTCCGGGCTGCGTCCCGAAGCAATATGTTTCTTCTTTTCGTTACAATTACCATTTGCACATGTTGCTTAATCATATATATTATATTATCTTTTCCACATAATTATTACCTGGTACTAATCTCTGATATTAAAAGTATATAATATATTTATCATATATGCAACAATTTCCTCAATTTTTCGTAAAATATTTAAGATAAAAAGCTAAAAACGGATAATCGAACATGAGGCAGGTGTAAAACACCTGCCTCATGTTTGGGCAATCTTTTCCGGGTTATCTTGTCACTTAACCGTTATATTTAGCATAATATTTAATTTTTTATGTTTTAGTAAAATTTTTAAAAAGTATATTTTAATATTTTAAAACCCTCTAAATTCATTTGTAGTTGATAAATACATCCGTCATTCCCAAGCTTAATTGCCATGTTGACTAAATTTGCTGTATTTGCCGACATCGTTCCGTCCCCAGGTTGTAATTTAATTGCTTCCGATGTATCATTCACAGGATCAACCCTTAAAACGTAATACCTTGTATCCTTGCATATAGATTCTTCATCTTTATAATGGCTTCTATCTTCAGGATATTCACGAATTAGAAAGTAAACCCACCCTTTTTTTTGTCAACACCAAAAAGACAAACTCCTCTGCCATATTCTGTGATTTCTGACAGAAAATCTGCATTGCTTATACCTTTTATTTTATTTTTCTTAGTGTCCGTAACGGATATTTGTAAATTCATATAACCGCTTTGCGCAATATCAAAAGTTTTATCCAATTCATCCTCATATTGAAATAAACTCATATTAATCATATTTGACAGCTTCTTTTCAGTCAATTTCTTGCCATACTTATCAAATTTACTTACCCTTGTTGCATTTTCACTGTCAACGCTATCTTCAATCATTAACTTGCCACTGGGTAAATATTGAATCATATGAGGTCTTTTAAACTTTTCATCAGAACTGAATCTGGTCATCTCTTTTTTATAAGGATCAAACTTAAGTACTTCATCAGAGTAGAAGTCAACAGCATAAATATTTCCCTCATCATCAACCGTCATATCATTCAATACAAGATATTTTTCATCTAACATCCTATCATGCGGAATAACATTGATAAGTTTATTGTTTTTGTATACTTTAATTTTGCTGTTTAATGTATCTGCAACATATATAACACCGTTTTAATCTACTGCAAAACTTGAAGGTATATCCCATACTACATCAGTATTTGGGGATTCCTGATATTTTTTGTACTTAAGTTGTTCTTCTTTATCTCCCCATGTAGCAAAAAGTGCAACTTCAGGGACATCTTCCATTGTTGATTCGGAATAATCCTTTTTCAATTTATTCTTGTCAAGGGTATGTCTGACTTTGTTTTTTGTAACGTCATTATTAACCTTTTGATTAACTTTTATTTCGGTTTTCTCATTAATGATTATGCTCTTATTTTCCGTAACCTGGGAATCAATGTCTGTATTGCGTTCTTCATCCTTTTGCATTATCGTTATTATCTTAAACAGTACAGCTGCAGCAATGCATAATACAGCCAGTGAAATTACAGTTTTCTTTACTCTCACATCAAAGGCCTCCTTCAGATAATCTTCCAAATTTGCGCATCTCATTCCCACCTTTTGAAAATTTCAGTCGTTTCATCCATCCACACCCTTAAGCAGATAAACCATTCGCAGCCTAAATTTTTCTGCAATATTAAAACATGTACGGCCAACCTTGAACAGTCATAAATGCATTTTTACTCCGTCAACCAAATGGAAACAACACTGCCCGAAAATACATCTATTCAGCAATTTATTATATAAAAATTATATAAAATATGATATTTGCTATAAATACCATCCATGAAAATACATCATTTTTCTTCTTCATTTCTGGCTCAAAAAGCCACAAAAAAAGAGCCAGAGTATGGTTCTCTGACTCTTTTTTATTTTACTTACCTTGTCTGGCTGATAACATGGCCATTTTTCACAATATAATCATAAGCGGAATATACAGTGGCAATAACTGCAACCAGCATCAAGACTTTGTCTATGGGAAATCCCAGTAAAACATCCACCAGATATCCCCTTAAAAGTGCGGTCAAAATTGCAATAATCTGGGTAACTGTCTTTATTTTTCCCCATTTGCTTGCCGCGATAACAATTCCTTCACCGGCAGCCACAAGTCTTAATCCCGTAATTATAAACTCTCTTGCGATTATTACAATGGCAGCCCATGACGAAAGGTCACCTCTTTCCACAAGAGCGACAAGTGCCGCCGTAACCAAAAGTTTGTCGGCTATTGGGTCCAAAAACTTTCCGAAATTCGTTACCTGTTTTCGCTTCCTTGCTATATATCCGTCCAGCCCGTCAGTGCTTGCAGCAATAAAAAACAGAACAGCTGCCATATAATTGCCATAGTTTTTTATAAAAAAGTTTACGTTTTCAAGCTGTGAATGGGCAAAAGCCAAAAAATTACTGTTTACAATCCATTCCGGAATCGGTATTATCAACAGCATAAAAACCGGAACCAAAATAATTCTTGATAAGGTTAGTTTATTTGGAAGATTCATTTATAACCTCTCCTATTAAATCATAATCATCAATATTTAATACTTTGACATTTACAAATTCTCCAAATTTAAGAGGCTCTGCACTGGTAAAGTAAACTGAACCGTCAATGTCGGGAGCTTCAGCATAAGTTCTTCCGTAATAGAAAATACCGTCTTCGGACACCCCTTCCACCAAAGTTTTATATACTTTTTCCAATCTGCTTTCATTTTTTCTTTGCACAATTTCCTTTTGAAGTTGCATTATATCATTTCTTCTTGACTCTTTTACGCTCTTTTTGATTTGCGGTTTTAAATCATACGCAGGCGTGCCCTCCTCCCTGGAATAAGTAAAGACACCAAGCCTGTCAAACTCATATTTTCTGACAAAATCATAAAGTATTTTAAAGTCTTTCTCGTCCTCACCGGGAAAACCAACTATCAGCGAAGTCCGCAGAACAATATCGGGAACTTCGGCTCTTAATCTGTCCAAAATATTTCTTATTCCTTCACTTGTACTTCTTCTTCCCATTAACTTTAATATCTTGTCACTTGCATGCTGAATTGGTATGTCCAAATACTTTACCACTTTTTCGTTGTTTGCAATTTCTTTAATAAGCTCTTCGTCAATCTCTTCCGGATAGGTGTACAAAAGTCTTATCCATTCTATCCCTTCTATGCCGCTTACTTCCCTTACCAGCTCCACAAGTTTTTTCTGCCCGTAAAGATCTTTTCCGTAAACAGTAACATCCTGAGCCACAAGGATAACTTCCTTTACCCCTTTTCCTGCGAGGAACTCGGCTTCCGAAATTATATCCTCCATCTTTCTGCTTCTGTAAGGCCCGCGGATATAGGGAATGGCACAGTAAGTGCAGCGATTGTCACAACCTTCGGATATTTTCAAATAAGCATATCCACTGTTGGTGGACAACAAACGCTCGTTGTTCAGATATTCCACGCTTAAAGTGTCCTTATGGAACACTGCTTTTTCTTTATCATTTTTATCATTCTTCTTACTGTAAAACTCCTCAATAACCTTTGCAATTTCGTCATATCCGGAAACGCCTACAACCGCGTCCACTTCCGGCATTTCTTTTATTATTTCATCCTTGTATCTCTGGGCAAGACATCCTGCAACAATCAACATCTCACAATTTTTATTTTTGTAATTCGCCATTTCAAGAATGGTATTTATGGACTCTTCTTTTGCAGACTCAATAAAACCGCACGTATTTACAATTATAACATTGGCTTCTTCACTGTCGGATGTGATTTCAAAATCATTTTTCTTAAGCAACCCCAGCATTATTTCACTATCGACAAGGTTTTTCGGACAGCCAAGCGAAATAATACCCACCTTTTTCTTCAAACCATACACCTCATTGCAGTTTTTATTTTTATATCACTATCATTATTTACCTTCGTATAGAAATTGTCAATTGTTTTTTATGCCGCTTAAAGTTTAAAGAAAATCTTTGATTCTCTAAAAAATAAAAAAATTAAGTGAGGCTCATTTATTGCCTCGCTACAAGGTCTTCGGGCAGCAAACTTTCCGCCTTTTTGATAAGACTTTCTATTTCATCTTTAAGTTTTTCAATTTCATTGTCCAGGTTTTCAGGCTCCACTCCAAGTTCTTTCAGCTCCGAAAGTATTTCCTCCTTTTGCCTGTTAAGCTGCTCAAGTCTTGCCTCTGCCCGGATTCTCAAATTTTTGGCTTTATCCAAATTATCCTTAATTTGATTAAGCTTTTTTTCATAGTCAGCCATCAGTGTACCTCCTCATAATGCCTTATTATGTTTTCAAGCTTTTCATCTCCGATACTGCTCTTGCAAAGCGGACACACTCCGCTTTTTCTAAGAATATCGATATATATGTTAAGATTCTCCTGTATTTCTTTTTTATTTTTGTCCATAAACTCCAAACCGTCATTCAGACTGGTACAAACAGCACTGTACTCCTTTTTGGCTGCTTCCAGTTTGTTTAACACTTCCAGCTTTTTATCAACAGAAGTCACAATCTCCTGCACTAAATTTATATTTTCGTAAGAGGATATGTTCTTTTTGACCCTGGATATCTCTCGTTCAAGGCAAACAAGCTTTTCCCGCAACTGAGTAATTTCAGAGCCAAGCAAAACCTTGTCAGAAATATTTTTTATCATAAAATCAAGTTCTTTCACATTTGACGTCCTGTCCAGGATATTTTTTGTCTGGTTAAGTTCCCTGCCAACATTACTAAACTCCGAACGCAATCTGTCAAGTTTTTCATATTTTGAGAAAATATCAGATGCCTTTTTCAAAATCTCCACTGCCTCATCCACAAAGCTTGTTTTTTGCAATACCTTTTCCATTTCTTCCATTCCGGTTAAAACCTCTGAATACCTCTTTTTTATTCCCAGTATCTGATTTAGCTTGAAAAAGCAGGCTTCCGCACTTTTTAAATACACACCGCACTCTTCCAGCCTGTCAAGCCTTGAAAGAATTTTGGTTTGAGCCAAATATTCAGTCTCAATGTCTTTGAGGGAATTCTTCTTTTCCTCAAGCATATCAACTTTTGCCGTCAAAGCTTCCATCCGGGCGATTACTTTCTCGGACTCTTCGAGTCTTCTTCCCAATTCTTCTATATTTTTATACTCTTCAAGTTTTTTGTCAATATCTTCAATTTCTCTTTCAATCCTGTCACAAGTCTGGTTTTCCCTTCTTATATCCGTGGCACAATCCTTTATCGCCTGGTCAATGATATGAAGTCCGGTAAGTCTCCCAATGGCTTTTGCCCGGGTGGCACCGGATTCCGACAAAAGAAACGGTCCTTCAAGCTGCTCTCCTATGTTGAGACTTGCACGGACATCCATGTCCAAAGCCACTTTTGGAATCCCATGAGCCTTTACAATTTCCAGAGGCACTTCATTTCCGAACCCTTCAAACACACTGACATTTCCGTCAGGGTCTTTGAGCGTATATCTGTTTTTGTTAGGTGCCCTTTCCCTTGTTATGACATATCCGTTGCTAAGCTCCAAAGTAACCCTTGCAGAATTTGTTCCCTGCCTTATAAAATCAGTCCCTCTGGGTTCATTATACAATACCCATTTAATAGCCCGGATAATGGCAGACTTACCCTGGTCCGACGGTCCCACGATGACATTGAGCCCGTCGAAAAAAGAAAGTTCCGTATCCTTGTGTGACTGGAAATTTTCAATTCTTATCCTTTTTATCGTAATCATTCTTCATCCTGCCCTTTTGCCAAGTTCTCCCGTGCAATTCCTATCCTTCTTAATGCTTCCTCCTTGACTTCACGGCTAAGCTCATCGCTTGACGCAATTTCTTCAACTATTTGAGAAATATCTATTTTTTTGTACCTTCCCGATGCCTCAATTCCCTGGTAAAACTGGTGCAGCTTTAAGTTCCTGTCCTTTGCGGCTTCAAGCTTTTCCCGGTCGAGCACCTCGTCCCCCGGGCGGGCGGTTTTAAGTTCAATTTCTTCTATATGTATTCCGTTTTCGTTAAATTCCAGGTAAACAACCTCAGGTTTTCTTTCAAGTTCAGTCAGACTGCTCGAAATCCTCACAATACTTCCCGGGTTTATAAAATATTTTGAGTTAATTTTTCTGACACCGAAGCCGCTGTGATAATGTCCGGCAAAAGTTATATCAGCTTCCGTTTCTTTTATGTCATCCAGCAATGTGTATCGAATACCTTCATAGAAAGGCTTTAAAAGAAGCATTCCGTGCACGATGTTTATGGCATAATCCACATCGGCACGTTTTTTTACAATATAATAATTTCTGAAATTCTCGCCGTCTATTTCATAATTATAAGACCTTCCGGTAAGCTGAACGGTTATGCCGTCCTTTTTTAAAATCACTTCATCATCATAAACTAAAAGATTTATTATTCCTGTTCCCTCAAGAAGACCAAGCATCGTTCTTCCCACAGTCGCAGGATTATGCCCGTAAATATCATGATTTCCCGCAACAGTATATATGGGTTTGCCGAAACTCTTTATAATAACGGCAAATTCCCTGACTATGGAGGGAGAAATGTCGGGTCTTTCAAACCAATCCCCTCCATGCAGTATATAATCAACATTATACCGTCCTGAAATATCTCCTATCTCATAAAATTTGTTTTTCAGCGTCTCATAAAAGTTGTCTTTTCTGTTTTTCGGCGTCGTTCCTCTAATGTGCGAATCCGTAAAAAAAAGAAACTTCATTGGAACACTCTCTTTCCGGTGCTTTTTGGCACAATCGATTTCTATAATACCAATCTCTGTAATATCAAAAGGTGCTTACATACTCTCTTTCTTAATTCTTTCTTCGTATTTTTTATTGTATTCCTGCCACCATTCCTGATTTTGCACGGTGCAAAGCTCCTTTTCCAAATGGGAAGTATCTCCTTCAAGTACTATGTTAAACTTTCCGTCTTCATAATCCAGTATGGTTACAGAAGTGTTGTCATACCATTGAATATTTATCATCTCCGTAAGGTCGCAATTTTTAAAATAACACATCATGGACCTTATTGCCGTCCCGTGGGTGACAATGCATATATTCTTGCCCTTGTTGTTGTCAATAATGTATTTTACTTCATCAATCAGCCTTTTCTGAAATTCAACCATGGACTCCCCGCCGGGCATTTTATGTTCATGAGGTCTGTTCTCCCAGCTGTCGTATTCTTCCGGCCACAATTTGGGCAGTTCTTCCCATTCTCTGTTTTCCCAGTCCCCTCCGTTTATTTCCTTAAGTTTGTCAGTTCTTATTATGGGAAGGTTTTTCACATCAGCAATATATTGGGCAGTCTGAAGTGTTCTTTTCAAGCTGCTGGAATAAATTACGTCAATGTCAACATCTTTAAGCCTCTGGGCAACTCTCTGGGCCTGAAGATGTCCCCTTTCGGTAATGGATGAATCGGTCCAGCCGTGGAACACCCTGTTGAGATTTCCTTCAGCCTCGGCATGACGAACAAATATAATTCTGGTTTTAATTGCCATCACCCTCTTGCAGTTATTAGTTCCAAATCTATATTGTTTACAAAATTAATTGCAACATATAATCAACATAATATATTATATCATTTTATCAGTTGAGCTGTAACTTTCCTATTATTTCATAAACACTGCCGTGATTATACATTTTAAGGTAATTTTTTATTCCTTCCACAACATCAATGCATGCCGCAGGATTTATAAAATTGGCCGTCCCCACCATCACTGCGCTTGCACCTGCCAGCATGAATTCCACCGCATCCTCACCGCTTGATATTCCGCCCATTCCAATAACGGGTATTTTGACAACACTGCAAACTTCATAAACCATCCTCACTGCAATGGGCTTTACCGCAGGTCCCGAAAGTCCCCCCACATTGTTGGCAAGTATCGGCCTTTTTCTGTGTATGTCAATGGCCATCCCGAGAATCGTGTTTATAAGGGAAAGAGCATCGGCTCCGGCTGCTTCGGCGGCGACAGCTATTTCTTTAATATCGGTAACATTGGGAGTAAGCTTAACAATAAGCGGCTTTTTGCAGTATTTTTTCACTTTGCTCGTAATCTCGCTTATTCCTGCAGGAGAATTCCCAAAAGCAACACATCCCTTCTTTACATTGGGACAGGAAACATTAAGTTCTATTGCGTCAATATCCGCATCTGACAAAAGTTCTGCCATCTTGCAGTAATCCTCTATAGTATTGCCCGCAATATTGGCAATTATTTTTGTATTATACTTTCTCAAAAAAGGAATTTCATTTTCTATAAAGGCTCTAACGCCCGGATTTTGAAGCCCCACACTGTTAAGAATACCGGCCGGAGTCTCGGCAATCCTCGGAGGCCTGTTCCCCTGCCTTTTTTCCAGAGTAAGTCCTTTTACCGATATTCCGCCAATTTTATTTAAATCCACGTAATCAACAAACTCCCTGCCAAATCCGAAAGTACCGGAAGCTGCTATAACAGGATTTGAAAGCCTCAAACCTGCAATATCAACACTTAAATCAATACTTTTCTCAGTCATCCAAAATCACCTCATCACTCCAGAAAACAGGCCCGTCTTTACAAACATGGCTGTATTCCCAATTATCCGGCTTTCCGGTTTTGCACGCGCACACAAGGCATGCTCCGATTCCGCATCCCATTCTCTGCTCCAAGGACACCTGGCATTTGATGCCGGCCCTTTCGGCAATATCCTTTACCTTTCTGAGCATCGGCATGGGACCGCAGGTATAAATAATGTCAAAGCCCCTTTCGGCAATATCTTTCTCAAGAAGGTCCGTAACTATTCCTTTATATCCCACACTTCCGTCATCCGTGGATATGGAAAGTCTGTCGGAAGCGGCTTCAAACTCATCGGTCAGCACCACATAATCACTGCTTCTGAATCCTAAAAAAGCAGACTTGTCCGCGTCCTTCATCTCCCTTAACAGATAAAGCAGGGGGAATATGCCTATTCCTCCCCCTACCACCGCAATACGTTTATACTGCCGGGATATGTGAAAAGGTTTTCCCAAAGGACCAATCAAATCCACTTCGCTTCCCGCACTTTTTTGAGACAGATACTCGGTTCCGATTCCCTTTACCTGAAATACAATGTCAAATGTTCCCCTCTCTACGTCGGCGCTGCATATGCTTATGGGCCTTCTTAAAAGCGCGTTTAAGCCTTCGCAGCACTTTACGTTCACAAACTGTCCCGGACGGGAATTTACGGATATATATTCAGATTTAACGGTCATTTTATAAATTGATTTTGCTATTTTCTCAACACTTTCAATTCTTTCCTTCAACACCCTGGACATGGCATCCTCCGATTATTGGTTATTATCACTGGTTATCAAATACGCTCAAATCTATAACTTCAAGGTCTTTTTCCTCTTTCTCCAGTTTTATGCATTCCAGCACAGCCCGTGCAGTATCAAGGGACGTAAGGCAAGGTATCGACATTTCAACGGCTTTTCGCCTTATTTTAAATCCATCCCTTTCAGGCTGTCTTCCTTTTGTAGGAGTATTGATTATAAGGCTTATTTTTCCTGATTCAATCAAATTCAGAAGATTTGGCTCACCCTCGCCAATTTTTTTCACGGCATTGGTGGCAATTCCCTGGTTGTTCAGCATGTTGGCGGTTTTTCCCGTGGCATAAAGCTCAAATCCAAGCTTTTCAAATTCTTCCGCCAGCTGTACAAGCTCAGGCTTGTCGGTATCCCTGACAGTCATCAGTATCGCGCCGCCTTTTTTAGGGAGCTTGATTCCTGTCGCAATAATTCCTTTGTACAGCGCCTCCGGGAAAGTTTTTGCTATACCCAAAACTTCACCGGTGGACTTCATTTCAGGTCCCAGGCTTGTATCAACGTCATGAAGCTTTTCAAAGGAGAACACCGGAACCTTCACCGCCACATACTCCGATTCTTTGTAAAGTCCCGTTCCGTAATTGAAATCCTTGAGTTTTTTGCCCATCATTATCCTTGTAGCGATATTTACCATAGGTATTCCCGTTACCTTGCTTATATACGGAACGGTACGGCTTGAACGCGGGTTTACCTCGATAACATAAAGCTCGTTATTGTAATACACATATTGGATATTGATCAATCCAACAACTCTTAACGCTTTGGCAAGCTTTTGAGTGTAATCCACAATCTTTTCCTTGAGCTTTTCCCCTATTGTCTGCGTCGGGTAAACGGATATACTGTCCCCGGAGTGAACACCGGCTCTTTCCAAGTGCTCCATTATACCGGGTATCAAAATATCCTCACCGTCGGATATGGCATCCACTTCAATTTCCTTGCCCATCATATACTTGTCTATCAGGATGGGATGTTCCTGCTTTACCCTGTTTATAATCTCCATGAATTCTACTATGTCTTTGTCGTTGTAAGCTATTTCCATACCCTGTCCGCCAAGTACATATGAGGGTCTTACCAGTACAGGATAGCCCAATTCGTTTGCAGCCTCCAAAGCTTCATCGAGGGTAAATATAGTCTTTCCTTTAGGTCTTGGAATACCGAGTTCTTCGAGAATCCTGTCAAATTTCTCACGGTCCTCGGCGGCATCAATATATTTAGGTTCGGTGCCAAAAACTTTTACTCCCATTTCCACAAGGGCTTTTGTAAGTTTAATCGCAGTCTGTCCGCCAAACTGAACAATTGCCCCGTCTACTTTTTCTTTTTCAACAATGTTCTCCACGTCTTCAGGAGTCAACGGTTCAAAGTAAAGCCTATCCGCTGTGTCAAAATCCGTACTTACCGTCTCAGGATTGTTGTTTGCAATTATAGTCTCATAACCTTCCTGCTTCAATCCCCATACCGAATGAACCGAGCAGTAGTCAAACTCAATACCCTGGCCTATCCTTATGGGTCCCGACCCTATTACCAGCACCTTTTTCTTGTCCGATTTCTTAGCCTCGCAGCATTCATCATAGGTAGAGTAATAATAAGGTGTCATGGCCTCAAATTCTGCGGCACAGGTATCAACCATTTTATAAACGGCACAAATGCCAAGCTCTTTTCTTTTTGCCGTAACTTCCTTTTTGTCGCATCCAACATATTTTGCTATAACCGCATCGGTAAAGCCCATCTTTTTAACCGTTCTTAAGGTTTCTTCGTCAAAATCCGAAAGCTTCATGGTTTTTAACTTTTCTTCCATAAGGACCAGATTTTTGATTTTGTTTAAGAAGAACAAATCTATCTTTGTAACATTGTTGATTTCCTCAACCGTTACGCCCCTTCTTATTGCCTCGGCGATAACAAGAATCCTCTCATCACTGACATCTTTTATCTTTTGCCTTATTTCTTCGGCACTGAACTTTTTGTAAATATCCTGTTCCAGTGTGAAAATACCCAGTTCCAGCGACCTTAAAGCTTTCATCAGAGCCCCTTCAAAAGAGCTGCTTATAGCCATAACTTCACCGGTGGCTTTCATCTGGGTTCCCAAAGTCCTTTTCGCCTTTACAAATTTGTCAAAAGGCCATTTGGGTATTTTGATTACAACATAGTCCAAAGTAGGCTCAAAACACGCAAAAGTCTTTCCAGTCACTGCATTTTTTATTTCATCAAGACCATAACCTATGGCTATCTTGGTGGCAACCTTTGCAATTGGGTAACCCGTTGCCTTTGAGGCCAATGCCGAGGAACGGCTCACCCTTGGGTTGACCTCTATTACCGCATATTCAAAACTGTTGGGATTTAGAGCAAACTGAACGTTACAGCCTCCCTCGATGCCCAATGCCGATATTATCTTCAGTGCCGAGGAGCGAAGCATCTGATATTCTCTGTCCGTAAGCGTTTGGGAAGGCGCAACAACAATGCTGTCTCCGGTATGAACTCCTACCGGGTCGATATTTTCCATGTTACATACGGTAATTACATTACCCTTGCTGTCGCGCATAACCTCATACTCAATTTCTTTCCAACCGGCGATACATTTCTCGATAAGTACCTGGTGTACTCTGCTGAGCCTCAAACCATTGGATGCAATCTCTTTCAGTTCTTCTTCATTGTAAGCAATTCCGCCGCCGGTTCCCCCCAAAGTATAGGCAGGACGCACAACAACCGGATAAGCGATTTCTTTTGCAAAATCCAGCGCATCCTCAACTGTGTTTACCACCTTGCTGGCAATACAAGGCTCTCCTATCCTTTCCATGGTATCTTTAAAAGCCTGTCTGTCTTCGGCCATTTTTATGGCCTCGGTGGCAGTTCCCAGAAGTTTTACGCCATGTTCCTTCAAAAATCCTGACTCTGCAAGCTCCATGGCAAGATTAAGTCCTGTCTGCCCTCCCAAAGTGGGAAGTATGCTGTCCGGTTTTTCTTTTATTATAATTTTCTTTACAACCTCCACCGTAAGAGGTTCAATATATACTCTATCAGCTATATTGGTATCCGTCATTATTGTGGCAGGATTGCTGTTAACCAGCACCACTTCTATGTTTTCCTCTTTTAAAGCCCTGCAGGCCTGGGTTCCGGCATAGTCAAATTCCGCCGCCTGGCCTATTACAATAGGACCCGAGCCGATAACCAGGACCTTTTTTACATCATCCCTTTTAGGCATTTAATTTCCCCCTTATATAATTAAACTTCTTACAAGAATTATCTTCCGAATAAGACTTTGAAGTTCATAAATAAAAACTTATATAGCTGTTTAACGCGAATATTTTTTCATCATATCAATAAACTCGTCAAACAGATAAGCCGTGTCCTCAGGCCCCGGTGAGGCTTCCGGATGAAACTGCACGGTAAACACCGGCATATCCTTGTACCTTACGCCTTCGACAGTGCCGTCGTTCATGTTTCTGTGGCTTACCGTCATCCTTGATTTGTCCATGGATGACTCAACAATAGTGTAGCCATGGTTTTGGGAAGTAATATATGTCAGGTCCTTTTCGAGGTCCTTCACCGGATGGTTTGCTCCCCTGTGGCCGTATTTGAGTTTTTCGGTATCGGCACCGTTGGCAAGGGCTGTAAGCTGATGCCCAAGGCAGATGCCAAACATGGGTTTTTTGCCCATAAGCTTCTTTATGGTCTCAATTGTCTCAACACAATCCTTCGGATCCCCCGGTCCGTTTGAAAGCATTATTCCGTCGGGATTAATCGCAAGGATGTCCTCCGCTTTGGAATTGGCAGGGAAAACATGCACGTCACATCCTCTTTTTAAAAGGGAGCGCACAATATTTTTCTTTAAGCCCAAATCTATCAATGCAACTTTAAATCCGTCACCTTTATAATGCAAAACTTCTTTTGTTGTGACACACATAACCGGATCCTTTATAACATAAGCTTTTATTTCGTCAATCTTGTCATCAAGATTGAAATTCGGATCCGTTGAAATCATTCCCTTCATCGTTCCTTTTTCCCTCAAAATCCTCGTAAGAGCCCTGGTATCAATTTTCTCAATTCCTATTATGTTATTTCTTTTCAGATAGTTGTTTAACGTCTCCTCGGCTCTCCAGTTGCTTGGGTTTTGACAAAGCTCCCTTACAATAAAACCCTTTACTTGTGGCTTTTCCGACTCTATATCTTCACTGTTTACACCGTAATTGCCTATCAAAGGATAGGTCATTGCAACAATCTGTCCGCAGTAAGACGGATCTGTCAAAACCTCCTGATAGCCCGTCATACCTGTGTTGAAAACAATCTCTCCGATTACTTCTCCCTGAGCTCCGAAACTTTCGCCGTGAAAAATTGTGCCGTCTTCAAGAGCTAAAATAGCTTTCATAATATATCACCTCGTATTCTAAAATGGAATTACTTCCTGTCTCGCAACGCACTGTTAATATCGTCCCTCATTCTTATTGCCTCGGCTCTTGATGCCTCATAAAACTTTTCTTCGCTGTAAACATTCTTCCATTGTTCAGATTTGTAGGCACACATTATGCTTCTTGATGCATTGACAATTGCTCCGAGCCCGTCATAATTAAAGCAATGGGCTACATCTCTGGCTGTTCCTCCCTGAGCTCCATAGCCCGGAACCAGTATATAGGAATTTTTCAGAATCTTTCTTAAAATTTTGGCCAGATTGGGATAAGTTGCTCCAACCACTGCTCCCACACAACTGTATCCATATTTTCCTTTTTTGTTTTCACCCCATGATTCAACATACTCCGCAACAATCTCATAAATGCTTCTTCCTTCCTGGGTGAGTATGTCCTGAATTTCTCCGGATGACTTGTTTGATGTCTTGACCAGAACAAATATGCCCTTGTTGTACTTGACACAGTCATCTATAAAAGGCTTAATACCGTCCACACCAAGATACGGGTTGACTGTCAGGGCATCCACATCAAAAACCGCCTCGCTTATACCTTCATCAATGTCCGTTTTTCCAAGATATGCGGCAGAATAACACTGGGCGGTGGAACCTATGTCGTTTCTTTTTCCGTCTGCAATAACCAAAAGTCCTTTTTCCTTTGCATATTTGCAAGTTTCATAAAACACCCTCATGCCTTCAAGGCCGTACATTTCATAATATGCAAGCTGCGGTTTTACTGCAGGAACAATATCGTAAACCGCATCAATAATATATTTATTGAAGAGGAGAATCGCCTCTGCCACAGCTTTTAAATTTTTCCCGTATTTTTTATACATGTCTTCCTTTATAAAAGACGGAACATATTCAATTTTAGGGTCTAATCCTACAACGGAAGGATTATCCTTTTCTCTAATCTTTTCAATTAATGTATCAATAAACATAGTTTCATTCTCCTTACATAACACAATTTGAAAATATTGTTAATACAAAACATTACTGATATAAAATCACTGATTAATAAAACATTTATAAACATTTGTAAAACATCATTGCAAAGTTTTCGGCGGAATGTCTAAAGCAGCACCTTTTCTCTGACAACAACATTGCCGTTTACCAAGGTATAATATACACTTCCATTCAGCTTGAACTCATGAAAAGGTGAGTTCTTGCTTTTTGACTTGAATTTGTTGACATCCACCACAAATTCTTCATTCAGGTCAACAATAGTTATATCCGCGCTTCTGCCTGTCTCCAGCGTACCTTTGTTGATACCCAAAAGTTTCGAAGGATTTACGCACATCTTTTCAACCAGCTGGCTGATGGTAAGGTGCCCCGGTTTTACAAGATAGGTTATCGCCAGAGGCAATGCCGTTTCAAATCCGACCATGCCGTTTGCGGCCAAATTAAATTCAACATTTTTCTCATCGGCATGATGCGGAGCATGGTCCGTTGCTATTATGTCAATCGTGCCGTCCTTCAGTCCTTCAATCACGGCCTCAACATCTCTTCTCGTCCTCAGCGGAGGATTTACTTTTGCAAGGGTGTTAAAATCTTTGCAAGCCTCATCGGTAAGAACAAAGTAGTGAGGACAAGTCTCACATGTAACTTTTACCCCGCGCTTTTTGGCATTCCTTATAAGCTCCACCGAAAGTTCGGTACTCACATGGGCTATGTGTATCGGAACCTTTGTGTACTCAGACAGTATAATATCCCTTGCCACCATTATTTCCTCAGCCGCCGAAGGTATACCCTTAAGTCCCATAACTGTGGACCAGTAGCCCTCGTTCATCACACCGCCGTCTGCAAGGTCCAGATCTTCGCAATGGGATATTACAGCTATGTCAAACATGGATGAATATTCCAAAGCCCTTTTCATCAGTGAAGAACTTTTTACCGGCTTTCCGTCGTCGGAAATTGCCACCGCTCCGGCAAATTTAAGTTCACCTATCTCTGAAAGCTCTTCGCCTTTTTGTCCTTTTGATATGGCCCCGATGGGATATACATTAACATACCCGTCCTGTTTTGCCTTGTTTATAATATATTTCACCACAGCCTTATTGTCACAGACAGGATCCGTATTAGGCATACACGCTATGGAAGTAAATCCTCCCATTGCAGCACTCATGGTCCCTGTTTCTATATCCTCCTTGTATTCAAAACCCGGATCTCTCAGATGACAATGGGCATCCACCAGTCCCGGCAGTACCAGCTTGCCCTCGGCATAAATTATATCACCGTTTGAAATTTCAATATCTTTGCCTATCTCCGTTATTATACCGTCTTCAACCAAAATATCCATAATACCGTTTGTGTTGGTTTTCGGGTCAACAACATGTCCGCCTTTAATTAACACTCTCACCGCTATCCCTCCTTGTTAAAAGATAAAGAAGAGCCATCCTTACAGCAACTCCGTTGGTAACCTGTTCGTTTATAAACGACCTTTCGGAATCGATTACCGACGACGGTAATTCAACTCCTCTGTTAACCGGTCCCGGATGCAGTATCAGAGCATCCTCTTTTGCAAGTTTCAAGCGCTTTTCATCCAATCCGAAAAATCTCGAATATTCTCTCAGGCTCGGGAACAAGCCACTTTTTTGTCTTTCCTTCTGAATTCTAAGTCCCATAACCACATCTGCGTCAATCAAAGCTTCCTGGACAGTGGTAAAGACTTTCACGCCGGTCTTGTCCAATTCCGGAGGCATAAGGGTGGAGGGTCCTGCAACACTTACTTCTGCACCAAGCTTGGTCATCCCCCAGATGTTGCTCCTTGCCACTCTGCTGTGATATATATCACCGATTATGGCAACCTTCAACCCCTTAAGACTTCCTTTTTTCTCAATAATAGTGAACATGTCAAGAAGTGCCTGGGTAGGATGTTCATTCATACCGTCACCTGCATTTATTACCGATGCCTTTACATTCCTGGCAAGAAGGTGAGGCGCTCCCGACATGGAATGCCTTATTACGATTACATCCGCACCCATCATGTCAATTGTCTTTCCGGTGTCTATAAGTGTTTCACCTTTGGCAACGCTGCTTGCGGCCACTGAAATATTTGCTGCATTGGCACTTAAGTATTTTGAAGCAAGCTCGAAGGATAATCTTGTTCTTGTGCTGTTCTCATAAAACAGGGTAATTATTGATTTTCCCTGCAAATGAGGAGCCTTCTTGTTTTTGGATAAAAGAATAACCTTCATTGTTTTTGCAGTATTTAAAATGTATTGTATTTCTTCTGCCGTTAAATCCTTAAGTCCTAAGAGGTCTTTTGATTTTAAAATCATTTTTACACCTCACTTAAAATAAACTTTTATCATTAATATTATTAGTATCAAATGGCCTCAAAAAAATAGTAAGGATAATGGTATTCCTTACTATTTTTCAAAAATCACCGGATTTTTTTCCGAACACATTATAAAAGTTTTATATTTAAAAATGGGAATAATAGTACACATTTTTTGTTGGACTTTTATTTGGTTATTAATGTTGTCTTTATAGTTGTCCTTGCAATTTTTCATAAATCGTACCCTTCCCTTATTAAAACCTCAAATAATTTAATACCCCTAATGTCTTACGCCTTTTTCTATATCACTTATAGTTACACAATTTACTCCGTCAATCTCATAAAGTTTTACGTTCACCACTTCAAGCCTGGAGGTTGGAACATTCTTTCCGACATAATCCGGCCGTATCGGAAGCTCCCTGTGACCCCTGTCAATCAACACTGCAAGCTGAACCATTTTAGGTCTTCCAGCATCCATCAAAGCGTCAATCGCCGCTCTTACCGTCCTTCCCGTATACAACACATCATCCACAAGGACTATTTTCTTGTCGGTTATCGGAAAATCTATTTGTGTTCCGTTTATTATCGGATGCTCGGAAAGCATGCTCAAATCATCTCTGTAGAGAGTTATATCGAGAATACCCACCGGAACGCTCTTTCCCTCAACACCCTTGATTTTTTCCGCAATCATCTTTGCAAGAGGCACTCCACGCCTTTGAATGCCGATTAAAGCAAGGTTGTCAACGCCCTTGTTTTTCTCAATAATTTCGTGGGCTATTCTGGTTATGGCTCTCATAATTGCGCTTTCATCCATTATTTCAGCCTTATCGATCATCTCCAACACTCCGATACAAGCTTTTTAATTTATCATTTACAACAAGCTCTAAAAAAGCTTCTTACCAGTCGGCAAGAAGCTACTTTGCAGCATACGCGCAGCAACACTATTGAATGTTATTCAACATCATATCTTACCTTCTGAGTCTCTCTGGACTTAGTTAAAGGTTTATTATTTAATTCTATCTAATGTTAACACAACAAAAGTTAATTGTCCATACTTTATTATATATTTTTTATATTTATTTTAATTTCTCATTTTATTATCTCATTAAATTTTTCACTTTACTATATCTTTATTATCTTTTCAAATTGATACCCAATATGCCTCCTATGCTTCCCGACAATATCCCAATACCAAGCAATATCAACACATAACTGTTTATGGCAAATTCCCTGTAAACTATGCTGCTTACGAGATACAAAATCAGCATATATATAAATCCCACTATTGCACCATTGAGCCATCCCTTACTTTTTACGTTTTTGGTGGAAATCCATCCCGCTATCACTATACTAAGCAATGTTGTAATTATGACGGCAGTTGACATGTATTTGAGCGGAAAATCCGTAAATTTAAGAAAATACGCAAAAATAGCAAACATCGGAATTGTAAACAAATAGGATACCAGTATGCCCTTTATAACCATAATAATATTTGAATGCCCATTTAATATATTTTTGGCCGCCTGCCCGGTTTTGTTAATCATAAAAACCCCCCCAACAGATATTTTTATACTACAATTTATTATGTTTGTTCAAAAGTTAGAACCAACAAAGCAAACAATTTCAAATAAAATGTTTTTTATCTTTTCAATTTTTTATGAAAATATTAAAACTTAAGGCATGCATAGAATAATAAAACATTCCAAACTATAAATTAATAAAATAAATGTCGTACGAATTGATTAAACTATATATGAAAGCTCCAGAATATCAGAACTTTTAAAAGTCACCGGCGGAACACAAAATAAGACTTGATAAAACTGGAGGTTCAATTATGGGATTTTTTGATTTTTTATTTAATACGCAAAGCGACACAAATACAGATAACAGCAATGACCCCGCTGAAAACAGAGCAAAAAAGTTCCAGCCCTTCAACCAGGAGTTTTCGCTGGACATGACAACGGAGCCTTACGGTAATAACATGGATGAAACCAACAACTTTTATTCAAACAACGGAGTGCAAATTCAAGACGCCAAAAACGTATTTCGCCTGGTGTACAGCGGTATCCTTGCCAAGAACAATCCTGAGAACCTGTATGCGGTAATAGGCTACGGAAACAACCTTGCGTGGGAGGATATCGAATCTTATTCAATGCGTAAGATAGGCGACCAGAAGTATGAGTTGTTATTCCCCGTAAAAAGGCCAGGCAATATTAATATAGCGTTCAAAGACGATGCTGACAACTGGGACAACAATTCAGGAATGAACTATTGTTTTGAAAACCACGTTTATCAGGGTAGCCATTAGGCTACCCCTTTTATTGTTTTTATAAAGCAGAAAAATTTATGTATTTTATGACTCCTCAGAGTCTACAACTCTGCTTATGGCCGATCTTATAATCTTTATCTGGGTTCTTTCAACACTGGTCTCAATAGTTATCTCATCATCCTTGATATTTATTATTTTTCCTATAATACCTCCCGTTGTAATAATATTATCACCGGTCTTAAGTGCCTTAAGCATTTCTGCGTGCTTTTTTTCCCTCTTTCTCTGAGGCAAAATTATCATGAGATACATAATGACAATAAAGGCCAACGGCACAATCAACGCACTTATAAGCTCCTGAATACCGGCTCCTCCTTCTTGCGGCATAAAAAAACCTCCTTTCATTTTTTTGTTTCGTCCTGTTATTTTTGTATTGTTAAATTATAAATTAAAACCGGGTTGTTAAATACCTGATTATATTAAATAAAACTATATTTTTTTATATCCGAATTTACTGAAAAACTCATCTCTGAAATCTAAAAGCCTGTCTTCCATTATAGCCTGTCTTACTTTTTTCATAAGGTTAATCAAAAATCTTAAGTTATGCCATGTGGTAAGTCTTATTCCAAGAACTTCCCTGCTTTTTAAAAGATGCCTTATATACGCCCGGGTAAAATTCCTGCAGGCATAACAATCGCATTCCGGATCTATGGGAGTATAATCCCTCGCATAGATTGCATCTCTAACTATTATTCTTCCTTTGCTGGTCAGAACCGTACCGTTTCTGCCGATTCTTGTCGGAAGCACGCAATCAAACATGTCAATTCCCCTGATGGCTCCCTCAATCAGATAATCCGGACTTCCCACTCCCATCAAATATCTTGGCTTGTCCTCAGGAAGCAGCGGAACCGTAACCTCCAGCATTTCATACATAATCTCCGCAGGCTCCCCCACACTCAATCCTCCAATGGCATATCCCGGGAAATCCAGTTCCAGCAATTCATAGGCACTCTGCTGTCTTAAATCTTTGTACATTCCACCCTGGACAATTCCGAAAAGAGCCTGTTTTTCCGGATTTCTATGAGCATCCTTGCATCTTTTGGCCCATCGTGTGGTTCTCTCCAATGACTTTTTTGCATAGTCATAATCCGCAGGATATGGAATACATTCGTCAAAAGCCATTATGATGTCGGCTCCAAGGTCATTCTGTATTTTTATCGCCATCTCCGGAGAAATAAAATGCTTCGAACCGTCAATATGCGACTTGAAAGTCACACCTTCCTCCTTGATATCCCTCAAATCACTGAGGCTGAAAACCTGAAAGCCGCCACTGTCCGTAAGAATCGGCCTGTCCCAGTTCATAAAACCGTGAAGACCGCCGGCCTCTTTTACAATATCCTCTCCCGGCCTCATATGAAGATGATAGGTATTGCTCAATATTATCTGGGCCTCAATTTCTTTCATTTCATCCGGAGACATACCTTTAACGGTTGCCTGCGTTCCCACCGGCATAAAAGCCGGGGTGTCAAAACATCCATGGGGAGTGTATACTCTTCCCAACCGGGCACCGGACTGTTTACACTTTTTTATAAGCTCATACCTTATAGCACTCATATCTCTTTCGTTCCTCATCATTCCTTGTGATTAAAATTTACTAAAATTTATTTAAACATTTTATCATTTTATAAACATGGCGTCACCAAAGCTGAAAAATCTGTATCTTTCCTTGACGGCAATATTATAAGCTTCCAATATTTTTTCCCGTCCTGCAAGTGCGCTTACCAACATAATAAGTGTGGATTCCGGCAAGTGAAAATTGGTTATTAATGAATCTACAACTTTAAATTTGTATCCCGGGTAAATAAAAATATCCGTCCATCCGCTTTGGGGCCTTACAATACCATTTTCATCTCCCACCGTTTCAAGCACTCTGCAGCTTGTAGTCCCCACCGCTATTATTTTGCCGCCGTTTTGCTTTGTTGAATTTATTTTGTCGCAGTCCTCTTCTTTTATCCGGTAAAATTCGCTGTGCATCTTGTGCTCTTCCAAATTTTCAACCTTCACCGGCCTGAATGTGCCAAGCCCCACATGAAGCGTCACATAAGCAATCTTTACGCCCCGGCCGGCCAATTCTTCCAAAAGCTCCAAAGTAAAATGAAGTCCCGCGGTGGGAGCCGCGGCAGAGCCTTTGTATCTTGAATAGACAGTCTGATATCTTTCCGCATCATCCAGCTTTTTTGTTATATAAGGAGGCAGCGGTACAATACCAATCCTGTCAAGAATTTCTTCAAAAATGCCGTCATACTCAAATCTTACAAGTCTGTTTCCTTCCTCAACTATCTCAATAACCTCGGCTTTAAGCTCTCCATTTCCAAATACAAACCTTGCCCCCGGTTTTGCCTTTTTACCGGGTTTTAAAATAACTTCCCAAACGTCTCCGTTAATCCTTTTTAGAAGAACAAACTCAATTTTGCCCCCGGTACCTTCCTTTTCTCCCAAAAGTCTTGCCGGTATAACCCTGGTATCGTTCAGAACAAGGCAATCACCTTTGTTTATGTACTCGACAATATCCTTAAATCTCTTGTGGGAAATTTTCCCGGTTTCTTTGTCGAGTACCATGAGCCTTGACATGTCCCTTTTTTCAACTGGTTCTTGAGCAATTAATTCTTGCGGCAAATCATAATAAAAATCACTAACCTTCATAATCAACTAACACCGTTTCGTATTTATTTTCACAGTACCATTTATTTTAAGATATTTTATGCGATTTATATAGAATAATACATTAAATCCTTCTTTCATGCAAGGTTCAAATGCAAAAAACTGCAGAAAGACACATAAAAGCTCCGGAAAACATTTCCGGAGCAGTTTCGACACCAAAAAACGCAAAAGCAAAATCAACTGAGCCTACTTGGATTTTGTCAACCTACTCAACTTTTGTTCCCGGGAAATAATGGGTCAGTATCTCTTCATAGGTAAATCCGGCATTCGCCATGCCCTTGGCTCCTTCCTGACTCATTCCCACTGCATGGCCCCAGCCTTTTCCTTTAAAGGTATAGGTCGTCGGAATCAGCGAAACGGTTTTTAAACCACTTGAGGTAACGACATTTATCTTTCCGTTTGCAGGACTTACGGTTTTAAGTCCCGAAGCCGTCATCACCTTTTTTCCTGCAAGCTGAGTTTTTACCGGTTCACCGTCATTTCCTTTTACAAAGATGTCTGCATCCGTCGTAATGTCATACCATTGACTGTCAAGGTTTAAAAAGCTTCTTGTTGAGCTGTTTGTATAAACTTTCTCTCCCTGGCTTCCTTTCACTATTACCTCAGTTGCTCTTCCCGCTTCGGATCTCTTTGTTATATAAATCCCCAGTATGTCCCCTATTTTTATGCCACGGTCGGTCATTATCTGCTTTATCTGCTGTGCGGTAAACGAAACTTCCCAATTGTAATGCCACGAATCTCCCGATTCATATTTATCTTCAACGCTTACAAGATACGGATACCCTTCACTTCCCCAGACATTCCTCACATCCTCGGTTCTTCCACCGCTGGAGCTGAAATAAAACACTTCCGCAGGTTTTCCGTTGTATGTAACTATCTTTCCTTTTGTTTCATCAACTGCTTTATTGGTTGCTGCCGTTTCTCCGTCAAAGCCCTTATACACCTGGGAATACACAGTGGGGCACAAGTCAAACTGAAGCCTTTTGTATTTGTTCAAGTTTTTCACCGTATAGGTTCTTGCAGCAACAGCCTGGGCTTTTAAGGCCTCAGGGTGGGAACTTGCCTGTATCTCATAGGGCACAACCCCATACAAATATTCTTCAATATTAATCACATTAATTACCGTCATGTCACTTCCGGATAGTCTCAAAATTTCAAATGCTCCGCGATATCTCTTCCCGTCATCCCCGTTAATCCTTAAAACACCGGTTTCATCACTGACTTCGGGATGCACCTGGAATGCATAATATAGTGAATCAAACATCAGCATAACCTGTCCGTCTTTTGACAGAACAACTATTCTTGACTCGGACGGAGATACAACACTGTAATCCCCGATCTTTAAAACCGGATCTATCTGATTTGTTATTGCCTTTTTGGCTTCCTTCTCGTCAACATAAAAACCCGTCCAGATTTGCCAGCCGTCATCATAGACTGCATAGGCATTCACGCCTTTTTGTTTCATTTCAGCAAGGCTTTTGGAAAGAGCACTGTAATCTTTATAATCTTTTCCTATTTTTATATGATAAGCTCCAATAACTTCTCCCGAAGGAACTTTCCCCGAAGAAGGATTGAATTCCGAAAATCCGTCGCTTCCTTTTACAAAAAATGCGTCTTTTCTTATAGTAACCGCATTACCGGAAGGCTCTTTAAGAAGGCACGTAAAGCCCTTTTCCGAGAAATACCCAAATTGAAGGCCTTTTTTGCTGTCCACAGTAAAGCTTGAAACTGCCGAATACTGACCCGTCTGCGGATCATTAAACATAAGGCCTATCCTTACTTTCTCCGGAATTCCTTCATATGCATATACAATGAAACTTTGTGAAAACAATACCGACACATACATTATCAATAATGATAATATCAATCGAAACATAATAGTCTTTGATTTGCAATTTGACATCAAACTTTCCACCATGTTCTCCTCCGTATTTGTCTTTTGTATTTTACTTTTCAGATTATAGAAAGCTCCCAAGTCAAAAAATCAACATTTCAAAATTATAATTAAATACAATATAAATTACAATTAATTTTATTTAATTATAAGACAGTTAATTATATTTTAAAATCATATATTTCGACAAATATATAGTTCGATAAAAGCCCTTTGTTCCCTTCCTTGTAACAGAATTGTAAAGTTAAAATGCCTGACAAAAAACGTATATTAATGCAAAATATGCATCATCCTATTTATATGCAAGAAATTGAAATTGAAAATAACAAAGACAAATAGTTTGACATATTATATTTTAGATGGTAGAATAATTAAAAATAAAGTTTAATATCAAACTTAGTAGCATTTTTTATGATGCTTGATAGAGGCGCAGTTTTCAAGAGTAGGCTTTCTGAAAAGTTTGAGCTTTAATGACGAAAGTTGAAAGGGGAAACTGCCGAAGGTTGTATCTGCTCAAACAGATACAATCTGGTTATACGGTTAAGAGCTGTATAACTGTCATCAATTTATTTGATGGAGCGCTATCAGTTCATAAAAGCTTGTAGTGTATAACTGTATTAATACACTAAAATCTTGATGAACTGCTGGTACTCACACCAGCTTTTTTAGTGTTCTTAAAGTCAATTGTGATGACATATCGCACTATCAAGCCATAAAACCCGGTATTTAATAAGTTTATAATATATATAGGAGGTTATTTTATGAAAAAGGTTAATTTAGCAGTAGTCGGAGCCACCGGAATGGTCGGCAGAACATTTATCAAAGTGCTGGAAGAAAGAAACTTGCCTATCGATAACATATATTTCTTTTCTTCAAGTCGCTCTGCTGGTTCGACTGTAACTTTCAACAACAAGGAATATGTGGTGGAAGAGCTCACCGAGACATCCTTTGACAGAGGAATAGACATAGCACTGTTCTCCGCTGGAGCAAGTGTCAGTGAAAAATTTGCACCAATAGCGGCTTCAAAAGGCTGTGTGGTTGTGGACAACAGCAGCTGCTGGAGAATGAACGAAAAAGTTCCCCTTGTAGTACCGGAAGTCAATCCCCAGGACATTTCCTGTCACCAGGGCATCATAGCCAATCCAAACTGCTCCACCATACAGGCGGTTGTTGTGCTAAAGCCCTTACATGACAAGTATAAAATAAAAAGAATAGTTTATTCCACATACCAGGCGGTATCAGGAGCCGGGCACAACGGATACATGGACCTCGAAAACGGTCTTAAGGGAGAACCTCCAAAGAAGTTCCCTCATCCGATAGCCGGCAACTGCCTGCCTCATATTGACTCTTTCCTCCCTAACGGCTATACAAAGGAAGAAATGAAAATGGTAAATGAGACAAGAAAGATATTGGGAGACTACAGCATCAGAATTACCGCCACAACCGTAAGAGTGCCCGTATTCAACGGTCACAGTGAATCAATAAACGTTGAGTTTGAAAAACAGTTTGACCTTGAAGAACTCAAAGAAGTTTTAAGAAATGCACCGGGCGTCGTTGTTCAGGATGACGTTGCCAACAATGTTTATCCGATGCCTATTTACGCAAGCGGAAGAGATGAAACTTTTGTAGGAAGAATTCGTCGCGATGAAAGTGTTGAAAGCGGCGTAAACCTCTGGGTTGTTGCGGACAATATAAGAAAAGGCGCTGCCACAAACGCCGTTCAAATTGCCGAAGAACTGATTAAAATGTGGAATAAATAATTACGATTTGATCCTCAAAGTATAATGAGTACTTTTTTACTATTATTAAATATAATAAATTAGTTATAATAATTTTTGTCATGTTTAAATCACAAGTATAATGTGAAAGGATGTCGATTATGAGGAAACCAATATTTACCGGTGCTGGAGTGGCAATAATAACACCATTTACAGAAAATGGTGTTAACTACGACAAGCTTGGGGAACTTATTGAATTCCAGATAAGGGAAGGTATCGACTCAATCATAATCTGCGGTACCACCGGAGAAGCATCGACAATGCCTGACGAAGAACATAAAGCCGTTATAAAATATACCGTTGAGAAAGTAAATAAAAGAGTTCCGGTTATAGCGGGCACAGGAAGCAACGACACCATCCATGCGGTTGAGTTGAGCAAGTATGCGGAAGAAGTCGGCGCAGACGCAATATTAAGCGTAACTCCTTACTACAACAAAACAACCCAGAAAGGACTTTACGAACACTTTAAACTGATTGCCGAAAGTATCAAAATTCCTGTGGTTTTATACAACGTACCGGGCAGAACCGGCCTGAACATTGAACCAAAGACCGTAAAACAGCTGGCCGAAATTGAAAATATAGTTGCCATTAAAGAATGCAACATAAACCAGGTCGGCGAAATCATAAGCATCTGTCCTCCGGACTTTACCGTATATTCCGGAAACGACGACATGGTAGTTCCTCTTCTTGCTTTAGGAGGCAAGGGAGTAATATCCGTAATGGCAAATATTATTCCAAAGAAAACTCATGAACTTGTGGCCACTTTCCTTGACGGAAATGTTGAAGAAAGCAGAAAAATTCAATTAAGCCTTTTAAACCTCATTAAAGCATTGTTCATTGAAGTAAGCCCTATTCCTGTCAAAGCAGCAATGAATCTCATGGGCATGGAAGTCGGAAAGTGCCGTCTGCCTCTTACGGATATGACCGAGAAAAACTTTGAAATTTTAAAGCAAACCCTCAAGGATTACGGCCTGATTTAAACCACGCCGTAATCCTGATGAAATAATGTACAAATGCAAAAAGGAGAAGTGCTGCTCAAATGATAAACATATTATTAAGCGGATGTAACGGAAAAATGGGACAGGTAATCAGCAAGCTTGCTTCGGAAAAGGAAAACGTAAGAATTGCCGCGGGGCTGGATATAAATACATCAATACAGAACCCTTACCCCGTTTATACCGATATAAACAAATGCGATGTTAAAGTTGACGTAATAGTCGATTTTTCTCATCCTTCTGTTTTACAAAACTTGCTGGAATTCGCCATTGCAAGAAAAATACCGGCAGTTATAGCAACAACCGGTCTTAGCAACTCCCAGGTAAAAATGCTCCATGAGGCGTCAAAGAACATACCCATATTTTACTCAGCCAATATGTCAATAGGTGTAAACCTCATGCTGGACCTGGTAAAAAAAGCGGCAAAAGTGCTTGAAGGCAATTTTGACATAGAAATCATCGAAAAGCACCACAACCAAAAAATTGATGCTCCCAGCGGAACCGCACTGACCATAGCCGATGCAATAAATTCCGTTTTGAGTGAAGAGCATGAGTATATTTATGACAGGCATTCCAGAAGAAAAAAGAGAAACAAAAAAGAAATAGGTATACATGCGGTAAGAGGCGGCACCATTGTCGGCGAGCACTCTGTAATCTTTGCCGGCAATGACGAAATAATTGAAATAAAACACACTGCCACATCAAAATACATATTTGCCGAAGGCTCATTAAACGCAGCAGTGTTTTTACATGATAAACAACCGGGCATGTACACTATGGATGACCTTATCAAAAATAAATAGAATTCTGCCAGGGGGTGTTTGCATGTCCCAAAAGGTGGATGCAAATATCGATATGTCTTATGACACGGCACTTGTGACAATTCGAAATGTCCCAAATGATATAAGACTTGTTTCCGATATTTTTACTTCCATAGCAGATGAAAACATCAATATACAGATGATAACCAAAACTCCGCCAAACAGAGGATATGTAAACATACTTTTTTGTCTGCCTTCAGAAGATCTTTTCACAGCCCTTGCCGCCATAAACAGGTGCAAAGACCGTGCCAAAGATCTTTTGATTGAAGTTGATGCTTACAATACAAAAGTATCCCTATATCGTAGAGAAAAAAAGAATTTCAGAAACCTTGTGGCAGAACTTTTCAGGGGCTTTGCTGACGAAGGGATAGATATTAAATTCGCTACATCTTCCGAATCAGAGATATCCTGTCTGATTTGCGAATATGACTCCGACAGGGCTGCATCACTGATAAAAGCATAAAATCATTGATTTAGTTAAGCGGGGATTTATTCCCCGCTTAAAATATTTTCTGATTAAAATTTTGTTATCAGGCCATTTATGTAAAATCAATACTCTATACCTTTTCTTGCTCCTATTCCTCTCTCAAAAGGATGCTTTTTACACACATTATGAGATACATAATCAGCAAGTTCAAGTATTTTATCCGGGGCATCCCTTCCAGTTAAAATTATTTCAACACCGGAAGGCTTGTTTCTTAAAACATCCGCAACATCGTCAACATCAATTAATCCGGTATTAATTGCCGCCATTATTTCATCCAGTATCAATATATCGCATTCTTCTTTCTGAAGCACGGCTTTCACAAAGTCAAACGCAGTTTTAACCTCATTTTTCAGCTCTGCAATCTCTTTTTCATCCATATTAAATATAAATCCGTGTTTTTTTTCAAACCGAAAAATTTTAAAGCCGGGCTCCAGCTTCTCAAGGACCTTTAGTTCCCCCGTATCCTGACTTTTTAAGAACTGCACCATATACACGGTATAACCTCTGCCAAGAGCCCTTATGCCCTGCCCTATGGCTGCAGTAGTCTTGCCTTTTCCGTCCCCGGTATAAACTTGAATCAATCCCTTTTCCACTTGCCCAACACCCTCTTTTCTCTTTCTAGCACTTTGTATATTCTAACATTAGTGTTCTATTATTTCAATCTAAAATTCAAAAATTCATACAAAGACCAAGCCCGTTGCAGAACAAAGTCATGTTCTCATCTTCAGATATAAATATCATTGTTCTTATTGTTATTTGCAAATATAAACTGCCATGCTATAATGAAGTAAAAAGGCAATATAAGACAGATTATGAAGGAGGTGTAAATAATAGTGAAAGTTTTTTGCATTATCATTGCCATTGTACTGTCATTATTTAATTCTCCTTTTACACAGGTTGCAAATGCTGCCGGAATAAAAAGTACAGATAACATTAAATTTAAGGAAATAACCCAAATGGATTTTAAAGATGTTCATCATATTGAAATTATGAACGGTACCACCGGAAAATTTGTTATAATAAAATCTTCCAAATTAATTGAAGATATTTTTGCAGCTTTCAACAATGCTACATATAAAATAAAAACAGAGGACGGAAATAGAGGTGGATGGAGTTATGCGGTATCTTTTTTCACTTCCGGTATGAACACCCCATTTTACATTGATAAAAACATTAAAAAAATGGATACCACACCCGTTTTGATTAACGGCAGAACATATATACCGGTCAGATACATAGCAGAAGCATTTAATATGAAAGTAAACTAGAACGGAAAAGAACGAACAGTATTATTAAATTGACCTAAACAAAAGAGTAATTCTTAGTTTGTAAAGAACTATAAAGCACTTATGATCTATAAAGCACTTAGAAGTTCATCTGTAAGTGCTTTTTTAACAAGTGAAAATTTCAAATTCCAAAAAATTACACTAAAATTTTATTAAAAAAAGTATTGACATATTGGTTTAATGCTAGTATAATGGATTTTGCTGAAGCGCGATAACAACATAATACAATATGCGGTCGTGGTGGAATTGGCAGACACGTACGTTTGAGGGGCGTATGCGAAAGCGTGTGGGTTCAAATCCCACCGACCGCACCATGAACAAAGAAGAGGGAAAACGTTCCTCTTTTTTTATTTTTAAATTTTTATGTTCACCACCCCTATAAGCCAACTTCAAAAAGAGCTTATCTAACAAGCACCCCTTTACCTCCGGCTGAATAGAATATAGTATCTTGAGATTTGCGGAGGTGAATAAGATGTCTGGTATCTTCAAAAAGAATTTCTTTAATGACAACAGCGAAATTTTATTCTTTATCATTCTTTTCCTGTTACTGTTCTTCAACGGAAAAGATTATGACAAATATGGCTGCTAACAAGAAAAGATAAAATTCAGCGGCCGGCAAGGGTCGGTAAGTTTTCAAAAAGCCCTCTGACAAAATGGTATAACACTCGGAAACATACATACCGTAAAAGTTGCCTGAAAATTATTTATGAAATTGTATCCACAAAGGCTCTGTAAAGGTATGTATGTTTCCGATTTACATTCTTCCTCTTCATTTATATAATTCTATATAATTTTGTATCGCTTATAATTTATATAATTTACATATATAACTTGTACTTGAATACTGTAATCAAACATATTAAAATCAAATAACCAAATATCGTTAAGAAATTTTTACAGGCTGTATCTTTTTTCCATCGATGCATGTTTTTAAGGAAAGCATCTTTGTTCCAACACCTTCAAATTCAATCACAATTAAATCTTTAGACTCATCAATCCTGGTTACCAAGCCTTGTCCGAATTTTACATGTTCCAATATTGCCCCCTCGCAAATTTCATTGGGCAGGGCTCTGCTTTCAGTCTGCTTTTGGACAAGATTAAACCGGTGAACAAATCTTGATACCGAAACCGGCTTGTTATTTACCTTTGAAAAAGTTATAAGCTCAAGGTACTTTCTTGCTCTGGTAACACCCACATAGAAAAGCCGGACCTCTTCCTCCATCAAAGCGTCGTTGCCTTCCTTGCAATCGCTTATGCTTTTTGATGACGGAAATTGCCCGTCCACCAGGTCAATCATATATACTTTGTCAAACTCAAGGCCCTTGCTTGAATGTATGGTAGTCAAAACAACTGCATTTTTGTACCTGTTTTTGCCGGAATTTTCAATAGCTGATTTCAGTATGGAAAGCCTTCCAAAAAACTCATCGAAGGAATCAACCCTTGAAGCTATCGATTTTAAGCCGTCAATAATATAATTAAGACTATCAATGGAATACCCCATTTTCTTTGATGCCCTGCGAATATATTTTTCATACTCACATTCCTTTTCTATAAATTCTATTGCCTTCAAAGGCTTCAAATAATCAATGGTTTCAATCTGTCCGGCCAAGTATTTAACAGCATTACAGGTGTCTTCGGGCAAATTGGGGAAATTCAGCAAAGTTTCCATGACACCCTTCCCCTTTCCCATGTTCTCAGCAACATACTCAAACATCTCACGGCTTATAAAAGCACCGATTTTGTAGTAAATTTGCCCAAAAGCCTCAATATCACAAGGATCCAAGGCAAGCCGTATAAAAGAAAGAACGTCATTTACCACCCAATGCTTGAAAAAATGAAGATTGGTATCTCTGATATAAAAAGGTATGTTGTTGTATTCCAGATAATCCACCAGTGGAATGGCAGAAATATTATTCCTGTAAAGAACGGCACATTCCGATAAATTACTCTCAGATTTTAAAACCGAAGTAAGATATGCATACTGTTCATTGCGATTTTTTACATGCTTGAATACCACGGCCTCGCCTTCTTCATTTTCAGTATACATATTTTTTTCATATCGCCCTTTGTTCTGCTTTATAAAAATATTTGCCGGAATCACAATGCTCTTTGTGGAACGATAGTTTCTTTCCATTAATAAAATTTTTGCATCAGGATAGGTTTTTTTAAAATCAAGAAGCGCTTGGGGAAAAGCAGCCCTAAACCCATAAATGCTCTGGTCCTCATCCCCAACCATGAAAATATTGTTTTTTGGGTGGGCAACAAGCTTTATAATTTCATGCTGGACCAAAGATGTATCCTGGGATTCGTCTACATTGATATAATGGTACCTTTCTCTTAACATATTAGTAATCCCGGTATTTCTTTTAAGAAGCTTATAAGTCCCGGTGAGCATGTCGTCATAATCTATATATCCTTCTGACTTTTTACGTTTTTCATATGCATTGTAAATATCAATAAAATTTTTGATTCCGATATCCAATTTTTTTATATCATCCTCAGTGTAAAGCATATTTTTGACAAAGCTCACAGAGTTGGACAAATCCTCAAGCCTGTCGTCGCTGATATACTCATTGTTTACTTCATGGTAAATCCGCTTTAACATCTGGTTTTTGGAAATCTGACCTTCACCGTCTTCAAGAATCTGGGGCATGGGTTTGTTTTTGCTTTCAACATAGCAGCGCACAACACTGTAGCAAAAGCTGTGAATGGTTGAAAACACCATATTACGTGCCAGCTCTTTTCCGAAGATATCACAAAACCGGGTCTTCATGTCCTGGGCCGCTGCCTTGCTGAATGTCAGCGTAAGTATTTTTTCCGGAGGTATTTTATGATTTAGAACCATATTGGCGCACCTTGACACAATTACGGTGGTTTTTCCCCCTCCCGGCACGGAAAGCAAAAGTGAAGGCCCGTGAATTCGCAAAACAGCCTCCTTTTGCTGGGGATTCAAATTAATATTGTATTTGTCTGACAAAAGCCTGAAAAACTCTTCCTGATTCATAGATTTCCCATCTCTTTCTCCCAATTTCAATTACTTATTTTAGCATTTGTTGAAAAATAAATAAAGAAGATAGAAGTTATGATATACTTTAAGTGGAAAATTTCAAGCAAACTAAATCGCAAGCAGAATTGCAAGTAGACAAGCAGAATTATTACTTTTTTATTTTTCAAAAACACTAACTGTTCAGAGGAGATGAACCTATGAAACTCATTGATCTTACCCATAAAATAGAAGACCTCCTTCCGGAATATCCGGGAGATGAGGAAACAAGACTCGTTAACACACGAAAACTAAAAACAGACGGCTATACCAACCACAGGCTTCATATAGACATGCATTCGGGCACCCACATCGACTCCCCCATGCATTTTGTCGAGTCAAAGAAATATATTTGCGACTACCCCATAGAATCCTTTATCGGCGAGGGATGCATAATTGACGCAAGAAATGAGCCGGTAATCAAATTAAAAAAAGAATACAAAGATATAATAACAGATGGCTGTATCCTGCTGCTTTATACCGGGCTGTACCGTAAATTCGGGACAGAGGAGTATTTTAACGAGATTGTAAAATATTTTATGTAAACTAATTGACTCCTTCTATGATAGAATAATAAAGTATAGGAGGAGTTTTTTATGGCAAGAAAAAGGATAATAACACCAGAAAAGAAAGAGCTTATCA